>Ga0209909_100435_pt1 | contig 26782 bp, 26 predicted proteins | sample FECB22metaG_FD_188302 | JGI IMG/M metagenome (GOLD analysis project Ga0209909, IMG submission 188302) | Cyanobacterial communities from the Joint Genome Institute, California, USA - FECB-22 (SPAdes) (version 3) | ecosystem: Environmental > Aquatic > Thermal springs > Hot (42-90C) > Microbial mats... | reverse complement strand
AATCATTGTCAAAGAAACCGCGACACCACGCTTCACACGAAGCTCCACATGATGCCAACGGGGCATAACAAACTAATTCGTCGACTAATCAAACACACTGTTGAGTTCTCAAGTATCAGACGCACCCGTTCCTCGCCAGCGGAGCTGGTTCGGTCGCGGGGCAACCTGCAGAAACTTACCGGGCGCTCCGTTCCGCGTCAAACTCGGCGGATCTTCGTGCTTCGGTGGTCGCAGCTGGTTTCCGACTCAGCTGGCCTTCTGGCCAGGAGCGGCGCCGCTTGCGGCGACAGGTGAAACATTAGACGACCTCCGGCCGACATGACAAACCGGGGGTGCCCTTCACGCATAACCGCAGGTCAGCGGCCTGCTCGGCGTGGTGCGGCCGGTCGGTAGGTGCTCACCGTGGGGTCGCCGGTCACCCAGAACCGCCACGGTCGGTCAGCCGCGTGGCGCAGTCCGACCCGGGGGCCCGTACTAATCTGGACCGGTGACTCCCCCGGCTCGATCTCCGGCCGTACGCCGTTGGCGCCCAGGTCGATGCCCAGGGCGCGGCACAGCCGGGCCGGCCCCCGCGCGAGGTCGCGGTCGGACACTCCGGGGCGGCGCTCGCGCGCCTGCTCCAGCCCGGACACCACCTCCCCCGCCCGCAGCAGCACCGCACCGGCGCTGCCGTCCGGTCCGGTGACGAGGTTGGCGCAGTGGTGCATGCCGTAGATGAAGTAGACGTACAGGCGTCCGGGCGGACCGAACATGACCGCGTTGCGGACCGTGGGTCCGCGGAACGCGTGCGAGCCCGGGTCGTCGGGGCCGGCGTACGCCTCCACCTCGGTGAGGCGCACCGAGACGCCACCGAGCGTCAGCACCGAGCCGAGCAGGCGCGGGGCGACCTCGAGCGGGTCGCCCTCAGCCCAGTCGGTCACGGTGCGCGGTGCTCGCGGTGCGCAGCTCGTCGAGCTGCTCGCGCACCCGGACGGGAGCGGTGCCGCCCCGCCCGGCGCGCGAGGCGACGGATCCCTCGACGCTCAGCACGGACCGGACCTCCGGAGTGAGGGACGGTGAGATCGCGACGAGCTGGTCGTCGGTGAGGTCGGACAGGTCGCACCCGAGCTCCTCGCAGCGGCGTACGCACGCACCGGCCACCTCGTGGGCGTCGCGGAACGGCACGCCCTCGCGCACCAGCCACTCGGCGACGTCGGTCGCCAGCGAGAAGCCCTGGGGTGCCAGCTCGGCCATCCGGGCGGTGTTGAACGTCAGCGTCGCGACCATGCCGGTGAAGGCCGGCAGCAGCACCTCGAGGGTGTGGACGGAGTCGAAGACCGGCTCCTTGTCCTCCTGGAGGTCGCGGTTGTAGGCGAGCGGCAGCGCCTTGAGCGTGGCCATGAGGCCGGACAGGTTGCCGATCAGACGACCGGCCTTGCCGCGCGCCAGCTCGGCGATGTCGGGGTTCTTCTTCTGCGGCATGATGCTCGACCCGGTCGACCAGGAGTCGTGGAGCGTCACGAAGTCGAACTCACGCGTCGACCACAGGATGACCTCCTCGGCCAGCCGGCTGACGTCGACGCCGACCTGGGCGAGGACGAAGGCGAGCTCGGCGACGAAGTCTCGCGCCGACGTGCCGTCGATGGAGTTCGCGGTCGAGCCGGTGAAGCCCAGCTCCGCGGCCACCAGCTCCGGGTCGAGGCCGAGGCTGGAACCGGCCAGCGCACCGGAGCCGTACGGCGAGTCCGCCGCGACCCGGCGACGCCAGTCGTCGAGGCGTTCGAGGTCACGCACCAGCGGCCACGCGTGGGCCAGCAGGTGGTGGGCGAGCAGGACCGGCTGGGCGTGCTGCAGGTGGGTGCGCCCGGGCATGATCACGTCGAGGTGCCCGGCTGCCTGCTCGGCGAGGGCGTCGACGAGGTCCGAGACCAGCCCCGACACCACCAGCGAGTGGTCGAGCAGGTAGGCCCGGAACAGGGTCGCGATCTGGTCGTTGCGACTGCGACCGGCGCGCAGGCGGCCGCCGATGTCAGGCCCGACCTCCTCGAGCAGCAGCCGTTCGAGGGCGCCGTGGACGTCCTCGTCGGTCGGCTGCGGGACGAGCTCGCCGTCGGTGAAGCGCTGCGCGAGGACGTCGAGGCCGCGGTGGATCTCGGCCTCCTGCTCCCCCGTCAGGTAACCGGCGGCCGCGAGCGCCTTGGCGTGCGCGTGCGAGCCGGCGATGTCGTACAGCGCGAGCTGCCAGTCGAAGTGCGTGGACCGCGACAACGCCTGGAGCTCCGGTGAGGGACCGCTGGCGAAGCGACCGCCCCACAGGGATCCCTCGTTGGTCGTGCCGGTGCCTGCGTCTGCCATCAGTCGGTCCCGAACTCCATCGCCGCGCTCTCGAGCGCCGTCTCGTCGAACTCGTCCTCGTCCACCTCGGCGGACGCCGAGCCGGTGATCCTGTCGAAGCCACCGGACTCGATGGCACCGTAGAGCGTGCCGTTCTCGACCAGCACCTGGCCCTGGTCGAGCGGCTGGGCGGCGTAGAGCTCGAGCTTGGCGCGCGAGTCGGCGATGTCGAGGTTGCGCATGGTGAGCTGGCCGATGCGGTCGGTGGGACCGAAGGCGGCGTTCTCGGTGCGCTCCATCGAGAGCTTGTCGGGGTGGTAGGAGAACGCGGGCCCGCTGGTGCTGATGAGCGAGTAGTCCTCACCGCGCCGCAGCCGGATGGTGACCTCGCCGACGACCAGCGAGGCGATCCACCTCTGGATCGACTCCCGGATCATCAACGCCTGCGGGTCGAGCCAGCGGCCCTCGTAGAGCAGCCGCCCGAGCTTGCGGCCCTCGTTGTGGTACTGCGCGACGGTGTCCTCGTTGTGGATCGCGTTGACCAGCCGCTCGTAGGCGATGAAGAGCAGCGCCATGCCCGGGGCCTCGTAGATGCCGCGTGACTTGGCCTCGATGATGCGGTTCTCGATCTGGTCGGACATGCCGAGACCGTGGCGACCGCCGATGGTGTTGGCCTCGTGGACGAGGGCGACCGGGTCGTCGTAGGTGACACCGTTGATGGCGACCGGGCGGCCCTGGTCGAAGCGGATCGTCACGTCCTCGGGCTCGATCGCGACAGTCGGGTCCCAGAACTTCACGCCCATGATCGGCTCGACCGTCTCGAGCGAGACGTCGAGGTGCTCGAGAGTCTTGGCCTCGTGGGTGGCGCCCCAGATGTTGGCGTCCGTGGAGTACGCCTTCTCCTGGCTGTCGCGGTAGGGCAGCTCGCGCTCGGTGAGCCAGGCGCTCATCTCGTGGCGACCGCCGAGCTCGGTGACGAAGTCCGCGTCCAACCACGGCTTGTAGATGCGCAGGTCGGGGTTGGCGAGCAGCCCGTAGCGGTAGAACCGCTCGATGTCGTTGCCCTTGAAGGTCGAGCCGTCGCCCCAGATGTTGACGTCGTCGTCGTGCATCGCGCGCACGAGCATCGTGCCGGTGACGGCACGACCCAGGGGCGTGGTGTTGAAGTAGGCACGACCGCCGGACCGGATGTGGAACGCGCCGCACGCGAGGGCGGCGAGGCCTTCCTCCACCAGCTGGGTCTTGCAGTCGACCGCGCGCGCCAGCTCAGCGCCGTACTGCATGGCGCGCGACGGCACGCCGGAGATGTCGGGCTCGTCGTACTGCCCGATGTCGGCGGTGTAGGTGCAGGGCACCGCCCCCTTGGCGCGCATCCAGGCGACCGCGACGGAGGTGTCGAGCCCTCCGGAGAACGCGATGCCGACGCGCTCGCCGACGGGGAGGGAGGTGAGGACCTTGCTCACGGGACGTCCTTTGCAGAAGTGGGTGCGGCGGCAGAGTGGTGGGGGTGGTTGGCCAGGTCGAGGAAGCGCTGCGCGAGCGCGTCACCGCCCAGCGGGTCGCGTCCGATGACGAGGAGGGTGTCGTCTCCGGCGATGGTGCCCAGGATGTCGCCGAGGTCGGCCTTGTCGAACGCGCTGGCCAGGAACTGCGCGGCCCCGGGCGGGGTGCGCAGCACGACCAGGTTGGCGCTGGCCTCGGCGCTGACGAGCAGCTCGGCGCACAGCCGGGCCAGGCGCTCGCGACCTGCGGCGCTCTCCCGGGGCGCGACGACCGACCGGTCGCCGCCCTCCCCCGGCACGGCGTAGACCAGCGCGCCGTCGGCACCGCGCACCTTGACCGCGTCGAGCTCGACGAGGTCGCGGCTCAGGGTGGCCTGGGTGACGTGCACGCCGTGGTCGCCGAGCAGGTCGGCGAGCTCGGTCTGCGAGCGCACCGGGTGGGCGGTGACGATGTCGATGATCCGCTGGTGACGGGCGCCCTTCGTCAGCGGCGTCATGGCGCTCATGACCGCTCCAGGAGCCAGGCCAGGACCGCCTTCTGGGCGTGCCGGCGGTTCTCGGCCTCGTCCCACACCACCGACTGCGGACCCTCGATCACGGCCTCGGAGATCTCCTTGCCGCGGTAGGCGGGCAGGCAGTGCATGACGATGGCCTCCGGGGCGGCGTGGGCGAGGAGCTCCTCGGTGACACCGTAGGGCGGGAAGACGCGGAGACGCTCCTGCGACTCCTCCTCCCGGCCCATGCTGACCCACGAGTCGGTGATCACGACGTCGGCCGCGCCCACTGCCTCGACCGGGTCGACGGTGAGCTCGATCGATCCGCCGGTGTCCTGGGCGATCTCCCGGGCCCTCGCGACGACGTCGGCGTCCGGCATGAAGCCGTCCGGGGCGCCGACGACCACGTGCATCCCGGCGGAGGCACCGGCCAGGACCCAGGAGTTGCCCATGTTGCAGGCGCCGTCGCCCACGAACGCGGCCCGGACGCCGGCGAGCCGGCCCGTGTGCTCGCGCACGGTCTGGAGGTCGGCGAGCAGCTGGCACGGGTGGAACTCGTCGGTGAGGGCGTTGAGCACAGGGACCCCGGCGTGCTCGGCCATCGTGACGACGTCGCTCTGGTGGGCGGTGCGCCACACGATCGCGGCGGCCTGACGCCCGAGGATGCGGGCGACGTCCTCCACCCCCTCGCGCGAGCCCATCGCTGCGAGGCCGCCGTCGACGGTCATCGGGTTGCCACCGAGCTCGGCGATGCCGGCCGCGAACGACACCTGGGTGCGCAGGGTCGGCCGGTCGAAGACCAGTGCCACGGTGCGTGGTCCGGCCAACGGCTTGTGGTCGAACGGGTCGGCCTTGAGCTGGTCGGCGAGGTCGAGCACCTCGAGGAGCTCGGCCGGCGACAGGTCGTCGTCGCGGAGGAGGTGGCGGGTCATCGGGTCGTCTCCGTGTCCGAGCGGGCGGCTGCAGTGCGAGCGGCGTCGAGGATGGCAGGCAGCGCCGCGCCGAGGGCGTCGAGGTCCGCGCTCGTGATCACGAGCGGCGGGACGAAGCGCAGGCGCGAGGGGCCCGTGGCGTTGAGGATGAAGCCGGCGTCGCGGGCGGCGGCGACCGCCTCCACGGCGTACGGCCCGTCGAGCTCGGCGCCACGCATGAGGCCTGCACCGGTCACGTCCACGACGCCGGTCTGGTCGGTGAGCAGCCGGGCGAGCTGGTCACCGCGGTCCCGCACGGCCTCGAGGAGGCCGTCGGCCTCGATGGTGTCGAGGACGGCGAGGGCGGCCGCACAGGCGACCGGGTTGCCGCCGAACGTGGTGCCGTGGTTGCCCGGCTGCAGCAGCGTGGCCGCCGCGCCGCGGGCGACGGTGGCGCCGATCGGGATGCCGCCGCCCAGACCCTTGGCGAGCGTGACGAGGTCGGGCTCGACGCCCTCGACCAGCTCGTGGGCGAACCAGGCCCCGGTCCGGCCGATGCCCGTCTGCACCTCGTCGAGCCAGAACAACGCGCCGGCGTCACGGGCGACCTGCTGCGCGGCGGCGAGGTAGCCGGGCGAGGGCACGACCACGCCGGCCTCACCCTGGACCGGCTCGAGGACGACGGCCGCGACCGTGTCGTCCACAGCGGCCTCGAGCGCGGCGACGTCATCGTAGGGCACGAACGACACCTCGCCGGGCAGCGGCTCGAAGGGCTCGCGGTAGGCGGACTTGGAGGTGAGCGCGAGCGCGCCCATCGTGCGGCCGTGGAAGGAGCCCTCCGCGGCGACGAGACGGGTGCGTCCGGTGCGCCGCGTGAGCTTGAGGGCGGCCTCGTTGGCCTCGGTGCCGGAGTTGCTGAAGAACACCCGCCCGTCGGCCCAGCCCAGCAGGGCGAGGAGACGCTCGGCCAGCGCGACCTGGGGCTCGGTGGCGAAGAAGTTGGAGACGTGGCCGAGCGTCGAGAGCTGCGTGGTCACGGCCTCCACGATCGCGGGGTGCGCGTGGCCGAGGGCGTTGACGGCGATGCCCGCCAGCAGGTCGACGTACTCCTTGCCGTCGGCGTCCCACACGTGGGCGCCCTTGCCGCGGGTGAGGGCCAGCGCCGGCGGCCCGAAGGTGTTCATGACCGCGCCGGTGTAGCGCTCCTGGATGCTCACGCGGGGGCCTCCGTCGGGTAGGGCTTGCGCATCTTGGTGGGCACGCCCGGCAGCACCTGGGTGCCGACGCCCTCGTCGGTGAAGATCTCGAGCAGGACCGCGTGCGGCTCACGGCCGTCGACGACCGTCGCACGCGGCACCCCGCCGGTGACGGCCTCGTAGCAGGCGCGCATCTTCGGGACCATGCCCGCGTCGAGGGTCGGCAGCATCTCGCCGAGCGCCTCGGGGCTGATCTCCTGGATGAGGTCGTCGGAGTTGCCGTAGTCGCGGTAGAGGCCCTCCACGTCGGTGAGGACCATCAGCTTCTGGGCCCCCAGTGCGACCGCGAGCGCCGCAGCTGCAGTGTCCGCGTTGACGTTGTGGACCAGGCCGTCGACGTCGGGCGCGACGGAGCTGACGACCGGGATCCGGCCGGCCTCGATCAGGTCGAGGACGGCCTCGGGGCGCACCTTGGCAACCTCGCCGACGAGTCCGAGGTCGACCTCCTCCCCGTCGACGACGGTGACGGCGGGCTCGGCGGTGAAGAGCCCGGCGTCCTCGCCGGACAGGCCGACGGCGAGCGCCCCGTGCTGGTTGATCAGCCCGACGAGCTCGCGCTGGACCTGACCGACGAGCACCATCCGGACGACGTCCATGGCCTCGGGAGTGGTGACCCTCAGCCCGCCGCGGAACTCCGACTCGATGCCCAGCTTGTCGAGCATCCGCGAGATCTGCGGGCCGCCCCCGTGCACCACGACGGGCTTGAAGCCGGCGAAGCGCAGGAAGGCGATGTCCTCGGCGAAGGCGACCTTGAGCGAGTCGTCGGTCATGGCGTTGCCGCCGTACTTCACCACGATCGTCTGCCCGTGGTAGCGCTTGAGCCACGGCAGCGCCGCGGCGAGCGTGCGGGCCTTGGCCGGGTCGGGGCGTCGGGGGCTCTGGTTGGTCTCGGGAGTCGTCATGAGCTGTAGGCGCTGTTCTCGTGGACGTAGGCGTGGGTGAGGTCGTTGGTCCAGACGGTCGCCCGGGCGTCGCCGGACTTGAGGTCGATGGTCACGCTGACCTCCCGGCCGGTCAGGTCCACCGTGGCAGGGTCCGCGGCGGGCGTCGACCGCCGGCAGACCCAGACGCCGTTCATCGCGACGTCGAGGTCGGCGGGGTCGAACTGCGCCGAGGTGGTGCCGATGCTCGCCAGGACGCGGCCCCAGTTGGGGTCGTTGCCGAAGACGGCCGCCTTGAAGAGGCTGCTGCGGGCGACGCTGCGGCTGACCTCGACGGCCTCCTCCTCGGTGGCGGCGTGCAGCGTGGTGATGGCGATCTCGTGGTCGGCGCCCTCGGCGTCCTTGAGCAGCTGCATGGCGAGGTCGGTGCAGGCCTGGGTGAGGGCGGCGGTGAAGTCCTCCGGGGTCGGCGTGATGCCGCTGGCGCCGCTGGCCATCACCGTCACGGTGTCGTTGGTCGACATGCAGCCGTCGGAGTCGAGCCGGTCGAAGCTGACCCGGGTCGCGGCCCGCAGGGCCACGTCGAGCTCGTCGGCCGGGACGACGGCGTCGGTGGTGATGACGACGAGCATGGTCGCGAGCTGCGGCGCCAGCATCCCGGCGCCCTTGGCCATCCCGCCGATCGACCAGCCCGCGCCCTCGACGACGACGTTCTTGCTGACCGAGTCGGTGGTCATGATCGCCTCGGCCGCCTGCGCTCCCCCGTCGGCGGACAGGGCTGCGGTGGCCGCCTCGACACCGGCGAGCAGGTCGTCGCGGTCGTTGGCGAGCCCGATCAGGCCGGTCGAGCAGACGACCACGTCGATCGCGCCGATGCCCAGGCCCTCGGCGACCTTCTCGGCCACCGCGTGGGTGGTCTGGAAGCCCTCCGGACCGGTGTAGCAGTTGGCGCCGCCGGAGTTGAGCACCACAGCACGCACCACGCCGTCCCTGACGACCTCCTGGCTCCACAGCACGGGATTGGCCTTGCAGCGGTTGGCCGTGAAGACGGTGGCGGAGTCGTAGGTCGGGCCCTGGTTGACGACGAGGGCGAGGTCCTTCGCGCCGGTGGACTTGAGTCCGGCGGCGACGCCGGCAGCGGTGAAGCCGGCAGGGTGGGTGACTGTCATCAGGGCGCGAGTCCGATCGTGGAGAGCCCGGTGGCCTCGTCGAGGCCCAGGGCGAGGTTCATGCACTGGACGGCGGCGCCGGCGGTGCCCTTGGCGAGGTTGTCGACCACGGCCACCGCCACCACTCGTCGTACGCGCTCGTCGACGGTGACCTGCACCTGCACGGCGTTGGAGCCGAGCACGGACTGGGTCTGCGGCCACTGTCCCTCGGCGAGGAGGTGGACGAAGGGCTCGTCGGCGTACGCCGTCGCATAGGCGTCGCGGACGGCCTCGGCGGTGACGCCGTCGAGCAGCGGCGCCTGGACCGTGGCGAGGATGCCCCGGGACATCGGCACGAGGAGCGGCGTGAAGCCGACGCGGACGGCGGCCCCGTGGACGCTGCTGAGGTTCTGGACGATCTCAGGCGTGTGGCGGTGCGTGCCGCCGACGCCGTAGGCGCTGGCGTTGCCCATCACCTCGCTGCCGAGGAGGTGCGGCTTGGCGGCCTTGCCGGCGCCGCTCGTCCCGGAGGCGGCGACGACGGTGACGTCGGGCTCGACCAGGCCGGCGGCGAGCGCAGGCACGATCGCCAGCGTGGAGACGGTCGGGTAGCAGCCCGGGACCGCGATGCGGCGCGCGCCTCGGAGCAGCTCGCGCTGGCCGGGCAGCTCGGGCAGGCCGTAGGGCCAGGACCCGGCGTGCTCGCCGCCGTAGAACGCCTGCCACTCGGCGGCGTCGGTCAGCCGGAAGTCGGCGCCGCAGTCGATGACGACGGTGTCCTTCCCCAGCGCCCGCGCGATGGCCGCCGACTGGCCGTGCGGCAGCCCGAGGAAGACGACGTCGTGGCCGGAGAGGTGGTCGAGCGTGGTGTCGACGAGGACCCTGTCGGCGAGCGGGAGCAGGTGGGGCTGCAGGGCGCCGAGGCGCTCCCCTGCGTTGGAGCCCGCGGTCAGTGCACCGACCTCGACCTCCGGGTGGCCGAGCAGGAGGCGCAGGACCTCACCCCCGGCGTACCCACTGGCTCCGGCAACGGCGACTGACACGGACATATGCATGACTATACATTGACGTGCATGAACCGCCCAGCCGGGTCCGCAATTGCGGGGCGCGACGTCGGCCGACTCCCCTACGGTGCTGGGGTGACCCGACTCTCCCCTGAGACCTACCTGGCCCACGTCCGCTCCGAGTCAGCGCGGTTCCGCGACGTGCTCGCCGACTGCGATCCCGAGGCCCGGGTGCCGTCGTGTCCGGACTGGGACGCCGCCGACCTGCTGTGGCACCTCGCCACGGTGCAGCACTGGTGGGCCGACGTGGTGAGCGCACGCCCCGTGCGACCGGAGCAGGTCGACCCGCCCCGCCCGGCGTCGTACGCCGACCTGCTGGCGACCTACGACGCCTGGTCCGCCGATCTCGCCGAGGCCCTCGAGGGTGCCGACCCCGCGGAGGAGGCTTACACCTGGTCCGACGACCACACCGTCGGCTTCATCCTCCGGCGCCAGGCGCACGAGGCGCTGATCCACCGCGTCGACGCCGAGCTGGCCGCGGGTCTCCCCTCCGAGGTCGACCCGGTGCTGGCCACCGACGGCGTCGACGAGGTGCTCGGCGTGATGTACGGCGCCTGCCCGCCGTGGGGCGCGTGGGAGCCGGGCGAGGGCCTGCTGAGGGTCGACTCGACCGACACGGGTGAGCAGGTCTGGGTCCGGTTCGGCACCTTCTCCGGAACCTCCCCCGAGAGCGGGACGACGTACACCGACGAGGAGGACTTCCACGTCGTGCCGGCTCCCGAGGAGGACGTCGAGCCGGACGTGGTCGTCGACGGCCCCGCCGGGGCCCTCGACCTGTGGCTGTGGAGCAGAGGCGACGACTCAGAGGTCTCCGTCGCCGGTGACGACGCCACCCTGGCCCGCTTCCGCGCGATCATCGACCAACCGATCGACTGACGTCCGCCGACGAGCGTGGCGGACCAGCACCCACACGCGACACTGGGCCTTGAGTCTCCAGGAGACTCAAGGCCCAGTGCGTGCCGCTGAGCGTGGATCAGGCGCGCTGGACGGCGCCGGTGCGCTCGGCGGCCAGGGCGACGGCCGCGTCGCGGGCAGCCGCTGCCTCACCCTCCTTGAGGGTCCGGTCGGGCGCGCGGAAGCGCAGGGCGTACGCCAGCGACTTCTTGCCCTCCCCGACCTGGTCGCCCGTGTAGACGTCGAAGAGCCGGATCGACTCCAGCAGCGGCCCCGCACCTTCGCGCAGGGCGGCCTCGACGGCGGCAGCGGGCACCGAGTCGTCGACGACGAGGGCGACGTCCTCCTTGGCGAGGGGGTACGACGAGAAGGTGGGCGCCTGTCGCAGGTGGACGGCCCGCGCGATCAGCAGGTCGAGGTCGACCTCGGCCGCGACGGTGCGCTTCGGCAGCCCGAAGGCGTGGCACACGGTGGGGTGCACCTCGCCGGCGTGGCCGACGACCTCCCCGTCGACGGAGAGCTCGGCACACCTGCCGGGGTGCCAGGGCGCGACCTCGGCGGCGGACGCGGTCACCTCGAGGCCCAGAGCGGCGGCGACGGACCGCACTGCCTCCACGGCGTCGGCCCACGACACGGGCCGGGCCTCGCCCCACCAGCCCCCGGCCACTGCATCCCCGACGGCGACGACGGCCAGGTGGAGCGGCTGCGCGGGTAGGGCAGCGTCGAGTGCCGCGAACTCGGCCTCGGTCGGACGGCGGTCGACCGGGAGGATCGCCGCCGGTCCGGCGTGACGCGGCAGGGTGACCGTTCCGGTCTCGAAGATCGCCACGTCGGCGTTGCCGTGCCCGACGTTCTTGCTGGCGGCGCGGAGCACGCCCGGCAGCAGCGTCGTGGTCATGTACGCGGCCTCGGCGTTGAGCGGGTTCGACAGCTTGAGCAGGTCGCGCCGCGGGTCGTCCGCCGGCAGGCCGAGGGCGTCGAGGTCGGGCTCGCCGACGAACGGGAAGCTCACGACCTCCACGAACCCCTCACCGGCGAGCGTGCGACCGACGCGGCGACGCAGCTGCTGGGCACGGGTCAGGCCCCGGCCCGAGGGTGGCGTCGGCAGGACCGACGGCACCTGGTCGTAGCCGACGAGACGGACGACCTCCTCGGAGAAGTCCTGCGCGTCGGTGAGGTCCGGACGCCACGGCGGGGGCGTGACCGACAGGGTCCCGTTCCCCTCCACCACGCACCCGACGGCGCGCAGGCACTCGACGCTGCGCTCCTCGGTGATCGGCATTCCGGACACGCGAGCCGCCAGGTCTCCGGCCACCGCGACGACCGGCATCGCGGGCGGGGTGCCCACGACGGTGACCCCCTGCTCGGCCCGACCGCCACCGTGCTCGACGAGCAGCTCGACCACCCGGTCGGCCGCGGCCTCGCAGATGGTCGGGTCCACACCGCGCTCGTTGCGCTTGCCGGCCTCGGAGGTGATCTTGTGGCGCCGCCCCGTGCGATACATCGACACGGCGTCCCAGTGCGCCGCCTCGACCAGGATCGAGGTGGTGGAGTCCGAGATCTCGGTCGTCTCGCCACCCATGACGCCGCCCAGCCCGATGATCCCGGAGTCGTCGGTGACGACGAGGTCCGCGGGGTCGAGCGTGCGCTTGCTCCCGTCGAGGGTGGTCAGCGTCTCGCCCTCGCGCGCTCGACGTACGACGATCGCGCCGCTCAGCTTGTCGGCGTCGTAGCCGTGGATCGGGCGACCGGTCTCCAGCATCACGTAGTTGGTGACGTCGACCGCCAGCGAGATCGGGCGCATGCCGGCGGCGGTGATCCGCCGGACCATGAAGTCCGGCGTCGGCGCCGCGGGGTCGAAGCCGGTGACCTTGCGGGCGACGAAGACGGGGCAGCCCTCGGCGTCCTCGACCACGACCGGGTGCCCGTCACCGTTGGCGGCCGGGGTGTCACGGACCGCCGGGTCACGGAAGCCGCTCGCGCCCTCGACGGACACCAGCACCTCCCGGGCGATGCCACGGATCGACAGCGCGTAGGCGCGGTCGGGGTTGATCTCGAGCTCGATGGTCTCCTCGTCGAGGCCCAGCACGGGTCGTGCGTCCTGGCCGGGCTCGCCGGCGTCGGGCGGCAGCACGATGATGCCGTCGTGATCGTCGCCGAGGCCGAGCTCGCGGGCTGAGCAGATCATGCCGGCGGACAGGCGGCCGTAGGTCTTGCGCGCGCCGATCTCGAAGCCACCGGGCAGCACGCCGCCGGGCAGGACGGTGACGACGAGGTCGCCGGGCTCGAAGTTGTGCGCGCCGCAGACGATGCCCTGCGGCTCACCTGTTCCGTTGGCGTCACCGACGTCGACGGTGCACCAGTTGATGGTCTTGCCGTTCTTCTGCGGCTCGGGCTCCTTGGTGAGCACGCGCCCGATGACCAGGGGGCCGGTGATCTCCCGGCCGGGGCTCTCGACCGCCTCGAGCTTGAGGCCGGTGAGGGTCAGGCGGTCGGTGATGTGCTCGGTGGTGGTGCCGGCGGGTACGTCGACGTGGTCCAGGATCCAGGACAGGGGTGCCTTCATCGTCAGTACTCCCCTCTCAGATCTCGGTGCCGAAAGCGCTGCTGAACCGCACGTCGCCCTCGAAGAGCGGACGCAGGTCCTCGAGGTTGTGGCGGAACATGAAGGACCGGTCGATGCCCATGCCGAACGCGAAGCCGCTGTAGACCTCGGGGTCCACACCGCAGGCGACGAGGACGCGCGGGTTGACCACCCCGCAGCCGCCCCACTCGATCCAGCCCTCCCCGCGACACGTGCGGCACGAGGCGGAGTCCACGCCGCGGCAGACGAAGCACTTCACGTCGACCTCGGCCGAGGGCTCGGTGAAGGGGAAGTAGGACGGACGGAACCGCGTGTTGATGCCGTCGCCGAAGAGCTGCGAGGCGAAGTGGTCCAGGGTGCCCTTCAAGTGGGCCATGGTGATGCCCTCGTCGACCACGAGCCCCTCGACCTGGTGGAACATCGGCGAGTGCGTGGCGTCGTACTCGTCGGTGCGGAACACGCGTCCCGGGCACACGACGTAGATCGGGGGCTTGCGCGTCAGCATGGTGCGCGCCTGCACCGGCGAGGTCTGGGTGCGCAGCACGACGTGGTGGTCGGCCGGCTCGGTCCAGAACGTGTCCTGCATGGTGCGGGCCGGGTGGTCGGGGCCGAGGTTGAGCGCGTCGAAGTTGAGCCACTCGGCCTCCACGACCGGGCCCTCGGCCACCTCGTAGCCCATCGCGACGAACAGGTCGGCGATCAGCTCGGACTGCAGCGTCAGCGGGTGACGGCTGCCGCGGCGACGCCGCGTCGTGGGCAGGGAGACGTCGACCGTCTCCTCGGCGAGCATCCGCTCCTCGTGCTCGGCCTCGAGCACGACCTGCCGGGCTGCGAGGGCCTGGTTGATCGCGCCGCGCGCCTGGCCGACGCGCTGGCCGGCTTCCTTGCGGGCCTGGGGCGGGAGCGCGCCGATCTCGCGGTTCGCCAGAGCGAGGGGCGAGCGGTCCCCGGCGTGGTCGAGGCGCACCTGCTTGAGGGCGTCGAGGTCGGCGGCGGACGCGATCGCGACCAGGGCCGCCTCACGCATCTCCTCGACCTGCTCGGACTTGAGCGGGGTCACTTCGACAGGGTCGTAGTCGGTGTTGGGGCCGGACATGGCTCCCTTTCCTCACGGCTGACAGAGGTCGCCGCAGATTCTAGAAGTGGGTGAGCATCGGGTCGGACGGGGACTCCCCGGACCCGGTGACGTCAGCTGCCCGACGGACCAGGTCCGGGGCGCAGAAATCGCAAGCTCGTGTCCACGACCGCGATGCTACTCCGCGAAAGCGGTCCACACGCCACCGCATGCGTCGGCGGACGTCCTCGGCGGCGCGGCGAGGCCGATCGTCTCGACGGCGCGCTGCGCCCGCGAGCGCCCCAGGTTCCACGCCCGCGCATCGTCGAGGATCTCGGGGTCGAGCCCGTTGTAGGGCAGCAGCTGGAGCACGCAGCGGGACACGTCCTCGGGCAACCGGTCCACGATCACGGGCGCCGCATCGGCCGACAGGGACTGGAGGTAGGAGAGGTCGAGCCTGCCGGTCGCCTCGTAGCGGTCGAGGTTGCGCCCGGCCACCCAGGCATCGGGGTTGATCGCCGCCAGCCCGACCAGTGCGACGGCGCCCGAGACCAGGGCGATCCGCGGGAGCCACCGACCGCGACCCAGCGCGCCGGACACCATGATCGCCAGCACGACGAAGCCGAGCCAGCCCTCGAAGACGTCGACGAAGAGCCGCAGCGTGGTGAAGCCGTAGGCGTCCTGGTAGACGCTCATGCCGCGCAGCGCCGAGGCGACCACCAGCAGCGTCAGCACGCAGAGCAGCCCCACCGACGCGAACAGCCAGCGCCGGTCCTCCGCGCCCGTACCGGCGCGGCGGCTCGCCACCCAGACGACCAGGACGGTGAGCGCCGTGGCGAGGGTGAGCTGGCCGAAGCCCTGGTGCACGAAGTCGGCGTACGTCAGACCGGTGGTCGTCTCGATGTAGTCCTTCCCACCGACGAGCGCTCGCGCCTGCGCGGCGATGAAGGCCAGGAAGACGGCGTCGACGACGAGCACCGGGACCAGCCACTCGAAGCGGTTGGCGAGCGGCGCGGGACGCCGGTCGGCCAGCACCTCCACGTCGGCGGGGTTGAGCGCGAGGTAGGCGGCACCGAGGGTGACGGCGAAGACGAAGCAGGCGAGGAAGGCGCGTCCGACGAGGTCGTTGAAGGTCAGGTTGGGGACGAGCTGGTCGACCCACGAGCCGAAGACCGGGTCGGCGCTGGCGAAGATCGTGCCGAAGACCCCGAGACCGAGCAGCGACCAGACGGTCGTGCGCACCACGGCAGGCGTGCGGGACCCGGTGCCGGCCAGGCGCAGCGACCGTCCGAACCACGGCAGCCCCCTCAGCGAGGCCAGCGGCCAGGAGACGCCCGACAGCAGGATCCCCGGCATCGTTCGCGCTCCGGTGACGCCGCACAGGAACACCGCGGTGGCCGCCACCAGGCACAGCAGCTGGATCCACGACGCGTCGAGCAGCGTCATCGGGAGCACGAGCAGGAGGGCCAGGCCGGTGCACGCCAGGGTCCACGGCTCCCTGCGACGGCGTGCCGTGGCGAGCGCGGCGGCCCCGCTGAGGATCGCCACCAGGGTCCAGGTGATCCCGACGTCGGTGAACGACAGCGCGAAGCCTGCCACCAGGCCGGCGGCCGCGGAGGCGACGACGGTCGCCAGCCCGGACGCCGGTCCCGACTCGGGCCAGAACCGGCCGAACAGCGCGTCGAGGCCGGTCCGCGGCCCCGCGGCGACCGCCGGCGAGACGGGAGCCGGGGCGGGAGCCGGCGTCGGCTCTGGGCCGTTGAGCTGGGCCGTGGAGCTCGTGGCCGGCTCCGCAGGCACGTCGAGGCGCAGGCGGGCGCCGCGGCCCGTGGCTGGGTCGAGGAAGCGCAGCGTGCCGCCGTGCAGCTGGGCCACCCACCGCGCTACGGCCAGCCCGAGCCCGGTGCCGCCGGCCCCGTCGGTGCCGAAGCGCTCGAAGACACGCTCGCGGTCCTCCGGTGCCACTCCCCCGCCGTCGTCGGTGACCTCGAGCCACCACCCGGCCGCTGAGGCTCCGGCGTCGATCCGCACCCGCGTGTCGGGAGGTGCGTGTCGTCCGGCGTTGTCGAGGACGTTGACGAGCAGCTGCTGGAGCCGCGCCGGGTCCCCCGGCACGGCGAGGCTGTCGTGGACGGAGACGTCGAAGGTGCCGGGCCGGCCCGCGGAGGTCACCTGGGCCACGCTGTCCGCGACGAGACGGCGCAGGTGCACGTCCTGGAGGTCGAGGTCGACCACGCCGGCCTCGAGACGGGACAGCTGGAGCAGGTCGTCGACGAGTCGTCCGAGCCGCTCGGCCTCCTCCAGCGCGGCGTCGAGGTGGTCGGAGTCGGCGGGCACCACTCCGTCCGCGAGGTTCTCGAGCAGCGCGGTCATCGCCGTGAGCGGCGTACGCAGCTCGTGGGACACCGTGGCGATGAGGTCGCGGCGCTCCCGGTCGACGGTGGCGAGGTCCTCGGCCATGGTGTTGAACGCAGCCGCCAGCTGTCCGACCTCGTCGGTGGCCGAGGTCCGGACCCGACCGGTGTAGTCGCCGCGCGCCATGGCCCGTGACACCTCGGTCATCCGTCGCAGCGGCTCGACCATCCCCGCCGCCAGCAGCTGGGTGACGCCCAGCGCCAGGGCGACGCTGACCGGAAGGACCAGCAGTGGCGGGACGTGCGCCGCGGAGCCCAGCAGCGTGAGCAGGACGGCGACCACGACGGACGCCGCGACGAGCAGACCGAGCTTGACCTTGAGGCTCGAGACGGCGTCGAGGGCGGTGCTCATTCGACAGCCTCCAGGGCGTAGCCCACGCCGTGCACGGTCCGGATCCGGTGGGCACCCACCTTGCTGCGCAGGGCCTTCACGTGGCTGTCGACGGTGCGGGTGGCACTGGTGCTCCCCCACGAGTCACCCCAGTCCCAGACCTCGCGCAGCAGCCGCTCGCGGCTCAGCACCTGGCCGGCCTCCCCGGCCAGGCACAGGAGGAGGTCGAACTCGGTCGGAGTCAGGTGCACCGGCTCGTCCGCGACGGTCGTACGACGGGTGCCGGGGTCGATGCTCACCCCGCCCACGCGCAGCACCGGGGGTCGCTCGGCGGCGAGGGCGGCGGCCCGCTCGACGCGCCGCAGGAGGGCCGACACCCGGGCGACGACCTCCCGCATCGAGAAGGGCTTGGTCAGGTAGTCGTCGGCGCCGACCCCGAGACCGACGAGCACGTCGGCCTCGTCGTCGCGCGCGGTGAGCATCAGCACCGGGACGGGCCGCTCGGCCTGGATGCGGCGGCACACCTCGAGCCCGTCGAAGCCGGGCAGCATCACGTCGAGGAGCACCACGTCCGGTCGGACCGCCGTGGCCAGGTCGACGGCCGAGGGCCCGTCGAAGGCCTGCTCGACCTGGTAGCCCTCGGCGCGCAGCCGCTGGGCGAGCGCGTCGTTGATCGTGCGCTCGTCCTCCACCACCAGGGCGGTCCGTGACCTCATGCCCCGACCCTAGGAGCCGGGACGGTCGGGATGCGGGGACGACTCGTGAAGGTTGTGTGGAGGTCGGGCTGGCGGTCAGTCGTCGCGCAGGTCGACGCTGGGCCAGTCGACCATCACCCGGGCGCCGCCGCCCGGCGCGTCCTCGATGGTGACCAGGCCACCGTGGGCGCGGGAGAGCCCGCCCACGATGTACATGCCCAGCCCGCTGCCGCCGGACTCCCCCGTCGTCCAGAACTTCGTGAAGACCCGGCGGCGCAGCTCCACCGGGATCCCCTCACCCTCGTCGTCGACGGTGATCCGGACGCCGGGCAGGCTGGGGAGCGACGCGAGGGAGACGCTGACCTGCCCCTGGCCGTGGCGCACGGCGTTCTCCACGAGGTTGGTGACGACCTGGGTGAACTTGTCGGGGTCGGCGAAGACGTCGGGCAGGTCGTCCTCGACGTCGAGGACGATCGCGCGCGCCGTGCCGGCCTCGATGGAGTCCACCACACGGCCGACGAGCACCGCTGCCGACGACTCCCGCGGGTAGAGCTGGAGTCGCCCGGTGTCGATGCGGGCGACGTCGAGCAGCTCGGCGATGAGACGGGCGAGCCGGTCGGCGTCGGCGTTGACCGTGGTCAGCATCAGCTTGCGCTGGTCGTCGTTGAGCTTGTCCCAGCGGTTGAGCAGCGCCTGAACGAAGCCCTTGACCCCGGTGAGCGGCGAACGGAGCTCGTGGGCGACCGTGGCCACGAGGTCGGACCGCTCGCGGTCCAGGCGGGCCCGGCCCCGACCGCTGCGGAGCCCAACGGCGATCCCGGCGACCTGGCCGAGGTCCTCGTTGCGGATCAGGGTGGCGGTGGTGAGCACCTCCTCTCCCGAGGCGTTGAGCCATGACTGCTCGGGGACGCCGCGCACGATCGAGATGCTCTCGAACGGGCGGTTGACCTCGAGCCACGTGTGGCCGTCCTGGTCGAGCAGCTTGAGGACCTCGGTCAGCGGCAGGCCGAGCGCCTCCCCGGCGTCCACTCCGAGCAGGGCCGCGCCCTGGGCGTTGAGGATGGTGACGACGCCGTCGCGGGTCGCTCCGAGGATGCCGTCGGGGTAGAAGTCCGCCAGCGATCGGAGCCGGCTGGGGGTGCTGTCGACCCGGCGGCCGGTCTGCTGCCTGGTCTCGCTGGTCACGCCGGCCACCCTAGCCGCGGGGCTGTGCCTTCGGCCGTCGCAGGCCCGCGGCGCGCAGGGCGGCGACCAGCTCGCGGGAGGACACGGGCACGGCACCGGCCGCCACCATGGCGTCGTAGTAGTCGGCCGGGACGTCGTAGTGGTCGCGGTCCCAGCCGCGCTCCGGGATGCCGTGCGCCGCAGCGAAGGCGTGGGCCTCGTCGTACGACGTGTCGCTGGCCAGGTGGGACCAGAGCCGCTCCCACCGCGGCACCGCCGGCGGGTCGATGAGGATCATGACCCGGCGCCGGGCGAGCGCTGGGCGCGGGCGCTCGCGTAGAGGCAGACGGCCGCGGCGGTGGAGAGGTTGAGGCTCTCGGCCCGGCCGTGGATCGGGATGGCGACCCGGTGGTCCGCGAGCGCGGCGAGCTCCTCGGGCAGGCCCCAGGCCTCGTTGCCGAACAGCCAGGCGGTCGGACCCGACAGGTCCGCCTCGAAGAGGTCGACCTCTCCCGCGCCGTCGGCCGCGAGGACCGTCAGGCCCCGCGCCTGTGCGGCCCGGACGGCCTCGGCCGGGTCCGGCTCGATCGCGAACGGCAGGTGGAACAGGCTGCCGACCGTGGCCCGCACCGTCTTGGGGTTGTAGGCGTCCACCGACTGCCCGGCCAGGACGACGGCGTCGGCGCCGGCAGCGTCGGCGGTGCGGATCACGGTGCCGGCGTTGCCGGGGTCGCGGACGTCGGCGCAGATCGCCAGCAACCGGGACGACACGTTGAGCACGTGCTCGAGCGGGGCGTCGAAGTGGCGGCACACGGCGACCACGCCGGCCGGGGAGACCGAGTCCGACAGCGCGGCGAGGGCCCGGTCGTCGACCAGCGTGACGGGCGCGGCGGCGAGCAGGTCGGCGTAGTGCTCGAGGGCCGCGGGCGTCGCGAAGACCTCGACGACACAACCGTCGACGCCGAGCGCCCCCTCGACGGCCTTCGGGCCGTCAGCGACGAAGAGCCGCCGCTCGGTGCGGACCGAGCGGCGGCTCAACTTGCGAGCCTCCTTGACGCGACCGTTGCCCACTGTCAGGGGCGTACCGGCGCTCAGCGGAGTGCTCATGTGGCTCAGGCGGAGACCTTGGGCGCGTTGACGTCCTCGGGCAGCGCGGCCCTGGCAGCCTCGACGAGGGCCGTGAAGGCCGGGGCGTCGTTGACGGCCAGCTCGGCGAGGATCTTGCGGTCGACCTCGATACCGGCCAGGCCGAGGCCCTGGATGAAGCGGTTGTAGGTCATGCCGTTGGCGCGGGCAGCGGCGTTGATGCGCTGGATCCACAGCTTGCGGAAGTTGCCCTTGTTCTTGCGGCGGTCGTTGTAGCTGTAGACCAGGGAGTGGGTGACCTGCTCCTTGGCCTTGCGGTAGAGACGCGAGCGCTGGCCGCGGTAACCGCTGGCGCGCTCGAGGGTGGTACGACGCTTCTTCTGGGCGTTCACTGCGCGCTTGACGCGTGCCATGGTGCTACTCCTTGGTGCAGGGGGACGGCGGCTGAGCCACCAGGGGACTGTGGTGGACGAGGCTCAGATGCCGAGCATCTTCTTGACGCGCTTGACGTCGCCGGCCTCGAGCTCGACCATGCCGGCGTTGCGGCGGTGCTTCTTCCGGCTGCCCGTGGTGGGCGCAGACGCGAACGCAGCGCCGGACTTGCGGCCGGCCTGCAGGCGACGGATCTTGCCCGAGCCGGTCACCTTGAAGCGCTTGCTGGCGCCCGAGTGGGTCTTGTTCTTCGGCATGTCTGCCTCAACTTCCTTAGTGCGTGGTTCGGGTGTGTATCTGGCTAGGACCTGGACTGCTCGTCCCGGTACCGGTCCCGTGGCTGTAGCGACTCCGTCGCTACGTGCTCGATCGAGGCTTTCGCTTCGCTCAGGCCTCGATCTCAGGATCCAGGTTCTCGGAGCGGCGACGCTCCTTCTTCTGCGCCACCGGGCCGGCGGCGTGGGCCGCCTCGCGCTCGGCGTCCTCCTCGGCCTTGCGCTCCGCACGCGCCTGCTCCTTGGTGGCGCGGGCTGCCTCGGCGTCGATCTTGGCGTCGGCCTTCTTCTTGTGCGGGCCGATGACCATGGTCATGTTGCGGCCGTCCTGCTTGGGCGAGGACTCGACGAAGCCGAGCTCCTGGACGTCCTCGGCCAGCTTCTGCAGCAGGCGGAAGCCCAGCTCGGGGCGGTGCTGCTCGCGACCACGGAACATGATCGTGATCTTGACCTTGTCGCCGGCGCCGAGGAACCGCACGACGTGACCCTTCTTGGTCTCGTAGTCGTGCGAGTCGATCTTGGGACGAAGCTTCATCTCCTTGATGATCACGTTCGTCTGGTTGCGGCGCGCCTCACGAGCCTTCTGGGCGTTCTCGTACTTGAACTTGCCGTAGTCCATGAGCTTGCAGACCGGGGGGCGTCCCTGCGGGGCGATCTCGACGAGGTCGAGGTCGGCCTCCTGGGCCAGCTTGAGTGCCTGGTCGGTCGGCACGATGCCAACGGTCTCGCCGTTGGGTCCTACGAGCCGGACCTCGGGTACGCGGATCCGGTCGTTGATGCGCAGCTCGGTGCTGATGGGTCCTCCAGTTGATCGGGTGGATGGGAACCCGTTGCTCGCCGGTCGATCGCTGGTCGTCCGGAAATGAACAATGGCTCCCGCTGGTGCCAAGCGGGAGCCAGTACGCCACGTCTCCCCTCTCGGGAATTCGCGTGGACACGCCTGTCTTGCAACAGTCATGTCACTGGACCGGGACCCGACGATCTGTGGTGCTGGGCGATCGGTGCGGGTGGGAGACGGTGGTGCTGCCTCCGCTTGGCTGGATCGGTGTCACCGTGATGCTGTGGTGGCACTGATCGGTCAACACCGAAGACTAGCGGATCATTCCGTCGCGGGGCCAATCCACCCGTGACCCCGGTCGTGCCCCTCCCCGAGGGCGACCAGGCGCCACCCGGCGGCGAGCCGGGTCAGGTCCTCGCCGTCGACGACGTACGTCGCCGGGCCGGCGAGGTCGACGAGGAGGGCCTCGGCCCCGTCCTGGACGGCGGCGGTGGCGGCCGTGGCGGCGGTGACCGGAACCGGGCGCGCCCCGGGGTCCCACCGGGCCATGGTCTCGGTGGACGTGAAGGCGAGCAGCCCGGTGCTGCCGTCCGCGGCGCGGACGAGCACCGCGGCCATGTCGGAGGTCTTGTCGTGGGCCAGCCCGTGCTCGTCGACCTCGACCTCGCCGAGGACGGCGACGACGGGCACCAGGAGGCGCGCGTCCTGGAGCACCGCCAGCACGGCGCCGGACGAGGCCGCCCCGGTGGCGTGGTCGGCCAGCACCCGGCTGACCCGCGGGTCGACCGCGCCGGTGTCGTCGGCGAAACCGGGGTCGGGGATCGTCCGGACGAGCGGCTCGTCGGGCTGGCTCTGGTCGTCGTGCGGCACGACGCCATTGTCCCGGAGGCGTGGACCGCTGTGGGACTCTGGGGCCGTGGAAGGGACTACCTGGGCTGCACTCACCGCCGCGCTCACCGTGGCGGGGGCCATCTGGACGTGGATCGCGTTCCGTCGGCGCGGAGCCGCCAACGGCCTGCGCGCGCTCGGGTTCACCCTGCTCCCTGCCGCGGCCTGGCTGACCGGGACGCTCGAGATGGTCGTCGAGATCGCCGGGTCGGTCACCGACTGGGCCACCGGCCTCGTCTTCAACATCTTCACGTGGACCGGCATCGGCCTGGCCGGGCTGGCCGCGGTGCTGTTCGTGGTGAGCGGGTTCATCCGCGACCGGCAGCTGGGCCGGGCCCGGGCCGGGAAGGCCGCCGGGAAGGCGGCCGGCAGGACCGGCACGTCCGCCGGCGTGGCGAGCCCGAAGAAGCGGGGAGCGCTGCCTTCGTCGTCCGGCGCGGCCGGTCGCTCCCCCATCGACGACGAGATGGCCGACATCGAGGCGCTGCTGAAGAAGCGGGGCATCGAGTGAGGGATCACTTCGTCGACCGCAACCGCCTGTGGTCGCGACTCAACGCTGCCGTCGACGCCCTGCCCGAACCACCGTCCACCCCGGTCGCCGTCGTCGACCTCGACGCCTTCGACGCCAACGCCGACGACCTGGTGCGGCGCGCCGGGGGCAAGCCGATCCGTGTCGCCTCGAAGTCGTTGCGCGTCCCCGCCCTCGTCCAGCGCGCGCTCGCGCACGACGGCTTCGCCGGCGTCCTCGCCTTCACCCTCGCCGAGGCGCTCTGGCTCTGGGAGAGCGGCATCAGCGACGACATCGTCGTGGCCTACCCCTCCGTCGACACGGCGGCGCTGCACCGGCTCACCTCCTCCCCGTCCGCGGCCTCCGCCATCACGCTGATGGTCGACGACCCGGCGCACCTCGACGCGGTCGACGCGGCCCGCACCGCACGGGACGTGTCCGTCCGGGTCGCCCTCGACCTCGACGCCGGGCTGCGGCTCGGCGGCCAGCACATCGGCCCCAAGCGCTCGCCGCTGTTCGACACGGCCGACGCCGTCGCGATGGCCCGGCGCGTGGTCGACCGCGAGGGCTTCCGGCTCGTCGGCGTGATGACCTATGAGGGCCAGGTCGCCGGGGTCCAGGACGACGTGCCCGCCCAGCGCACCAAGTCCCTGCTCGTACGCCGGCTCAAGCAGGCGTCGATGGCGCAGCTCGAGGTGCGGCGTCGCGAGATCTCCGAGGCGCTGGCGCAGGTCGCCGAGATCGAGTTCTGGAACGGCGGCGGGTCGGGATCCGTCGAGGCCACCGCCGCGGACCCGGCTGTGACCGAGGTCGCCGCCGGGTCGGGCCTCCTCGTCCCCGCGATCTTCGACCACTACGCGTCGTTCGAGCCGCGACCGGCGGCCTTCTTCGGCCTCCGGGTCACACGCAAGCCCAACCCCACGATGGCCACCGTCCAGGGTGGCGGGCTGATCGCGAGCGGGGCCACCGGCGAGGACCGCTCGCCCGTGCCCTGGGCTCCCCCGGGCCTGCACCTGACCGGCCTCGAAGGTGCCGGCGAGGTGCAGACACCGCTGACCGGCCACCCGGCCGCGCTGCTCCACATCGGCGACCTGGTGTGGTTCCGGCACGCCAAGTCGGGCGAGCTGTTCGAGCACGTCCGCGACGTCCACCTGGTCCGCGGGGAGTCGGTCACCGAGGTGGTGCCGTCCTACCGCGGCTGCGACCGTGCCTTCTGACCCGCACCGGGTGGCAGCCCAGGTCGTCGCGTGCGTGACCGCGCGCCCGCCGACGCTCGGGGTCGGGCGGCTCGTGTGCGTCGACGGTCCGGCCGGGTCGGGGAAGACCACGCTGGCCGGCGCGATCTCAGCGATCGTGCCCGACTGCCAGGTCGTGCACTGCGACGAGCTCCTCCAGGGATGGCGCGGGCTCCCCGGCCTGGCGGCGACGGTCGAGGCGATGCTCCGGCCGCTGGCGGCGGGCGGCACCGGCGAGTGGCGGCGGTGGGACTGGGCGGCCGACGCCTGGGCGGAATCGCACGTCGTACGACCGGGTGGCCTGCTGGTGCTGGAGGGGGTCGGCTGCTGGTCGCCCCACGTGGCCGACCTCGTCGGTCTGCTGGTGTGGGTCGAGGCCGAGTCGCAGGCCCGCCTCGCGCGTGGGATGGCGCGCGACGGGGAGCAGATGCGCGCCGCGTGGGTGCAGTGGCGCCTCGACGAGGACGACCTGTTCGCGCGCCTCGGCACCCGGGCGCATGCCGACCTCGTCGTCGACACCGACACCTGAGGCCTACTCCTCCAGGTGGTAGAAGTCCTGGCGGTAGCGCTGAGCGAAGCCGGCGCGCTCATACAGGCCGAGGGCCCCGGTCGGGTTCGCGGTGTCCACGTTGAGGCTGGCCGCGTCGTACCCCTCGGCGCGGCTCAGGCGCAGCACCCGGGCCAGCAGGGAGGCGGCGAGCCCGCGCCGGCGGTACGCGGGAAGGGTGCCCACGTAGGGGATGTGGATCTCCCGGCCCGCGCCGCCCGAGGGCGCGACGGCGTACTCGTGGGCGAAGACGTAGCCGGCGACCGCGCCCGACCCGTCACGGGCGACGACCGAGAGGTGGTGGCGGTTGTGCTCCGCCCTCCCCATGAACAGGTTCCAGAAGTCGGCACCGACGTCGGTGCCGTCCGGGTAGTCGGCGAACGCGGCGTTGTGCGCCAGCCTCAGCTCCTCGGACCGGGTCCGGTCGAACGGCTCCGCCGTCAGGCCGGCTGGCAGCACGAGCTTCGGGATGCCGGCGTGCAGGTCCGCCACCATCAGGAAGCTGTGCCTTCCGTCGGAGAACCCCGCCCTGGTCAGCAGGTCGGCCTGGTCGTCGCGCCCCGCCAGTGCCTGGTGCGCGTAGCGCGCCGGGGTGCCGGGGGCGTCGGTCTCGTGGATGGCCCTCGCCCGGTCCACCGAGCGGTCGAGCATCACGGTGCCGATCCCCTCGCCGAGGCGAGCCGGGTCAACGTCGCCGAACAGGTTGAACCGCTGGCCGTCCTCCAGGGGCAGCCCGGGCATGATGGTGGTGTAGGCGACGAGATCGTCCCCGTCGAAGGCTCCTTCGAACACCGCGTCCGACGTGTCGCCCATCAGCTCGACGATCTCCACGACTCCCAGGCAGAAGCCCGTCGGGTGGTCGGCCTCGATGCGCCCCATCAGTGCGGCGAGGGCTGCCGCGTCCTCCGGGCACAGGTCCCGCGTGGTGATGCCCATGCGCGCACGCTAGTGGTGTCTAGGGTGGCCGACATGGTGTTTCCGAGCGGGGATCAGTACGCGATCGCGGCGGCGGGCTACGCCGCGGTGGTCACCGAGAGCGGCGCGGCGCTGCGCAGCCTCAGCAAGGACGGTCGCGAGCTGGTGCACGGTTTCGCGGAGTCCGAGATGTCCGGCGGCGGCCGCGGGCAGCTGCTCATGCCGTGGCCCAACCGGATCCGCGACGGTCGCTACTCCTTCGGCGGGCGCGAGCTGCAGCTGGGCCTCACCGACCCGGCCCGCGGCAACGCCTCACACGGGCTCGCCCGCTGGGCGGCGTGGACCGTCGAGGAGCACACCCCGACCTCCGTGTCGCTGGTCTACCGGTGCATGGCGCAGTCGGGCTATCCGTGGACCCTCGACCTGCACGTCCTCTACGACCTGTCGGCCGACGGCCTGGTCGTGACCCAGACGGCGACCAACCTCGCGACCGAGCCCGCGCCCTACGCCAGCGGCGCCCACCCCTACCTGCGGGTCGGCGACGCCATCGAGGACCTCGAGCTCACCGTGCCGGCCCGCACGCGCCTGCTGGTCGACGACCGGCAGCTGCCCACGGGCTCCGAGCCGGTGGCCGGGGCGTACGACTTCACCACCCCGCGCCGGATCGGCGACCTCGACCTCGACGACGGGTTCGGGTCGCTCGTGCACGAGGTCGGTCGCGCCACCGTGACGCTCGCCGACCCGGCGAGCTCGCGCGGGGTCGCGCTGTGGGTGGACGAGCAGCACCGGTGGCTGCAGGTCTTCACGCCCCCGGCAGACGGACCGCGGCCAGGCATCGCGGTCGAGCCGATGACCGCGCCCGCGGACGCGTTCAACTCCGGCACCGACCTCGTCACCCTCGCGCCCGCCGGCACCGCCGGTGACGAGCTGTCGGTGTCGTGGGGGATCCACGCCCTCTGACCAGGCGGGTCAGCGACCGCGCGGCAGCAGCCGGTGGTCGACGCGCAGCGGCTCGGCCAGGGTGATCTCGACGTACTCGTTGCGGTCCGGCTCAGTCGCCGACCGACCACCGGCGGCGGGGAAGTTGTTGTCGTTCATCGCCGCGATCGTCCGCGAGCTGAGGATCTCGACGTCCTCGATCGTGAAGAACGGGAACGTGAACGGGTCACCGTACGGCGACAGTCCTCGCGGGTTCGCCACGTCCATCAGGTCGACCAGCAGCCGCTTGGAGACCCAGCCGTCCTGGTCGGCGTCACGCAGGTCGACCAGGTAGATCCGCTTGAAGACGGCCGACCCACCCTGGCCGTTGTCGCGCTCGATCACGAGGCTCTCGTGGTCGTTGACCTGGACGAAGTCGCCGAGCGCGTGCGTGGGACTCTCCATGCGGTAGCGCAGGAACCGGTCCTCGAAGGC
>Ga0209909_100433_pt1 | contig 26917 bp, 23 predicted proteins | sample FECB22metaG_FD_188302 | JGI IMG/M metagenome (GOLD analysis project Ga0209909, IMG submission 188302) | Cyanobacterial communities from the Joint Genome Institute, California, USA - FECB-22 (SPAdes) (version 3) | ecosystem: Environmental > Aquatic > Thermal springs > Hot (42-90C) > Microbial mats... | reverse complement strand
GAGCGGCACGGGGCGGCGGAGATCGCCGAGGTGCGGCGGCAGCGGGAGGGGTGGCAGCGGGAGGCCACGCGCGAGCTGGCGGCGGGGCGGACCGCGGTGGCGCTGGAGCGCTACGAGCGGGCCGGCGCCGTGCAGGGGCACGACACCCAGAACGAGGCGCGCGCGGCGGTCGTGGCAGGCTGGGCGGCGGGGCGTCAGGAGAGTCCCACCGCGAGCCAAGTCATGCTGGCGCATACGCGGGCGGACGTGGCGGAGCTGAACCGGCTGGCCAGGGAAGCGATGCGCGGCGCCGGTGAGCTGGGAGCCGAGCACCAGGTCGCGACGGAAGCCGGGCCGCGTGCGATGGCGGCGGGCGACCGCGTCATGTTCCTGCGCAACGAGCGCGGGCTCGGGGCCGGGCCGGGCGGGCGTGGGGGTGCCGCGGTGAAGAACGGCACGCTGGGGACGGTGCTGGCGGTGGAGGCCGGCGGCGAGCGGCTGACGGTGGCGCTCGACGGCGCAGGAGGGCAGGCCGGGCAGGGCGCGGCGGTGACCTTCTATCTCCGCGACTACGGGCACCTGGACCACGGCTACGCCGCGACGGTGCACAAGGCGCAGGGCGTGACGGTGGACCGGGCGCACGTGCTGGCGGGTGCGGGGATGGACCGGCACACCGCCTACGTGGCGCTGACGCGGCACCGGGAGGGCGTGGCGCTGCACTGGTCGGCGGAGGCGATGGGGAGCCGCGAGGGACTGACCAGGACGCTGTCGCGTGAGCGGGCGAAGGACACGAGCCTGGACTATGCCGGGCCTGAGAGCGTGGCGTTCTACGCGGAGCGGCGCGGGCTGCACCCGCCCGCGCCGGCAGGGGACATCGCGGTGGAGAGGCGGGCGGCGGAGCGGAAGCCGGAGCGGGGGTCGCCGTTGCGGGAGAGGGCGCGCGCGAGCGTGCGGCGGGCGCTCGGCTGGCACGAGGAGGACAAGGCCAGGTGGCGCGACGCCCCGGCGGCACCCGCCACCACGGTACGAGCGGAGCCGGCGCGGGAGGCACCGCTGGCGCCCATGCTGGCGGCGCACCGCGACCCATGGGGACGGGACAGCCTCGGGCGCGGCACGACGCCGGCGGACCTCGCCACGGTGGCGGAGCGCGACGACCGGGTGCGGCGGCGCGCGGCCGACCGGGTGCACGATCTATGGGATGCCTACCGCGACCCGGACGAGGCCGGGCGGCGGCTGCAAGCCGTCACCGAGCGCGAAGGCGGTGACCTGCGGCGCGCGGCGGCGGTGCTCGATGGGGAGGGGCCGGAGATCCTCGGCGCCTTGCGCGGGCGGGAGGGGTGGTTCGCCACGGCCGGGGCGAAGGAGGAGCGGTGGCGCGCGATGCGCGGGGCGAAGGGGCTGGCGTTCGGGCTGCGGGGCGAGGCCGACGACCGGGAGCGGGCGGCGCGCGACCACGTTCGCGCCGTCGAGGCGCAGCGCGAGCGCGACGCGGTGGAGGTGCCGGGGCTGAGCCGGGCGGCCTGGGGCGCGGTGCGGGCGGTGGAGACGGCGCGGGATCGGAGTGCCGCCGATGCGAAGCCCGGCGAGGAGGGCTGGCGGCGCGCCGCGCGCGAGCGCGAAACAGCGGCGGACGCCTGGGAGCGGGAGGTGGTGGCGCGGCCGGAGGTGGCGGCGGAGCTGCGGGCCTTCGCGCAGGCCGTTCGGGAGCGGTTCGGCTACGACGCGCACCGCGACGCACGTCTACAGGGGGCCGAGATGCGGCCAGGCACGCCGGAGGCGGAGCGCCCGCGCGAGGGCGTGGCCGGCGTCGCGCGCGCGCTGGCGGCCGAGCGGCTGGGCCGGGGGGCGCACGAGGACCGGCAGCGAGCCGTCGAACGCCAACGCGAGGCCGAACGGGAGCGGCTGTCGCCGCGCCAGGGACGCGGGATGCGGATGTAGGCGGGCGGACTATCCGACGAGGACGAGGGCGAACGCGACTGCCGTGAGCACCAGGAGCGGGGCCACCCCCAGCGGTCATGCCGCCCGGTACACGTCGCGATCCATGCCGCGACCTCCTCCGGTAAGCGCAAACCCATCGCCACGCGTGCCGGAGACAGCATCGTCAGCGCCGCGACCTGGCGCGGCTGGCGCACGGGGTGTTGCTGGCGAAAGAGGGTGCGGAGCGGCACCGGTCGCATGGGTGGCGCGTGGGGCAGCGGCAGCGCGAGCGCGAAATGGAGCGGGTGCAGGCCGCCGAGCGGCAGCGGCAGGGGCTGCCGTCGAAGCCGGAGCGGGACCGACAGCGAGAAGGACCACGGCTGGCGATGTGACGCAGTAATTTGCCACGCGGGGAGCATCCCGTTCGCGGCGGCAATGGCGTATTTGAGAAATGCGCCATCCCGGCCGCCTTCGCGTGAATGAGGTCCTCAGTGTCTCCGTCCCGCTTCATCGCCTATGTCGCCCTGCCCGATCCGGCGCGGGTCACGGGTGCCGATCTCGCCGCGCGGTTGCGGCAGCGCTTCCCGCAATGGGCGCCCGCGGCGGAGGCGGTCTCGGCGCCGGGCGGCGGCGTGCCGCCGGGCGGGTTCATCCTGCTCGTGGGCGGGCGCAGCCTGCTCGTCAGCTTCGTGGACGCGCCGCTGCCGCCCGATGTCTTCACAGACGACGCGCTCCAGCGGATCTGGCCCGGCTGGGCGGAGGCGGCGCGGGCGCAGCGGGCGCATGCGATCGTCGCCAACCTGGACGCGGCGGCCGACACGGCGGCCGCGGCGGGAGCGGCGGCGCTCGTCATCGCGGCGGCCGCGGCGCTGACGGAGCTGCTGCCCGGCGCGCTCGGGGTGCACTGGGCGGCATCGGGCCTGTTCGCCGAGCCCGCCGCGTTCCGCGGGGTGGCGGTGGCGATGACGCCGGAGCGGCTGCCGGTGGAGGTGCTGGTCAAGCCGCGATGGCATCAGGGCCGGCCGCCGCAGCCGCCGACGGCGGGGCTGGTGACGCTCGGCCTGGCGCCCTTCGTGGGGCGGGAGATCGAGCATCCGGCGACGGGCGAGGCGCCGGTCGCGGTGTATGAGCGGGCGATGAACCTCGCGCTCTACCTGATGCGGGCGGGCCCGGTGATCCGGGACGGCGACACGGTGGGCACCACGCCAACGCAGCGGATCGCGGTCGCGCGGGGCGAGCAGGGCGGCGTGCCGACCTACCGGCTGGAGTTCGTCAGTGCGGGTGAGCGCGCCCCGAACCCGCCGGCGGCGCGGTGATGCGCTCCGTCCCGTCCCTGCTGGCGAGTAGGATGGGAGACGCCGCATGGCCTGGGTGATCTATCGTCCTCTCGTGGACCGCTGGCTGCCCTCCATCGTCGGCCTGCCGAGGGAAGGGCCGGGTGTCCACTCCGTGCTGACGAGCACGGTGCCGCTGGCCTTGCAGGAGCGGAGGTTCAGCTACCGCGGCGATCGCTTCGAGCCGCATGAGGTGAGGACGGAGTTCTGGCTGCACTCCGCGCACAAGGATTTCGGCGACGTCTTCCCGGTCTGCGCGATGTGGGGCTGCACGACCGAGTGGCGGCGCGAGGTGGAGGCGCTCGAGCCCGGGGTGCACCAGTTCTTCCCGATCAGCATCCGCCGGCCGCGGAGCAAGCGGCCGATCTTCCGGCTCGACGGGCGGGAGGCGGGGCCGGACGACTTCCACCTGTTCAACTGCCTTCAGCAGATTGACGCGGTCATTCCAGAGCGCTCCTCGGGTTCGGTGGAGCGGCTGAAATATGGTCTGCTCAGCTTCAACGTTCGAGACGACGACCTCTGTGTGGCGCGCGAGGCGGTGACCGGGCGGCACCTTTGGCAGGACAGCCGGAAGGCAGGTGCTCGGGAGCATTTCTTCATCTCCGATGCGCTGATGGAGGCGTTTCGGCGGGCTGGGCTGACGGGCTTCAAGGCGCGGCCGGTGCGGGAGGAGTTAGGCGCGGCCGCGACGTGTGAGAATCGCCTTGACGTCGAATCGTGAGCTATCCAATTTTCCCTCTGGTTGATGATTAGCCAGGGGATGAGTTGTGGCTGGATTTATAAATGGCGTTACGATTACACATCATCAGCAACACCACATTATTCCAAATGAAATATTCAAAAATAGCCAGTTCCTAAAGGAAATATCGGATTTAGATCTTTATGATCATAGAGCTTGGGATCGAAATGGTATAAATTTACCCATAACAGATCAAGGAAACGGGTTATCAGTTCATAACGGAGGTCACAATCAATATAGTAGATACACTGAAAACGTAGTAGAAAAAATAGTAGAACAACGCGAATTAGACTTTCAAAGATATGTTGATGAAGGATCTAACGCAACGGAAGCCCGCCGCCTCTCAACCATAGATGCTGCCGAGCGGGTTGCGGCATTTCAGGATTATCTGAGACAAGGGCTCTCGACTGAGGGCGAGTTCCCGCTCAATATCAGAAGCGGGCTGAGTCAGGAGCAGGTTCAGCAGTATTTTTCTCAGAAGACCGCAGAGATCGGGCAGTTGGTCGAAAGCCTCGGCCAGAGAGGCGGCGGCTCTGGGGAGGGTGGCAACGGCAACGGCAGCGGCGGCACCGGAAATGGCGGCAACACGAATGATTGGCGGGCCACGCACGCCGACGCCATAGATCGCTTTAATGCTGATGTCGGGCGTGCAAACTCCGTCAACCCCGATCTCGGCAATGCATCGGATGGCACGGAGTTCTCCCGCGCTGTTCAGACCACCAACAGGAACATCGAAATCGGCGAGGCCATGGTGTCGGAGACTTACCGGCAGAACTGGAGCTCAGCCCAGCTTGCGGACCTTGGTCGCTATGCCCAGAACGCGATGCGAGCAACGGCTCCTCTGGCGATACTCGATGCAGCCAATACCGCGTCCGATGTCGCGCAGCATCTCCGCAACGGAGACTACTCGGCCGCAGGGACACGAATGGCCCAGTTCTTCGTCGAGGAGGCGGGCGCGACTGCTGGCGCACTGGCCGGCGCAAGGCTCGGCGCCTTTCTCGGCCCGAAGGGTGCCATCGCTGGTGCCCTGATCGGTGGCGTCCTCGGCGGTATGGGTGCGGGCCAGGCTTTCGCAGATCCAATTGGGACCTTGGGCGCACTTGGCGGGTTGTTTGGTGACCCGGCTAACGGTCCTGGAGGCCCCGGCAATGGTCCGGGGGGACCAGGTGATCCTGGCAATCCTGGAGGCCCTGGCGGTCCAGGAGGGCCTGGCAACGGTCCGGGAGGCCCCGGTAATGGTCCTGGCAGCGGTCCCGGTGGTTGGCCGCCGCTGTTCCCTTCGCCTCCGCGCGATCCCCTGGTGCTCGATCTTGATGGCGATGGCATAGAACTGGTCGCGCTCGCTGCATCGCAGGCCCATTTTGACTTTGGCGGCGACGGCTTCGCCGAGCGGACGGGTTGGGTTGCGGCGGATGATGGCCTGCTCGTCTGGGATCGCGACGGCAGCAACGCCATTGACGCGCCGGACGAACTCTTCGGCAACGACAGCCAGCATGGATTCCAGGTGCTCGCCGCATTGGACTCCAACAGCGACGGCAGGATTGATGCGGCTGACAGTGACTTCGTCAATCTGCGGATCTGGCGTGATCTCGACGGGGACGGGGCGACCGACGCGGGCGAACTCACCACGCTCTCGGCCGCCAGTGTTGCCGCAATCAACTTGTCCCACAGCTTCTCCGGTCAGCGGATTGCCGGCAACGTCGTCGAGTATACAGGCACCTACATGACCTCCGCCGGAGCCGCGCGAGATGCGGGCGCGGTCTTCTTTGCGACCAATCAGACCCTGAGCGTTTGGCAGCCGCCGTCGGGTTTTCAGGTACATTCAGAGGCCGCGCAGCTGCCCGAACTCAAGGGGTATGGGCAGCTCACAAACCTCTCCTACGCGATGACGATGGATGTCGACCTGCGTGCACTGGTCGGCGCCTATGTTGACACCCTGGAGATCCGCAGCCCTGGCGGGATCCAAGGCGGGCTGCAGGAAATCCTGTTCCGTTGGGCCAATGTCGATGCCGTCGTGCCGGATGCGCGAGGCACTGCCATTGATGCGCGCAAGGTCACTTTCCTGGAGAAGTTCTTCGGCACCGCGATCGAGCAGCCCGGCGCCACTGGACCGAGCAGCGTGATCGGCAGCACCTACGCAGCGACCCTGGAGCGCTCTTTCACGCAAATCTCCGAAGGCCTGCTGCTCCGCTTTGTTGCCTCTGTCCCGGAGTCTTACACTCAGCGGGGCATGCTCGGCGGCAGCTTGCTTGAGAGCCAATATTTCTGGCTATCGGGGCTCGGGTTCGATGCGGAACAGGACGTTTTCGCGGCACCGATCACTCCAATTCTCGAAGCGGTCTTCCGCGACATGCCGACAGGCAACATCGAGACGGCAACGGATTATGTGGAGCGCATGTCAGTCGTGCTGCGCGGAGCGGCCGACGCCTTCTTCGGAGGGGACCGTACGGCATATGCAGCAGCCGTGACTGTAGCGGCAGCTGACATCGATGATGCAGCGCTTAGAGCGCTTGTCACGCGGCTCGCCACCGACAACGTCCTGGTAACGGGTATAGAGGACGGCGGAACCCTTCTTGGCAGCAACGCGTCCGAGGTCATCCGCTCGCTTCCTGGCTACGACACAATCCTTGGAAGCGGCGGTCGCGACACGTACGTACATGTCGCGGGATCGGGTCATGATGTCATCGACGAGCAATCGACGTCCACTAATTCACACGAGGATTGGTTGCTCCTGCCAAGCGTCGTGTCAAGCATGGTTGTACTCGCGCGCGGCGGAAGCAACAGCACCGATTTGGTGATTTCAATATCAGAAAATACAGAAAGCATCACGATTACGAACTACTTCAAGAAGGATTTCTTGGGTCAATACGCATCTCGAATTGAGGAGATTTACTTCGCGGACGGCACGACATGGACTTATTCGGACGTTTTCGCGCAGCTCACGGCCGGTACTGAAAGTGCAGACGTGCTCATCGGCGACGAGTTCGATAACGCTTTCAGCGGAATGGGTGGCTCGGATCTGCTCGCCGGTGACAATGGTGCGGACGATCTGTCAGGTGGCGAAGACAACGACACGCTTGACGGCGGCGAGGGCAACGACAGCCTCGCTGGCGGCGAAGGCGCGGATAGCCTCCAGGGTGGCATGAGCTTCGCGAACGACGGCGGCGCCGACACACTCGATGGCGGCGCGGGAAACGACACCCTCGCCGGCGGTGGCGGGAACGACGTCTACTTCTTCGGGCGTGGCGCGGGGGTGGACCGGGTGGTCGAGCCCGGCAGCCCCGCGGCTGGAGGCGCCGACGCGATCCTCGTCGGCGCCGACGTGGCGCATTCGGAGCTGCTGCTCGCGCGCTCGGGGAGCGGCTCGAACGACCTCGTCCTCTCGATCAGCGGAGCGTCCGACCGCCTCACCGTGGCGTCCTACTTCGCGACCGATAGTGCGGGTGGCTCGGGCTACCGGGTCGAGGAGATCCGCTTCGCGAACGGCACCGTCTGGACCTACGCCGACATCGTCGCCCGCCTCTCAGCGGCGACCGAGGGCGCCGACACGATCCTCGGCGACAACGGCATCAACGCCCTCTCCGGCCTCGGCGGCGCCGACAGCCTCGTCGGGCGCGGCGGCGCGGACTGGCTTGAGGGCGGCGATGGGAACGACACTCTCGACGGCGGCGAGGGCAACGACAGCCTCGCCGGCGGCGACGGGGCCGACAGCCTCCAGGGCGGCACGAGCTTCACCAACGACGGTGGCGCCGACACGCTCGACGGCGGCGCCGGCGCCGACACGCTCAGCGGCGGTGGCGGGGACGACGTCTATCTCTTCGGGTGGGGCTACGGGGCAGAGGTGGTTGTCGAGACCGGCGGCACTGCGGACATCCTCGTCCTCAGCGCCGACATCGCCGCGGCCGACGTCACCCTCGCGCGCGCCGGCACCAACCTCGACGACCTCGTACTGACCATTGCCGGAAGCACGGACAGCGTCACCGTGCGCGGCCATTTCGGCAAGGACGTGCTCGGCAGCTACTCGGCCAAGCGGGTGGAGGAGATTCGCTTCGCCGACGGCACCGTCTGGACCTACGACGACACCCTCGCCCGTGTGACCGCGCCGACGGCCGGCGCCGACACCCTGTATGGCGACGACTTCGCCAACGCCCTCGGCGGGCTCGACGGCGCCGACCGCCTCTTCGGCCGGCTCGGCGCCGACACGCTCACCGGCGGTCTCGGCGCCGATACCCTCGACGGCGGCGAGGGCAACGACACGCTCGATGGCGGCGAAGGCAACGACAGCCTCCAGGGTGGCATGAGCTTTGTGAACGACGGCGGCGCCGACACGCTCGACGGCGGCGCGGGGAACGACACCCTCGCCGGCGGCGGCGGAAGCGACAACTACCTCTTCGGAATCGGCTCGGGGCAGGAGGTGGTCGTCGAGACCGGCGGTGCGGCCGACGTGCTGCGGATCGGTGCGGGCATCGTGTCAGCCGACGTGATGCTCGTGCGCGGCGGCACGAATCTCGACGACCTTGTGCTGACCGTCACTGGCCTGGCCGACCGCGTCACCGTGGCCGGTCACTTCGGCAAGGACACCTCCGGCAGCCACGCCGCCAAGCGGGTCGAGGAGATCCGCTTCGCCGACGGCACCGTCTGGACCTACGACGACACCCTCGCCCGTGTGACCGCGCCGACGGCGGGTGCTGACACGATCCACGGCGACGACTTCGACAACAGCCTCGCAGGCGGTGACGGCAATGACCGGCTCTCCGGCCGGCTCGGCGCCGACACGCTCACCGGCGGGACGGGGGCCGACACGCTCGACGGCGGCGAGGGCAACGACACGCTCCTCGGTGGTGACGGCGCTGACAGCCTGCATGGCGGGTCGAGCGTCATCAACAATGCCGGCGCCGACACGCTCGACGGCGGCGCCGGCGCCGACACGCTGACGGGCGGCGGGGCGGGCGACATCTTCCGCTTCTCGGCAATCGGCGACAGCACCCTGACGAGCCGCGACACGGTGACCGATTTCTCGGCTTCGGCGGGCGACCTCATCGACCTCTCCGCGCTCGACGCGGACACCGCCACTGCGGGCGACCAGGCTTTCGCCTGGCTTGGCGTCGGGGCAGCGTTCGGCGGCGTCGCGGGTCAGCTCCGCGGGCGCACCGTCGGCTCCGACCTGGAGGTGCTAGGCGACGTTGACGGCGACACCGTCGCCGACTTCGCCCTGCTGCTGCGTTCGACGGCGACACTCTCGGCATCGGCCTTCGTGTTGTAGGGCGCGCAGGAGCGCTGCCGGGAGAATGCGCTCTCCCGGCAGCGTGCAGACTACCAGACGATGCAGGCTGGGTGGTGGGGAAGCCGAGCTTCCCCACTTGCCGCCGTTAAATGCCGAGCAAGCGATTTATCGTCTGCCACATCGGCTCGCGGGGAAGCTGGCGCCTTCGCAGCTCCGCGACGGCAGCGGCCCGCTTTTCCAGGACTTATTATCAACCCGTCGAACGGACGTTTGGGGTTTGGCCGGTCGCCCCTTCGTCGATGGCGAGCGCGGTGACCGAGGACAGCGGTTGCCAGTCGGGGCCCGTCGTCACGGTCTGGCCGTCCGGCCGGAGACGGTGATGCACGGCGCCGGCGAGCGCGTGCGGCGGGAGCGGGGCGAGGGCGCGCGGGTTGTGGTGCACCTCCAGCCCTTCGCACCAGGTTTCCCGGTAGGCGGGCTCGTGCACCATGTGGAGGAAGGGCCGCGGCACCGCCGCGTCCGGGTGAGGGTCCACGGCGAGGCCCTGGCGCACCATGCGCACGCGCGGCGAGCCAAAGCCCGCCAGGAGCCCCATCCGGTTGAACTTGGGGAGCGTGCCGCTGTTGCTGAACAGCACCGCGCTGACGTGCTCGGCCCCGGGCAGATCGAAGAAGCCCGACGGCACGACCTTGCCGTTGAACTCGTGCCGCTCGACCCGCACGGGCTGGATGTGGAGCTTGCCGGCGGCGTCGTGGTGCCAGGTGTAGTCGAGGCCGTTGAGGTAGACCGGCAGCCCGGAGCGCGTGCGCGTCATCGACTGCGGCGCGTGGAAGTCGGCGATGGCGAGGACGAGCGGCCTGCCGGCGACGTTGGGCTTCTCCCAGTAGCGCTTCGCCAGCTTCGCGGTCAGCGGCCCCGCGTACTTGATCGGCATATACTCCCGCTGGAACGCGCGCTGCTGCTCCGGGGTGTCCGTCGGCGGGGGCGGGACGACGTTCCCCTCCTTGTCCCTTGTCGGGCCGACGGTCGTGGCCTCGACGCAGAAGGAGTGGTCGAGCCATTCGCAGGTGAAGTCCGGCACCGCGTGGCTGCGGTCGATGAGGTAGCCCATCTCCACGAAGGCGGCGAAGAGGTACAGCTCCCACACGCGGGCGTCGAAGCCGGTGGACTGGAACTGCTCGACGAAGTTGCCGTCGGCGTCCTCGTACCACCGCATCATCGGCTCGATGACGCCGCGCGCCGGGGACCAGGTCTCCAGCTCGAGCAGGCTGCGGAAGCCCGGGTGGAAGCGCCCCGGGGCCACCCGCGGCGCGAAGAAGTCCATGGGCGCGCCGGCCTCGTCCCCCTGCGCGCCGTCGTCGTCGGACAGGACCGCCGCCTCAACGGCGCGGCGCAGCGCGGCCGCCGCGTGCCGCGGCGACGCGTGGAAGGGACCCGCGCCACCGGCGGCGCGGAAGCGGCCCTTGCGGTCCCGCTGGAGGACGAGGCCGCCGTAGTCGCCGTCGGTCTTGTCGAAGAGCAGCAGGCCGAGGGCGCGCGCGTCGCCGTGCTCGAACCAGCCCGCCTCTTCCGCGTAGACCTCCGCCCGCGGGTCGCGGCAGTAGCCGGCGAGGGCATCGAAGCGGAGGCGCGAGATCCTGCGCACGCTCATCAGCCGCCGGCCCTGTCGAGGAGCCGCCGAACCTGCCACGGCCGCCACCGCTCGCCGCCACGCGGGGCGCACACGCCGCGCGCGGTGAGGGCGTCGGCGAGCTGCTGGAGCGTGGCGGCCCCCGCCCTTTTGGCGGCCTCAACATAAGGGAGGGTCTCCGCCGCGCGCCGCGCCGCCGCGGCCGACCAAACGGAACGGGCCTCCGAGGCCGCCGCGGCGTCGCCGGGCCGGAGCCGCGGGTTGCCGAGCCGCACGCCCCGGGCCTTCGCCGCCGCGAGCGCGGCTTTCGTCCTTGCGCTCGTCATGCGCGCCTCCTCCTCCGCCACCAGCGCCATGATGCCGACGGTGAGGCGGTTGGCGTGCGGCATGTCGGCGGCGACGAACTCGACGCCAGCCTTCTCCAGGCCGAGGAGGAAGTGCGCGTCGCGCGCGAGGCGGTCGAGCTTGGCGATCAGCAGGACCGCGCGGCGGGCGCGGCACTCGGCCAGCGCCAAGCCGAGCTGCGGCCGGTCGCCGCGCCTTCCGCTCTCCACCTCCTCAAAGGCGGCGAGGACGGTCCCGCCCGCGGCGGTGGCCTGCCGCGCCACGGCCTCGCGCTGGGCGTCGAGGCCGAGGCCGGAGCGGCCCTGCTTGTCGGTGGAGACGCGGTAGTAGGCGACGAAGCGCGGGCCGGCGACGAGCAGGGTCATGGGTGCCGTTTCTGCCCTCCCTGGCCACTTTTCACAATCTTAAACGGTCGTTTGACGAACTGAGATGTGTGACGCATAGGCGTTTGTGCGTTAATCGGGTCGGCAAACCGATTCGGACACCCCATGCCCGGCGCCCGCTGGAACCTGATCGTCTCCCACGACACCGACGAGGCCGTGCGCCAGGTGCTGGCCGAGGAGGGACGCGCACGGAAGGGCGAGCTTTCACGTTTCGTGGAAGACGCCGTGTGCGCTCGCATTCGCGAGATCAGGGGGGAGAGGCACGCCGTTTCGGCGACGGCCGGCGAGCCGGCCGTGGCGGCGTTCGACGGCGGACGGCCGCTCAGTCGGACACGACGTCGCAGCGCTGCCCCATAGCCCCATGGCTCCCCTCGACCAAACACTTCGCGAGTTCGGCGCCGACCCCGAAGCGGTCCTCCGCTTCGACGACGACCGGCCAGAGCTTCTGCCCTACGCCACCCTCGTCGCCGCACGGGGGACGACCGAACGGGGCATGACGGGCGCGCACTTGCGTGCGCTTTACGGCGTCTACGAGTGGCAAGGATCACCCCTAATCTTTCTCGTGGACGCGGCCGAACTCGGAGGCGACGAGGAGCATCTGAGGCGCATTCGTCGCACGGTCGCGATGCGGGGGGACGCTCCCTACATCGGCGTCGTCTCGCCCGGCCAGCTCCGCGTCTACACCGTCGCGCTCGACGCGAAGCAGCCGGCGCAGGTCACCGTCGAGGCGGAAAGCAACGCGAGGGAGGCGACCGTTCCGCGCCTCGCCAACCTGCGGCCGTCGCTGCCCGCGACGAGCAGGCATTTGATCTCCGCGGTCATTTTGAAACTGCTCAGCTCGGCGATCAACGGCCTCAAAGCCAACGGCCGCAACGCGGAAAACACCGTCTCGGACGAGGATGCCGTTTCCCTTGTCGGGCGCGCGCTCTTCACGCGGTTTCTGGCGGACCGTGCGCTTCTCGCTGGAGCGGCCGGCTTGTCAGGGCGCGACGCGTCCACGCTCTTCGACGACGCGGCGTCCGCCGCCGCCACATCCGCCTGGCTCGACGAAACCTTCAACGGCGACTTTCTGCCGCTCTCCGACGGAATCTTCGCCAAGCTCGGCCGGGATGCCTACGGCGTTTTGGGCAATGTCCTTCGGCGCGCGCCGGGGGGACAGCTTTTCCTCGGATGGCGCGAAAGCTGGGACAGCCTCGATTTCGCGCACATACCGGTCGGCGTGCTGAGCCAAGCCTACGAGCACTACCTAAGGGAGCATGCGGCAAAGAAACAAAAGAAGGAGGGCGGCTTCTACACGCCAACTCCGATCGCAGAGCTCATGGTCAACGGCGCGCTGCACGCCAGCCGCCGCGACGGGCGCGACAACGGCGGTCCCGTCCGCATCCTGGACCCGGCCGCCGGGGCCGGGGTTTTTCTGCTCACCGCGTTTCGACGCCTTGTCGCCGAACGGTGGCGTCGCGATGGCGTCCGCCCCGACACGCGCACGTTGCGCGACGTGCTCTACAACCAGCTGGTGGGCTTCGATATCAATGAGGCCGCGCTCCGGTTCGCCGCCCTCGGGCTTTACCTCATATCCATCGAACTCGACCCCCACCCCGAGCCGGTGCAGAAACTGGCCTTCCGGAACCTCCGCGGCCATGTGCTGCACAAGGTCGGCACCGACGAGGGTACCGACGCGCGGCGCCTCGGAAGCCTGGGGCCCGACGTCGGTCCGGAGCACGCCGGCCGCTACGACATCGTCATCGGCAACCCGCCTTGGGCGAGCGCGACCAAGCTCCCGAACTGGGACACCGTCGCGCGCAAGGTCGCGGACATCGCCCGGGACCGTCTTCCCCCAGGATCTCGGCCCCCGCCCCTTCCAAACGAGGCTCTGGACCTGCCGTTTATCTGGCGGGCAATGGAGTGGGCCAAGCCTGGCGGCCAGATCGCGTTCGCGCTCCACGCGCGGCTGCTGTTCCAGCAGAGCGACGGAATGCAGGAGGCGCGACGCGCGCTGTTCAGCGCGCTTGATGTGGTCGGCGTCGTGAACGGCGCCGATCTTCGCCAAACGCGGGTCTGGCCAAAAGTCCTGGCGCCATTCTGCCTGCTGTACGCGCGCAACCAAGTTCCCGGACCGGGCGCGGGCTTCCGCTTCGTCAGCCCGCGCTTGGAGGAGGGCCTCAACAACGCCGGCCAAATGCGGATCGACGCCGATGACGGTGTCACCGTGACGCCCGGCGACATCGCGAGCCAGCCGGACATCCTCAAGGTTCTGTTCCGAGGAGGCGAGGCGGACCTCGCGATCTATCAAGGGATTCAGAGTCGCAATTATCCAACCCTGAAAGCCCTTTGGGGACGCGCAGCGCCGTGGGACGTCAGTCGGCCTTTCGGACGCTGCGGGAGCGGCTACCAGCGACTGCGGGACAGCAGCCCCCTCGTCGCGGGCGGAGAGAAGCTGCGTGGCCAATCCGCCGACTTCCTGACCAACCTCGCCAACTTCGATATGGAGGCCGCCTCCGGTCTTCTGGCCGACACCAAAAGTCTGCCAAAGTTCGCCGACGAACGGGTGCATCGGAGGCGGGAGCGCAACCTGTACCGCGCGCCGCTCCTGCTCGTGCACCAGTCGCCCCCCGCCTCCCAAGGTCGCATTCGCGTCGTCGTCGCCCTGCAAGACGTGGCGTTCAGCGAAACCTACTACGGCTACAGCGCCGCGGGGCACCCGGACGGCGATCTGGTTGTGAAATACTTGGGGCTGCTCCTGTCGAGTAGAACAGCCCTTTGGCTTGCCCTCATCACCAGCGGCAAATTCGGATTCGAGCGCGATGTCGTCGAGAAGTCCACCATCGACAACATACCGATCCCCGGCCTGAACCAGCCGGGCGCCTTGAACAAAGACCGCATCACCGACCTTTTCGACGGCGTCGCCCGAGGGGCCGCATCGGAGAGTTGGAAGGCTGTCGATGATTGGGCGGCCGAAGTTTATGGTCTTGGCGAGGAAGACCTCCGCGTCATCAGGGACACGCTGGAGTACAACCTTCCCTTTGCGAAGAACCGCGCGAGGGCCCAATCGCCGCCGGACCACGCGAGCGTCGCCCGATTTTGCAAAGTTCTAGCGGACGAACTGCTCCCCTGGGGGCAGCGCTTCGACATGCATGTTGACGTTCAACCGGACGGGTCGTCGCCGCTCTCACCCTGGCGAAGCGTGCGCATCCTGCGCGGGGGAAGCGCAGAGCGCGACGCGGGCCGTGACGAAAGCTCCGCGTGGCCGGGGCTGCTGCATTTGGCGAACCAGCTTGCCGCGACCGAAGTTACGCTGCCGGCCGAGGACGGCAGCTGCCTTCTGCTCGGCCGGCTGAATCAATCGCGTCACTGGACGGAGACGCAGGCACGGCGGGCAGCGCAAAGGGTGATTTGGCACAACATCGACTTCCTTTCCGGACAGCGTTCTTGATGGCTCGCGTCACTCCGCGACCTGAACAAATCGAGGTGCTGACGCGAGGCATCCCGCTTCCTTTCCCTCCGATACGGCAGGAGCACCTCGAGGTCATTGCGGAGGCGCTCGCCCTTGCCTGGTCGCGTCTGCTCGCCACGAGCCGCGCAACGCTGCTGTCGGGGTGCGAAGCCGAGGTGAATACCATGATGGCGTCGGAACTGTGCATGCTCCGGACCACCCATCGTCCATGGCGGCAACTCGTGAGCAGCGTTACCCGGGGCTCTGAAAGCCTGAACTTCGACGGCCGGCATCTGGAGAAGAAGCCCGACCTCTCGCTTCACCTGACCGGCCGGCACGCCTCCTTTCCGCTCGTGGCCGAGTGCAAGCTGATCGATGCCCGGGCTCGCAAAGGACACGACCTTTACTGCGACGAGGGTTTGTCGCGCTTTCTGAGAGGGGAGTATGCGTGGGCCACGCGGGAAGCGTTCATGCTCGCCTACGTCCGCGACGGCTCGACCGTCGCATCGGTCCTGGCGCCCTACATTCTCCAAAGTCAGTCGTGCGTGCCGCCGCCCTACGACGTGGTGAGTCTCCCGACCCCGGTGATGGGCGGCCGGCTCGACGCGGCCCGGTCCGCACACCGCCGCCGCTTCCAGTACGTCGGCCGCCTGCCCCCGGACGACGTGCCGGGGGACGTGTCCGTCTGGCATCTCTGGCTCGCTCCCTAGATGGCGCTGAGAGCAGGCGCGACACGCGGTGACTGAGGCCATGGAGGATCCGGACCGGGCGACCGATGGCCGCGATGACGCCGTGCGCCGTCCTTGGGACCTGCACCATGCGCTGACCGAAGAGCGCCTCGTAGCGGCCGCGCGCCTGCTCGTGCGGGGCCGCGCCGACGCCTTCGCCATGGCCGACCCATGGGCCGGCGACGACGCGTGGAGCATCGGCTGCCGCGCTTACGCGTTCTCCCGCAACCAGGTCCGCCGCGCCGCCGAAAGCGGCCGGTTTCCCTGGCTCGGCGTGCTCGACGAGACCCACCACTTCGTCTTCGTGATCGAGGGCGTGCCCGTGCGCTTCTTCCGCGGCGACGCCGAGGACCCCACGAAACGCACGCTGCGCCAGCAGGAGGGCGAGGCGCAGCAGCTCGCGCTCGCGCTGGGCGGCGACGCCGAGGGCCTGATGTTCCGCCTCGCGGTCGAGACTGAGGCCGACGGGTCGGTGCGCCGGGTGGTGTTCCTCGCGCTGCGCGGCGAGGAGGGACGCGCCGAGTGCTTCTGGCCGGTGCCGCTCGGCGACGCGAGCCCGGGTCACAACAGCGGCGCGGCGATGCAACTGCCCCTGTCGGCCGCGCCGAAGGGGAAGCCGACCTCACGCCGCCGGCCGTAGTGTTTGGGCATGCCCCCGCTGCGCGGGGTCGGGCTGTCGGGCTTCGCCCCGAACCCCTGCGGGTTTCGGCCCTTCGGGCTTCCATCCCTCACGCGGCCCCGGCGGCGACCGTGGCACTTGTCCCGTCGCAGGGGAGGCCGCCGGCGTGCTCGCGCGCGTCAAGGACGCTCGGCCCTGCCTCGCGCCGCTCCGCGGTCGCCTGCGGCGATCCCTGACCCGCGCTGCGCGCGCCGGCCCAGCGAGCCCGTCGGGACGGGGAGCGCCATTGCGTAAGTTCAACCCCCGCCTCCGGCGCGGGTCGAACAGGGAGCGTGGTTGAAGGAAGAAGGGAAGTAAGGGCTCGTGTTGCCGGCGCTGTTGCTCGCGGCGGCGCTGTAGAGGCGGCAGCGAATACAGAAATACACTCGCGACAGTGAAGCAGAAATACGGCTAATCCACTGTATTAGCTTGCCTTTTTGCCACCTGTCGTATACTGTTTTTTTGCCGGTCGCGATGACCGGCGGCCGAGGAGTGGGGCTGCAACCCCTCATCCCCGGCCTGACCCGAGACATGGATCTGACCCATGACCCAGGCTTTCCCCGTGATGGGGGTCCGAGGCCGCGCGCGCAACCGCGCCCGGCGCCCCTCCCTTCCCGCTTGCCCCTGCCCTGCCCTCCCCGCTCGGAGGGCCGCCCCGTGAACAACCGCTGGACCGACGCCGCCCTCGCCATTGCCGAGAGCGCGCAGAGTGAGCTTGTCGGCGTGCAGGCCTCCCTCGCCGCCCTGCCGGTGCACAGCCCCGCCCGCGCCGCGCTCGCCGCACGTGCGGCCGACCTCCGGCACCGCCTCGCCGCCGCGCGGGTCGTGCTCGACGCCTACGCCGTCCCGGCCGGGGCGAAGGAGGCCGCCGCATGAGCGCCCTCCCCTCCCCCGCGCCGCTCTACCCGGCGGGCCCGCGGCCCTTCTTCGTCTACTGGCGCAGCCAGCGGCGGCAGTTCTTCTCCTTCCGCGCCCGCGTCGTGGCCCCGTCCGCCCGCGAGGCGCGCGCCCTCTTCCGCCCCCGCCGCGGCTGGGGGCCGGAGCCGCGCGTCGTTGGCGTGAAGGCGTGCCGGGACCTCACCGGGCACGCCTGCGCCCGCTCCGGCCGGTGGGTCGGGTGATGGCCGCCCGGCACGCCACGGCCCGGGCAGAGAGGGCCAGGACGGCACGGAGCACGGCGCGGGAGGCCTCCCCTCCCCTGCCGGCCGCCGAGGAGCGCGCGGACGTCTACGCGCGCGTCACGGACGCGATCGTCGCCGCCATCGAGAGCGGGGTGGCCAAGGGCAAGGACTGGCGCATGCCCTGGCACCGCCGGCGCGACCCGGGCGGCTCGCCGATGCTGCCCGTGAACGTCGCGCGCGGCGCGGCCTACCGGGGCGTCAACACGCTCGCCCTCTGGGCGGCGGCCGAGGCCAAGGGCTACCCGGGCGGCCTCTGGGGCACCTACCGGCAATGGGCCGAGCTCGGCGGCCAAGTCCGCAAGGGCGAGCGCGCCGCCACCGTCGTGTTCTGGCGCTTCCCGGACGCGGCGAAGGCGGACGGCGAGGCCGAGGACGGGGAGGAGGCGGAGGAGGGCACACGGCGCGGCCCCTGGGCGCGCGCCTACGTCGTCTTCAACGCCGCCCAGGTGGACGGGGCCGCCCTGCCCGCCAGCACCGCCCCTGCCCTGCCGGAGGCGGCGCGGAGCGCGGAGGCCGAGGCGTTCTTCGCCGCCCTGCCCGGCCTCGACCTCCGGCACGGGGGCAACGCGGCGTTCTACTCCCCGAGCACGGACCACGTGCAGATGCCGCCCTTCGCCGACTTCCGCTCAGCCGAGGGCTACTACGCCACCCTCGCCCACGAGGCCGCGCACTGGACCGGGCACCCGTCCCGGCTCGCGCGCGACCTGACGGGGCGGTTCCGCTCCGAGGCCTACGCGGCGGAGGAGCTGATGGCGGAGCTCGGGGCGGCCTTCGCGCTCGCGGCGCTCGGGCTCACGGCCGAGCCGCGGGAGGACCACGCCCGCTACGTCGCGCACTGGCTGGAGCTGCTGCGAGGCGACCGGCGGGCGATCTTCACCGCTGCCGGCAAGGCCCAGGCCGCGGCGGATTGGCTGCTCGCCGCCGCCGCGAGACGGGCGTCGTAGCCGAAAGGGGGCGGGCACCGGCCCGCCCCGATCTGCTCCGGACAAGTCGCAACCAGAACGACCCTGCTCGCGCGCTCCGCGGGCCGCACTGCGGCCCACGGCGTTTCATAGTGTCCTAGGACGCTGGGAAGCTGGCGTCGCGGTGTCCTCCTGCGCTAGCGTGGTCCCGAATCGGTGGGGCGCGCATGAAGATCATCATGGTTGCCAAGCAGAAGGGCGGCGTCGGCGCGACCACGCTCGCCCGCGAGCTTGGCGTTGCCGCCGCGGCGGCCGGCAAGAGTGTTGTCCTGGTGGACCTCGATCCTCAGGGCACGCTCCGCGGCTGGTGGAACCGACGCACGGAGGGCGCGGAGGGCGAGCCGAACCCGGCGCTGGCGGCCCCTCCCCCGGCGCGGATCGTTGAGGCGTTAGGCGAGCTCCGCGCCTCCGGAGCCGATCTTTGTATCATCGACACGCCGCCCTCGGTCCACCCCTTCCTCGGTGCCGTTATGCGCCTCGCGGACCTGATCCTGCTGCCGACACGCGCGACCACGGACGACCTGGAGGCCCTGCCGGCCGTGCTCGACTTGGTGGAGGAGTCCGGGCGGCCGTTCGTCTTCGTCGTCACGCAGGCGGCCCCCGGCAAGTCCCGCCTCTACGACGATGCGCTGCCGGCACTGGCGCAGCGCGGGCGCGTCGCCCCGCCGCTTCGCATCCGCGCCGACTTCCCCGTGGCGGCCGCCAGCGGCCGAACGGCGACGGAGGCCGCGCCGCGAGGCAAGGCGGCCGAGGAAGTGGCGGCGCTCTGGCAGTTCGTCGCCGGTGACCTTGCCCGCGCACGTAAGCGCGCCAGTGTCCCGGCGTCCTAGGACGATGGCAGCCAAGCGCCCCAGCGTCGTGGCGTCCGGCTTGCTGGCGCGGCCCGGCGCCGCGCCCGCCCGCACCACGCCCGTCGAGGATCTGCCGCGGCCGGTCCCCACGCCGTCGCCCGTCACCTCCGCGACTGCGATCGGCGCGCCGCAGGGGCGGGTAGGGGGCGGCATTAAGGCCGCCACGGTCGGCACGACGGTTTACCTGCTGCCGAGGGAGCACAAGCGCGTCCGGCGCCTGGCGCTGGATCTCGACGTTCCGTCGGTCCACGAACTGCTGCTCACCGGCCTGGACCGCCTGCTAGCGGAGCGCGGCGAGTCACCAATCGAACGCTACAGCCCGCCGCGACCGAAAAAGGACTAGCGTCACAGCATCCTAGGATGGTGGGCTGCGCGGGTCAGACGGGGGCGACCAACCGGAAGCCTCGCGTCGTCGTCTTCGGCACGGCGGCCCGGGAGGGCTTGAGGAGCAGCCCCGTCGCGGTCACCTCCACATTCGCGTGCGGATAGGCCGTCGCCACGTCGGGCATCACCTCTCGCACACGTCGGGCAAGCTCCTTCGCCTCTTTCAACTCCGCGCCGAGCTGCGCCTGGAGGTGTGTCCAGCGCAGGTGCACGTCGCGTGACAAGCGCGGCAGCCGGTAGGCGAACATGGCGTAAAGGTCGAGGCCGAGGCTGTTCCCCGACAGGTGCGCAATGCCTCGCTTGTCGAGCGGCACGGCATGCTCGCGCAGGTGCTCGTGGAACCGCGCGCCCAGCTCGACCGTGCCCGCCCACTCCTCGCCTTTGGCGGAGCGCCAGAGCTCCAGCCCGTCCACGATCTTGCTGTCCGCGATCAGCGTCCGCTCGGCGCCGTCGGCACCGATGTCAGTCCATTGCATGGTGAAGGTGCAGCGAGCGATGCGCAGGGACTGCTCGCGGATCGCACGGATGGACCCTCGCGGCCCGCCCGACACAGGCAGCCCCAGCGAACGCAGGAAAGCCGAGAGGGTCGGCCCGAGCGAGACCGTGCGGCTCCGCATGCCCTCGGTCTGGAGATGAATGAGGATAAGCCGCGCCTTCGAGCCGTAGGGTACGCCCACGTACATCCGTTCGATCTCGGCGGGGGTCGGCTGCCGGCCTCGTGCAGCTGGCGGGGCCTCGTCGACTATGCCGGGCGAGACGATGAGGCTGAACCGCCCGCTGCTCCGCCGCCAGACGGCGATATTGCTGGCGGGCCGGGAGTGGGGGAGGCAGGTCTGGCACAGGCCGCTGTGCAGGAACGACAAGTCGTCCGCGCCTGGCAACTCGGTCATGAGGGCGTGGGTCATGTCCACCCGCTGCAGCAGCTTCTCGCGTTCGCGGCCGGTCGCGCCCTCCGCTGCGACGCGGCGGCGCGTCTCCTCTAGGCCATGAAGCTCCAACTGGCCGGCTATATGTCGCACTGCCCCCGGTCCCTCCGGGCTGGAGACTAGCCGCGGGCAGACGATTCGAGACGATGAATCGCCCACCGATCGGGGTCTGGAGTTATCCACGATGCATCGCCCACCGACTGATCCGTCCCCAATGAATCGCCCACCACGGTGCGATGCATCGCCCACCCGCCGAATCCAGCGCGTGCGATGAATCGCCCACCAGCGGGCCGCTTATCCACGCTGAATCACCCACCTACTACCTATAAGAGTCCTATACGCTTCCCTATAGGCGCGCGGGCGCATGCGAAACGGTCAGAAGAGCTCAGGAGAGGACGACAAAGCGACAAGTGAAAGGCGGTGGCGACGTGAGACTGCTGAGGAACAAGCCAGAGATCCGGCTAGCATGGCTGGACCAAAGCCGAGGCAAGCCTCCTACGGGGGGAGAGGGTGGGTGATTCATCGCAAGGAGAATGAACCCGCTCTCGACACCTAGCGTCCAATCCTACAATGACACTGGCGCACTGGCGCACTGGCGTCCTAGGACATTGGTGGGCTGAATCAGCACTGAGGATGTGCCGAGACCCTGGCCCACGCCTGTCTACCCTGGCGTCTACTCGCCCGCTGAGCCGGCGAACTCGCGGCTAGCGACGCGGCAGGGCCCTGCCGCGATCCGCGTGTGCGACGCCGGTCAGGCGCCCGGCCGAGGAGGGGAGGAGGGTGGCCCGAAGCCGAACACCCCGAAGAAGGTCGCACGGTGCGCGTCGAGCCAAGCCGCCGGCGCCTCGCCCAGCCGTCCCGCGATCACGCCGAGGTCGAGGGTGGCGAGCTTGTCGAAGCGCACCACGGACGGAACCTTCAGACCCGTTCCGAGGTCGGGCGCGATCGGCGCGGCGTCCGGTCCGGAGCGCGGCACGGAGGTGATGAAGCACACCACCAGGTCCGTCCGGCGGCCGTTGTCGCGCGAGACGACGAGGGCGGGGCGGCGCTTGTCGCCGGAGAGGTCGGTGAAGGGGAAGCGCGCGAGGACGATGGCGCCGAAGTCGTACACCTAGCCTGCCCGCGGCGGGGCCGGCGCGGCGAGGTCGGCGTCGCTGTAGAGGTCCGGCTCATCGGCCAGCCAGTCAAAAGCGCCGCCGGCCTGCGCCATCGCGGCCATGGGCAGGGCGTCCGCGCCTTCCACCACCTCCACCACGACGTGCACGCGCGTCCCGGCCGCGATGCCGCGTCGGGCGAGTTCAGCCGAGACCTGCCCGGCCTCGGCGTCGAGGGCGATCCGACCCATGGCTGTCTCCATGCCGGGCATTCTAGCACACCCCGGGTGCCGGGGGTGCAAGGCACCCCATCGTCACCCGTCCGCCAGCCCAGCGAACTCGCGGTCGGCGTAGTGGCGGAGCTTGGCGACGAGCGCCGGCATGTGGCCGGGCCGCAGCAGCACCTGGAGGTGCGGCGCTAGGCGCATCGCCTCGTCGGGGGAGAGCAGGGCGCGGCCCGTCAGGTGCGTCGAAGTGCCCTCGCTCGTGCTGCCCGGCCCGCCCTGGCCGTTGAACGAGAAGCCCGGCGTTGACCGCGACTGGCTCGCCGTCTCGTAGCTGACCGTGGCCTGGCCGAGCACGCGCGAGAGCCAAGTGGCGGTCTCGAGGTCGGCGGGCGCGCCCACCTGCACCAAGCCGGAGTTGGCAAGGAAGGTGCCCGTCTGCTGGCCGTAGGCGGCGCGGAGTTGGGTAGGTCCTGCAGGATCGGCCAGAGCTGGAGGCCGAGGCCCGCCATGAGCCCCGACGCCTGCAAGGCAGGCTCCAGGCGGCCGAGGGCTGCAAACTCGTCGAGCAGCAGCAGGGCAGGGGGCGTGCCGGGCTTCTGGGGTGTGCGGGCCAGCTCCTGGATGCACCCCGCGATCATCAGGCGGAGCCAGCGTGCATAGGCGCCCATGCGATCGGGCGGCAGCACGAGGAACACGGTGGCCGAGCCCTCGCGCAGGTCGCGCCAGCGGAAGTCGGAGCGCGCCATGGTGGCGGCGAGTCGGGGGCTGTCGAGGAGGTGGGTGTGGCGCTGGGCGGAGGAGAGCACGCCGGCGGCCTCGCGATCGGCTTTGCCGAGCTGGCGGGCCGCGGCGCGGGAAACCAAGCCCCCGGCCGCCCCCGTGTCGGCCATCAGGGCGGCCAGGAGCGCATCCCACTCACGCGGGGGCAGGGTGAGCAGCCGGCGCAGTGCCGGAAGGCCTTGGACGGCGTTCCCCGGCTTGGCGCGGCCCCGCTCGCAGGCAAGGTGCATCAGCAGGCCGGCGATCAGCGCCTTGGCCTCCTCGTTCCAGTGCGCCTCCGAGACCTGGCCCGGCGGGTCGTGGACGAGTGCGTCGGCGAGGGTGGCGGCATCGTCGGCCAGGTCGGGCGAGTGCGGGTCGAGGGCAGCGGCCGGGTCGTAGCAGGAGGCGGGCAGGCCTGAGGCGCCGAAGGGGTCCAGCACGAAGACCGGCCCGAAGTGCCGCCGTGCCCTCGCGGCAATGCGGGCGTTTTCGCCCTTCGGGTCCACGCAGACGACCGCGCGAGCAGGTTCGGCAGCACGGTGCCGACGCCCTTGCCGGAGCGGGTGGGGGCGATCGTCATCAAGTGCGCCGGACCGGCGTAGCGCAGCAGCTCGCCGCGGTGCCCGCGGCCGACGAGGAGGGCCGCGCGGTCGCGCACGATGGCCGTGGCGGCGAGCGCGGTGCGGAGCTCGCGGCGGGTGGCCCACCTCGCCGATCCCATGACGTCGGAGGCGGTGGCGGGGCCGAGCAGGCGCCCGGCGAAGGCGAGGCCGGCGCAGCCAAAGGCGACCAGACCGATAGTGACCTCGCGGGCGACGCGGGGCAGTTCGATCCCGGTGGAGACGGCAAGGAGGCCGAGCGCGATCTCGCCCCCGAGCACGCCGACGAGGAAGCCGACCGCGGCGAGGACGAGCGCGGCGCCGAGGCGCCAGCCGAAGGCGAGGGTGCGCCAGGCCGCGTGCCAGGCGCCCGCGAGGGCGGCGATCACGGCGGGCCGCCGGGAGAGGGCAGGAGGGTCCGCCTCCCCTCTGCGTCCTCTCCCTCCTGCCCGGCTTTCCGGTCGGCGTCGAAGGCGCGCAGGCCGCGGCGGCGCCAGCGGGCGCGGAGGTGCGCGGGATCCTCGTCGCCCATGCCCTGGAGGGCTGCGGCGGCTTCGAGGAGGGCGCCGAGCATCGTCGCGCGGTCGTCCTCGGTCAGCTCGACGAGGCCGGCTTTCTGAACGAGGCCGCCGAGCTCGATGAGGTGGCGCGTGCGCGCTCGGCGCTCGACGGCCCAGTCGCGGGTATCGGACCTGGCGCGCGCTGCCTCGGCACGGGCGACCGCTTGGCTATTCCGCCGCTGCGCGCGGGCCAGGGCGGTCAGCTCCGTTCGCAGCGTCGGCAGGTGTGGCCGCGTCCCGCGCCCGCTCGCGGCGAAAGAAGGCCTCGCCGCGCACCCGCCAGCCCTCCACGGCCTTGGGCTCGCGCCCCGCCTGCTCGATGCCGTGCAGGAGGAGGCCGGCGAGGGCGTCGGGGTCGAGCTTGTCGGCGGCGCCAGTGGCCATCAGCAGCTCGCCGAGCTGCGCCTTCTGCTTGCTCTTGAGCTGGCGCGCCTTGTCCTGGAGCGCCTTCAGCTCGGCCTCGATGTCGCGCGGTCGCCTCGGCGCCATGCGGTGTCCCCAACCTGTTCAGGGGCGAGGCTCGCACCGCGGGTGGCCGGCTGCATACGCCTCGGCCGGAACAACCAGGGCGTGTGGTGATCACGAGCTGGTGGGAAGCGCAGCGCTGGCTGTCATAATGCCAGCGATCAGCAACACGATGCCGACCAACTCAGCAGCGGGTCGCCCTTAGAACTGGGCCACAGTCGACGTGAAAGCTCGGCGGGTCCCGGTTGATCCGCCATCCACCGAGTTGGGCACCGTGTGCGACGGCGTGTAGGGTTTCCGGTGCCGACCCCTGGCATGAGGATGTCCGCTGCCATACCGTACATGTGGTGTGATATCTGGCTAACCTCCGGGCTGAGGCGTGCTCGCGCAGTGTTAGACTCGGGGGTGCGGTAGCCTTCCACGAGCAGGATGGGCCCCTGATAAGTGAGCACGTCGGCGATATGGGAGAGCACATCCCAAAGACGCGGGTCCATGGGTGTAGTCTCTTCCGCTTTTGTGTCGCGCGCCACACCGTCCAACGCTCGGAGTGCCGCCCGGTCGTAGCGCCCTTCTCTGGAGTAGGTACCAGAGAACTCGTCGCGCTTGACGATGCTGCGGATCCAGATCCGTCGTTCGCCTCCGCTTTGGGCGAGTGCCCTAGCAAAGCCGGTGACAGCGAACGAGAACGTCAAGGCAGTCCGTCGTGTGCAGGAACTGGAGATGCAGGAACAGCGCACGCGAGAGCTTACCTCTCATTACGACCGAGAAAATTTTGCCTTCTGCACTGGCATCCCGCAACAGCGGGCATCGTGCTGAGCGCCGCGTCACTCCGCCGAGCCCGTTAGGGCGAGGGCAGAGAAGTGCGCGCTTATACGTCGCGTTACGGCGTGCGCGGGCTGGCTCTCGATCCGCGTGCGGAAAGCGGCTGGCGGTGCGGCCCCTCCCTGATTCACTCTTCTCCGCGTGGCGATCTACCACTTCTCCGCCAAGGTGATCGGGCGCGGCGCGGGCCGCAGCGCCGTGGCAGCGGCGGCCTACCGCGCGGCCGAGCGGCTGCACGACGCGCGGCTCGGGCGCGACCACGACTTCACCGCCAAGGCCGGCGTCGTGCACCGCGAGGTGATGCTACCGGAGGGCGCGCCGGCGGCTTGGTTGGACCGGGCGACGCTGTGGAACGCTGTCGAGGCAGGCGAGAAGCGAGTGGACGCGCAGCTCGCCCTGCCGCGCGAGCTGTCGAAGGCGGAGGCCGTCGCGCTCACGCGGGACTTCGTGCGGGAGGAGTTCGTCTCCCGCGGCATGGTGGCCGACCTGAACGTGCACTGGGGCGTGGGGAGGGACGGCGAGGCGCAGCCGCACGCCCACGTCATGCTGACGATGCGGCGCGTCGAGGGCGACGGGTTCGGCCCGAAGGCGCGCGAGTGGAACAGCACGGAGCTGCTGACGGGCTGGCGCGAGCGGTGGGCGGAGCTGGCGAACCAGAGGCTGGCCGAGCTGGGGCACGAGGCGCGGATCGATCACCGCAGCTTCGCCGCGCAGGGCATCGGGCTGGAGCCGCAGGGCAAGGTGGGGCCGGCGGGGGAGAGGCGTGCCGAGCGGGGCGAGGCGGCGGAGCGCCGCGCCGAGCACGACGGCATCGCACGGCGCAACGGGGAGCGGATCGCGGCTGATCCCACCGTGGCTCTGGACGCGCTGACGCGGCAACAGAGCACCTTCACGCGGCAGGACCTCGCGCGGTTCGTGTCGCGGCACACGGACGGGGCGGAGCAGTTCGGGCGGGTGATGGCGCGGGTGGAGGCGGCGCCGGAGGTGGTGCGGCTCGGCGAGGACGGGCGCGGGCGGGAGCGGTTCACGACGCGCGACATGCTCGCGACCGAGCGGCGGATGGAGGAGGCCGGGGCGGCGCTGGCGCGGTCGCGAGGGCACGGGGTCAGCCAGAATGCGGCATCGCTGGGCTTGGTCGTGGCCGAGGCCCGCTCCGGCCGGACGCTCGGCGATGAGCAGCGGGCGGCGGTGCGGCACGTCACGGAAGGCGGCGACCTGGCACTCGTGCTCGGCTACGCCGGGACGGGCAAGAGCGCGATGTTGGGTGCGGCGCGCGAGGCGTGGAGGCACGCGGGCTATCGCGTGCGGGGTGCGGCGCTCTCCGGCATTGCGGCCGAGGGCCTGGAGGCGGGGTCGGGCATCCCGTCGCGCACGCTGGCGAGCCTGGAGTGGGGCTGGAGCCAGGGCCGGGAGGAGGACCGCCTCACCCGGGGCGACGTGCTGGTGGTGGACGAGGCGGGGATGGTCGGCTCGCGGCAGATGGAGCGCGTGCTGAGCCATGCCCGCGAGGCGGGCGCGAAGGTGGTGCTGGTGGGCGACCCCGAGCAGCTGCAGGCGATCGAGGCCGGCGCGGCGTTCCGGGCCTTGGCCGAGCGGCACGGGGCGGCGGAGATCGCCGAGGTGCGGCGGCAGCGGGAGGGGTGGCAGCGGGAGGCCACGCGCGAGCTGGCGGCGGGGCGGACCGCGGTGGCGCTGGAGCGCTACGAGCGGGCCGGCG
>Ga0209909_100432_pt1 | contig 27147 bp, 30 predicted proteins | sample FECB22metaG_FD_188302 | JGI IMG/M metagenome (GOLD analysis project Ga0209909, IMG submission 188302) | Cyanobacterial communities from the Joint Genome Institute, California, USA - FECB-22 (SPAdes) (version 3) | ecosystem: Environmental > Aquatic > Thermal springs > Hot (42-90C) > Microbial mats... | reverse complement strand
CCTCACCCCAGACCCGCGGGAGTGCCCCGTCACTGGCCGGCTTCAGATCGGGCCGGTGGCCGGCTTCGCCTCGGAATGACGGCCGGCTTCAAATCGGAATCCCCGGCCGGCTTCGTCGGAATACGCAGCTCGTGCCGCTGAACCCAGGAGAAAAGCCCATGAAGCACGCGCCTCGCGTCAAGGCGGTCCTGACCGCCGGTCTGCTCGCCTTCGCGCTCGGCACCGGCTTTGTTGCGATGTCGGGTCCGGCCGCCGCCCAAGGCCACGGCTACGGTCATGCCCGCGGTCATGGCGGCGGCTTCGGCCGCCACGGCGGGCATGGCGGCTTTGGTCGACACGGCTACTTTGGCGGCCACAGAGGGGCCTACGGACGGCATGGCGGCTATGGCCGCGGACATGGATATGGTCGAGGCCACGGGCGCTCCTTCGGAGGCCATGGCGGATATGCAGGTCACGGCTACTGAGGCCGGCAGCAGCTGCCCGCTTCCTCGGACTGCGGGCAGAGCACATCCGGAAGGACGGCTTGGCGCAGATCTGAACCTCAGGGCAGCGCCCGCCGCCGAGGCGCTGCCTGGCTAACCTCCTGTCAGGCCGTCCGGTCGAGTTGTTCAGGTCCGCGGCTGTGGGCCCAGCTCGGTTGAGCCGCCCACAGGCGCACCAAGCCCCAGCCCGTCGGCAGCCGACGCCAGGTCTGCTGCCGCGGTGAGACGTCGCTGCAGGGTGATGCGGCCGCTCTCGCGCGGCAGAGCCGGGTGCCAGGGGACTTCGGTCCGCGCAACCTCGACAAAGCCGCTCCTGGCGTACAAGGCCTGCGCGGGGGCGTTGTCGGCCCAAACCTGCAACTGGAGGTGTGCAGCGGGAGGTGCTCGGTATCGCGCTCTACAGCCACCGGGATCTTGAAACGGTGCTGTGGCTTCAACCGTACCCTACAACGGCCGCCGTCAGCGCATCGTACAGGGCCTCTCACCCGACATGGTCCTGCGCGGTCGACCGGCCGCCGAGCCGAAGCTGGCGAACGCACGCGCCACGCCGCCCGACCCGGAGGCACGCCCGAAAGCCCTGAAGGTTGTTGCAGACGCCAAAGGAGGTCTCGCATCCAGACAGCTAGACATCGAGGCCGTGATCAACCAAACGCCAAAGGAATGATCTCTTGGCGAGATTTAGCGTTCGCGGCCTCGCTCACGGGTCTGAAGGCGTTCCTCTCGCCGATGATTGATGCGCGATGCGGGCTCGACGGCATCTCTTACTGCCGTCCGCTCAGAGGCTCGGATCTCGGCTCGGCGGAAGGTCCGCCCCTGTTTCAGATGTTCCGCAATGCGCTGGCGGGCTGCGTTCAGGATGATCGTCCGCGCCCGCTCATCCTGCGGGAACTGTGCCTTGAGAGCGCGCTCCAGAACCGCGACGTTCGAATGCGCTGCGGCCAGCGCGGGATCGCGGACGGCCTCATGCCGGTTGAGTGATAGGAACCGCTCCGCCGTGACGATCCAACGGTTGCGTGTCACATCTCGCCGTTCGACGGAGGTCGTATCGGTGCGGCCGTCGACGATCCCGTTGTCCTTCGCTACCCGCTCCGCGCCATCTCGCTGGATCCGAACGCCATCTCCGACCCCAACGTTCGCCGCCTCCGGCGCTTTCGGCAGTGCCGCACCCCAGATCCGCCGTGAGCCGCTAGCGGTCCGCGCGAGGTCGACGTAGGCGGCTGGCTCAGCACGCTCGCGACCGGGATAGGGCGCTCGGCCGACTTCGACAAAACCGCCCTCCGATTCGACGTCGAGATTCGTCCGCGTTGAGGGCACGACAGCCTCGGTCGGCGACGAGAGATCGCGATCGGGGGCAGGGCGAGCTGAATTGCTCTTGTGGTGGACCCGATCAGCAAGACGTTTTCGCAAAGTTTCGTGGTCGAGCTCCGCCGGCTCGTAGCCGCGAACATTCAGTCCGCGCGCTTTGGCCTCCAGCCACGCCTCCCGACGAAATTCCACCGAACCGCGCACGCTGACCATTTCCCAGCCGCGGTGCTCCGCGACCGCAACCATGTCACGAATGACGCCCGGCGATCCGTTCCTGGTGGACAGACGATCACCCGAATCCTTGAAGGCTAGGTACTCGCCCTGCCGGTCTGTGTAGACCCGAGCGTGGTCCGGTTCCCCGTCAGGTCCTGCTTTCGTCGCGACGACGTAGTACTTGCGCCGAACCCGATCGGGAAATCCGTTCCGATCCTCCTGCTCCCGTTCCGGGCTGCCCTGGGCCGATCGCTTCTGCGGGTGCTGAGCCGAGGTGCCCTCGCTCCTCGCGCCGCGTTCTATCGTGAACTCGACAGCCTCGTCCGTCATGCGATCAGGATCCTTCCGTTCACGCCGCCGCGGGCCGGTCGAGTGCGCCGTCGATCAGCCCCCGCGCGAAGGCCTCGAGATCCGCGTCGGACAGGTGCTCGCGCTCGATCGCCACCTCGGTAAAATCGATCGTCAGGGCTTCAACCGGAATTTGGTCGGGATCGAGGATCTCCGCATCCGTGACCGGCCGCACCCGGATCGTGGCCGAGAGCTCGGCCACGGTCGCCGAGAGGCGGCGCACCTGTCGATGCAGATGGATCATTTCTGGTGCTACGCCGGAAACGAAGGGCTTCACGTCCGGCGGCGCCAGGAGGCGCACCGTGAAGGCCGGGTCGGCATGGTAGATGATCTTCTCGGCCCGGATCGGGGCGAGGCCGCCCATCAGGATGAACGCCGTGCCCTCGTCGGCAAGCTTGAGTTCCTGCGGAAGCATCAGCGGCCGCGCCTGGTCTGACAGCGTCTCGCTCCGGCCTTGTCGCCCGCCATGCAAACCCCACGGGCGGCTGCGCGTTCGGCCCTCCACGGTGTCGATCCCGAACCGGCGGGAGAGTTCCTCGGCGACGTCCTGCTCCTTCGGCCGGAAGACGATCTCGATGGCGTGGTTTGTCATCAGGGTCTTGGTCACGTCTGCCCCGTAGATCGCGCGCAGCTGCGAGGGGCTCTGGAGAATGGTGAGCAGACGTATGCCGTAGCCGGCGAGGAAGGGGACGGCGTTGGCCAGCACCGCGACGTTTCCCAGCGCCGGGAACTCGTCGAGAAGGAGCAGAACCTGCCGGGCGGGATCGCGTTCATGGGCTGCCGACTTCGGAAGCTCGCGCGTGTGAAGATCGATCACCTGCTGGAAGAACAGGTTGAGCAGAGGCGCCAGCCGCGCCAGGTTGTCCGGCGTCACGGCGAGATAGATCGCCATCGGCCGCTTGCCGAGCTGCCGGAGATCGAAGTCGCTCTCGGCGGTCGCGAGATCGATGCGGGGATTGAGCCAGATCTCGAGCGAGGCGGTGACGCTCTTTCGTATCGACGAGAAGGTGTTGTCGGAGGTCGCGAGGAAATCGTTGAGCGCCGTCACGCACGAAGCGGAGAGCGGCGCGTCACCGTCCTTCCGCCTCCTGATGATGTCCGTGAAGTGCTTCTTCGGGTCGGCTTCGGCGGTCAGTTGGCGCAGAATCTCGCCCACAGTGAACGGCAACCCCTCCGTTTCGGCGATGTAACCGCCGATGCCGACGAAGGCCGCACGCGCCGACTTGGCCCAGAACGGGTCTTCCTGCGCGCTGGCGGGATAGAGCATGGCGGCGACCCGCTGGAGGTCGTCGTAGAGGTCGATCGGGTTGCGCCGTACGTAGCTCAGCGGGTTGTACCGGGCCGTCCGTCCGTCCGCATCGAGCGGATCGAGGATGAACACCTCCTGCCCATGCGCGGCCCGGAAACCGGCCGTGCGCAGGAAGTTCTCCTTCTTGATGTCGAGCACCACGACGGATCCTGGCCAGTTCAGCAGGTTCGGGATCACGACCGCGACGCCTTTGCCCGATCGGGTCGGGGCGTAAACGACGGCGTGCTCGGAGCCCGGAAAGGTCAGGAGATGTCCGCCCTTGCGGCCAAGCAGAATCCCGGTGTCGGCGCGCAAACCGGCCCGTCGGATCTCGCGCTCGGTCGCGAAGCGGGCCCGCCCGTGCAGCGGACGAGGCCGCGCATGCAAGCAAGCGCCGACCGCGAACAGGAACAGGAGCCCGGTTCCGACGAGGCTCAGGCGGACCCAGCGGGCCACCTTCGCATCGTGACCGTAGAACCAGCCGTACTCGACGACCGACAACAGGTGCAGGCTGCCATCGTGCCGGCGCAAGCCCAGCAGCATTACGTTCGAGGCGATGAACAGGTAGAGCACGACCGCGAGGACAGCAGCGAGCAGGCCGAGGGCGAGCTTAAGCCGCCAATCGCCGCTTAGCATCGGGCGCATAGTAGATCTCCGAGATGCGGTATCGGCCCTCGACACGGGTCATCTGGACGACGACATCGACGGTTAGCTTCAGGAGGTCGCGGATGTCGTCGCGGGCAAGATCGCGACCCTCGCTGCTCTCCTTCACCAGAAGGGTGAGCTGCTCGAAGGCGAGGCGGGCGGAATCGGCATGGACCGTGGTGATCGAGCCGGGATGGCCGGAATTCACATTGCGCAGATAGTAAAAGGCGGTGCCGTCGCGCAGCTCCTGCAGCAGGATGCGGTCGGGGCGCATGCGCAGCGACGATTCGAGCAGTTCGCGCGGACCGATCCGCGCGATGCCGAGCCCGTCCTTGGCATAGAGCAGCCGCACGTGGTTGGCGTGCGGGACAGTCAGCTCGGCGGTATCCTCGATGGTGAGGATGCGCTCAGTGGCTGGGATGCAGGCGACGAGGCCTTTGGCGAGCGTGGTCTTGCCTGAGCCCGTCGCGCCCGAGATGACGATGTTGCGCTTGGCGCGCACCGCAAGCTCGAGGAAGGCGCGCCAGGCTCCGGCGTCGCGCAAACGCACGAGCTCCTGCTCCTCGACCGAGAGCGTCTCGGCCGCGGCTCGGACCTCGCGGAAGAGGTCACGCCGCTCGAATTCGTCGAGCGTCATCGTCAGCCGGGCGACCTTCCGGATCGTGAGGCTGACGGTCCCCGCCGGGACCGCGGGCGGTACGACGATCTGGCAGCGCTCGCCCCCGGGCAGCACGGTCGAGACGATCGGATGGTCGGGTGTGATGTCCTGGCGCGTGTAGGCCGCGGCTGCGAGTGCGAGGTTCTGCAGGTGCTGAGCGGTGAGGGCAGGGGCGTCGTGCCGGGTCCAACCATCCGACCCTTCGGTAAACACACCGCCGGGCCGGTTCACGACGATTTCGGTCAGGCACTCATCGGCGAGGTAGGGCCGTAGCGGATCGAGGTAGCGCTCCAGCACCCGCCGCTGCGGCGACAGCGCGTCAGGCCGTCGCTCCGGATCGACGCGATCTGCCGAAAGGAGAGGGGGCGGCGACAGGTTGCCCAGATCGGCGGTCATGGCTTGAACACCGGCGCGCGTGGGGCCAAACCGGCGGCCCGGTCCAGAAGGTCCGTTCGGTTTCCCGTCACCCGCAGCGCGTAGACCGAGGAGAAATCGAGATCGCGGGCGACGAAGATCGAGACGAGTTCGCCCTGATTCTTGTTGAGCGTTCGCGGGATGTTGATTGAGTTCTCGGTGGCGATCGCGGCGGCCGATTGACCGCCGCGCTGGACAGAGTTGATCTGCAGCCCGCCGTCCGAGAATTGCTGACCCGCGAACTGGCCCGCATCACCGACGATGGACAGGAGGAGCGCGCCGCCGAAGCGCTCCATGAAGTGGTTGTCGATCTCGCCGTCGAATCCCGCGCGGCCGAGCGCGTCGGTCGCCGGCGACGCGAGGTTCACGATGACGCCGGTCGGAGTCTTCGCGCGACTCCAAAGCACGAACATGCGCGACGAGCCGCGCCGGACGTTGCCGCGGTACTCGCCGACCACTTGGGTGCCTTTCTCCATGAGCACGACATGGCCATTGTCGCTCATGACATCGCGAATGATCGCACACGACACGAACCCGGCCACGTCCGACGACATCGCTGTCTCGAGCACGCACGGGATCGCGGTGCCCTGCGCGATGAGGAGGTTGCGATTTGGCAGGCGCGCTGCCCGCACGCCCTCGATGGGCGTGGGTCGGAGCTTGTCGAACAGCTCGTTGCGCAGCTCGGGCTGGCCAAAGCCTGGGCCGTATGGGAGGGGCCCCGCGTGATCGTCGGCATAAGCTGGCGAGGCCGCGCCGGACTTTGTCTGCGGCGGCCGGTTGTAGACGAGCACGGGCGCGCGCCGGCTACTCTCCAGGAGATCGTCGGCCTGCGAGCGCTCAGCCCGTTGAGGTGATGCAGGCGGTGGCTGGCTCACCGGCAGCGCTGCCGTCTGCGCCGGCTCGCTCGGCGGCTCGCGCAGACGCTCGAAGCTGCCGGCCACTGAGATAGTCGGGTTCGTACGAGCCTCGGCTTCCGATGGTGCGCGTTTCCAGCTCGCCCAGAGCAGGCCGCCGCACAGGGCGACGAGCGCCACCGTGCCAGCGACTTTGCGCCCGCTTCCCGGCCGGGCGGTCGCCGCACCGGCGACCGGTGTGATCGCCCGGTCCAGCCCGTTCAGGGACTGCGCATCGTCCGGATCGGTCATCGTGCTGCTCCCTGGTTCCTATTCGGCCGCCGGACTATCCGCGTCACGGCCGGGCTCGTGGTGCGGGTGCCGTAGTTCACCCCGACCGGGTCGAAAGCCTCGTTGAACAGGCAGGTGACCTGCGAGCCCTGGCGCAGGCGCAACTCACGGCCGATCGCGTGGACGACGACGAGTTCGCCGCGCACGTCCTTGGGCACCAGGCTCTCGGTGCCGTCACTGGCCACGAGGTAGACGGCGGGCATCTCGCGGTTGCCCTCGAAACGCAGATAGGTCCCGCGACCGTCGTCGTAGACGCCGTCCGGCTCCAGCGCGGCGGCCCCCTGTGCCGAGTAGCGCCAGTTGCGCGGACCTGCGGCATCCGAGAGCGCGAAAGTCTGATCGACCGCCCCAGCCTCTGCCGCAGAGCGGCGTAGCGAGGCTTCCGCGCGGCGGATCTCCGCCTCGTCCTCGGGATAGGAGAACCGGACGACGAAGTAGCTCTCGGCAAGCGAGCCCTCGTTGATCGAGAGCTCGAACTGGTAGGAACGCTTGCGCCCGTCGCGGCGCGTGGTCACGACCTGAAGATTGGTGGCGGGATGCCGCTCGCGGGGCTTGAGGAATAGGATATTGCCGGCCGGCGCGATCTCCCACGAGACCGCATCTCCGATCGCCACATGGGCGATCTCTTCCCCCTCGGCGAACAGGACCTGCGTCGAGGCGCGGATGACGCCGTTGACCTTCACGACATTGGCGGGATCGTAGACGACCGTCCGCACGCGAGCGTCGCGGCTCCCGGCCTGCGGATGCTGCAAGGCCGAGACAGGGGCGGTGAGCGCGGTCAGCATCGCGCCCGCGAGCAGCGCAGTCGGGAGGAGGCCCAACCGGTTCATGGGGCTACCTCCGGGTCGGAGCGATACTCGGAGACGAGGAAGCCGAGCGGGTTCACGAGCCGGTCGCTCGTCGACATCTTCGCTTTCGGCTCGAAGCCGAAGGCGAGGGTGGCGATCCAGTGTGAGACCTTGGTCTCGTCGCCGCGCCGGCTCTCGCGCAGATAGCGGACGGAGGCGAGGTGCGGGCCGAGCAGCGAGATCGCCTTGATGCGGATCTCGGCGATGCCCGAACGGCCGAAGGCGACCTGTGGGCTCTCCGGATTCGAGCCCTTGTAGAGCGTTGCGAACCGGACCTGCTCAGGCCCACTCGAGAGCAAGGAGACGGTGCGGAAGTTCACCGGTGCCTCGACGAAGCTGTAGCCCTCGCGCAGGCGAACGTACTGGCCGAGGAAGTACTTCGTGACGGCCTCGTCGTAGGAGGTCGGGCCGGCATTCAGGCCTGAGACGACGTCGACGATGCCGGTGGCGTTGTCGACGCGCACGACGAAGGGCTCGACGCTCTTCAGGGGGCTCAAGGCCGCGACCGCCCCCACGGAGACGACGGAGAGCAGGCAGGCGCCGCCAGCGACGCCCCAGGCGAGCCGCTTCGAGCGGTAGGCCGCGGTGAGCTGATCCTGCTCCCAGAGCCGGGCGCGAGCGAAGTAGGTCTTGAGATCGCCCGCCTCAACCATGGCCGACCTCGCCGGTGCAGGGCAGCAGAGAAGCGGCGACGTTGAAGTTTGGCAGCACCCGTCCGCGCGCCTCGCCAATGCGCTCTGGCGTGCCAGCGTCACCTTTGCGCATGACCGGCTCGCCCGGAGCGGCCGGCGGCGAAACCGGTCCCTGGCTCAACGGAGGCGCGGCCAGATTCGCGACGGCGGCACCCGGCCTCGCGCCCTCCCAATCCCACATGGAGCGGTTCAGTGGACGCCGCGCACCACCATCGCAGCTCGGCGCCGGCGTCGGCCCCATCACGCTCGTGCATCCCCCCAGCCCGGTCGCGACCACGACCAGGCTTGCCATCATGATCCGATGCATGATTCTGTCCCCTGTGTGCCGGGCCCAGCTCTGCGGCGGGCTCCTGGTTTGCGGTCGGTGCCGAGATCCCTCGCTACCCGGCCCGGCTTCGTTCGATGCTGCCCCCGGACCGCGCGTTCCGAATCGTCGTCGCCGATTGCCGTGCGGCCGCGCGCGAGCCCGCGAAGGCGCCGGCCGCCGCGGCGGTGCTGCCCGTCAGCGCGGCGGCGGTGAGGCTCCGGCTCATGGCCCGACCGGCGAGCGACGCCCCGCCGCCGGCAAGTGCGCCGGCGATCTCGGGGAGCTGAAGGGCCACGTAGGCGGCAAGCCCCAGGATGGCGCTGATCGCCACCGCACCGACGATGAGCTGACCGCCGGTCGCGGCGTTGGCACCGTACTTGTCGACGAACTGCACGACCGTCGTCAGCATCAGCCCGACCAGCGCGATGACGAGGATCTGCAGGACGACGAAGTTGGCGAGCTGGCGCGTCCAGGCTTCGGCGAAGGGCCGCGTCGCCTCGAACAGGGCGAGTGCCACGAAGATCGGTCCGAGCGCGATCACCAGCGCCATGCCGACCTTGGCATAGAGCATGATCGCGAACTGCAGGAAGCCGGCGGCCGCGGTGAACACCATCAGGATGGCCGCGACCAGCGCCGGGGCGATATCTGTTAGACCGGCGCGCTCGTAGATCTTGGTCGAGACCTCGATGCCCTTGTTCAGGAGCTGGTCGAAGGGCTGACCCGACTTCATGCTGAGACCGGACCCGGCGATCGCATTGCCGATCTCGCGCGGCAGCGTGTCGTTGAACAGGTCGGTGACGTAGTGCTGGAACGTGCCGGCGTTCGTTGCGAGCATGACGATGGCCACGAGCCGGACCGATCGCCAGGCGAAGTCCATGACCGGTTCGCGCACGCCGCCGCGGAGGATCGCAATACCGTAGAGCACGATGTAGAGCATGAGCCCCACGCGCAGCGGCCCGCTGACCGCAGAGGTGAGGTTCGTCACGGCATCCGAGACGAACCGCGTGAGCGGCTGCTCGAACTCGCGCAGGAACTCGTCGAAGACCTGGATCGCCACGCGCTTCTCCCGTTCAGTTCTTGAGGCTTTGGATCGCGCGCTCGCGTCCAAGCATCATCACTCGCGAGTTTGCGTGACCAGCGTTCCGGCAGTCGGCCGTGTCGCCGATCCCGCCCGGATCGTTGCGGCAGCGCGCCCAGGTTTCATCGAGCACTGCCGGATCCTCGAGGAACTGCAGAACGGTGCGGCTCTTCGGCTTATGGCTCGCTTCGCCAGCCGCCGGCTGGGCGGGCGGCGCGGAATCGTTGCAGGCGCCGACAGCGGCCAGCAGGGCCAAGGCGATGGCAGGGCGGATCATCGGACCGCCGCCCTCATCTCGTCGATGAGCTGGCGCCCACGCTCGCGCTCGCGCTGGCCGTTCATCTCACTCTGCGCCCGCTGGACCATGGCAAGGCCCTGCATGCGCAAGACATCGTTCTGCAGGAGCGTCGACTCGACCTGGACACGCGCCGAGAGGTCGAGGACGTCCTTGACGTCGCGCGCCTGCGCAATCTGCTGGCGCAGCTTGTCGAGCTCGTCCACGCGCTTAGCCGCCGTGTCGTAGACGGCCTGCCCGATTGAGTGGCTCGTTCCGGTCTGGCGGGCGATGCGATCGAGCTCCGTCGCGTAGAACGTGTTGCCCGGATTGGCTGTGTAGACCCGGTTCTGCGTCAGGTAGCTGTCGAGCGAGGACGCGAAGGTTCCGGAGCCCGAACCATTCACGAGGCTCTCGATCTGAGAAAACTCGGTGGGCAGGTACTTGCGGAACTGCGTTGAGTTCAACAGCCCCGCCACGTCTCCTGCGTTCGTGAGCTTGTTGAAGCTGTCGTAGAGGCGTTTCGCTTGGTTGAGCTGATCGTTCAGCGCGGTGAGCTGCTTCTCCATTTGCTGGACCTGGTCGACGAGCTTGGCGACCGCGGTCGGGTCGTAGACGATGTCGAAGGCTGGAGCCGGACCGGTGAGCAAGACCACGGCCAGCGAAGCCGTCAGTCGTCGCGCGAGACATCTCATGGCAGGGTTCTCCGTTGCTCGTGGAAGGCGGGAAGCCAGGCCGCCGGGTCATCGCCGAGCTCGGAGCGAAGGCGGTCGAGAAGTTCGACCGTCGCCGTGCGGCCCGACAGCGCGGCGAGGTGATCCTCCATCCCGGTGAGATCGAGCTCGGCGATGACGGCGTGCCGCCCCTGCTTGACCAGAAAGCGCCGGCTCTCGTTCGAGAGCTCTTCCTTGATCAGGCGATACTCCCGCCGGCTGAGATGGAACCCATCGACGTAGTCCGCCGCCTGACCCCGAGGGTTGGGGAAGTAGACCTGGGTCGGGCATTGCTCGACGATGGTATGGGCGATCGGGCTCGCCAGGGCGTCGCGCGGCGACTGCGTGCCGAACAGCATCGCGCCGTTCTTCTTGCGGATGGTCTTCAAGCCGTCGTTGGCCAGCGCCCGGAAGGCCTCGTCGCCAAGCGCCTTCCAGAACTCGTCGATGGCGATCAGGACACGGCGCCCGTCGATGAGTTCTTCGAGCCGGTGGAACAGCACCATCATCAGCGGGGTGCGGATTTGGCTGTCGTCGAGCACCTCCGTCATGTCGAACCCGAGGGCTGACGCATCGAGGCTGATCGCGTCGGCGTCGTTGTCGAGCACCCAGCCGAGCGAGCCACCCTGGCACCAGCGCTCGAGGCGGGCGCCGATCCCCTCGGGATCGCGCTGGCCGAGGAAGACCCGCAAGGCCGAGAAGGAGCGCTCCTCACGCGAGAGATCGCGCAGCGCGAGAAGCCCCGCGTCGATCCGGCCCTCGTCCACCGTCGAGAGCGGCCGGTCCTCGGTCGAGACGAGCTGCCGGACGAGCCGACCGAGGAAGGCGAGATTCTCCTCCGTCAGGTCAAGATGCTTCAGCGGCGCGCAGCCGGTCGGGCGTCCACTGCGGAGGTTAAGATATGTGCCGCCGAGTGCTCGGATCGCGATCTCGGCACCACGGTCCTTGTCGAACAGCACCAATTGGCAGCCGAGCTTTTCCGCCTGTGCCAGGGCGAAGGCGATGAAGACCGTTTTGCCGGATCCTGACGGTCCGCACACGAAGGTGTTACCGAGATCGCCGACATGGAAGGAGAAGTGGTAGGGCGCGCCCGATGCGGTCTTGAGACAGGCGACCGCTTCACCCCAATGGTTCCCGTCCGCCTGCCCCGCCGGGTAAGTGTGGAAGGGGGACAGGGCGGCGAAGTTGCGCGAGGTAATCGCGCCGACCCGCGCCCGGTAACGGAATAGGCCCGGGCATTGCGCCCAGTAGGCCGCCTCAAGGCCCAGATCCTCCCGCGCAACGACGGCGCCGGCGTCTGCGAGGATACGCCGCCCGCGTGCCATCGTCTCGAGGAGCGTTGCCGGGCTGTCGGCCCGGACCAGCACCGAGACGTGATGATCGCCCATGACGAAGCGGCCGGATTCGAGATCGTCGAGCGCCGTATCGAGATCGACGATCTGGCTGGCGGCCGGATCGTTCGAGGAGAGCAACTGGTTCTGTTTGCGCGTCATCACCGCCTTGGCCTCGTGCTTCGAGAGGAAGGCGAACGAGTGCGTGGCGACCAGTTCCATGGGCGCGGCGAGCAAACCGCCGAGGAGCCCGGGCTTGGTCGTTGCAGGGTATTCCTTGAGGCCAAACATCCCGGCGAAGTGCGAGTGGCCGGCGCCGCGGATCTCCACCGCTTCGCGGCCGAAGATCAGGCGGTTGGTGTAGAGGGTCGGACCGATCGGGCCGTGAACGAGCGGGACGGGGAGGGGTTCGCCAGAGACGAGTTCGTGCAGGAACTCGCTGACCTGCGAGAAGACGATGCCATCGCGGTCGTAGATCCCGAGCCGGCGTGGTCCGTAGGGAGCAAGTGCCGCCACGAGGTCGCGGGTTGTGTCCTCGAGCTTCTTCAGCGCCCCGCTGTCGAGTTCGTCGTTGGCGGCGCGTGCGCGGCCGAGGCGGGACAGCAGCCCCACCGCGCGATCCGCCCGATCCCGGCCCGGATGCCAGACGAGGGTGAGCGTCAGCTCGTTATGATAGAGATCCTGCGCGGTAAGCCGCTCGCGATAGGCAGCATCGAGATCACGGGCGAAGTCTGAGCGGAAGCGTCCGGTCGGATAGTCCTGCGAGCGTCGGCGGACGACGTGGGTCCAGAGCGCGAGGCGTTCGTCGGCGACGTTGCGCAGCGCCAGGTTGAGCTTGGCGTGCAGATCGTTAAGCTCGGCCGGGTCGCTCGTCTCGAACGAGGCGCCCTCGATCCGCACGGAGGTGATGAGAGCCCGCGTCGCGAGCGTCACGACATGCTCGGTCGCGTGCCGCAGAAAGGGGAGGTGGGCCGCCGGGCCGACCTCGCGCAGCTTCAGGCGCTGTGTGGCGACGCTAGCCATGGGCGAGTTCCTCCGGGCGGAAGCGGCGAACGAGCAGGAGCGGCGTGCAGGACGAGCCGCCCCACAGGCCCGCATTGCGATGGCGCCCGCGCGTCTCGAACCAGGCGAACAGGATGCGGAACTGGTTCGGGTCGTGCCGGCACACGAGCCGGCAAGCGAGGTGGATTGGGATCGCCACGAGGCCGTAGAGCAGCGAGCCGGCGAGGATGAACAGGATCGAGGAGAAGATCATGTTCAGGCCCAGGGCTTCCATGGTGACCCCGAGCAGCATCGCGGGTCGCGTGCAGGCGAGGAACAGGGTGTCCTCGACGAGGCGTTCGTCGGACATGACGGAATCCGGATTTGGAGAGCGCAGGGGCGCCGATTTCAGCACTGCCTCAGGGCAGCCGGCGGCGGTCTACTTGCCAGTGATGGTTGAGACGATCTCGGAGGCGCCGAAGAGGATCGCGACCCCGAAGATGACGTAACCGGCCTTGCGCAGGTCGAGGTAGCCGAACATCCAGGCCATGCCGGTGACGATGACGGCCAGCGTCGCAAGCAGCTTCGCGACGTTGCCGGTCAGCGTGTCGACGATGTTCTGCAAGACCTTCTCGACGCCGCCGAGTGACTGCGCCGAGGCGGGCTCGGCCCAGGCCAAGCAAATCAGGGCCGCGGTGAGCCCGAGGCAGGCTGCGTGGCGATGGGCGTGCGACATGGGAGTCCTCGTCGGGAGGGACGGGCACACGGGCCCGGGAAAACGGAGCGTTGCCGTCGCTACTCGGATGCCGGGTAGACGAGCGCGGCGCTGACCTTAGCCCGCCCGTAGACGTCCCAGGCCCGGGCGACCGGAGGCGGGACCTGCATCGGCTCCGGATCCGATGGGACGGACCCCGACGCGGTCGGCCGCGCTGCAGGCGGAGATGACGCTGTGAGGTGCGGGGAGGGGAGATCGCTCTTCCTACCCAGAGGCTGGAGCGCACTCGGGTTCTCTTTCATGAGGCGCGCTGCAACGCGAAGGTTCGTGCAGGGCTCGAAGATGTCGCCGATCGGCACGCCGAGTTTCTCGAGAGCACGGCTGTCGATGCCGGCGAGCCCGAGGCGGTTACGCTGACCCGCCACCCGCATTTCGATGGCGAGCGCGACGGCCTCATCCTTCGACATCGCCTGAACCGAGAGGGGGCGTCCACTCTGCAGCGTTGAGAGGACCAGCGGCTCGAACCCGCTCGCCTCGCGCACGATCGCGACGAGCGGTGCTGCGGCCTGACCGGGCGCGCATTGCCCGATTAGGGCGGCGAGAGCGATCGCGTCCAGCATGGCCGCGATCTCACGCCGCCAGCTTCAACGACCCACCGAACGCGGTGGGACGAACCGGCTCACGTGCCGCTTCGCGAAACGCGCTGAAATGCTCTTGCGTGATCGGGAGCAGCCCAGCGACTACGTCGGTCGAACCGATCCTGCGAGGCGCACCGAGACGTTGCAAAGGCCAACCGGATCGGCGCAGGATCCGCTCCATACGGGTGTCGGTCACGGTGGCGAGTGTGTGTTGCCCGTGAGTCAGGCACCAATCGAGGATGGCGGCGAACAGGAGCCTGGTGGCGCGACACGTTCCGCTTCCCATCGCATCCGTGACCCGGCTCGTGTCGACGCAGAAGCGGGAACTCTCGACGATTTCCGAGCTGCAGGGCGCCTCGCCGTCGTCCACCAGGAAGGGGAAGGTGTCGGCGAGCATGTTCGGGCCGAGCGTTGATAGTAGTCGGACATGCCCGACAACTTCACGTCCGTCCGCGATGACGAGCAGGTAAGTCGCGTCCTCGGCGTCGTAGCCGTCGATCTCCATGTCGCCCGACACGATCACATCCCACTCGAGCCGATCCTTGAAGACCTGGCGGCGCAACCGGTGCATGCCGACGACGAGGTCCAAGTGCCGGCCGAAGTCGCCGCGGGTCAGGGTCAAGGTGCTCAACTGCATGAGTTTTCTCGCTGGCGGTGATCGATGCCGCGAGCAAACCAGACGACCGCCAGGTTCCGATACCTGGTGAAAACCACAGGTGTTGCGCATCAGCCGCAGCAAGTCACCGAGTGCCGGCTGAGCCGGTCAGCCGGGTTGATTGACCGTCTGCTTCGGGTTGCAACGAGCGCCTGCTCCCACACTCCAAGTGGCCGCGCGGGAAGGACAACGAGCGGCCCAGCAAGGCTGAGGAGGATCAATGACCGCTACTCATGTGGTTCAGGAGTTCATGGATGCCGTGCACACGGCTTCTGACGAGATCGCCTTTGCCGGAGCCGCCAGCCGCTTGGGTGAGGCCCTGGGCTTTCGTTGGTTCACCTACCTGAGCGTCGACGCCGGCAGACCGGACGTGATCAGCACCTATCCAGCGATCTGGAGCGATCATTATCTCAGCAGCGGCTATGATCAGGTCGATCCTGTCGTGGCTGCCTCCCGACGGCAGACGATACCCTTCTTCTGGGGCGCGCTAGACGGTGCGAGACCGTCGGATGCGGCCGCTATCCGCCTGTTCGATGACGCAGCGAGCTTCGGGATCGTATCGGGTCTGACAGTGCCGTTGCGTGGCCCGAAGGGAAGGACGGCCCTGTTCACGCTTTCGACCGACGAAGTCTCCCCCGCTCTGCTACGACGTGCAGAGGAACTGAAAACCTGGGTGCAGGTGTGCGGCCTCCATCTTCACAATGAACTCGCAGCACGCGTCGCGCGGTTCATGCCCGAGCACCAAAAACCTGCGCTGACGCCCCGGCAGCGAGCCTGCCTGCTAGCCGCCGCCGAAGGTCAATCCGCCAAGCAGGCGGCGCGCTCGATCGATCTCACGCCGAGAACCGTTCAGCATCATCACGAGGAGGCGAGACGCCGGCTCGGCGCGCGTTCGCTGACACACGCGGTGGCCCTCGCGTTGCGGGATGGGATGATTACGTGAAAGCAGCTTCACCGCGGAAGGTGCCGTTTTAGCCGCTCACCTTCCTCGGCGACCAAAAAACTGGCAATGTGAATTCATGACGTTTTAGCTTACTGACCCTGCCTCCTGGAATTTCTCCGCTTCGTAACTGGGATCCGTCGACAAGGAGACGGACGATGACGAAGAGCCGGTTCAGCAAGGAGCAGTAGACTGGGCTACCAGTCCCCGAGGTCCACCGCTGCGACGGCATCAGCGACGGGGCCTTCTATCCCTGGCTCTCGCGCTGCCGCGGCATGAGGTCTCGGACGCGCGTCGCCTGAAGGCGCTCGACGAAGAGAACTGCAAGCTCAAGGAACTGTTGACCGAGGCTATGCCCGACGTGGCGACGCAGCGCGAGGCGCTCGAAAGTATCTTATGACACCCGGCGCACGGAGAACGGCCTTGACTTGGGCGATCCACGAAAAGGCTATTCGCGGCCGCGAACTTGCGTGCTGATCGGCTTGGCGCCGAAGACGTACCGCTATGTCTCGGCCCGACGATGCGGAAGTTCGGACGCGTCAGCGCAGCCTGGCGGGCGAGCGGCGGCGGTTTGGCTACCGGCGCTTGCTGATCCTGCTGCGCCGGGAGGGCGTGCACCTGAACCACAAGACGCTGTTCCGTCTCTACCGGGAGGAGCGGCTGACAGTCAGGCGCCCCGGCGGGCGCAAAACTGCGCTGGGCACGTGGGCGCCGATGATGCTGCCGCAAGGGCTGAACGAGCGCTGGTCGCTCGACTTCGTCACCGACGTGCTGGCCGATGGCCAGCGCTTCCGCGTGCTCGTCATCGTGGACGACCAAACTCGCGAGTGCCTCGCTCTGGTGGCCGACACGTTGCTCTTGGGTCGGCGGGTGGTGCGCGAACTCGACCGTCTCGTCGAGTACCGCGGCCGACCGCTAATGGTCGTGCCCGGCAACGTCCTACGTAGCGAGGAAGAACGGCTGGCCGACCAACAGGTCTCCGTCCGCGAACATGCGTCCCCGATTTGAACCGCGTCAACGTTGATCCAGGCCGCTCCTACCGGTCCGGAAGGACTCGGCCATAGCGAATACAGGGTCCATCCGGCGCATGCGACGCTGTGGTCCTCACCGTCCTCAACACGAGACGTCAATCGAGATAGGAGAATTGGGAATTGTCTACAGGGTCGTGGTTCTCTCGCCCTCACGGCTCAACTGCCAGGGGCTCTCCCACCTGACACCGGTTCCTCCAAGAAGGGCCGGTAGAACAGCCCACCACATTTCCGAGCAGATCCTCTGTTGACTCCGTACTATGGTACGGACTGTAGGCTCATTGGGTCTTGGTGATGCGGCGACTTCGAATGCGGGATCTGACCATCGGAAAAGCGGCGCAGGAGGCGGGTGTCGGTGTCGAGACTATCCGGTTCTACGAGCGCCAGGGCTTGATCGAGCAGCCGGCCAAGGGGGCCGGCTATCGGACCTACCCGCCCGAGGTGGTCGCTCGCATCCGCTTCATCCGGCAGGCCCAGAGGATCGGATTCTCCCTCAAGGAGGCGCAGGAACTCCTCGCCCTACGCGCCAACCCGGAAGCCAACTGCGCCGATGTGCGGGCCCAAGCCCAGCACAAAATCGCAGAAGTGGACGAGAAGATCTCCGAGCTCCTGCGCGTCCGCGCCGCCCTGGAGGCCGTGGTCGCGTCGTGCCCAGGCCACGGCGGCCTGAGCGGCTGCACCATCCTGGAAGCTCTCGACGAGGCTCCGCGGGAGCCGGGTACCTGCCGATGCGACGAACCGAGGAAGAGGAACACGCCATGACGACGGTCACCCTGAAGGTCGAAGGTTGGCGGTGCGCCGCCTGCTCCGCCTCGGTCGGCTCCCTGCTGGAGGCTCATCCCGGCGTCCGCGGCATCGACGTCTCCTTCGACGAGGGACGCGTCCGAGCCCTCTTCGACCCGGCGGCCACAAGCGAGGACCGCCTCGTCGAGCTGATCGAGAGGCGCGGCTTCCGGGTCGTGGCCCGTACCTCGGCCTGATCCGGCCGGCTGGACACTCCTGGAGACGGACCCATGGCCGCAGCGGCACTCGACACCGACCTTTCCCTGTGGAGCGAGGAACCGGCGAGCCGGCCCGACCGGGCGCGCATCCGTGCCCGGATCGGCGGCCTGCACTGCTCGCTCTGCACCGGCACCATCGAGAAGGCTCTGGGCAGCCAGCCCGGCGTCGACAAGGTGGCGGTCAGCCTGACCCACGAGCAGGCCCTCGTCGAGTACGACCCGGCGGTCGCGCGGCCGGCGGCGTTGCTGGGGATCCTGCGCGACATCGGCTACACCATCTCCGACCCACGCAAGGTCCGGCCCTACGAGGAGGAGGAGCGCGATCTCGTGCGCGAGAGCCGCCGCTTCGTCGTGGCGGTCGCCCTGAGCGTCGCCTCCATTCCCATCATCGCGGACCCCACCCTCGGCTGGATCGGCTTCCTGCCCGCCCTGGTCTGCCTCAGCCTCGGCGCGATGGTTTTCCTCGTCCTGCGGAAGACAAGTCTCTTCGCGGCGGCCGCCAGCACCGCCGGTCTCGCAGTCCTGGCACTCGGCCTGCTCTACCTGAACCTCCAGGGCTACCTTGCGGCCTCTGCCCCCTGGCTCGTCGCGGCGCTCGCCGTCGTGATCGTCTTCGGGGTCGGGCGCCACATCCTGCACATGGCCGTCCAGGCCCTCCGCCGCGGCATCCTGAACCAGCACGTGCTGCTGGAGATCGGCGCCTTCGCGGGCATGCTCGGCGGCGTCATCGGGCTGGTCCTCGACCGGCCGGACTACCCGACCGCACCGTTCTTCGCCGTCTCGGTCATGGTCGCGACCTACCACATCTTCTCCGAATGGCTGTCGCTCATCGTCAAGACGCGCAGCTCCCAGGCCGTGAAGCGGCTCCTCGACCTCCAGCCGGAGACCGCCCGCGTGGTCCGGGGCGGCCAAGAGCGGGATGTGCCACTGGAAGCCGTCGCGGTTGGCGACCTCGTCCGCATCCGCCCCGGGGAGCGCGTGCCCGTCGACGGCACGGTCGCGGGCGGCCGCTCCGCCGTCGATCAGGCCCTCGTCACCGGCGAGCCCATCCCGGTCGAGCGCGCGGAGGGCGACGCCGTCATCGGCGGCTCGATCAATGGCACCGGCACCCTGCTGGTGCGGGTGACCGCGGTGGGGGCGGGCAGCTTCCTGCAGAAGGTGGTGCGCGAGGTCGAGGACGCCCGCGCCCTCAAGCCCGGCCTGCTCCACCTCGTCGACCGCGTCTTGCAGGTCTACACCCCGACCGTGCTCGTGGTGGCCGCGCTGGCCTTCGTCGGCTGGCTCGCCATGACCTCGTTGGCCGGCGGCGAACCCGACATCGAGCGGGCCGTGTTCGCGGGCCTGAGCGTCCTGGTCATGGGCTATCCCTGCGCCGTCGGCATCTCGGCGCCCCTCTCCATCGTGCGGGGGGCCGGCGAAGCCGCCGAGCACGGCATCCTGATGCGGACTGGCGAGGCCTTCCAAGGCTATCGCTTGGTCGACACCGTCGTCCTCGACAAGACCGGGACCCTCACCGAGGGCCGGCCAGCGGTCCGCGAGGTCGAGGCATTCTCCGGGAGCGAGGCCGATCTCGTCGCCCTCGCCGCCGCGGCCGAGGCCTCGTCCGAGCACCCGCTCGCGCAGGCGGTGGTCAAGGCCGCGTTCGCGCGCGGCGCCGTGCCCCCGGACGTGACCTCGTTCGAGGCCGTTCCGGGCAAGGGCGTCGTCGCCCGCACCGGGGCGGGCGAGGTCCTGGTCGGCAGCCCGGCGTTCCTGGCGAGCCGTGGTATAGACCTCTCGTCCGCGGCGGCCCGCATCCAGGACCTGGAGGGGGTCGGGCGCACCGTCATCGTGGTCGGCCGGGACCGTCGCTTGCTGGGCCTGCTCGCCCTCGACGACAGCCTGCGGTCCGACGCGGCGCAGGCGGTCGCGGCCTTGCGGGCTGAGGGCCTGCGGACGGTCCTACTCACCGGTGACAACGAGCGGGCCGCCCGCCGGATCGCCGCCGAGGCGGGCATCGACGAGGTCCACGCGGGGGTACTGCCCGACGGCAAGGCGGAGACCGTGCGGCGCCTCCAGGCGACGGCCAAGGTCGCGATGGTCGGCGACGGCATCAACGACGCGCCCGCCCTGATGCAGGCCGATGTCGGCATCGCCATGGGCGGGGGCACCGACATCGCCATCGAGGCCGCCGACGTCATCATCCTGTCGAACCGCCTGGCCGCGCTGCCGCTCGCCCGCCGCATCAGCCGGCGCAGCTACGCCAAGATGCTCCAGAACGTCTGGCTGGCCTTCGCCTTCAACGGCCTCGGCATCCCGGTCGCCGCGACCGGCCTCGTCAACCCGATCTGGGCCATGGTCGCCATGGCGGTGAGCGTCACCGCGATCTTCCTCAATTCCCTCTGGGGCCAGCCCGGACTGTTCCTGGGCGCGATCACGAGCGTCGGCAGCCTGCCCGGAACGAACGGGCTCGCCATCGAAGGAGGTCGGCGATGAGGTTCCTGAACTCTTCGAGCGCGGCGGTCGCGCTGGCAGCCCTCCTCCTGGGACCGCCCGGCCCGGTCCGGGCCCAGGAGGACACGCCGGCCATGTCACGCCGCGGCTCCGACCTGAAGGTCGCGACCATCCCGGTGGAAGGCATGGTCTGCCTCTCCTGCGCCGCCTCGATCAAGCGTGCAGTCCGGAAGGTGGACGGCGTGACCGACGCGGAGGTCGACTTCGTCGGCCGCACGCTCCGCGTCACCTACGCCGCCGGCCGACCCCTCCTGCTCGGTCGCGTGCGGACGGCCATCGCGGGCCTCGGCTACACCCCCGGTCCTCCCGTGGTGGCGCCGTGACGCTCGAACATCTCGTCCAGCCCCTGGCGACCGGCGCCGGCGGGCCGGCCGCCCTCTGGACCGCGTTCCTTGCCGGGGTCCTGGCCAGCGCCGTCTGCCCCTGCACCCTGCCGGTCGGGCTCGGCCTGGCCAGCGTCGCCGGGGCCTCGGAGGCGGGGTCCCGCCGCGCCGGACTGCAGGTGGCCGGTTCCTTCTTCGCCGGGATCGTCCTGAGCCTCGCCGTCCTCGGCTCCGCGGTGGGACATCTCGGCGCGCTCGCGACGGAGGCGTTCGGCCGGAGCTGGGCCCTGCTCATGGCCGTCGTCTCGCTCGCGGCGGCGCTGCTCGCCTTCTGGTGGCCGCGCCTGCGCATCCGGGCGCTGACGGCCTGGCGCCGCCCCGGCCTCCTCGGCGCCTTCGCCTACGGCTTGGTGTTCAGCATCGGCACCTCGGTCGCGCCGCTGCTGCTGCTGCTCACGGTGGCGGCCGCGGAGGGTCGGGCCGGGCGCGGCGTCGTCCTCGCCCTCGCATTCGGCCTCGGTCGAGGCCTGCCCTTCCTCGCCGCCGGTGCAGCCGGGAGCGCGGTTACCCGCTTGGCCCGCCTCGGCGTCTGGGGCCGAGCCCTGCAGCTCCTCAGCGGCGCCGCGCTCCTACTGGTCAGCGCCTACTACGCGCGGGTCTACGCGGACCTGCTCTGAACCCCGGAGACCTCATGAGCAACGAAACCGCCTCCCTGACGGAGGTCACCCTCTCCGTGCCGAGCATGCTGTGCGACGGCTGCGCCGAGACGGTCCGTGACCTGCTGCTGGCCGTTCCGGGGGTCCGGCAGGCGAGGGCCAGCGCCTGGCGCAAGCACGTCGCCGTTCGCTTCGAGCCGTCCCGCGTCGCACCCGCGGAAATTCAGTCGGCGCTCGCCAACGGCGGGTTCGACGGCACCGAGGTACAGGCATGATCCCCAGAGCGGCGGAACCCGCAGAGGCTGACCGCGAGCGCCTGCTCCGCGTGCTCGCGGCGGCGGCGTTCGTGATCTTCTTCCAGGCGTTCATGGTCGCGCCGATCCTGCCGCAGTTGGCGCAGGGGTTCGGCGTGTCGCCCGAGCGCGTCGGGCTCATCGTTCCCGCCTACTTGATCCCGTACGGCGCGGCGACGCTGGTCTACGGATTGCTGGCGGACCGCCTCGGCGTCTGGCGCGTCATGGCGGGTTCCCTGGCCGCCTTCGCGGCGCTGACGGCCCTGACAGCCACTGCGAGCTCGGTCGGGCAACTCGCCATGTGGCGCTTCATGACCGGCTTGGGGGCGAGCGGGGTCGTTCCGCTCGGCCTCGTTCTCGTGGGCCGGCTCTTCCCCTACGAGCGACGCGGGCGCCCCCTGGGATGGCTGTTCGGCGCCATGGCCGGCGGCATGGCCTTCGGGTCGACCTTTGGCGCCCTGCTCGAACCGGTCGTGGGATGGCACGGCCTATTCCTCACCGTCGGCGTCGCCGGGGGCGCGCTCCTGCTCGTCCTCGCGTCCTCACGGGGGATCATCCCGGGCGCCACGGCGGCCGGGACACGGCTGCCCGACCTGTTCCGCGGCTATCGCGACCTCCTGCTCAACCCACGCGGACGCCGTACCTACGGCTTCGTCCTGCTCAACTCGATGTTCCATTCCGGCGTGTTCACCTGGCTCGGCCTGTACTTCGAGCAGCGATATGGGCTCGGTCCCGTCGGTGTCGGCCTTGCACTCCTCGGTTACGGCATCCCGGGCTTCCTCCTGGGGCCCGTCATCGGCCGCATCGCGGACCGGCGGGGGCGCGGCCGTCTCCTCCCGGCCGGCCTGCTCCTGGGGGCCGTGTCGGCGGCGGCCCTGACCCTCGACGCACCGCTTCTCCTGGCGGCGGTGGCGGTGACGGTCCTGTCGCTCGGCTATGACATGACTCAGCCGCTGCTCGCCGGCGTCGTCACCGCGCTCGGGGGCCAACGTCCGGGCCAGGCCATGGGGCTCAACGTCTGCCTTCTGTTCACCGGGTTCGGGCTGGGAAGCTTGCTCTTCGGCGGGTTGCTCCGTTTCGGGTTCTGGTCGACGCTCGCCCTGTTCGCGGCGGCAGAACTGGCGCTGGCCGCAGCTGCCGTACGTCTCTTCCGGTCCGAGACGCTGTCCGTCGAGGGAGGACGCCCATGAGCGCGCCAAGGTCCGAATTCGAGGAGGAAGCCCTCGACACCCTCATCCTGGCCGCGTTCCGGCAAGCGCTGCGGGAGAAGGCAAGCGGCCCGGCCGAGCATCTCCTCCGCGCACTGGAGGCTCTCGCAAACGATGCCGGGAGTCCCGCCCGTGCCTCGGCTTGCCTCGACGATGCCTATCTCAGCCTCGCTGGGGTCGCCCAAGGGGACACGCGCGCCCGCCACCGAAACACGATGTGAGGGGCGGCCGTTCGCTCAGGCAACCTCACCTCCGCGGTAGCTCGCGAACGTGCGTCGTCCCTCCGGCCCAAACAGGACCACGTCGTAGGTGTCTGGCTCCATGCCTGCGACCTCCATGCCGGGCGAGCCGACTGGCATGCCAGGGACGGCTGGACCCGCGTCCTCAGGTTTCTCCGCCAGCAGGCGCTTGATCGCGCCGGCAAGCACGTGCTCTTCGACCACGTAGCTGTACGGTCCCGCCATGTGGTGTGACGGATCGAGCCTGAAGCGCTCGGTTTCTTTCGTCCAAGTCTGGCAGATGAATTCGTAGGGCGTGAGGCCGCGCAGGGTCTTGAGCCGCCGGGCATGATTGTAGGCGTCGACGAACAGCTGGAGGTGGGCTCGGAGCTGTTCGTGCGTGTCGTAGTGGTCGCGCTTGACCGTGGCGTCCTTGATGGTGCGGTTCATCCGCTCGATTTGCCCATTATCCGGCATGATGGCCTTCGGTTCCCTCGCGTTCCGCTGATCTTCGGATCGGCGCTATGGTGGCCCATCCGGGACACGGGGCACCGGGAGCACGCGAGTGCGGGCAGGCCGACGCTTGAACGATGGGCTGCGAGCCCGAGCCGTTATTTGGCCGCCCCTGCGGCTCGCCCGGATGCGCTGCGAGCGCGGATCCGTAGGTGCCGTGTTGCCCGCCAGCTCCCGTGCTCAACACACGAGGAGGCAAGCTCATGCGGGTCATAGGATTGGACATCCACCGCGTCTTCGCCGAGGCGGTGCTGCTGAAGAACGGCGCGGCCCGGCGTTTGGGCCGGGTTGGCATGACGCGCGATCACCTGACGGCGTTTGCCAAGACGCTGACGCACGACGACCACGTCGTCGTGGAGGCGACTGGCAACGCCAGCGCGGTCACCGAGGTGATCCGGCCCCATGTCGGTCGCGTGGTGATCGCCAACCCGCGCCAGGTGCGGCTCATCGCGAAAGGCGCGGATCAAGACCGATGTGATCGACGCGACCGTGCTGGCGCGGCTCTACACCAGCGGCTTCCTGCCGGAGGTCTGGATCCCGGACGAGGCGATGCTGAGCCTGCGCTGGCAGGTCACGCGCCGCACCCAGATCGTGCGGCAGCGGACGCGACTGAAGACGATGGTGCAGTCGATCCTGCACGCTCACCTCGTCCCGCCCTGTCCCCACGCTGATCTGTTCGGACCGCAAGGCCGGGCTTGGCTACTGGCTCAGCCACTCCCGTCCGACGAGACCGACGCTGTTGCTCGGCACCTGCGCGAGCATGACCGGCTGAGCGAGGATCTGAAAGTCGTCGAGCGTGAACTCGCCCGCGAGGCTCGCGCCGACGCGAACGTCACGCGACTGATGACGATCCCGGGCATCGACATGGTGATCGCGGTCGGGCTGATCGCCGCGATCGGACCTGTGGCGCGGTTCGCCGGCCCGGATCGGCTCGTGGCCTATCTCGGGCTGAACCCGAGCGTGCATCAGTCCGGCTCCGGCAAGCCGCGGCACGGGCGCATCACCAAGCAAGGCCGCACGCATGCGCGCTCTGAACCGCTCCGGGTTTTCCGGAGGCCGTTTGGTTTGGGTCAGGCGGCCAAGGCTTGGACCTCGGCCTGGGCATAATAGCGTGCCTCCGCCTCGGCGGGAGGGATGTGGCCGATCGGTTCGAGCAGCCGACGGTGATTGATGGACTGGATGCCCCCACTCCGGCGGAAGCCGGTACTCTGGGCCCGGAGCTTTCACATCTGCCGGAGCAGTCCATGGATCCGATCGCCATCGTCGGCCTCGATCTGGCCAAGCGCATCTTCCAAGTTCACGGCGCACGCGCCGATGGCAGCGTCGCGCTACGCAAAAAGCTGTCGCGACCGCAGGTCCTCACGTTTTTCGCCCAGCTGCCGGCCTGCATCGTCGCCATGGAGGCCTGCGCTTCGGCACACGAGTGGGGACGTGCGATCCGTGAACTGGGGCACGAGGTCCGACTGATCCCACCGATCTACGTCAAGCCGTTCATCAAGCGGCAGAAGAACGATGCCGCCGACGCGCAGGCGATCGCCGAGGCCGCCTCGCGCCCGACGATGCGCTTCGTTGCGATCAAGAGCGAGGCTCAGCAGGCGCGAGCCATGATCTTTCGGACGCGCGACCTTCTGGTCCGGCAGCGCACCCAGCTCATCAATGCGTTGCGCGGCCATCTCGCCGAGCACGGCATCGTGGCGCCGCAGGGAGCGACCAACGTGCCCCAGCTCGCCCAGGCGCTTGACGACGTCACGACTTCGCTCGATCCGCTCGTTGCCGATCTGAGCCGTCTCTACCTCGACCAGATCAAGGATCTCGACGCGCGGATCTCGGAGTTGGAGAAGCGGGTCGCGCGGGAAGCCAAGCGATCTGGCACGCCGTCCCGCCTCATGACGATGCCGGGGATCGGGCCGATCACCGCGATGGCGATCGAGACGTTCGCGCCGCCAATGGCGACGTTCAAGCGCGGACGCGATTTTGCAGCCTGGCTCGGCCTCGTGCCGCGGCAGTTCTCTTCAGGCGGAAAGCAGGTCCTGGGTCGCGTGTCCAAGATGGGCCAGCGCGACATCCGGCGTCTCCTGATCATCGGCGCCATGACGGTCATCCGCTGGTCGATCCGTAAGGGAGCGCCGGCAGGCTCCTGGCTGGCGCGGATGCTGCCACGCAAGCCGCGTCTGGTCTTGGCCATCGCTTTGGCGAACAAGATGGCCCGTGCAGCCTGGGCGATGCTGATGAAGAACGAAAATTACAAGGCTCCGGTGCCGGCGGCTTGATCAGGACATCAAGCCGCCGTCGCACCGGTGTGGCGGGCACGAAGGTCGAAGAGAGGTAAGGACGGAACGATCGGTCAGATCGGGATCAGGAAAAGCAAGACTGGTTGACGAGCCACGAGCTCGCGTGTGTTGATCTGCACCTGATCCGCGCATCTCCATACTGGCCCGCGGCATGGACAAGGCCGCTTCATGAGGCCTGAGACATGACCGCACCCGATCCCCCGTCAGAGCCGCTCGACGCCCTCTTGCGCGACAGGGGGCATCCAGACATGAACCAGTCGACCCATTCGAGCGTGGCGTACTCGACCGCCTCAAAGGACCGCCACGGCCCGCGTCGATGGATGACCTCCGCCTTGAACAGGCCGATCACCGTCTCGGCGAGAGCGTTATCGTACGAATCGCCGACGCTGCCGACGGAGGATTCGACGCCCGCCTCGGCCAGGCGCTCGGTGTAGCGGATGCTCACATATTGCGATCCGCGATCCGAGTGACAGACGAGGCCGCTGCCGGCGAAGGGGCGGCGCTCGTGTAGGGCCTGCTCCAAGGCATCGAGCACGAAGTCTGCCCGGGCCGAGCGCGACACACGCCAGCCCACGATCCGGCGGGCGAAGACGTCGATCACGAAGGCCGCATAGACGAAGCCGGCCCAGGTGGCGATGTAGGTAAGATCCGCCACCCATAGCCGGTTCGGGCATTCGGCCCTGAACTGCCGATCGACCCGGTCGAGCGGGCAGGCCGCCGCCGGATCGGGAACGGTGGTGCGAACCCTCCGCCCCCGGACGACGCCAGCCAAGCCCATCGTTCGCATCAGCCGGACCACCGTGCAGCGCGCCACAACGATCCCTTCGCGGGCGAGCTGCCGCCAGACTTTGCGCACGCCGTAGACCCGGAAGTTCGCCTCGTACACGCGCCGGATCTCGACCATGAGTGCCGCGTCCCGCTTGGCTCGAGCCGGCAGCCTCTCGGGATCGGCTCGTCGCGCGGCATGGGCGTGGTACGTCGACGGGGCGATCGGCAGAACCTTGCAGATCGGCTCGACCCCGTAGAGCGCACGATGATCGTCGATGAAGGCGATCATGACCGGAACCGGCGGTCGAGCTCCGCCTGGGCAAAATACGCGCTCGCCTTCCTCAGGATCTCGTTGGCCTGCCGGAGCTCGCGGTTCTCCCGCTCCAGCGCCTTGATCCGCTCGCGCTCATCCGTCGTCGGTCCGGCCTGCACGCCCCGGTCGCGCTCGGCCTGGCGGACCCAGTTGCGAAGCGTCTCACCCGAGCAGCCGATCTTGGCGGCAATCGAGCGGATCGCTCCTCCTCCGCCTCCCGGTTGCTTGAGACACCCCGTTAGCGGACGGTCTCCGCGACAGGGGTGAGGACGATGAGCACGGATACGAAGGCAGATGCAGGTGCAGTTGGTCCTGGTCGCGGCGGGCGCATGT
>Ga0209909_100431_pt1 | contig 27148 bp, 24 predicted proteins | sample FECB22metaG_FD_188302 | JGI IMG/M metagenome (GOLD analysis project Ga0209909, IMG submission 188302) | Cyanobacterial communities from the Joint Genome Institute, California, USA - FECB-22 (SPAdes) (version 3) | ecosystem: Environmental > Aquatic > Thermal springs > Hot (42-90C) > Microbial mats... | reverse complement strand
CCACCACGTCGTTCAGGCTCTCGATGTGCTGCACGTTCAAGGTCGAGTAGACGTCGATGCCGGCGGCCAGAAGCTCCTCGACGTCGAGGTAACGCTTGGGATGGCGGCTGCCCTCGGCATTGGTGTGGGCAAGCTCGTCGACCAGGACCAAGGCCGGCCGCCGCTTCAACACCGCATCGAGATCCATCTCCTCGAGCGCACGGCCCTTGTAGTCGACGAGGCGGCGCGGCACGACCTCGAGGCTGGCAAGCTGGGCTTCGGTCTCGGCGCGGCCGTGCGTCTCGACAATGCCGACCACGACGTCGATGCCCGCCGCCTGGGCGCGACGGGCAGCCGCCAGCATCTCGTAGGTCTTGCCGACACCCGGCGCGGCGCCGAGGAAGATCTTGAGCTTGCCGCGACTTTCCCGTGCCGCCGCCTTCAGGAGCGCATCGGGTGATGGCCGGATGTGGTCGGGAGCCTCAACCATCGAAGCTCCACCTTGTCACTAGGACTTGAGAGCGTCGAGGGCCATGTTGAGCTGCAGGACGTTGACGCGCCGCTCGCCCAGCACGCCGAGGAAGCGCTGCTCGATGTGTTGAGTGACCAGATCGTGCACCTTGGTCTCCGGCAGGCCGCGCGCCTTGGCCACGCGCGGCACCTGGAAATAGGCCGCCGCCGGCGTGATGTGCGGATCGAGGCCTGATGCCGACGTCGTCACCAGATCGACCGGCACCGGCGTGCCCGGGTTCTCGGCCTTGAGCTTCTCGACGTCGCCCTGGATGCGTTCGATCAGCGCCTTGGAGGTCGGCCCGGCATTGCTGCCCGAGGAGTTGGCCGCGTTGTAGGGTGCCGCCACCGTCTTGCTCGCATCGTTGGGGTCGGTGTCGGTGGTGGCCGAGGGCCGGCCATGGAAGTAGCGCTCCTCGGTGAAGTTCTGGCCGATCAGCTCGGAGCCGATCACCACCTTGCCGTCCTTGAGGATCAGGCTGCCGTTGGCCTGGCGCGGGAACAGCACCTGGGCAAGGCCGGTCATGGCCAGCGGGTAGGCGAGGCCGGTCAGGATCGTGAACAGCACGATCATGACGATGGCGGGGCGGATTTCCTTCAACATGGGACGATCCTCGAATAGGGCCTTCACGCGAGCCCGACGGCGGTGATCAGCATGTCGATCAGCTTGATGCCGATGAAGGGCACGATGATGCCGCCCAGGCCGTAGATCAGCAGGTTGCGCACCAGCACCGCCGAGGCGCCGATCGGGCGGTACTGCACGCCGCGCAGCGCCAGCGGGATCAGGGCGACGATGATCAGCGCATTGAAGATGATGGCCGACAGGATGGCGCTCTGCGGCGTCTTGAGGTGCATGACGTTCAGCGCCTCGAGCTGCGGATAGAAGGCGAGGAACATCGCCGGGATGATGGCGAAGTATTTCGCGACGTCGTTGGCGATCGAGAAGGTGGTGAGCGCGCCGCGGGTCATCAGCAGCTGCTTGCCGATCTCGACGATCTCGATGAGCTTCGCCGGATCGCTGTCGAGGTCGACCATGTTGCCGGCCTCGCGCGCGGCCATGGTGCCGGTGTTCATGGCGACGCCGACATCGGCCTGGGCCAGCGCCGGCGCATCGTTGGTGCCATCGCCGCACATCGCCACCAGCTTGCCCTGGGCCTGCTCGTCGCGGATCAGCTTCAGCTTGGTCTCGGGCGTGGCCTGCGCCAGGAAGTCGTCAACGCCCGATTCGGCGGCGATGGCGGCCGCCGTCACCGGGTTGTCGCCGGTGATCATGACGGTGCGGATGCCCATGCGGCGCAAGGTGGCGAAGCGGTCGCGGATGCCGCCCTTGACGATGTCCTTGAGATGGATGACGCCCAGCAGGCGGCCGTCCTTGGCCACGGCCAGCGGCGTGCCGCCCGACTTGGCGACCTTGTCGGCCAGCGTCTCGACCTCACGCGCGAGGCTGGGCGCACTCATGCCAGCCTTGACGTCGGCGATGATGGCGTCGACCGCGCCCTTGCGGATCGAGGCGCCGTCGACGTCGATGCCACTGATCCGGGTATAGGCCGAGAACGGGATGAACTTGGCATGCAGCGGCGCCATCTCGCGGCCGCGGATGTTGTACTTTTCCTTGGCCAGCACGACGATCGAGCGGCCCTCCGGCGTCTCGTCCGACAGCGAGGCGAGCTGGGCGGCATCGGCCAGATCGCGCTCATTGACGCCGCTCACCGGCAGGAATTCGGTCGCCTGGCGGTTGCCCAAGGTGATGGTGCCGGTCTTGTCGAGCAGCAGCGTATCGACGTCACCCGCCGCCTCGACGGCGCGGCCCGACATCGCGAGCACGTTGAAGCGCACCAGGCGGTCCATGCCGGCGATGCCGATCGCCGACAGCAGCGCGCCGATGGTGGTGGGGATCAGGGTGACGAACAGCGCCACCAGCACCAGCACGCCCATGGTGCCGCCGGCGTAAGCCGCAAAGCTCGGGATCGAGGCCACCGAGAAGACGAAGATGATCGTCATGCCGGCCAGCAGGATGTTGAGCGCGATCTCGTTGGGCGTCTTCTGGCGCTCGGCGCCTTCGACCAGGGCGATCATACGGTCGAGGAAGGTGGCGCCAGGCTGCGCGGTGATGCGCACCTTGATCCAGTCGGAGATCACCTGCGTGCCGCCGGTCACTGCCGAGCGGTCGCCGCCGCTCTCGCGGATGACGGGCGCGGATTCGCCGGTGATGGCCGCCTCGTTGACCGAGGCCACGCCTTCGATCACCTCGCCGTCCGACGGGATGAGATCGCCCGCCTCGACCAGCACGACATCGTTCTTCTTCAGTCGGGTCGCCGGCAGGGTCTCGAACTTGGTTGACTGCGCATCGCTCAGGCGCTTGGCCACGGTCTCGGTCTTGGCCTTGCGCAGGGTCGCCGCCTGGGCCTTGCCGCGTCCCTCGGCCACGGCCTCGGCGAAGTTGGCGAACAGCACCGTGAACCAGAGCCAGAGGTTGATCTGGAAGGAGAAACCCAGCCCGCCCCCGCCGGTCACCAGGTCGCGGATGAACAGGACGGTGGTCAATGCGGCGACCACCTCGACCGTGAACATCACGGGATTCTTGACCATCACGCGCGGGTCGAGCTTGCGGAACGAATCGGCCAGCGCCGGCCCGAGAATCCTGGGGTCGGTCAGCGTGGAGGCCGAGTTCCGGCGGCCGGAAAGAGCCATATCGGTCATGACTGTCCTCGACTCTAGTAGAGCGTGCCCGCCAGCATCGCGAAGTGCTCGACGATCGGGCCGAGCGCGAGGGCGGGGAAGAAGGTGAGGCCGCCGACGATCAGGATGACGCCGACCACCAGGCCGACGAACAGCGGCCCGTTGGTCGGGAAGGTGCCGGCCGAAGCCGGCACGATCTTCTTGGCGGCGAGCGAGCCCGCGATCGCCACCATGGGCACGATCATCAGGAAGCGGCCGATGAACATCGCGAGCCCGATCGTGGTGTTGTAGAACAGCGTGTTGGCGCTGATGCCGGCGAAGGCCGAGCCGTTGTTGCCGGTGCCCGACGTGTAGGCATACAGGATCTCGCTGAAGCCGTGCGGGCCCTGATTGGCGGGACCCGCCAGGCCGGCATCGACCACCGTGGCGATGGCGCTGAAGCCCAGGATAGAGAACGGCAGGATCAGGATGGCGAGGAGCGCCATCTTCACTTCCTTGGCCTCGATCTTCTTGCCGAGATACTCGGGCGTGCGGCCGACCATGAGGCCGGCGATGAAGACCGCGATGATGGCGAACAGCAGCATGCCGTAGAGGCCGGCGCCGACGCCGCCGACGATGATCTCACCCAGCTGGATGTTGAACAGCGGGATCAGGCCGCCGAGCGGCGTGAAGCTGTCATGCATGGCATTGACCGCGCCGCACGAGGCATCCGTGGTGATGACGGCGAACAGCGCGGAGTTGGCGATGCCGAAGCGGACGTCCTTGCCTTCCATGTTGCCGCCGGCCTGCAGGCCCGAGGCATTGATGTCGACGCCGAGCTTGGCCACGGCGGGGTTGCCCGCCGCCTCGGCCCAGTAGGTGACCAGCACGCCGCCCAGGAACAGCAGCGCCATCACGGCGAACACCGCCCAGCCCTGACGCTGGTCGCCGACCATGCGACCGAACATGTTGGTGAGCGCCGCGCCAAGCGAGAAGATCAGCACGATCTGCACGAAGTTGGTGACGGCGTTGGGATTCTCGAACGGATGGGCGGAGTTGGTGTTGAAGAAGCCGCCGCCGTTGGTGCCCAGCATCTTGATGACCTCCTGCGAGGCCACCGGGCCCTGGGCGATCACCTGCTTGGCGCCTTCCAGCGTCGTCGCCTCGGTATAGGCGCCAAGATTCTGCGGCATGCCCTGCCAGACGAAGAACAGGCCGACGACGATCGAGATCGGCAGCAGGATGTAGAGCGTGCAGCGCGTGAGATCGACCCAGAAATTGCCGATGCCCCGCGCCGAGCGGCGGGCGAAGCCGCGCACCAGGGCAACGGCGAGGGCGATGCCGGTCGCCGCCGAGACGAAGTTGTGCACCGTGAGCCCGGCCATCTGCACCAGGTAGCTCATGGTCGTCTCGGGCACGTAGGACTGCCAGTTGGTGTTGGTCGTAAAGCTCATCGCCGTGTTGAAGGCGAGCCCCTCCTCGACCGCCGACTGCTTGGCCGGATTGAAGGGCAGCAGCGCCTGGAAGCGCATCAGCGCATAGAGGCTCGCGAAGCCCACCAGGCTGAACAGCAGCATGCTGACGGCATAGGTGAGCCAGTTCTGCTCGGCCCGCTCGTCGACACCGCTCAGCTCATAGAAACCGCGCTCGACCGGGCCCAGCACCGGCGACAGGAAGGTACGTTCGCCTTGGAAGACTCGTGTCATGTAGCCGCCCAGCGGCTTCACGAGCAGGGCGATCACCACGCAGTAGATGGCAATCTGGATCCAGCCGTCGAGAGTCATGGAGGGTTCCTCAGAAGCGCCGACTAGAAGCGTTCCGGGCGCAGCAGGGCGTAGACGAGATAGACCAGCAGGCCGAACGTGACGGCGCTGCCCAGGATGTATTCGAACAGCATCGGCCGCTCCTCACAGCTTTTCGCAGGCATAGGCATAGGCGATCGCCAACACGAACGTGCCGACTCCGACCGCGATCATGATCACGTCGAGCATCGTCTGTTCCTTTCGGCCGCCAGGCTCAGGCGATCCCAAACCACCGTAAGGTCGCGGCAATGGCAAAGGCCGCCGCAAGGTGAATCGCCAGCAGAAGACCAATCTCGCTCAGCACCTCGTGCGGCGTCGGATAATCGCCAGCGGCTGTAGGCGCTCCCTGGCGGTGTTTCGCCGAGCGCCAAAAGGTGCGGATAGGCCTCATGACACAATGAACCTGGACCCGAAGGACATAAGAAATCGACGGCACCGCGGCCCGGCGGGCATAGGAATCTCATAGGAGAATCCGTCCCCCAGCCTTCGGCGGGGGCAGCGTCAGACTTTGTTGCGAAGCCGCTCGTAGGCGACGAACCCGCAGAGCAACAGGCCTGCAAGAACCAGAACGACGTCGAACATGCCACATCTCCTCGCCGCATAAGTGCGCAGGAGGACATTTGAAGTCGAGACGTCCGCGAGCTGCTCGGCATAGGGCCGCCATAGGAATGGGACGCGATGAGGCCGCGGGAAAGATTACAACCTGACGCGAATCTTACTATTGACTTACGTCAAAGCGTGAATGTGCCTCCAAGACGTACTAGCTTTTGTTCAAACAACCCATGCAGTGCTTATGCACTTTTGGTTTTGCACATATGGATTTCCTATGCTGCTGTAACTTTTCGAGCGCATGGCACACCGTGTGAAGGGACGAAGATGCGCCGTGCACGCCTGCTGATGACGACCTGCCTGACGGCGTCGATGATCATCGCTGCTGGGGGCGCCAGCGCCGATGACAAGGATCAGTACAACCTGTTCAACCCGACGCCGGTCGACAAGATGCGTGCCTTCAACACCGACCGGCCGACCAAGTCGAACGTGCCCTATACGGTCGATGCCGGGCACTTCCAGTACGAGGGCGACCTCTTCATCTACAGCTACGACAACACCTCGACGGCCGATACCCAGATCACCGACTGGACCGTCGGCAACCCGACCTTCAAGCTCGGCCTTCTGAACAACGTCGACTTCGAGGTGAACTTCTCGTTCTACAACAGCATCCGCACTGTCGGCGTCAGCACCGGCACCTCAAGCGTGAGCCAGGGCTTTGGCGACACCTTCACGCGCTTCAAGTGGAACCTGTTCGGCAACGAGGGCGCGGGTCCGGCCTTCGCGCTCATCCCCTACGCCAAATGGCCGACGGCGCCGATCTCGCCGACCGGCACCGGCAACGGCTACATCGAGGGCGGCCTGATCGCGCCGCTCGCCGTGCCCCTGCCCCTGGGCTTCACCGCCATCCTGATGGGCGAGATGGACATCGTGAAGAACTCGTTCGACAGCAACTACCGCGTCAACATCCCGGCCCTGATCAACATCAACCGCACGATCTTCGAGAACGTGACGGCCTATGCCGAGATCTACGCCAATTGGTCGACCAACCCGCAAGCGCCCAACATTTACACCGCCGACTTCGCCCTGGCCTGGCAGCCCCGCCCCAACTTCCAGCTCGATGTCGGCATCAATATCGGCCTGAACCCGGCGGCGCCGCCCTATCAGATCTACATGGGCATCGCCCAGCGGTTCTGACCGCCACCTGGCGTATGGCCGATCGAGATGTCAGGCAGTTGTAACGTATTTACAGCACCTTGAAGTAATATAGGAAAAGCGTAGGATTTTGCATTGGTCTGGCCGTCCTCGGCAGCGGACCCGTCAGATGGGCGACGAACTCGTCTTGCCCTGTCGCTCATTACACAGCTCCGACGTCGACCGATCGTCTGACCGGAAGGAGCGAACCATGAAGACACTTCATGCCTGTCTGATTGCGATCGTAACGTTCGGCGCGCCGACTTTCGCGTCGGCCGAGTCGCCCGATGCCAAGTATTGTTCGGCGCTCGCCAACAAATTCTCAGGCTTTCTCGCCGCGACGAACCAGCAGCGTCCGGCGGACCCGCAAACGGTGACCGCCCGCGCTGGAATTGAGCACTGCCAGGCCGGCAATACGGCCGTCGGCATTCCACTTCTCGAGTCGGGCCTGCACAACGCAGGCCTCGCCTTGCCGCCGCGTGAGTCAGCGTGGACCTTCATCGGGGTGATGCACGGACCCAGGCGCTGAAAGGGCTGGAGCGGAATCCGATCAGATGGAACCGCGCGCGGTTCCATCTGATCGGATTCGCGCGCACCGGTGATGCTCGTCGCGAGAGGCACAATCCGCCCAGCTGATTCCAGCCGGGCGGATTGTGCTTTAGAAGTGGATGATGGCGTCCATGGCGAACATGAACATGTCGTTCTTCGTGCCGCCGTTGAAGGCCGGAGCACCCTCGGAATGCCAATAGGAGATCTCGGGCCGGACGACAATTTGCGGCGAGAGCCAGTGCTGCCAGCTCAGCGTGGCGTCGTAGTAGCGAACGGGAGCGCCGACGCCCGTCCGCCAACCCATCGGGTCATCGTAGACCTCCGTGCGAACCGTAAAGTTGTTCAATCGGTCCGGAGAGTAGTTGAGATAGGCCAGCGCGCCGATCGAGTACGCCGTGCAGGAAAGCGCATTTACATCGGGGCAGTACGCCAGGTTGGGCGGGTTGTACGTCACATACTGTGGCGAGAACGGCGTGCCTCCGTTGGCGACGGCCGCCAGGGCGTCGGGATTCCGGAGGTTGGGAACGCCGTTTTCTGATTGGAAATACAGCTCCGTGGCGAGGTGCCAGTACTCGTTGAACTTGTGGTAGTAGGTCAATCCGCGCCACTGGAGATTGTTGTAGCCCCAAGCTCCATTGTTGATGCCGTTGATGCACGGATAGATGGAATCGTTGCCGCTGTCGCTCGTCCAGCGGACACAGGCGGTCAGGGTTGGTTGGTTGCCCGGATCCACCGACATCGTGGTGCCGGGATACAAGGGATTCGGGAACGGGTTCGGCATCGTCCTGCCGGCGTTCCAAATGGGTGTCTCCGTGCCGTCGCTCACTCCCACCTGGAACATCCAGTTCTTGGTCGCGGCTATCGTGAGGAGGATGCCGGTATTGGTGTAGTTGTCGTACGTGTAGGTCAACGAATGCGAATAGGTGTAGTTGTTCGGAGCGAGCTGCGCTTCGATGTCGGGCGGTGAAATGTAGCGTCCGATCCGGATATTCATGCCTTCGAAGATCTGCGGAATGTAGATGTCGGCATAGAGCATCGGAAAATCGTAGCCATAGACCCTGTTGTTCCCATTGAATTGCCAGCTCTCGAAACCGTAGGAGTTGGTGTAGCGGTAGTTTTCGCCGTACAGGGCTGACAAGCGAAAGCCCCAATCGACATGATCCTTCTGCACCGTGTCGGGGAGCCGCTCGATGTAAAGGACCGCCTGGTCGAGTTGGGCGGTGTTAGGTGTGTAAGCGTAGCCGATCGGACTGTTGCCGCCAGGCTGCAGCTGATTGGTGCTCAGGTTGAAGCCGGCATTGACCCAGCCGTAGATCTGGATGTGCTGGTCCTGCAGCCACTTGCCGACCCCGGTATTGGCGATCGCCACCATGAAGGGGCTGTCTACCGAGTTGGGCCGGGTCGTCCCTATGGCGGGGGACCCACCATAGGGGAAGTCGGCGAACGGCATCGGCGGTATCGAAACCGGCGATTTCGGCCAGACCGAGGCATCGCGGGCCGACGGCGGCGCATTCGGATCGCTCGGTGCAACGGCCTTGCCCCATTCAAGCTGGTAGTAGCGGAAAAAGCGCGTGAAAACGTTCTCGCCAAGGAAGGTGTCGAGACATTTGTAGTCGAGGTACGGATCACACTTGCCGCTCTTCGCCACCGCTTCCTGCGCGGCCTTGAGGGTGCCCTCGCTGACCTCGCAGTTGTAGTCGACGAACGGATCGCAAGGACTGCCGACGGTCCGACCATAGAAGAAGGGGAAGTTGATCTTTCCCTGCGTGCTGGTCAGTTGACCTTCTACTGCGCCAAATGTCTGCGCCTGGCCCTCGAGGCCAAAACCGCTGATGAACGCAGTGCTGATCAGCAGGCCGCGAACGACCTTGCCAACGACGAACGCACGATTACGCATGTGTGCCCCCGAACCGGCGAATGCTCGCCGTAATTCCAACGCTATCGCCGCGATCGAAAGGAATTCCATATGGGTCGGAGGCGACTAGCATAGGATTTTCATAGGATGCGCTGGCTGCGCGGGCATGGCCGCCGAACGCCAGCACGAACACCCCTGTGATCAAGACGACACGCGCGATCACAGCGGCAATGAATGAGCGGTAAGCGACAAACCAGAACGCTTCCGCCAGGGCCGAACGAAGTGTCACGAGCTCCCCCCGACAAGAGGCCGGAACTGGCCCAGCTCCCGCGTAGCCCGACAGCGGATTTAGGTTCCATGCGGAACGAAAGGCCTCCGTATAGAGGCCACATAGTGTGCAAAGGCCATCCGGCTGCCATGAGCCTGGCGAGCCCCCAGGGTGACATAGGAATTTCATAGGATTATGACGCCCGGGCGTAGTCGGGGCCGAAAAATTACGCGTTGACCCCCAACCTTTGCCGCGCAATATCCCGCCCGTTCTCACGGGAGTGTGCCCGAGTAATGTCCGCGACAGTAGCGACCGCGCAGCCGAGCGATCGAAAGCGCACGGCCGCCCTTACGTTGGCCGCACTCGGTGTCGTGTTCGGCGACATCGGGACCAGCCCGCTGTACACGGTCAAGGAATGTTTCAGCGAGTTTACAGGCCTGCAGCCGACGCAACAGAACGTGGTCGGCATCCTGTCGCTGATCACCTGGGCGCTGATCATCATCGTCACCCTGAAGTACGTGATCGTCGTCATGCGGGCCGACAATCGCGGCGAGGGTGGCGTGCTCGCCCTGATGGCGCTGGTCTCGCGCCAGCCTGCGATCAACCCGAGGCGGCGGCACTTCTACCTGATGATCGGCGTGCTGGGGGCGGCCCTGTTCTACGGCGACTGCCTGCTCACGCCAGCCATCTCCGTGCTGAGCGCCGTCGAGGGCCTCAAGGTGGCGACGCCCGCCCTGGATCCCGTCGTGCTCCCGATCTCGCTCGGCGTGCTGGTCGCCCTGTTCGCCGTCCAGCGCGTCGGCACCGCCGGCGTCGGCGGCTGGTTCGGGCCGATCACGCTCGTCTGGTTCATCGTGCTGTTCGTGCTGGGCCTCCGGCAGATCGCCGACGCGCCGCAGGTGCTGTGGGCCTTTCTGCCCCACCATGCGATCAGCTTTGCCATCAGCCACGGCATCGTCACGTTGTTCGCCCTGGGCGCGGTGACGCTGGCCGTGACCGGCGCCGAAGCGCTCTATGCCGACATGGGCCACTTCGGGCGCACGCCGATCCGCCGCGCTTGGCTGTGGCTGGTGCTGCCGGCGCTGCTGGCCAATTACTACGGCCAGGGCGCGCTCCTGTTGTCTGATGCCACGGCCATCGACAATCCGTTCTTCCGGCTGGCCCCGGACTGGGCGCTCTATCCGCTGGTCGTGCTGGCGACCGTCGCCACGGTGATCGCCTCGCAGGCGACCATCTCGGGCGCCTTCTCCATGGCGCAGCAATCGGCCCTGCTCGGCCTCAGTGCCCGCATCCGCGTCGAGCACACGTCGGAGAGCGAGTTCGGCCAGATCTATGTCCCCGCGGTCAATTGGCTGCTGCTGGCCGGCGTAATCGCGCTGGTCATGTTCTTCAAGTCGTCGTCCAACCTTGCCGCGGCCTACGGCATCGCCGTCACCGGCACCATGCTGGTCACCACCATCCTGGTGTTCGCGCTGGCGGTGCGCGGCTGGAAGTGGCCGTGGGCGCTCGCCATTCCGGTCTTCTCGGTCTTCCTGGTGGTCGATGGCACGCTGTTCACGGCCAACATGCTGAAGTTCCACGAAGGCGGCTGGGCGCCGATCGCCATCGCGCTTGCGATCTTCACCACCATGTTCACCTGGATGAAGGGCCGCGCCGCCGGCATGGCTGTCGAGCAGGAGGGTGCGCTTCCCATCGAGGACCTGATCGGCAGCATCAGCCCCGGCCGCGTCCATCGCCCGCAGGGCACCGCGGTCTATCTGACGGCCTTCTCGGGCAATGCGCCGGGCTGCCTGCTGCACAATCTCAAGCACAACGAGGTGCTGCACGAACACGTCGTGCTGCTCACCATCGAAATCGGCGACGAGCCCTATGTGTCGGCCAGCCAGCGCGCCGACATCAGCCACCTCGGCAAGGGCTTCCACCGCGTCACGCTGCATTACGGTTTCATGGAGCAGCCCGACGTGCCGCGCGACCTCGCGCCCCTCACCGATCGCGGCGTCCCCATCGACCCGATGCGGACCTCCTATTTCATCGGTCGCAACGCCTATGTCGGGGCGACGCGCACGGTGCTGCCACGCTGGCAGCAGAAGCTCTTCCTGGTGCTGTCCCGCTTCGCCGTGAGCGCCTCCGACTTCTTCGGCCTGCCCGCCAACCGCACCGTCGAGCTCGGCAGCCGCATCGAGGTCTAGCCGGTCTGCCGCTTCGTATGCCGCGGCTATGCCGGGCCCGGCGCGACTGTCTCGAAATCCTATATCCGTCGCCTTAGTAGTGGGGCGTCCACCGCAGGACGCAACCGATGTCGATTGTCGCCAGTCTGATCAAGATAACCGCGCTCGCCGTGGCGCTGCTCTTTGTCGACGTGCAACTGATGGGCGGACCGATCGAAACAGCAAGCGCTTCAAAGGCTCCGCGCGCTCAGTGCCGCATCTATTTCGGCTGCACGCCGCCTGGCCGCCTGGCGGCTGGCACCACTGACAGCCAGGCCAATCCGCGCTGATCGGCCATCGTACTGTAGGCGTCCAGGGGAGTGTCATGGACAACAGAATCTTCGAGCTTCGCGGGCCTCGCGTTGCGCTGCCGACGCCGTTTCGCAACGGCGTAGTGGACGCGTGCGCGCTCGAGATGCTCTGCCACCACCAGATCCGTCACGGCACAGCCGCGCTCGTGCCTGGCGGAGCGACAGGAGAGGCGCCGTTGCTGACGCCCGGCGACCATCATCACGTCGTGGAGCGGGCCGTGGTGGCCGCCGCTGGCCGTGTCCCTGTGATTGCGGGCGTGGCTGGCGGCGGCACACAAGCTTCGGTTGACCTCGCTCGCTCCGCCAAGCTGGCGGGGGCCCACGCCCTGCTCTGCGTCACGCCATTCCACATGAAGCCGACCCAGGAAGGATTGATCGCTCATTTCAAGGCAATCCACGATGCTGTCCGGCTTCCGATCATTGTGCATGACGTGCCGCCCCGGATCGGCGGCGTGATGGCCGACTTCACGATCCGGCGCTTGGCCGAGCTGCCGCGCATCGTCGGCCTGACGGACGAGGCGGGCGACATCGAGCGCCTTGGGCGGCTGCGCTCGCGCCTCAGCGATCGATTCCTGCTGCTGACCGGCGACGACGCGACTCAGGCGGCGCATCGCCAGGCTGGCGGCAATGGCTGCATCTCGGTGACGGCCAACGTGGCGCCGGCGCTCTGCGCGGCGCTGTACAAGGCTTGCGATCGGGGCGACAGTGCCGCCGTCGCCCGCCTCGACGGCATCCTCGCGCCGTTGTATGCGGCATTGTTCCTTGAAGCGAGCCCGATCCCGGTCAAGCGCGCACTGCATCGCCTCGGGCTGCTGGCCAACGAGCTGCGCCTGCCGCTGACGCCGCTCGGGCCACTTGCCGACGCCAAGCTCGCAAGAGCGCTGGAGGCGGTCATGCCTGCCGAAAAGGCGGCGCAAACGACAGGGATCGTCCCCAATAGCCCGATGGCGAGGCCGCGCGCGGCCTAGGAACAAAGCCATGAGTGCCGAGCACCTGCCCGGGCTCAAATGGGCCTAAGGCCATTATGTCGTTGGCAGCGCGCAAGGCCCTACAGTTTCACATTGAACCCTCTGCGCCCGCCCCGCAGAATCATGTTGAGTTAAGGGGGGGGCAGACCGCGACATGAGCACGATGGCCGCAACGCGGCCTGCCGGCCGCAAGCGGCAAGCCGGCTTGACGCTGGCCGCGCTCGGCGTGGTGTTCGGCGATATCGGCACCAGCCCGCTCTACACGGTGCAGACCTGCTTCAGCGACTTCACCGGCCTCAAACCCACGCCTGACGACGTGCTGGGCATGCTGTCGCTCATCACCTGGGCGCTGCTGATCGTCGTCACCTTGAAGTACGTCATGGTCGTCATGCGCGCCGACAACCACGGCGAGGGCGGCGTGCTGGCGCTGATGGCGCTGGTTTCGCGCGAGCCCTCGATCTCGGACCGGCGGCGCAATGTCTATGTCGTGCTGGGCATGCTGGGAGCGTGCCTGTTCTACGGCGACTGCCTGCTGACGCCCGCCATCTCCGTCCTGAGCGCCGTCGAGGGCCTGAACGTCGCCACGCCCGACCTCGAGCCGGCGGTCCTGCCCATCGCCATGGCCGTGCTGATCGGCCTGTTCGCGGTCCAGCATTTCGGCACCGGCGGCATCGGCCATCTATTCGGGCCGGTCATGCTGATCTGGTTCGCCATCCTGTTCGTGCTGGGCGCCCGTCAGATCGCGCAGCATCCCGAGGTTCTGACGGCGCTCTCGCCCGTCCACGCGTTCGAGTTCGCCATGCGCCACAAGGCCGGCGCCTTCGTGGCCCTGGGCGCCGTCACTCTGGCGCTGACCGGCGCGGAGGCGCTCTACGCCGATATTGGCCATTTCGGCCGCAGCCCGATCCGCACCGCCTGGCTGGTCGTGGTGTTCCCGGCCCTGCTCGCCAACTACTACGGCCAGGGCGCGCTGCTCCTGAGCGATCCCGCCGCCGCCTCCAACCCGTTCTTCCGCATGGCGCCGCACTGGGCGCTCTATCCCCTGGTGGTGATCGCCACGATGGCGACGGTGATCGCCTCGCAGGCCACCATCTCCGGCGGCTTCTCGATGGCCCAGCAGGCGACGCTGCTGGGCCTGAGCCCGCGCGTGCGCATCCTGCACACCTCGCCCGACGAATACGGCCAGATCTACGTGCCGGCGGTGAACTGGCTGCAGCTCGCCGGCGTGCTGGGCATCGTGCTCGGTTTCAAGACCGGGCCCGACATCGCCTCGGCCTACGGCATCGCCGTCACCGGCACCATGCTGATCACCACCATGCTGGTGGCGGTACTGGCGGTGCGCAGCTGGCAGTGGCCATGGTTGCTGGTCGTTCCGTTGTTCATCCTGCTGCTGCTGGTCGATGCCTCGTTGTTCTCGGCCAACATGGCGAAGTTCGTCGAGGGCGGCTGGGTGCCGCTCGCCATCGCCCTCGTGCTCTTCACCGGCATGTGGACCTGGTATCGCGGCCGTCATGCCGTCGCGGTGCGCGAGAAGGAGCGTTCGGTGCCGGTCGACACGCTGCTTGCCACCATCGAGCCCGAGCGCCTGCTGCGGACCCAGGGCACGGCGATCTATCTCACCACCTATTCCGACGGCGGCTCCAACAGCCTGATGCAGAACCTCAGGCACAACGGCGTGCTGCACGAGCACGTCGTGCTGCTCACCATCAGCATCCTCGAGGAGCCGTTCGTCGCCCCCGAGCAGCGGCTGCGCGTGCGCGACCTGGGCAGTGGCCTCAGCCGCGCCGTGCTGTGCTACGGCTTCATGGAAAAACCGGATGTCGGCCGCGACATCGCCGACCTCGCAAGCCAGGGCATCCCGATCGACGACATGCACACCTCGTATTTCATCGGCCACAACAACATCGTGAGCGGCGATCATCCGCTGCTGCCCGACTGGCAGCGCAAGCTCTTCTTCATGCTGAGCAAGTTCGCCGCGAGTCCCAGCGATTTCCTGGGGTTGCCGGCCGGACGCACGGTCGAGCTGGGCAGTCGGATCGAGGTCTAACCTTCGCCGAAGTGGCGGACGAGGCCAGCCACCAGAAGCCAGGTCATCGCCATGTCGAACGCGGAGATGCGGCGGGGATTGCGAACAGCGTCAAGGGCCTCCTGCGCTTCGGGCACACCGGCACGCAGCAGGCCGCGCAGCATGCCGAGCGACACGTAGTGCAAAGCGCCGAGCATTACGGAGAACATCACCGCCAGAGTGCGGACGGCCGTGGCCGGCTGAGGTACGTGCTGGGCCGCCACCAGCATCAGCACGACAAGCACGGCGCTCAGCCCCAGCGCGCGCGCGTTGGTGTCGCCGGTCGGTCGCTGCGACCAGCGCTTGAGCTCGGCGCCAATACGCCTCGCATCGTCCTTGGAAAGGCTCGGCACCAGCCGATCATGCGGAGCTTGCCCATAGGAAATCCATAATGGAGGCGGAGCTGCGGCTCGCTGACGCCGCAACAACTGTCTTCCCATATGGAATTCCTATGCCGGGCGTCTCTATATCCGCCCATGCTCAATCTCCCCCGTTGGCAGACGATCGGCATCGTCACCGTTACTCTGCTTGCCGCGATCTTTGCGCTGCCCAACCTGCTGCCGGATAGCGTTCTCGCGCATCTGCCCAACTGGTACCAGCAGAGCCGCATCAATCTCGGGCTCGACCTGCGCGGCGGCGCCCATTTCCTGCTGGAAGCCGACCTGCGCGGCCTGACGGCTGAGCGCCTGACCAACCTTTCCGATTCGATTCGCAGTGAGCTGCGCAAGGAGCAGGTCACGGTGAAGGACATCGGCGTCGACGGCAGCCGCGGCGTGGTCGTGACCTTGCGCGACGAGAGCCAGCGCGCCAAGGCAGCTGAAGCAATCCACGCGATCGATCGTTCGTTGCTGCTGTCGGGCAGCGGCGACACCCTCCAGGTGTCCTACTCCGACCAGGACCAGTTCCGCCGCAAGAAGGAAGTGATCGACCAGTCGATCGAGATCCTGCGCCGCCGCGTCGACGAAACCGGCACCATCGAGCCGACGATCGTGCGCCAGGGCGACGACCGCATCCTGCTGCAAGTGCCCGGCATCAAGGACACGACCGACCTCAAGCGCAAGATCAACCAGACGGCCAAGCTCACCTTCCACTTGGTCAACGAGGACGTGGCGGCGGCCGGCCCGAGCGCCGTCATGCCGCCCACCACCATGATGGTGCCGACGCGCGAGGGCATGCAGGCCCTGCGCGCCACGACGCCCAAGGTGTGGGCCGACATCCAGAGCGCCAATCCCAGGCTCACCCCCGATCAGATCTGCAAGCGCTACCAGCCGCAGTGCCTGCCGATCTTCAAGCGCGTGATCGTGGGTGGCGAGGATCTCGACGACGCCAAGGCGACCTTCGAGCAGCAGCAGGGCGGCCGGCCGATCATCAGCTTCACCTTCAACGCCGCCGGCGGCCGCGCCTTCTGCGCGGCGACCCGCGCCAATGTCGGCAAGCGGCTGGCCATCCAGCTCGACAACGAGATCATCAGCGCCCCCGTGGTGCAGAGCGCGATCTGCGGCGGCAGCGGCATCATCACCGGCACCTTCACCACGCAGCAGACCCAGGAGCAGGCCCTGCTGCTGCGCTCCGGTGCGCTGCCCGCCACGCTCACCATCATCGAGGAGCGCACCGTTGGCGCCGATCTCGGCGCCGACGCCATTCATGACGGCACGGTTGCCGCTCTGGTCGGTACCGTATTGGTCATCCTGCTGATGCTGATCGTCTACGGTCCGGTGTTCGGCGGTTTCGCCAGCCTCGCCATGATGGTCAACATGCTGCTGGTGTTCGCCGGCATGTCGATCCTCGGCGCCTCGCTCACCTTGCCCGGCATCGCTGGTCTGGTGCTGACCGTCGGCATGTCGGTCGATTCCAACGTGCTTATCTACGAGCGCGTGCGCGAGGAGAGCGCCAACGGTCGCTCGCCGTTCAGCGCGCTCGCCACCGGCTACGAGCGCGCGCTCACCGCCGTCATCGATTCCAACCTGACGGCGCTGATCGCGGGCGTCCTGCTGTTCGGGTTCGGCTCGGGCCCGATACGCGGGTTCGCCACGTCGCTGACCCTCGGCCTGCTCACCCATCTGTTCACCGCCACCATCTTCACCCGCATGCTGCTGTCGCTCTGGGTGCGCTGGCGGCGGCCGACCGCATTGCCGATCTGAGGCGCCACCATGCTGTGGAGACCGCACCACCTCATCCGCGCCCGCCCCAACTTCGATTTCCTGGGCAAGCGCAAGATCGCGCTGGTCCTGTCGACGGTGATCAACGTCGCCTCGCTGGTCGGCGTCTTCGTGTTCGGGCTGAACTTCGGCATCGACTTCGAGGGCGGCATCGCCATCCAGGTGCGCGCCAAGCAGGGCACGGTCCATCTCGACGATCTGCGCTCCACGCTCGGCCATCTCGGTGTCGGCGAGGTCTCGCTGCAGGAGTTCGGTGACCCCAGCACGGCGCTGATCCGCGTCCAGCGCCAGGAAGGCAACAACCAGTGCGTGGCCAACGCCGACCGCGTCATGAAGAAGCGCGCCGGCGACGGCTGGAGCGTCAAGCCGGGACCGGCCAATACCGGCGACGTGGAGTTCGCCTCGCCGCAGGCGATGGATGGCGCCAACTGGCGTGACGCGGTGAGCCGGGTCGGACTCACCATCCAGGAGCGCCAGCTGCCGCGCGGCACGGTCAACACCGCCAAGATCGAGATGACCCACGAGCAGCGTGCCGAATGGTGCCAGCAGGTGGCCATCAAGCTGGTCGAGGACACGATCGGCAGCAACTACGAGCTGCGCGGCACCGAATCGGTCGGCCCCAAGATCGGCGAAGAGCTGATGCGCAACGGCATCCTCGCGGTGCTGGCCACGCTTGCCTCCATCGCGATCTATGTCTGGTTCCGCTTCGAATGGCAGTTCGGCGTCGGCGCCCTGATCGCGCTGCTGCACGACGTGCTGTGCACGGTGGGCCTGTTCGTGCTGCTGCAGCTCGACTTCAGCCTGACCGCGCTGGCGGCGCTGCTCACCATCGCCGGCTACTCGATCAACGACACGGTCGTGATCTTCGACCGCGTGCGCGAGAACATGCGGCGCTACAAGAAGATGGGCCTGGTCGAGCTCCTGAACTTCTCGATCAACGAGACGCTGGCGCGCACGCTGATGACCGCGGGCACGGTGTTCGTGGCGGTGCTGGCGTTGGTGCTGTTCGGCGGGCCCGTGCTTTACAGCTTCTCGATCGCCATGCTGTGGGGCGTCATCGTCGGCACCTACTCCTCGATCTGGATCGCCTCGGCGTGCCTGGTCTATCTCAAGCTCAGGCCCGAGCAGCTGCGCGCCGACGAGGAGAAGGCCGCCAAGGCCAAGGCGTGATCCCGCCCAAATCGGGGGGGACGGGGTCGGGTGGGCCGACGGACAAAACCCTGCCGACGCCGGATCCGGCTCAGGTCCAGCTCATCCGCAGCTACGGCCCGGGTCATTTCCTGATCGGCGAGCGCCGATGGGAATCGCCCGTGCTGGTGATGCCGACGGAGACCGTCGCCTGGACTGTGACGCGCGCCGAGGAGCTCGCTCTCGACAATCTGGCGGCGCTGGCGAGTGCACCGACGCCGACCGAGCTGCTGGTGGTGGGCTGCGGCCCACGCGCGGTGTTCCTGGCGCCGCCGTTGCGCGCATCGCTGAAGTCGGCCGGCCTGGCGCTGGAGGTCGTCGACACCGGCTCCGCGTGCCGCATCTATAACGTGCTGCTCGCCGAGAGCCGGCGCGTCGCCGCGGCGCTCATTCCGTTGTAGCCAAAAGAAGAAAGCCCCGCCGCGAACGGCGGGGCTTCCTCCAGGCAGGACCGCGTCTTGTTACTTGCGGTTCAGGATGTAGAGCACCACCGCGACGGCGACGAGGCCGACCAGGCCTTGTCCGCCAAGACCCTTGATGAAGGTCATGATGTTGCCGGCGATGTCGTTGCCGAGGAACGGCATGGCATTGCCGAACAACAGCTGCAGGATGATGCCCAGCGCCAGCAGGGCAATGCCGAGATCCGTCAGACGCAGGATCACCATCTTGCCGCGATCGAACCATTCCATATCCATCTCCTTTGTCGTTTCTTCTTTTCGAGGGGGTACGCGTTGGGTGGGGTTACTTGCGATTGAACAGGTAGAGAATGATGGCGATCGCCACCAATCCCACGACGCCGTTGCTGCCCAGCGCCGACAGGAGCTTGAGCAGGTTGCCGACGACATCGCCGCCCAGGAAGGGCACGGCGGTGCCGAACAGCATTTGCAGCACGATGGCCAGAGCCACCAGCAGAAGGCCCAATTCCGTGATCTTGAGGATCCAGGCTTTGGCCTTGTCGAACATCTCCATCACTGGCTGTTCCTCCGGTTGGAGCGGGATTGGAGGGGAGTCCCGCTTCACTCAATCGTCGACGATTGAAACGCGGAAGCGTGCGCGACTACGCGAGGGGGACGCGCGGGGCCTGCTCGTGGCCGGGCAAATGCCCACAACTCCATTGTAATATTATTGCCGGAAATTAGCAATATCTTGGGTAAGAGCCGGCCCTACCCACCAGATATGCCTGCAGGACATGAAAACGGGGCCCGAAGGCCCCGTTCGCAACATCCGTTTGAAGCCGATCAGACCGGCGCGTTCTGCTGCGCCACCATGCAGTAGAGCATGCCGATCGAGAACATGGTGTTGAAGCGGCTGGCGTAGAGCGCGGGCTTGGCGGCTGCCGCCTTCTGCTCCGCCGTCGCCTCGACGAGACCCAGGATCTTCTGCTGGTTCGGCCAGATGATGAACCAGACGTTGAACGCCATGATCAGCGCCATCCACATGCCGATGCCGATCATGACGAAGCCGGGACGCAGGGTCAGCGCCAGCAGGATGTAGCCCTGCATCCAGGCCAGCAGCAGGCCCGTGATCACCGTCGCGAGCGCGGCATAGCGGAAATAGAAGAGCACGTTCGGCGCGATGAACTTGGTGATGGCGGTGCGGCTCTCGACCGGCTGGATGGTCGGCATGGTCGGCACCTGCACGAAGTTGAGGTACCACAGCAATCCGATCCACAGCACGCCGCTGATCACGTGCAGCCAGCGCATGATGAAGGTCGAGTAAGAGTGATCTACCTTGACCATGTGTCCGGTGGCCAAGCCCACGATGATGACGATGGCAATGATCAGCACGACGCCGGCAGTGACGGTACGACCGGGCGATGTGAAGATGGCACCCATGTCAGGTGTCTCCTTTATCTTGTTGGCGGGACTGGAGAATCCCGATTGGACGCATTCTAATCTGCTCGGGCCGTGCATTCAACGGCCGCCCGCGCACCTTTTCCTCAGATGACTTCGTCCTACCTCGCGCCTGCAGCATCGCATGCCTACGTGCTCGACCTGGTGCGCAACGCCGACCGCGACCGCTTCCTCGGTGCGCTGTTCGCCTCCGAGCCCGCGCGCTCCGATCTGCTTGCCGTTCTCGCCTTCAACCACGAGCTTGCGCGCACCCGCGCCGTGACACGGGAGCCGATGCTGGCCCGCATTCGCCTCGAATGGTGGCGCGAGGCGATGGGCGAAGCGGCCGGCAACGGCAAGCCGCGCGCACAGCCGATCGTCGAATCGCTCAGCGAAACGATCCGACGGCATGATTTGGCGCCCGGGCGGTTCGTCGCCCTGATCGATGCGCGCGAGGAGGAGATCGACGGGGCACTCGATGTGCTGCGTGCGGGCCATGCGCTGGCCGATCTCGAGCTTGCCGTGCTGGGCGTCGACAGCGATGCCAGCCGGCGCGCGGCGCGCGCGGTCGCGTCGGCTTGGCTGATGGGCGAGGGACCGGAGCGCGAGGCGCTGCTCGCCGAGGCGCGGGGCTTGCGCCGCGAGGTCGATCCCGCGGCGCTGCCCATCCTGCTGCCCGCCCTCTCGCTCGGCGGTATCGGGCCGTGGCGCAAGCCGCTCGCCTATTGGTGGGCGGCGAGGCGCGGCCGATACTGAGGCATGCCGCGCCCGTCGAGGATGCGGGCGCCTGGACGCCGGTTGCATACTTTTCGGCCGCCGCCTATGGCTCGAAGGAGGCGGCGCTACTGGCGGCGGTAACGTCGGTCGCCTGGTTTGCAGAGCAGCTCAAGACATCGAGGAGGTCGGCGTAACGTGGCACGAGTGAAGGCAAACGGAATCGAGATCGAGTACGAGACCGCCGGCAACAGGACCGATCCCGCGCTGCTGCTGGTCATGGGTCTCGGCGCACAGCTCACCATCTGGCCCGATGCGTTCTTCCGGGGACTCTCCGCCAAGGGTTTCTTCGTCATCCGCTTCGACAATCGCGATACCGGCCTCTCGACCGACTTCGGATCGTGGGGCCAGGCCAACATTCCCGACGCCATCGCCAAGGTGATGAGCGGCAAGAAGGTCGACACGCCCTATTACGTGAAGGACATGGCAGGCGATGCCGTCGGCCTGCTGGATGCGCTCGGCATCGACAAGGCGCACATCGTCGGCGCTTCCATGGGCGGCATGATCGCCCAGACCGTCGCCGGGCTCTGGCCGCAGCGCACGCGGTCCCTGCTGTCGATCTATTCCAGCAGCGGCCGGCCCGGGCTCCCCGTCGGCAAGCCCGAGGCATTGGCGATGTTGACGGCCCAGCCCGAAGGACCGTCACGCGAGCAGCGCGTGGCCTACGGCATCAAGCTGCGCACCGTCATCGGCAGCCCGAAATATCCCACGCCCGCCGATGAGATGCGGGCCTTCGTGGAGAAGAATGTCGACCGCCGCTGGTACCCCGAGGGCGGTGCGCGCCAGTATCTCTCGATCATCGCTTCGGGCGACAGGGTCGAGCTCCTGAAGACGATCAAGGCGCCGACGCTGGTGCTGCACGGGGAGGACGATCCGCTGCTGCCGGTCGAATGTGGCCGCGATGTCGCGCGGCTGGTGCCGGGTGCGGAGATCCAGACCTATCCGGGCTGGGGCCACGACTTCCCGCCCGGCATGATCCCGACGCTGATCGATCGCATCACGGCTTTCTGCAAGGGCAAGTGACCATGAAATTCGGCATCTTCTACGAGCACCAGCTGCCGCGGCCTTGGGGACCCAAGAGCGAGTACCAGCTGCTGCAGGATTCGCTCACCCAGATCGAGCTCGCGGACAAATTGGGCTACGACTACGCCTGGGAGGTCGAGCATCACTTCCTCGAGGAGTACTCGCACTCCTCGGCGCCGGAGGTCTTCCTCGGCGCCGCCAGCCAGCGCACCAGGCGCATCCGCCTCGGCCATGGCGTGGTGCAGCTCACGACCAACCAGCCGCATCGCGTCGCCGAGCGCATCGCCACCCTTGACCTGCTGTCGGGCGGCCGGGTCGATCTCGGCATGGGCGAGGCGGCGGGGCCGGCCGAGCTCCATCCCTTCAACATCCGCGTGCGCGACAAGCGTGAGCGCTGGGAGGAGGCGGTCAAGGCCATCATCCCGATGTTCACCAAGGAGAGCTGGGAGTTCCACGGCCAGTACTATGATTTCCCGGCGCGCAACGTGATCCCCAAGCCCTACCAGAAGCCGCATCCGCCGCTGTGGGTCGCCTGCTCCAACATCCAGACCATCGGCAAGGCGGGCGAGTGGGGCATGGGCGCGCTCGGCTTCACCTTCGTCACGCCCGAGGCGGCGAGGGCCTGGGTGCACAAATATTACAACAACCTCCTCAACAACTCCGCCAAGCTCGCCGACTATCCCAGCAATCCCAACGTCGCGATGGTGTCCGGCTTCATGTGCGCGGCTACGGACGCGGAAGCCGAGGCCAAGGCGGCGGGATGGACGTTCTTCATCTTCGCCTTGTCGTACTACGGCCGGAAGGGTGTCGATGCGCCGGGCACGTCCGATCTCTGGCAGGAATATCAGAGCTGGAAGGGCGGGCCGGAGGAGCGCAAGGCGCTGGACTCGGGCCTGATCGGCTCGCCGGAGACCATCCGCAAGAAGCTGCGGCAGTTTCAGCAGAGCCGCGTCGATCAGGTGATCCTGCTGAACCAGGCCGGCAAGACCAGCCACCAGGATATCTGCGATTCGCTGGAGCTGTTCGCCAAGGAGGTCATGCCCGAGTTCCACGCCGCCGAGGCCGAGCATGTCGAATGGAAGCGCAAGGTGCTGGCGCGCGAGATCGTGCTCGAGGACCTCGATGTCCAGAACTACGACATCTACAGCCACCAGAACGAGCACATCGTCCGCCTCACGCCCGAGCAGCTCAAGGCCAAGATGGCCGAGAAGGAAGCGGCCCAGAAGCGCGTATGACTCTTGCCGGACCGCGGGCCTCCAGGCCCGCTCATGTTCTTCCGGACCGCGCGCGTCCTCGCGCGCCTCATGAGCGCGCGGGTAGGTCGAGGTTTACCGCGGCCCGCGACGCGCTGTCCGGAAGAGGAAGGCGATGAGCGGGCCTGGAGGCCCGCGGCCCGGCAAGATTCCCGTCCTGATCGCAGGCGGCGGGCCGGTCGGCATGACCTTGGCCCGCACGCTGGCCTCGTTCGGCATCCGCTGCCTGATGGTCGAGCGCAACGCCTCGACCACGCGGCATCCCAAGATGGACATCACCAACGGCCGCTCGATGGAACTGTTCCGGCGGCTCGGTCTCGCCGGCAAGCTGCGCGCCGTCGCCGTACCGGAGGAGAACAACTTCGACGTCTCCTGGATCACCTCGCTCACGAGGGAGAAGGGCGGGCGCGAGCTGCACCGCTTCCGCTATCCCAGTGTCGTGGAAAAACGCGCCGAGATTTTAGCCAGGAACGACGGCACCCAGCCGCACGAGCCGGCGATGCGGGTCAGCCAGGTCATGATCGAGCCGGTGCTCAAGGCCGCGATCGACCACGATCGGCTGGTCGACGCGCGCTGGGGCGTGGCCTTCGAGGATTTTGAGCAGGATGCCGAGGGCGTGACGGCGACGTTGCGCACCGTCGAGACCGGCAGCACCGAACAAGTGCGCTGCGACTTCCTCGCGGGCTGCGACGGCGGCTCCAGCATCGTGCGCGAGAAGCTCGGTATCGGGCTCGACGGCAAGGCCGCCGTGGCGCATCGCTACATGATCCATTTCCGCTCCGACGCGCGCGATGTCCTGCAGGCTTTCGGCATCGCCTGGCACTACCAGACCGCGCGCGGCACCCTGATCGCCCAGGACGACAAGGACACCTGGACCTTGCAGACACGGCCGCCGCCCGGGGTCGACGTGCCGAACCTCGACGCCGAGGCCGTGCTCGAGGCCTGGGTCGGGCGACCGTTCGAGCGCCAGATACTGGTCGCCAACCCCTGGTTCACGCACCTGTTGCTGGCCGAGCGCTACCAGAGCGGCCGTGTCTTCCTGGCGGGCGACGCCGCCCATCAGTACATCCCGACCGGCGGCTACGGCATGAACACCGGCATCGGCGATGCCGTCGATCTCGGCTGGAAGCTTGCCGCGACCCTCAAGAGCGGTGCCGGCGCGGGCCTGCTCGCCTCCTACGAAGCGGAGCGCCGGCCGGTCGGCTATCGCAATCGCCTCGCCTCGGAACGCCACACCGGCGTGCGCATCAAGATCGGCGAGCTCTACGAGCGCATCGCCGATCCCGAGCGGCTCGCGCGCGAGATCGCCGCACTGGGCAATGCCGAGAATGAGAGCTGGGGCATCGAGTTCGGCTATCGCTACGATGGCGTCGAGCCCGATCCCCTGCGGTATGAGCCGACCACGGCGCCCGGCGCCCGATTGCCCAGCACCTTCCTGCGCGACGGCAGCGCCCTCTACGATCGGCTCGGCCCGTGGTTTACACTCCTCGTCTTCGGCAACGCCGATCCGTCGCCCCTGATCGATGCCGCGCGGGCGCCGCTCGATATCGTGATGATCGACGATCCGGTAGCGCCGATCTACGAGGCCAAGCTGGTGCTGGTGCGGCCCGATACGCACGTCGCCTGGCGCGGCAATGCCTGTGCCGACGGCCGCGCGGTCTGGCGGCAGATCCTGGATTGATGCAGCCGCGCGGCTCGTGAGGCGTTGCTTCCCCCATGCCTTCATCACCGTCCGCCCTGATCGCCGACATCGGCGCCACCAACGCCCGCTTCGCACTCCTCGAAGGCGGCGACGTCACGGTGTCGGAAACCTATGCCGTCGCCGACTACGCCTCGCCGATCGAGGCGGCGCGCGACTTTCTTTCGGGACCTGGCGCCGGCCATGCCCCGAAGCAGGCGCTGATCGCGGCGGCAGGTCCGGTCGAGCATGGCAGGGTCGCCCTTACCAATGCGGCCTGGATCGTCGACTCTCAGCGCATCGCCCGAGGCTTGGCGATGACCGACGTGCAGGTGCTGAACGATTTCGAAGCCCTCGCCTGGTGCCTGCCGGCCTTGCCGTCCGAGGACATCGCGATGCTGGGCGCTCCGCAGGCGGGCGAGCACGGCGCTGAGCGCCATACGATGGCCGTGCTGGGACCAGGCACCGGCTTTGGCCTCGCGGCCATGATCTTCGCCGGTGACGCCGAGGCCGTCCTCGTCACCGAAGGCGGCCACGCCACGCTCTCGAGCGAGAATCGGCGCGAGGACGCGATCATCCTCGCCCTGCGCCAGCAGTTCCATCATGTCTCCGTCGAGCGCGTGCTGTCAGGCTCGGGACTGATCCAGCTCTACCACGCCATCGCCCGGGTCGACGGCAAGGCCGTGCCGGAGCGCGACAGCGGCGAGATCGTGGCCCACGCGCTCGCCGGCGATTGCAATGTCAGCCGCGAGACCCTGGAGCTGTTCTGCGCCTTCCTCGGCAGTGTCGCCGGCAATGTCGCCCTGACGCTGGGGGCGCGCGGTGGCGTGTTCATTGGTGGCGGCATCGCGCCCCGCTTCATCGACTTCTTGCGCAGCTCGGCCTTTCGCGAGCGGTTCGAGGCCAAGGGCCGCCTGTCGAGCTATCTCACGCGCATCCCGACCGCCGTGATCGTGCATCCGATGCCGGCCTTCCTCGGCCTCGCCCATCTGGCCGAGGTCCGAGCACGTTCACTCGATGCGATAGGGTAATCCATGTCATCTGCTTTGCGCGTCGTCGTCGTCGGGGGCGGCATTGGTGGCTTGTCGGCCGCGCTGCATCTCCTGAGGGCGGGCTTCGACGTCCAGGTCTACGAGCAGGCGCCGCGCATCGGCGAGATCGGCGCCGGCATCCAGATCAGTCCCAATGCCTCACGCCTCTTGATCAGGCTGGGCCTGAAACCGGCGATGGACCGTGTCGGCGTGCGTCCGCTGGCCGTGCATCAGCGGCGTTGGCAGGACGGGCGCACCCTGCAACGCGCACCCGTCGGAGCGGAAGTCGAGCAGGCCTTCGGCGCGCCGTACTATCATTTCCACCGCGGCGATCTCGCTGACCTGTTAGGGGCCGCCGTGCCGGCCGAGCGCCTGCATGTCGGCCATAAGCTTGTCGATCTCGAGCAGAAGGGCGGGCGCGTGCTCGCGCGCTTCGAGAATGGTGCGACCAGCGAAGCCGATCTCGTGGTCGGCGCCGACGGCATCCACAGCCGGGTGCGTCACCTGCTGTTCGGCGCCGAGAAGCCGCGCTTCACCGGCTGCACCGCCTGGCGCGGCCTGGTGCCGGCGGACCGCGTTCGCCATCTCGACATCGAGGTCGCCTCGCACAACTGGCTGGGGCCGGATGGCCATGTCGTGCACTACTGGGTCGCCTCGGGCCGCTTCATGAACGTGGTCTGCGTCACCGAGCACGGAAGCTGGGCGCAGGAATCCTGGACGACGCGGGGCGAGGTCGCCGACGCCTTGAAGCGCTACGAAGGCTGGCATCCGACGGTGCGCGGCCTGATCGCGGCCTTTCCCGAGACCTTCGTCTGGGCGCTGCACGATCGCCTGCCACTGCCACGCTGGGGCGACGGCCCTGTCGCGCTGCTGGGTGACGCCTGCCATCCCATGCTGCCCTTCATGGCCCAGGGTGCTGCGCAGTCGATCGAGGATGGCGCCACGCTCGCCGCGCTTCTCAAGGCGACGCCCGGCGACGTGCCGGGCATCCTCAAACGCTATGAGGAGATCCGCAAGCCGCGGGCGACGCGCCTGCAGGAAGCCAGCGCCGCCAACCGAACGCGCTTCCATCTGCACGATGGGGCTCAGCAGCAGGAGCGCGACAAGGCGATGGCATCCTCAGGCGATCGCTCGATCGCCAACATCGGCTGGCTTTACATGCACGATGCGGCGGCGATCGCCTGAGGATGGCGACTTGGTATTAGTACTGACGCGGAGCGGTGGCCGCGCCGATGGCGGCACCGCCCAAGCCGCCGACAACGGCGCCGGCCACCGGATTGCCCGCGGCCGCGCCA
>Ga0209909_100430_pt1 | contig 27267 bp, 37 predicted proteins | sample FECB22metaG_FD_188302 | JGI IMG/M metagenome (GOLD analysis project Ga0209909, IMG submission 188302) | Cyanobacterial communities from the Joint Genome Institute, California, USA - FECB-22 (SPAdes) (version 3) | ecosystem: Environmental > Aquatic > Thermal springs > Hot (42-90C) > Microbial mats... | reverse complement strand
ACCCGACCCTACCCGGCAACCGCCGATGACCACCCCGCGGGGAGCCCCGCCCGCCACAGCCCTGTGGAAGGCGCGCGGACGGGCTCTCTCGCTACCGCCGAGCTACACCACCATCAGGGACACGACCCTCGGCGCGATCGGCGAAATGCTGCACATCCTGCCAGCCTGACGGCGCTGCCCCGCCGCCCGATCTGATCACGGGCTGGCGGGTGAGGGCGCTCATCTCACCGGCGGTGTAGCGTCCTTCTACGCGTGGGGAGCGCCCCAGCGCAGCTTCTTCGGCAAGCCGACTGTCAATCCGCTGCAGCGACCGGGCCAACGAAGAGGAAGGTCGCGCAGTGCTCGGACGGGCCATGTGCGCGATGCGTGACGTGCTCGACGCGATAGTGCGTGTAATTCCCCTCCTCACCCGCCGGCAGCGAGACTGTCTCTCCGGATCGCGGGACGCTATCGAACTCGAACTTGCCGATCGGCTTCTCTGCCTCGTTCAACCAGACCTCGCACGCGATACCCATACCGGTCTCCTGCTTGGCGCCCCTTCCGCAACAGAGCGGATGGGGTCAATGCCGCATGGTCGGCACCTCGTCCGCGAAAGATGCCATCCCGTCCACGCTGCCGACGCACGAGGCCGCAACGTGGACGTCAAGCCGCGCGTGGTTGCCTGCGGTCCTCCGACCTTCGAGGCAAGGCCGTACGGCACGCGGGCCGACCTTCCCCCTCCAACCCGGTCCGCGCCGCCGAGCCTCCGGGAGATCGCGAGTCGCGGAGCCGCGGGTTCGCGTCGGTTGAGGTCGCGTTCTACGGGAAGGCCTGGACCCTGTCCCGAACCCAAACGGCAATCCGGCGTTCCTGAGACCGATGTAGCGGTTGTGAGAAGGACGCGATGTCGTCGTTGACCATTATGCTGGCGCGTCACGCCGAAAAGCTGGGTGGGGCATTTCCAGGGGAAGGACTGACCTTCGAGGGCAGGCCGGACGAGAAGTCGCTCGTCATACGTGGATGGCAGCGGGCGGGTGCCTGGGCCGCGCTATTCGGCCAAGGGGACGCGCGAGGCGATTACCCGCCGCCGAACGTCATCTATGCGGCCAAACCCAAGGCGGTGTCAGAGGGCGCAAGCTTCAGCCACCGACCGTGGGAGACGGCTGTACCCGTGGCCAAGCGCCTTCATCTTGATCCGAACACGACCTACGGCGTCACGGAGGAGGCCGAACTCGTTGAGGAGATCACCGGGCTGACTGGCGTCGTTCTGGTCTTCTGGGAGCACAAGGCGATCGTCGAGGAGATCATCCCCATGCTCCTGAGGAAGCAGAAGCTGCCGGGCATCCCAACAAAGTGGGACGGCGATCGCTTTGACGTAGTGCTGCGTTTCGACCGCGCATTCCCCGATGCGCCGTGGTCGTTCCGGCAACTCTCGCCGCGCCTTCTCGATGGAGACACCGACCTGCCGTTCAAGAAACGCCGGTCTTGAAGGGGCCGGCGTGGTGGAGCGGGACTCCGTAGGGCACAGCGGATGCGATCAGGGCTTGGCGATGTGCCATGCCCCGTTGAACACGCCGTCGCCATTGGCATCGCCGGGCTTCGTATCCTTGGCGAAGGTGTAGAGCGGCTTGCCCTTGTAGGCCCATTGCGTGGTGCCGTCGTCGCGCGTCACGACGGTCCAGTCGCCAGACGCCGCAGAGCCGGGAGCAGCCGTAAGTGCTGGCCAGTTCGCCGCACAAGTGCCGTTGCAGGCGGATTTGCCGGCCGAGTCCTTGTCGAAGGTGTAAAGGGTCATGTTCTTGGCATCTATCAGGGCCGGACCCTTGGAAGTCTGGCCAGGCATCGCCGGCGCGGCGGCCTGGGCGGATACGACGGCGAAGGCCAAGCCTGTGACGGCAGAGCGGATCAGCAGAGTGCGCATCGGTGGGATCTCCCGCGGTCGAGCCTGACCGCATCGAAGATATGCCAGCTGCCCTCATCTGTTCCGAGCGACGCAAAATTTCGGGCCCCGGGGCAACCGCTCGATGTTCCTTCTTGGCGAACCGCGACTGAGGTGAACAATGCTGGGCGGGCCGTGATGATATGGCCGCCCGGCTCTTCGGGCCCTTCGACCTACGCGCCTGCTCGAGGAACGTGCCATTCGCCGGCCATGTCGAGCGAGGCGGAGTAGACGACCGTTCCATGCTCGTCGCGCACCCGAACCGCGAACGTGCGTTGGTCACCATCCGGAAGACTGTCGCGCGCCATATCGGGCAGGGCAGCTACCCCAATGGCGCGAGCGGCCTCAGCATCGGGCAACTCGATGCCCTCATCATCCTCCACCTGAAGGTCGCCGTTGTCGGTGTCGAAGAAGTAGCGCGGCATCGTGCTTCTGGCTCCATCCCACGACAGAGCCTGCATCTCCCAACCTTCGATGCTCGAAACTTCTGCCAAGACCACAATAAGCTTGCACGGCGGCCCTCAAAGGCGCTCTCACATAGGTCAGAAAGCATGCGCCGTTGATGTCGTGCGCACGCTTACAGGGCCGCGCGATGACCGAACCATCTCACCGAGACGACGCTCACCCGTTCGTGCGCAAGCTGCAGAGCATCGCCCCGTTCACGCTGTCCGATGAGGAGCGGGCGGCCCTCTATGCCCTTCCCATGCAGATCGCGCGCATCGACGCCTATCAGGACATCGTGCGCGAGAGGGATCGGCCCTCCCGCTGCTTTGCCCTGCTGGACGGCTTCGCCTCCACGTACAAGACGACGCGGGCTGGCAAGCGCCAAGTCATGGCCTACCATGTGGCAGGCGACGTGCCCGACCTTCAGAGCCTGCACCTGAAGGTGCTGGACAACAGCGTCTCGACGATCAGCCCGTGCCGGGTCGGGTTCGTCCAGCACGACGCGATGCGGGCCCTGTTCCAGACTCACCCCCGTATTGGGGCCGCGTTCTGGCGGATGACGCTGATCGATGCTGCCTTGATGCGCGAGTGGATGCTGAACATCGGTCGGCGCGAGGCCTACGCCCGCATGGCCCACCTCTTCTGCGAGCTGATCACCCGCTTGGAAGCGGTTGGGTTGGTCGTGGATCGAACCTGCCTACTACCGATGACACAGCCCGAGCTTGCGGACGCGCTCGGGATCACGCCGGTCCACGTCAACCGCACTCTTCGTGACCTCAAGGCTGCCGAGTTGGTCACGCTGCGCGGCCGCCACCTGACCGTCCACGACTGGGATGGGCTGAAGACGGCTGCGGAGTTCGAACCGACCTATCTGCACCTAGGCAACCACAACGCCGACTGAGCCTGATCCGCCGGCTCGCCCCCGCCGCCCGGTCCAATCATGAGCCGACGGGGCTAGGTGCTGTTCACCACGGTGAGGAGCATGGTGGACGGGGTAGGGGAGCCGAGATAGCTCTCCGGCATGGCAAAAGAGATCCCCAGTGTCGGCGACCCGCGCCGCAAGCCCGTGATCATGGACGACGAGATTGAGGCGGCCAGGACGGTCTGATGCTGTCAGGGCTAACAGGGTTCGTGTGACCGTGAGCCGACCACCTTCGGTCCGTGCCCGCATCCTCAACGCTCTTGCCGACGAGCCGATGAGCACTCTGCAGCTTGCGGAGCGGGCTGGCATCACGGCGCGGCGGCGAGGTGAGGTCGTCAAACTGGCGTGTGGCGTCCTGGAGGATGAGGGTCTGATCGAGCGAGTGGGTGGTCTCCGTCATCCGAAGTGGCGCAGGCCAACCCACTCGACAGACGAAATGCGCATGAACACGGCGTTTCCGCCGCCGTCCGGCTCTATGGCGCCGGGCCTCGACGAGCGCTTAGCACGCGAGCTGGTCCAGGGCCTCGTACAGTCAGCCACCGCCCGAGGTGTCGACCCGGCTGCACGCCTTCGAGAGTTTCGAACGCTTCAGGAAGCTGCAATCGCTATGTCGCGAGATCCTGCTGTGGCTCGGGCCGCTGAGCAACTCGTCCGTGCGATTGGCCTCGCGCTGCAGGAGCTAGCCCCAGTGAAGTCGTAGGCGGACTGGGCCAGCGGCTCGCTAGGGCCACCAACGCCAGGGGCTTTCCGAGCGCGCTGCTGCCCTCACGGATATTGGCTACGTCGAGGGGCGCGACCCGCGGCCGGACCGGCGGCCAGGCGTGAGGCCTGAATATCGGCCGGGCGAGAGCTACCAGCCTCCCTCGAGATCCATGTCGCAGAAGCCGATGGCGTTCGCCTGGATCGCTGCCCCCTCGCTAAGATTAAGTATTCACCCGGAAAGATGGCCTCTGGCTTGGCTAACAGTATGGCTGCATACAGCGGCACCGAATGGATATTGGGCCGCCTTATTTCACTTGGCTTGTCGCGTAATCGCGAGGAACGCTCGCTGCCAAGGCGGGGCATTGATGCAGGATTTCTAAAATTGATCGATGCAGCCATTTTCAAGCGGTTGAGGAGGAAAGCGACAGCTCGCCCTCCGCTCTTGCTCGTCCTGGCGTCAGTCGCATCTACGATCGTGATCTGGGTGGCAATCTACCTGCACGCAGGGCGTACAATCTGGTTCTGGTGAGTTCCACTCAGACCCAGGATGGGCTGCTCCAGGGAGCGAACGTCCGGGAACAACGGGCGCTGCCCGCCCGCATCAACGGTTCTGTTGCCGAACCTGTAGATCGGGGGCCTTTCTGAACCAGCGCGACCCCGGTGCCGCCGATGCGTGCTCGAAGCCCGTCGTTCACCGGCCGGCGGCCTTCTTGGCGAACTCCCAGATCGGGATGCCGTCCCGCTGGCCCTGCTTGCCGCGGTAGCCTGACCTCCACTCAAACACGACACGTGAGAACTCGACCCCGCACGTGCGCTCATCATGGGCCATCAGAGCGCCGCACCACTCGGCCCAGCGCGTCCCATGCTTGGGATGGACGCCGAACAGCTGCGAGGCCGTCCAGCCCAAGCGGTGAGCCTCGGCACCGAACCGGTCGACTAAGTCGAGAGCGTTTCCCCGGATCGCGGTCCAACGAACCAGCGGAAGATGACGGCACGGCGAGGCATGCGGCGAGAGGCGCTCGATGTTGGCGCGCCACTCAGCAGCGGTGGGCGGGAGACCGACAGTTAAGGGGTCGGCTGTCATCTTCGTGGCTCAAGGTACAGGATTGCGCGGAGGGATACTCCCCATATGGGATGTCGCACGACAGGGCCCTAACTCGGGTCCGGAGTTGCCCCCAGCCTGCCCGCCGGTGAACGCCTGGGGCCGATGCAGCGCGACAATCAGGATGAGGCCAGCGCGTCAATCAAGGTGAGAGGAACGCCGATCTGATGATGGAGGGAGGGCGGAGCCCGACCGGAGGCATCAGATCGGCGTTGGCGTGCCCCCCAAGGGCCATGCCGTCTGGTGAGAGCGGCCAGCTGGCGACGGGCAAGGACCCTCACGACGAGGAGCCCGCCCGTGCCCGGCCGCCATGTGACCGATCACCAGATGAGGCTCTTCATGCAGTTCCGTCAGAGCGACAGCGTCGCCGCGGCCGCCGCCAAGGCTGCGTTCAGTCCCGCCACCGGCCATCGAATCAGCGCCGATCCGCGCCTGCCCTCGGCCAAGAAGGCCCCGCGCGGCCGACGACGGCCCGATCCCCTCGCCGAGGTGTTCGAGGCCGAGATCGTGCCGCTGCTCGAAGCCGCGCCCGGCCTGAGGCCGGTGGCGGTCTTCGAGGAGATCCTGCGCCGTCATCCCGATCTGGGCGAAGGGGTCCGGCGGACCCTGGAGCGACGCATCCGGGCCTGGCGCGCCGTGCACGGGGCCGATCAGGACGTCATCTTCCGTCAGACCCATGAGCCCGGGCGGATGGGATTGTCGGACTTCACCGACATGGCCGACTTCGGCGTTACCATCGCCGGCCTGCGCCTCGACCATCGGCTCTACCACTTCCGGCTTGCCTACTCCGGCTTCGAGCACGCCCACGTCGTGCTCGGCGGCGAGAGCTTCGTGGCGCTGGCCGAAGGGCTGCAGAACGCCCTCTGGTCCTTGGGAGGCGTGCCGCGCGAGCACCGCACCGACAGCCTCTCGGCCGCCTTCCGCAATCTTGACGAGGCCGCCCAGGAGGATCTCACCCGCCGCTATGAAGCCCTGTGCGCCCATTACGGCATGACGCCGACCCGCAACAACACCGGCGTCGCTCACGAGAACGGCTCGGTCGAGGGCCCGCATGGCCACCTCAAGCGCGCAATCGCCGACGCGCTCCTGCTGCGCGCCGGCACGAACTTCCCCGACCTGACCACCTACCGCACCTTCATCGACGAGCTCGTCGGACGCCGCAATGCCCGTTACGCCAAGCGCATCGACAGCGAGCGGGCCGCCCTGGGGCGATTGCCCGAGCGGCGCTCGTGCGACTACGAGCAGGTCAGCGTGCGCGTCTCCTCGGCCGGCGGCTTCCGCCTGCGCAAGGTGTTCTACACCGTGCCCTCGCGCCTGGTCGGTCACACCCTGCGCGTGCGCCTCTACGATGACCGCCTCGACGTCTTCGTCGGCGGCTCTCACCTCCTCACTCTACCGCGTGGGCGGGCTCATCCGGACGGACGGCACGATCAGGTCGTCGACTACCACCACGTCATCCACGCCCTCCGGCGCAAACCAATGGCGCTGCTCAACCTCGTCTACCGCGACCGGCTCTTCCCGCGCGCACCCTACCGGCACGCCTTCGAGGCCCTGCGCGCCGCGCTTCCGGAACGGCAGGCCTGCCGCATCGCCGTCGACCTCCTCGCGCTCGCCCATGACCGGGGCTGCGAGGCGGAACTTGCCGAGTGCCTGGCGGTCGAACTGGCCGCCAAGCGCCTGCCCGATCTCGTTGCCCTGCGCGCCCGCTTCGCCCCCGATCCGGCGGCCATTCCCCACGTCACCGTCGCCCTCGGTTCGCTAGCGAGCTACGAGAGCCTCCTGGATGCCGCCACCACGGGAGAGGTGGCATGAAGGCCCCGGCCCGCACCACCACCGCGGTCGATACCGCCCGGCTCAACATCATGCTCGGCGAGTTGCGCCTGCCGACCATCAAAACCGTCTGGCCCCGCTTTGCCGAACAGGCCGACAAGGAGGGCTGGCCCGCCGCCCGTTTCCTCGCGGCCATCGCCGAGCACGAGTTGGCCGAGCGCGACAGACGACGCATCGAGCGTCATCTCGCCGAGGCACGCCTGCCGCCGGGCAAGACGCTCGACGGCTTCGACTTCGCCGCCGTGCCGATGCTCTCGAAGGCCCAGGTCATGGCGGTCGCCGCCGGCGACGCGTGGCTCGCGCAGGGGGCCAATCTGCTCCTGTTCGGCCCACCCGGCGGCGGAAAGAGCCACCTCGCCGCCGCGATCGGGCTCGCCCTCGTCGAGGCCGGCTTCAAGGTGCTGTTCACCCGCACCACCGATCTCGTCCAAAAGCTGCAGGTCGCCCGGCGCGAGCTCGGCTTGGAGGCGGCCATCGGTCGGCTCGACCGCTTCGATCTGCTGATCCTCGACGACCTCGCCTACGTCACCAAGGACCAGGCCGAGACGAGCGTTCTGTTTGAGCTGATCAGCGCCCGCTACGAGCGCCGTTCCCTGATGATCACCGCCAACCAGCCCTTCGGCGAATGGGGCCGGATCTTCCCCGATCCAGCGATGACGCTCGCCGCCGTCGACCGGCTGGTGCACCATGCCACCATCTTCGAGATGAACGTCGAGAGCTATCGGCGCCGCACCGCCCTTGACCGAAAGCGTGGTCCCGGCCGACCGCCAACCCGCGCGACAATCAAAACCGCCGACGCGTAACGCGCCGCGACACGAACCTCGCTCAAAACTGTCTTGCGCGGGTCGATCGCCCCGCTCATCATCAACCCGCCGCGACACCGGTCTCTCATCCTGATTGTCGCTCGGCTCTCATCTAGATCGTCGCGCTACAGGCCGAGCACTATACCTCTATGACCTGGCCAGAGAGATCCCCAGCATCGGGGTCTTCTTCAGAGCTAGAGGACACCCAATGTGCAGCTCTTATGATCTTGCAATCCGATATTAGGTCTTTTTCCCGCCGATCGTTGTCGAGAAATTAAATGTATACCTGGCGGCATCAACGTTGTTTTGAATATTATAAAAATTAAGCCTGGCAACGGACGTCTCATCACTGTGATTTTGCGCGGCGCCGTTTCCACGCTTACCGTAGTAATTCTCGTTATGAAGCCCTTCTCCGGATCGATCGAATTTATTCGACCGCTTTGGAGGGCGTCCCTGCGCCTCACTCGCCAGTTGAAAATTCGTCCTCGCGGTAGCTAATCTTTCGCTAGCTTCTCTTCGTAATCGGATTGAATTCCCCGGTGAGTCAAGGATCTGATCAATGCTCATCCAGTAGGCTGTAGCATCGCGCAATTCTGCCTCTGCCTCTTCCAGGGTCGGGGTTGGAGGGGGCGGCACGTTAGGTATCTTAGTCATGCGTCGTTCCAAGACGGCGCGAGCGGCAGCAAGTTCGAATTTGCGGTCAGCGCCAAATTGATAAAGACTTTGAAGATTTGCTTCTTCCGCCTCGACTCGTGTCATAGTAGGCAAGACAAGTCGATTGGCAGTTCCTCCCCAACGGCGATCAATACATTCGCCGTTGATCGCCCAGAAAGTGCCATATGCTGTTTTTATCTTTCCAGATGCCGCCTCAGTCACGCGGGTAAATATAAACTGATCGCCGTAAACAGCGTCTGTCCTTTGAATACAGGCCAACGTTCCGGGCCGCGCTAAACCGTAATAGGCATCCAAGTCGTTTGTCATTCGGGGCTCCGAATAAGACACGCTCAGAAACGGGGTAACACGAGGTTATATGCCTAATCTCATCCTCGCGTTGCTATTGCCCTGGTTCCGATCTCGTCCCCCCTTAGCCATTCATATAGATGGCGGAGTATTTCCAGTGGCATCAACATTTCGTGATCTGATAGTGGTTTCTTATGGGATGTGAGTAGAAATAAGATTTCTGTCAGACACAAAACGATGTTCGTGCATTTCTGGTAGATAAAATCTTGTCGGAAGGTTGCCGTTATGCAACGCATTATAAAATCTAATTTCAAAACCGTGTTTGGATATTGCGAGTTCCATGAATTTGCTCATGATCAGCGTCGAAGGCCCAGTCCAAATAAGGGCCTGCGGCCGTACGATGAATTCTATGGCCCAAGTAAAATAATGGCGCCGGCGTAAAAGGCCGAATGTTGCCGATGCTATGGGTCTCGATGCTTTGGGGATTTCAATGAGGTTTCTGAAAACTACCCTGCTTTGCTCGGCCGCGCCCTTCGTTGCAGCGGGTGCTGCCCAGGCCGCCGACCTGCCGGTGAAGAAAGCTGTCCCGATCGAGTACGTCCGCGTCTGCGGCGCCTACGGTGCGGGCTTCTTTTATATCCCCGGCACCGACACCTGCCTGCGTCTCTCCGGCCGCGCCCGGTTCGAGGGCGGCTACATGACCAGTTACTCGCGGCAGAACGGCTCGAACGTCGGCGACACGTCGGGCTACCAGGGTCGCCTGCGCATCAACCTCGATGCCCGCACCCAGACCGCCTACGGCACCCTACGCGCCTTCGTCCGCCTCGATGCCGGGTCCCGCACGGGCTACTCCGGCGTCGGCCAATCGGGCACCCAGCAGCGCATCGCCAACGCCTTCCCGGGCCTCGGCATCGACCAGTTCGGCCGCGACTCGCAGTTCGTGAACGTCGACAAGGCGTTCATCCAGTTCGCCGGCATGACCGCCGGTCGCGCCTCCTCGTTCTTCGACTTCTACGCCCACGATTTTGAGATCACCGGGAACACGCTGGGCTCCGACATCGCCTCGACCAACCTGCTCGCCTACACGGCGACGATGGGCAACGGCCTGTCCGCCACGATCTCGGCCGAAGACCCGGTCTTCCGTCGGACCCCGATCTTCTCGCCGACCAACAATCCCGCCGGCATTACGAACAACTCGTCGATCGCGAACTTCGCTCAGACGAACGCTCCGGCCGAGGTCTTCATCGGCTACACCGGCGGCGTGCCGACCCGGTACAGCTTCGTCGACGTGATCCAGCGCTCGCGCATGCCCGACGTCGTCGGCGCCCTGCGCCTCGACCAGGCCTGGGGCTCGGCCCAACTCTCTGCAGCCGTGCACGAGCTGAACGTCGGCAACGTGGCGAACGGCGCCGGCACCGGCACCGGCTCGAACATCAGCATCCCCCACACCAGCAACTCGTACGGCTGGGCCGTGCAGGGCGGCCTGAAGATCAACACGCCGTTCATCGCGCCCGGCGACTCCCTCTATCTGCAGGGCGCCTACGGCTCCGGCTCGCAGATGTACACCGGTTACTGCGCGTTCAGCGGCTGCTACTCGCAGAACCCCGTGACCATCCAGGGCCAGAAGTTCGCTCAGACTTTCGCGGATGCAACGGTCAACCCGTTCACGGGTCAGATGGAGCAGTCGACGAGCTTCACCGCGACGGCCTCGTACCTCCACTACTGGTCGCCGGAATGGCGTTCGGCCTTCTTCGGGTCGTACGGTGAGATGAACTACAGCAGCGGTGCCCGTCTGGCCCAGGGCGCGGCCTTCGCGCTGTCCAACCCGGCCGGCGCCAACTCCTTCGGCGTGAACGCCGTCGGCGTGCCGGGCACCCGGTTCTACCAGCTCAGCGAGGCGCTGCGCGACACCTACGAGTTCGTGGCGGGCGCGAGCATCATCTGGTCGCCGGTCAAGGACCTCGATATCGGTGTCGAGGGCTTCTACACCCAGATCGGCGTCAAGAGCGGCCGCGTGATCGATCGCGACAAGAGCCCGACGGCCTACTCTAACGTCGCCGGCATCAACAACGGCACCTTCGTGCCGCGGACCACGACGGCGGACTCGGCTTCTCAGGTTCGCTTCCGCGTTCAGCGCGATTTTTAATCACCCGATCGGGACCGGTTTGTTCTCCAAAGCTTCCCGGTCTTGATGTCCCCGTGCAAAGGGACCCCACTAAGCCCGGCCTCAGTGCCGGGCTTTTTTGCACGTCCAGTTCAAGGATATGTGTCGACCATTGACTGTAGGGAGCTGGAGTGCACCCTGGTTGACCGGACAGGCGGCGGGGCGGGTTTAGGCAGTCCGGCTGAGGTACTCTCGGGGCGAGAGCATGCGCAGGCCGGAGTGCGGGTGGATGGTGTTGTACAACCCCTCAGCACAAGACCCATAGTACCGACGCTGGCGACGACGGTGTCGTCGTCTACGGGTGGCATCCATGGGCCGGGCGTGCGGTTCGCCTTCACGAGGTGATCGGGCGCGCAGCAGGTACGGCCGCGCGCTGCACACTCGTGGACGCGCCAGCCGCACGCCTACAGGAGATCCCGGTCTGGATGCTCGATCCCGTCGCGTGCGGGGCAATGCGGGCGGCGGCGCAGCCGGTCGTGGCCTTGTCCGCGCTGATGAGCTTGCGCGTCCTGCTCGCCGCGGCGGGCAGAGGCCCTGTCCCGCGCCGAGCAACGCTAGCATCGCCCGAGTCCTCGGGAGATTGCCATGCCACAGCCTCCGCGCCGACCGCGCCGGTCGGACCCGCAGCTCGACCTCGGCCTGACGCAAGGGCCGTCGACTCTGACACCGCCAGCCTGGAGCAGCCTGCCGACGGCGACGCAGCAGACCCTCACCCGCCTGCTGACCCGCCTGCTCGTCGCCCATACCAACAGATCCTCGCAGCAGGACGTCCGAGCCGGAGGCGCCGATGAGCGCTGAGAAGATCGGCCCGCAGCACCGAGCCCGCAAAGCCGTGCTCTACGTCCGCCAGTCCTCGGCCCATCAGGTCCAGCACAACCGCGAGAGCCAGGCCCTGCAATACGCCATGCGCGAGCGCCTCGTCGGGCTCGGCTTTGCCGAGGTCGAGATCATCGACGAGGATCTCGGCTGCTCGGCCGCCGGCGGCACGCTGCGCGCCGGCTTCGAACGTATGGTCGCCGAGGTCTGCCTGGGCAAGGTCGGCGCGGTCGCCGCCCGCGAGGTCTCCCGCTTCGCCCGCAACAGCCGGGACTGGCAGCAGCTCGTGGAGATGTGCCGCGTCGTCGATACCCTGCTCGTCGACCAGGAGGCGATCTACGCGCCGCGCCTGGGCAACGACCGCCTGCTCCTCGGGCTCAAGGGCAGCCTCAACGAGTACGAGCTCGACCTCCTGCGCCAGCGCTCGCTGTCCGCGCGCTACGAGAAGGCGCGCCGCGGCGAGCTCGTGGTCGCGGCACCTGTCGGCTTCCTCAAGGCCGGCGACCGGCTCGAGATGGATCCCGATCGGCGTGTGCAGGCCGCGATCCGGTTGGCCATCGACAAGGTGGCCGAGTTGGGCAGCGTGCGCCAGGCCCTGCTCTGGTTCCTGGAGCACGGGCTCGATCTGCCGATCCGCGTCAACGCCGGCCCGGTGGTCTGGCGCCGCCCCCGTTACTCGACGCTGCGCGAGTTCATCGCCAATCCTGCCTATGGCGGCGCCTACGCCTACGGCCGCAGCCGCGTCACGGCCAGCTACGACGCGGCCGGCGCCAAGGCGCGGGCCCGGCGCACGCCGCGCTCGGAGTGGCTGGCGTTGAAGCCCGGCGCGCATGAGGGTTACGTCACGTGGGAGCGGGCGGAGGCGATCCGGGCGATGGTGAGCGAGAACGTCCCAACGAGTTCCCGTGGTGCGCCCAAGCTCGGCTCGGCCCTGCTCTCCGGTCTGCTGCGCTGCCGGCGCTGCGGACGCAAGCTGAGCGTCCAGTACACCGGGGCTAAGGGGCAGATCCCGCGCTACGCCTGCGTCCGCGGGCGGATCGACTACGGGGAGCCGAACTGCATCGCCTTCGGCGGCCTTCGTGTCGATGACGTCGTCGAGGCGGCGCTCCTGTCGGTGGTGCAGCCCGGCGCCATCGAGGCGGCGCGGGCAGCCGAGTCGCAGGCGAGCATGCGCCGCGACGAGGCACGTGAGGCGATGATGCGCGATCTGGAGGCGGCGCGCTACGCGGCCGACCGCGCGTTCCGCCAGTACGACGCCGCCGACCCCGAGAACCGCTTGGTGACCGGCGAACTCGAAGCGCGCTGGAACCGCGCTCTGTCCCGGGTCGGCGCCTGCGAGACGCGCGTTGCCGAGCACGACGCGGTCGCCCCCCGACCCGCCCTTCCTCCAATCGCGTTGGAGACGCTCGCCGCGGACCTGCAGGACATCTGGTCAGCGCCCACGACGGATGCGCGGCTCAAGAAGCGGATCGTGCGCACCCTCATCCACGAGGCGATCGCCGACCTCGACGAGGTGCGGGCCGAGATCGTGCTCACCGTGCATTGGGTCGGCGGCGCCCACACCGAGCATCGCCTGCCGCGTCGGCGACGCGGTCAGCGCACCAGCACGCCCGCCGACGTGATCGAAGCGGTGCGCACGCTGGCTTTGATCGCGCGCGACGACGTGATCGCGGGCGTACTCAACCGCAACGGCGTGAGGACGGGGCACGGCAACCGCTTCACGCGCGAGCGCGTCACCGCATTGCGCTCGCAGTACCGCATCCCGGTGTTCCGCGAGGCCGTGGCGGGAGAGGAGCCTTGGCTGAACCTGACCCAAGCTGCCGCCCGCGTCGGCGTTGCCGCGCGAACCCTTCGTCTGGCCGCGGAACGGGGCGAGATCGATGCAGCGCATCCGCTCGCGGACGGACCTTGGGTCTTCAGCCGCGCGGCTCTCGACGGCCCGGCTGCCCGCCTCCTCGCACAGGAGGCACTCAACCGCGGCAAACACCCCGCGGTACCGCATCCAGCACAGCAATCCCTCTTCGCATCAACGACATAGCGAGATGTGCGTTCTGATGAGCAGTTGTAGTCCTCGAACCAAGCCGGCAGAAGCCGCATCACGATCTCGGCGTCGGTCAAGATGGCGAGGCGGGCATAGTCGCGCTTGAGCGTCTTCACGAACGCCTCCGCGATGCCATTGCTCTGCGGCGAACGCACCGGGGTGAACAGCAACCGTAGGCCGAGCGCGGCGGCCGTCTGCGCTGTCTCCTTGGCGATGTAGGCGGAGCCGTTGTCGGACAGCCACTCGACCGAGTGCGGGGTCTTCGTCGCGCCGAACCGGCGCTCGCAGCAGGCGATCATCAGGTCGCAGACCATCTCGGCCGAGACGCCCGCCGTAGTCGCCGACCACGCCATGATCTCGCGGTCGCAGGCGTCGATGGCAAACAGCATCCGGACGACCGCACCGTCCCGGCAGCGCAATTCGAGGTGGTCCGAGCACCAGCGCACGTTCGAGCGCAACGCCACCACGATGCCGTCGTGGGTTCGGCCGGGCCGGCGGGCGGTGTGCGGCGCGAGGGTGAGCCCGTTCGCCCGCATGATGCGCAGCACCCGCTTGGCATTGACGCTCGCCTCGCCGCGCGAGTGCAGTGCCCGGTTCACCAGCGCGGTGACGCGGCGATAGCCGTAGCTCGGGCGGGCATCGACGATCGCGCGGATCGTCGGCAGCAGCTGCGCATCCTCGGGCTTGCGGTAGGGACCTCGCGGCTGGGCGGGGCGGCTCAGGCGCTCGGCCAGGTGGGAGCGGGCCACGCCGAGCGTGTCGGCGACCGCCTTCACCGCGAACCGCCCGTCGAACCGCTCCAGGAGCTGAGCGGCGAGATCGGTTTTTTTGTGCGCGCGAGGTCGAGCGCCTCCTTCAGGATCTCGACTTCCATGGTCTTGCGCCCGAGCAGGCGTTCGAGGTCGCGCACGCGCCGCTCCAACTCGCGCACCCGGCTGGTGCCGACGACCTCCTCGTCGGCGTGCACGGCCTGATGGCCGCCCTCCAGCATGCGCCGCTTCCACGAGAACAGCAGGCTGGGCGAGATGCCGTAGCGGCGGGCGACGAACGACACGGACGAGCCGGGCTCCTGGCTCTCCTCGATGAGGCGGATCTTCTCAGTGGTGGACCAGCGACGTCGACGCTGAACGCCGGTCAGGATCTCGCCGTGCACCGGCGGGGCGGTCGGATCAGATGACATAGCCTTACCCATAGGCCAACGCCTATGCCTTCGTGAGCTATGCCGCCTGTCCGGTCAAAACAGGGTGCGGTTCAGGAGCGCCCCTAGAAAGCACCACACTGTTCTGAGCGCGCTTTCGTCGGCGTGCGAGGTGAGCCGATGAGCAACGTATTTGAGTTCGGTCGAAGGGCCTCTGCTAAGTGGCTGATGGAGCACCTGCATGGGTTTGCGCACGAGGTCGGGCTGAATGAAGCGAAGGTCCGACAGATTGTCCGGAAGATTATCATCGACATGCCGCTACATACAGACGAGGAGCGATTGGAATGGGCGAGGAACTGGATGCTGGCGGCATCTGCAAGGAGCTAATTAAGCATCAGCCTCGTTAGACCGTAGGGTCGCAACGCTGCCACCAGCACGGTGAAGCCCAGCAGCGAGCCCGTGCTGCCGATCTGCGTGAAAAGCCGGTAGCTCATCGGCCCGCGCTGTCTTGGCGAACTCCCATACCCGAATGCCCTCCCGAGCCCGGATTTTTGCCCGTCAGTCGTCGCGTTGTGGAAGACGTTCTTCGAGATGAGTTGCCGCATCGGCGTACAGTTCGAAGCGTCGCAGCAGGACGGCACGTTTTTCCGGCTTGCGGGTATCGTCTCCTGCGCCCTATGGTTGAGTGAGACACCTCGTTAGCGGACGCTGTCCGCAGCAGAGGTGGACGATGACGACAGAGACAACGACGGTCGCGGCGGCAGGTCCGGGGCGGGGCGGGCGGATGTCCCGTCAGCGCAAGCGCGACGCGGTGCTGCGGCTGGTGCGCGGCGAGGACCTGGAGACGGTCTCTCGCGAGCTGGGCGTCACGGCAGCGACCTTGAGCGGCTGGCGCGATACCTTTCTGTCCGGCGGCGAAGCGAGCCTGGCGACCCGCGCGACCGACGGTGAGGCGCTGGAGAGCGCTCGTCTGAAGGCCAAGCTCGGCGAGATGCTGCTGGAGCGCGAGCTTCTGGAGGCCAAGATCGCGGTCCTGGAGGGCGGCCGCCCTTTAGCGCGGCGGAGGTGGAGGCCATGAGCCGGACCCACTCGCCGAGCCGCGGTACGCCCTATGGTCTGGCGCGGGTCTGCCGGGTCTGGCGGACTGCGCGCACCAGCATCTATCGGCAGCGTCATCCCGCAAGGCCGCAGGCCCGGCGGCCTGGACCGACCGGCCCGATGCCGGATGCGGCCCTGGTGGCGCGGATCCGCGGCGTCCTCGCCGCCAGCCCGTTCCACGGTGAAGGTCACCGCAAGGTCTGGGCCCGGCTGCGCGTGGCTGGCGTGCGCACCTCCAAACAGCGCGTGCTGCGGCTGATGCGCGAGCACGATCTGCTCGCGCCTGCCCGTGTCGGATCCCCCCGGGGCCCGCGCAACCACGACGGCACCATCATCCCCGAGGCGCTGAACACGATGTGGGGCACCGATATGACCACGACCTGGACGGGCGAGGGACAGGTCGCGGTGTTCATCGCCATCGATCATCACAACGCCGAGTGCGTCGGCATCCATGCCGCCCGGCGCGGCACCCGCTTCGAGGCACTGGAGCCGCTGCGCCAGGGCGTCCGCCGCCATTTCGGGGCCGTCGCCAAGGATGTGGCGCGCGGGCTGAGCGTCCGGCACGATCACGGCAGCTGCTACATGGCTCACGATTTCCAGGCCGAGCTCGCCTTCTTGGGGGCGGAAAGCTCGCCCGCCTTCGTGCGAGCGCCCGAGGGCAATGGCTGCGCCGAGCGCTTCATCCGCACGCTGAAGGAAAACCTGCTCTGGGTGCAGAGCTTCGACACCCTGGAAGCCTTGCGCCACGCGCTCCTCGCCTTCCGCGAGACCTACAACACCACTTGGCTCATCGAGCGGCTCGGCTTCCAATCGCCCGCCGCTGCCCGCCAGGCACGACTTTCACCCGCGGCCCGCGCCGCGTAGGCTCCTTCCCGGTGTCTCACAAACCGAGGTCGCTACACGTCCATCTTCGCCTTTGCCTTGTCGGCTCGCTCGCGCATCTTCTTGGCGAGCTTCTGGAATGCCTCGTCGATCTTGGCGCTAACTTTTTCGGCCTCAGCCTTCGCCGCATCCTTGTGGTCCCTCAGGGAGCCGGGGAAGGTGCTCTTTTTGTCCTTGGCCATCGTGCCGCTCTCTGTCGATCCGCTGGCGCCTCTTAAGCTACCCGCCGCGACAATGCGATTACGGCTGTCCAGCACTCCCCGAAGGTGGTGGCACCGTCGCCTTGTCCTGCCTGAGAAGCTCCAACTCCTCGGCGCTGCGGTCCTCGATCCCGATCAAGCGCTCGTCCGTGTCCGCTACGGCGCGGATGAGCTCATCGAGCTTGATTTGGATGGCGGCGGTGTCCCGTGCCCCAGCCACCAGAATGACGCCTGCCAGAAGCATGGCGGCGATCGACAGGAACAGGTTGAAGACCAGCGCCCAGTGGTCGTTGAAGCTGAGGAGGGCGCCAGATCCAAGGCCCGCGGCAACGGTGAAGCAGGTCGCCAGGAAGCCGATCGGCTTTGAGAGCCATACGGCGAGGGAGACGATGGGTCGGTCGAGCATCAAGCACCAAGCTCTGCCAGGCTGCGTCAGCGATACCGCCCCGGCGATGAATTGCGAACTGCGCCGCTTGTGCGACGAGGGCGGGGTTGTGGTGCCTTCAGCGTAGAGCCTATGAACCGCCGCTCCGCGCTTGTTAGCCAACCCAACCGCATCAGCAGGAGGAGCGATCATGGCCACGATCGAGCAACTGGCCACCACGTTGCAAGGCCTTGCCGGGCCGGGGATCAAGCGGAAGGAGCTGATCGCTGCGGTCCGCGAGAAGCACCCGAAGGCATCCAAGAAGGACATCGTGCGGGCCGCCTTTTACGCCCTTACCAGCACCGTGGAGGGCGACGTCGAACGCGCCCATCGGCTTCAGGATTTCGCGCTGAGCGAACGGGCCGCCGGAGATGGCGAGGTGCCGCTTCCCGTCATGCGTCGGAAGAAGGATCGGCGCAGAGATGCTCGCCGGGGCGAGCGACAGGCCCACTGACAGCACCGCGGGGTAAGGCCAAGGTCATCTCATCGTCGTGGCACAGCCATAGGGAATGCGCTTCCCAGCGCACCTGACCCGACGAGACCTCGTGACAGATTGGTTCCATGACCCGGAAGACGGCCGCTCGTCGCCGTCCGCCGAGAAAAGCTGGATGCGGTTGTACATCGTTGCGGGGCTGATCGGCGCCGGGACGCTCGGCGTCGTTGGTGGGATGCTGCACATTCTTCCAGCCTGAGCGATTAGCCTGAGCCGGAGAGCGCATGATGGACATCAAAATCGCCGCTTTGCTTGCCGCCTGTAACGCTCAGCCTTCGATGCCGCTGGTGTTCACCTACGACGGGCGAACGATCCAGCGCGGCTACCACGTCACGGAGGTGAAGGCGGGCAAGTTCGCCGCCCTGGACTGCGGCGCCAACCCGGAGGCATGGGCTGAGGTCTTCGTCCAGCTCTGGGACGTGATCGATGGCGACCGGACCCACATGACCGCCGGCAAGTTCGCCGCCATCATCCGCAAGGTCGCCGACCATGTCGGTCTCGAACCTACCGCGCGGCTCACCTTCGAGGTCAGCGACGGGGTGGCGCCGATGCAACTTCACTGCGCCGACACTCCTGAGTTGATCGACGGCGTGCTCCAGGTCGCCCTCTCCCCGCGCGTGGCGAGTTGCAAGCCGCGGGACCGTTGGCTTGAGGAGCAGAAGGCCGCCACTGGCTGCTGCGCGTGAGGGTTTGAGAGCCCCGTCGCCCGATCTGATCACGGGCTGACGGGGCTCGGTGCCGTTCCTCACGGCTTGGGCCAGTACGCAACGCGGCCCGGTCGCAGGATGGGGGAGTGCCGTTAGTTGGGCCTCAACAGCGATCCTCGGCCGGGTCCCAGATCGGGATGCCAGTCGGCAATCTCAGTCCGTCCAGGCCGTGATTGGACGGACCGGCACTCTCCATCGTTCTACATCCTAGCGGTTTGATCGGGAGCGACAGCATGCTGCTTGAGCAGCCGAGGGCTGGGGTGCTCAGGGGCAAGAGGCGGTAGCGGCCCATCGTCCAGCCGCACTAGGTCGTGCCTTCGCTGCCAGTCCACGCAGTGGGTTATGCCGCTGATCTCGATTGCTCCCATCGAGAACACGAGAGCCCCGGTGCCGACGATGGCGCCCACGACACCGAGCAAGAACCACTCGAAGAGCGCCTCCTTCCGCACGGAGGCGCGCTCCCACTGCGCGGGCACGAACGTCTGTTCGGTGATGAGGATTAGGCAGGACCAAAGCATGGCAGTTACCTAGAGGCCCGTCGTGGAGCCCGGCATGCCATATCGCTAGCTCGTGAATGCCCTGCTCATATCCGGCAACATGCTCGCCACAACCGGTCGGCATGGTTGGCGGTATGACCTTGCCAACAGCTCAAGCCCTCGGCGTCATAGCCTGCGCCGTGATCGCATCCGCGATCTACCTGGCGACCCTTGTGCACGGTGTCAGGTCCGAGAGTAGCGGCCCACGCTAGGAGAGCGCGACTGCGCCGACGAGGCCGCACCCTGGATTAAGGCGCTGCTCTTCCAGCGCTCAGCCCCCCAGCCGATCGCGGCAGATACCTCGACCATCATGGTTAACATACGCGCCAGCCTGGAGGAGGCGGCACAGACCGCCCTCAATGCTGCCGACCGCATCATTGCGGTTCTGGACCGCCTCGAGTGCGACGCAGATCACGAGGATGGTGGCAACGCTGAGCCCTCAATGGCCGCGCCTGAGAGCCACGAAGACAGCCAAGTCGTCTACATGCGGGGCAGAGATCAGGACGGCGAGGCCGAGGCGCCCGAGGCCGCGTTGCCGGAGGTGGCGATCGAGCCGGTGTCCGTGGCCGAGGTCCTGCCCTGGCGCGGCCGTGGGAACGTCATCGCGGCGGCCGGCACGTTCCTCGTCGACCTGCTGGAGCGCGCCTGATGCCGATTGCGGTCCCAGGTCAGCCGGCCGCTATTGCGGCGGCAGCGGTGACGGGATGAGGATGAAATAGATCGCGAACGCCACGAGTGCCGCAAACAGGAGCACCGCCGCGATGATGCCGTACCGGTTCGTCCTGACAGGTGCTGGCTTCATGTCGCCTGGCTGCATCGGTATGCTCCTGAGTTGGGTGGCCATTGAGGTCGGCAACGTTTCGACCGGAGCCGCAACTCTACGAAGCCGCACCCGACTGCTTCAGCCTGGGAAGTGGCCCCACCCGGCGGTCCTGGAGAAACGTTGAGGCGGGGCCACACCAACGGTTTCCCGTCGGCAGGTCCGATCATGTCAACGATCGGCGGAAGACGGACTTACCTGTGTGAGCCCGCCGGACGATCACTGTCCCTTTTGAGGGAGCAGGTTGCGGGCTTCCTTGATCGCGTCGCGGCAGCTCTGATCGCCCTTGGCGTTGAGGTCGACCGCTCGCTGAAGAGCTGCCTTGGCCTGTGAGACTTTGTCCTCCGACGACCTTTCCGGCGACGCTTTGGCATCCCCGCCCTGCGCTGCCGCTACTGCTGCAGTCGGCCGGTTCTCCGATTGCCGGCGGACATCCTCAGGCGAGGTCGCTACGCGTCCGGAGGCCACGGCATCGGCTTGGCCGGTCCCATTCGCTGCGCCGACCGGTCCTGACACGCCGCCCACCGTGCCCGGTGTGCCGCCGCTCTCGCGCGATGCTCCGCCCTTCTGCGCCCGATCGGTATCCGGCGTGCCCACCGGCTTGGCGCTGCCGGTCGAACCAGCAGTTTGTTGACTGGACGCGTTGTCCGGCCCCTTGCGCTGACCGTAATCGGGTTCGGAGGTGGGAGCCCCCATCCCGACCTGTGTGTCGACGTCCCGCCTCAGCTTTGCGATGTCATCCGTGCACGGGCCGCCCTCCTGGGCGAGTGCGGCAGCCGGGATGAAGCTGAGGGTGGACAGGACTGCGGCCCCGCAGAGCTGGTTGAGCCGTAGCATGCAGGTTTCCTCCAATTTATTGAGGTCGCCTGTGGTACAATCTCAAACGTGTGGAGTTGTTCGTCGCCTACTCCCGGGTCGGCTTCGGCTCCGGCTTGGCAGCTCGCGTCAGGCCAGCCTTCTGAGCTATCTCCGCCTCCTGCTGCTCGATGAGATCGCGGGCTGTTGATCACCATCCAGACCGCCCAGGATCTCCATAGGCACGCGCCGGTTCGAGGCGCGGCTGCCGTCCTCGAAGACAACGTCGAACAGGACGAAGCCTCGATCCTGAGGCAGTTGCTTCGTGCGCTTGGCCATTCCGGGCTGATACGCTGTCAAGCTCGGCAGCACCAGAACGAAGGACGCGATTGACGCTGTAGCCGCACAGGAGGAACTTCAGGGCGGGGGCGGCTACGGAGTTAGCCACCATGAGCGACTTCGATCACATCCTGAACTGGAAACTTCTCCGGGGCTCGCACGCCTTCCCTGGACCGGACGGCGGCACCTGCATCAACGAGGCGGCGATTTTAGCAGCCGGGTTTCGCTATCGGCCCGTCCGGTCCGCCAATTCGATGCCGCCCTGCTTCTCCCGGCCAATCTGCCAACTCGCCATGCATCTGAACGATATGGCGACGGACGCGCAGCGGCAGCGCTTGATACCATTTGTGACGCGGCTAGCCTGCGCGGACACACCCGCAGCCGAGCTTGAGCGGACCCGTTACATCAACGCACAAATCGGCTGCCCGCTGTTCCCGGATTACTTCAGCTTCGACAAAGGGCTCAAAGCTCTCGAAGGCGCGCTCGCCATCGGCCGACAAGCGGATCCGCTCGAAGTGAACGAGGTGGCAAGCCGGTTAGACGCGGCTCGTGGCCCAGACAACTCCGCCAAGAAGCGCTCCAGTTACCTGCCCGCGAAGGTGAAGGGGTGGCTCGGCCTGTCGCAGGCGCTTGAAAGCGCTGTGTGAGGGGCGCGTCGGAGGTGGCGAGAGCAGGCGCCGGCGTCGCCACGTTGACTTAACCGTGCCGCCCAGCCGACATGGGCGGTCACGGCCATGCTCGCCTCGGCGAGTCGTGAGCCGGCCATTCAGGAGAGCAACCGCCGCGAGATAGACCCTGAAAAGCCAACGGGCCCCCATCGCCAAATGGGAGCCCGTCGAAAACCTGGGGCCTTTGTGGGGCCGGAGTGAATACCCCCCACAAGCCATGATCTCCCCTCGGGAGTCAAGCGAAAGCACCGCTTTTCGCACCGGGAAGGCTTTGCCTGGACCCTAGTCGCGGCCCGTGAGGGACCGGGACCGATGTTTCACGCCACCATGCGGTCGGCGATCGAGGGCGCGCGGACACTCGCGCAGCTCGACGACCTGTCGCGCCGGATCTGGCAGGCCCACGCCGCCGAGACGGTCACCGATGCCGAAGCCCAGGGCCTCGCCGAGCTGCTGCACACCCGCCGCGCTGCGATCCGCGAGGCCGTGGGGCCCGTGGGCATCCCGCTCGGCCGTGTGACGCTGTTTCCGCCCAAGCGCCTCCAGCGGGCTCCTGAGCGATCCGTGGCGATCGAGCGCCGCCGCCGGCTGGCCTGCTCCGGCCCGATGCCGCCTGCACTCGCCTCAAGGTTCACGGCAGGGCAGCTCGCGGTCCTACGCGTTGTCGGAGACGAAATCGCCCGCAACGGCGCCTGCGGGCTGTGCATCGACGCCATCGCGGCGCGCGCTGGGGTGAGCCGGCGGCTGGCTCAAGGAGCGATCAGGCTGGCCGAGGGCGACGGGCTGCTCACCATCCAGGAGCGCCGGCACCAGGGCCGAAAGAACGATCCCAACGTGGTCCGGATCATCAGCCGGGAGTGGCTGCAATGGCTCCGGCGGGGAGGGCGATCCGCGGCCCCGGCGCTCTTGGGCAGCATAGGGTGCAAAAATCTGCACCCCACGGATAAGGGAGACCCACAGAGGCAAGTTGTGGAAACGGAACCGAAGAAGGGCTGCCGAGGGGCAGCGGTCGACCTCGGCCGATCAGACCGAACGAGAATTCTCGCGAGCGGTAGGGCGGGCCGAGGCATGCGGTGAGGGTCTGCGGCCGGACGGTATGACGAACGATGCGCGACTATCGATTTTGTGTGGCTTTGCGCCGGGCTGATGGGGTGGTCGATGACCCCGTGCGCGAGGAGCTCATCGCCGCGCACGATGCGGCCGATGCCATCCCTCTAGCCAAGAACGTCGACGTCGACATGATCGGCCTACGGGGGAACGCGATCTACCTCGTTGACCCAAGCGGCCATATCGTGTGGTCGCTTAGGTTGGCAGACGTCTGCAACGACAAGGCGTAGGATGCCGCCTCGAAGCTGCAAGCCGGGGCGAGCAAATGACGGCATCGGTTATCGCCCTGCCGCTGAAAGGATCCGCGCTTCGCGGCCTCGACGCCACCGCTGCCGAGATGCTGGCTGGAGGCCAGGCGGCAACCCTCACAGCCGCGAGGATTAGCCTGCTCCTGACAATCATCCAGGCGCAGCGGGCTGAGCTGATGGCGGTGATCGACGACCTTCAAGCACGCCCGCCCAGCGGGGACACACAGATCGACCGGGCCAACGCGGACCTGCGCGTTGAGGCGGTCAGGGGTCTCGACCAAATCGATCAGATGATCCGGCTTATCGAAGCCTTGCGGCCCGATACCGCGATCAAGGACCCGGCGGGCTGACCCAGGACAACCCATCGGCGGCCTGCTAAGCAGCCCGTCTCACCGGCAGACGCACCCGAGGTGTTCGCGACGCCACACGGCACGTAGCAGGTGAGCACGCGACGACAGGTGGTCGGCAGGCCAGTTCCCTGCCGGTCACCCGTGAAGCCTCGGCCGGGCAGTCGCGTGAGGGTCGGTGCGGCGGGGGAACTGGACACCGCACAGCACCGGCTCACGGCCCTCAGTATGGCTTCAGCCTGAGCACTGGCTGGCCTCTGCCGAAGAGACAGGCGAGCCCCATGGAACCTGACGAGCAGATCCCAGATGAGGAGATCCGCGCCAGGGCCCACGACATCTGGGACCGACATCATCGACCTGAGGGTTATGATCTGCAGTTCTGGCTCATGGCCGAGCGCGAGCTGAAAATGGAACGCAGAGGGAGGCCCAAACAAGAAGCCGAGAGCACGGCGGATGACGCTGGAAGCCCGGCGACCGTGAACACCACTGCGACGGAAGAGCCGACACAGTGAGGCGGCGGTAGTGCCGTTCTCGATAAGCAGCTGACCTCAACCTAATGGAGCATCCGGTAGTGGCATCCAGTGTGTCGGGATGCCCCCATCCCACGGAGCCGGCCTATCCCCGGTCCACAGGCGCCACTCTCCCGTATGCTTATGGTTGTACCGGGTCAGAACGCCCACGAACTGGTACGTGCCGTCGAAGAGAAGGACTCTGCTCCCTTCCTCGGTCGGTGCCGTTTCCATCGTCTTCCACTCACTGACCATGGCCGATCACCACTGCGGCGCTGTGCTGACTCACGATTAACATCCGCTCGCCAATTCGGTCACCGAGACAGCGCCACGTTCCCGGGCTCGGTGGCACCGACCAATCGCATTCAGCGGCGCTGCGGCCCCTTATCCTGGCGTTGGCGGCTGAAAGTCCCGAACTGCGCGAGCAACTGGCTTCGGCTCAGCACCCACTGATAGAAATCGCCCTGGACGACGGTCATCGGCACGCCCTCGCTGAGGGTTGGCGGTCTTCTGGGTTGCAGGCGGTGCCAGCGTGCGCCAGATTTAGCGCATGAGCGTCGACTTCTCGTACTTGCTGCGGAAAGAGGACCCTGGGGCTGCGCTCCGGGATCTCGACGACGTGGCCGTGTTGGCGCCGGTCGTGACGGATGACGGCGACACGATCCCCGCTGGCGCCGAGGGCACCATCGTCGGCGTCTGGAAGGACGGCGAGGCGTTCTTCGTCGAGTTCGCTGAGCCCGAGGGCGCGCTAGCCACGGTCCGTCCAATCAACCTGAGACGCACTGGCCGCCACGCCCCGTGAGCCGGCAAGGGCTCCCGGCGCTCCTCGGTCTGCGGGTCCAAGGTGAGAAGGTCGTCAGCTACCTGCTCGACCCGACGCACCCCAAGGGCGGCTCAAAGGCCAAGTACCTCCTGCGGTTCGGCTTCACCGCCGAGGAGCCTCAGTTGCTGGCCGATGCTCTCGCCATCCACTACCAGGCTGCGCCAGACGCACGCATGATGTTCGATGAGGTCGGGTCGCGGCGCGTCATCTGCGAAGGCCCGATCCAGGGGCTGGATGGGCGCGAGCCATGGATCCGGTCTGTCTGGCTCGTCGAGCCCGACATGTACGGACGGCTACTCACCGTCGTGCCGCTGCCGGGCCGTGGAGCAGCCGATCCTAGACCCTACACCTCCACCTAAAGTTCAACCTCAAGCTCAAGGTTTAGATACACCTAAACCTACACCTAAATCGCGAGATCACCGTGAGAACCGGCAGGCGTTCACGGTGTGGCTCGACCGGGAACTCATCGCCAAGGTGCGAGGGCTGTCTCGCGAATTGGTCGCGGAACACGGTCGGGCCGGCAACTCGATTGAGGCATTGGTGACGGAGGCGCTGAACGAGGTGCTGGCCAAGCACGACCGATAGGGACGAGGCCGGGCGAGCCGTGATGATATGGCCGCCCGGCGGCAGCACAATAGTCCAGAGTGCAAACGGGGCGGTGAGGGAGCCGAGGGCCGGGCGGCCGCGTTTGACCTCCTACTGGCAGGAGTTCCCCATGAGCGCGCGTATCTACCCGGATGTGAACACCACCTCGGCGAGCAACGCGGCCGCAAACACTGCGGACCATCGCCTCGGCGAGGACATCGACACCACAGACCAGATCAGCAGCCCCGTCCTGCTTGGCCTCGGGGTAGCGGGCGCGATTGTGGCCGATCTGCTGATCTGGCTGGCGATAGGCTAGGGGCCGGTTCCCGGATAGGCGAGGGGTACGGCATTGGTCGGCTGCCCTTCGCGCGTCCTTAGACCAGCTCCGCCGTGTTCAAACGACCGTCGGCTGCGGCCTCGGAATGAGCGACGGCAATGGCGCTTAACCATGCACTGAAGCTTGAGGGTCCGATGATGAAGGTGTTCCAGATCCGTCAGACCGCAACGGGCGCCATCCTCTGGACTGGCTCGGCAGCCGACCCGATCGCCGCTCTCGACGCCATGGCACACGAGGCCGGGTACTACGATCACGGCGACATCCCGGATCACCTGCGGGCCGGTGGCCTATCTGCGGAAGAAATCCGGGTCTGACGGCGTAGAGCATGCCGGTGGATGAGCCGCCGACCTGCGAGGTGAAGGTCGAGGGGGTTGGTGCGTTGTCAGCTTGAACGAAGCTGCCATCCATCACTCTGCCGCGTTGAAGCGCTGCCCCGCCTGTCATGGCCGGGTGATGATCCTTGGCACCTACAGCAGGCCTGATGTTCGCCGCTCGATGTCCCATCGGAAATCGCATGGGGGCTGTCCGCTCAAGCCGGACACTTACACTGGCACTCCGTCGCTGCATCCGCAGGCGCTCACCTGAGGTGGGTCGGCTCCGTCCCCTGATATGACGATAGAAGCCCGCCCTGGTGTTCCAGGTGCGGGCTTGATGCGACTGCGCCGACGAGGCCGCACCGCGAGACCGTACATCCGGGTCTCGGTGCTGCTCTTCCGGCGCTCAGCCCCCCAGCCGGTCGCTGATTGCTACCTCGACCGTTATGGTTAACAGAAGGTTGCTGCCAATCGAAGCACTCGCCGAAGCCGCCCTCCGCGAAGATTTGCTGGAGCGCATTGTCTTTCGGCCGCAGTGGGATTTGGGCAGCTTCTGAAACTATCTAGCCCATACCTCCGTTCTGCGAAGGCGTAGCCGACTTCGGCGGCGCGATCTCCGGAGCAGTTAGTGGCACGTACCTTTAGCCTGATCCTCGCGGCTGGCCTCACGGCAGGCGCTTCCCTCCCAGCAGATGCCGCGACGAAGAAGGTGCAGGTACCGAACCAATTCGATGGCTCCTGGACCATTGTGGCAATCACGGCCGAGGGACCGTGCTCGGCCAATGCGAGCTACCACGTGCAGATCAAGGAGAGCGACGCCTCGATCCCCGGAGAGGACGTCGATATCGACGGCGGTGTGTCGGCTGGCGGTGTCGTGCAGGCCACGATCACCCAAGGCTCGAACAAGGTGCCGATCGCCGGAAGTCTGACCGCTAAGGGCAGCGGCAGCGGCACTTGGCGCACGTCTGGTGGCTTGGTCGAGTGCAGCGGTAGCTGGAGCGCGAAGCGTTCTAGCTAGGCTTTCTATGACGAAGCCGCACGGCCTTCACGGAGCGGAGAGGCGCTTCGTGTGGTCGTGTCCCTGATGGTGGTGTAGCTCGGCGGTAGCGAGAGAGCCCGTCCGCGCGCCTTCCACAGGGCTGTGGCGGGCGGGGCTCCCCGCGGGGTGGTCATCGGCGGTTGCCGGGTAGGGTCGGGT
>Ga0209909_100425_pt1 | contig 27835 bp, 27 predicted proteins | sample FECB22metaG_FD_188302 | JGI IMG/M metagenome (GOLD analysis project Ga0209909, IMG submission 188302) | Cyanobacterial communities from the Joint Genome Institute, California, USA - FECB-22 (SPAdes) (version 3) | ecosystem: Environmental > Aquatic > Thermal springs > Hot (42-90C) > Microbial mats... | reverse complement strand
CCGGGCTCGGCGGGCTCTCACCCGACGAGTACGAGGACGCCTACCATCGATCCCAGCGCGACGATCACAGATGACCCGGACTCCGGGAAACCGGGGGAACCTCAGCGCCCAATTCGCTAGTCTCGCCGGGCTCGGTATCCCTGCGGCGTGCCGTGGGTGATCCGCGAGGCCGTGCGGCAGGTCATATGCCACACAGAGCTGGCGGTCCGGCGTATCGGCGGGCTGAAACCGACCCGGTCTCGTTGTACCTGTTCCTCGATGCCGGCTCCGGTGCTGTTTGGGCGGATGCGGAGCCGCGGTAGCGCGAGCACGTCGTCCGCGGAGCTGGCCACTCGGAACTCGGTCGTGCATGCGCTGGCGTATCCGGCGCGGGAGATGGCGCTCCGCATCTGTGCGCTCGAGACGCCGGCCGGGTAGCAGAAGGACTCAACGTGTAAGCCGAGCCGATCCTCGAGTTCGTTCTTGCTGGCCTGGACCTCGTCTGTCGCGACACGCAGGCCGTTCTGGGCCCGAGCGTTGACTGCGCGGCTCCCGATCTCCACGCCCGCTCTCCCCAGGTGCGCGAGCTCGTCCCAGCCGAGGTGCGATCGCTCACGTGGTTCCCAACGCGAGGCTCGACGCCCGACTGCACCGGTCGGAACGTAGAGGGTAGCGCGAGCACCAAATCTCCGGATGAGGTCGTAAGCGTTGAGGAAGTCCAGCAGCGCGTCGTCGAACGACAAGGCAATGACAGGGCGGGAACGGTTCTCCTCGAGGAGTTGCCGCGCCTCGGTGACACCGACAAGCTTCCATCCGGTCGTGGTGAGAAAGTGCAGGTGCTCCTCGAGCAGTGACACGGGCACCGTCCTCGCAGCCGCGGTCTCAGGGCTGTGATGTGGGACGGAGCGGTACCTGAGGATCGGCAGACGCCGCCATATCGCGCGCGCCTCCCGGTAGGGCGACGGGCGCGGTTGCCCCAGCCGTATACGCGCAAGCATCTCTGCACGACCATGGAGGCCATGGAGGGGCCCCGCTCGGGGGCTGGATTCGCTGTCCACGTCGTTCTCCGGATAGTTCTACTTTATCGGACCGATGGATTGGAAAAAACGGTCAGATCCGACCAGTGTCACGAACTCGCGGCGTGATACCTCGCAACCTCTTGTTGGCGCCTGCTGGACGAGCCGGCAGGCTGCGGATCCACTCGAAGTGCCCGGTCTGCGCGTTACAGACGCCGCCGCGGCGATCGCCATCTCGAATAATCACGGCCCCGATATTCTTGGAGGTGGGGCGGCATGGCGAGGCGACTCCTGCTCCTGCATGTTCACCCGAATGATCCAGCGTGGATGGCATCGCCCCGGAGGTGTGCGGGACAATTTGTGTTAAGAGATCGCATTGAACGTCGAGCCGAAATAGTGAAGGCGAACCCGATCTCCAGCGACACCCAGCTGGCGCCTGCGAGCCTCGATCGATGCCAGGCACCCCGACTACTTCTCCGCTCCGCGTCGAGAGAACCCATGACACGCTCACCGCCATCTACCAGCGCGCATCGCGCCCGCGCGAAGTCAGGAAGGTGCCCAACAGGCGTCCCGCCCAGGGCGCCTCGGCGGCACGCAGCGCTTGTCAACGGCCAGTTTGTGGTCCCCGCTGATGACTCCCCGGCATGGAGCCGGTTGTTGACGTTCGGATCTACTTCACGTGGACGGATTGGCGTTCAAGAGGTCGTGGGGATCCGCGCGGCCGACGGAGCTGCTCGACTCCCTGCATGTGCATGAGCGCACACGCTTTGTGACTGGCAAGTTCGACAGATGGGCGTACGGTGTTCGACCGAACAGCGTAATATTCACCTTTTCGTCCCCCGCTGTAGTTGCGCCCGTAACGAACCCGCACCCACTGGTCGAGTGGCACAGCGCCTCGTGCTTGCGTCCCTCCCACGGTGAGAGGTGCCCCCATGATCGAAAGACCGCCCGATATCTCCATCGTCATACCTGCTCGGAATGAGGCCACCAACCTCCGGATTATCCTTCCCGAGCTTCCCGATGTTCATGAGGTGATTCTGGTCGACGGGCGATCGACGGACAGCACCGTCGAAGTCGCACGGCGTCATCATCCCGGCATCAAGGTCCTGCAACAGACCCGGAGAGGTAAAGGCAACGCCCTGGTCTGCGGATTCGCTGCGGCCACCGGTGACATCGTGGTCATGTTCGATGCCGACGGCTCCGCAGACCCAGCCGAGATCCCACGATTCGTCCGAGCGTTGACCGACGGCGCGGACTACGCTAAGGGCACGCGCTTCGCCAGGTCGGGTGCCGACACGTGCGGAAGCGACGACATCAGCCTGCTGCGCCAAGCCGGCAACGCCGGGCTCAACTCGGTGGCGAACCTGATGTTCGCCACGTCCTTCTCCGACCTCTGCTACGGCTACAACGCCTTCTGGCGCCAGATCCTGCCGCAGCTGAAGCTACCTCCCGTGCAGGTCCCCGACCTCCCAGCCGACAAGATGCTCTGGGGCGACGGCTTCGAGATCGAGACGGTGCTGAGCTGCCGGGTCGCCGCCAGGAGGCTGCGTGTCACTGAGGTCCCTAGTCTGGAGCGTCGGCGCATCAACGGCGACACCAACCTCCGTACGTTCGCGGACGGCTCGCGCGTCCTGAGGACGATCATCTCCGAACGCATCACGGCAGGTCCCCGGAGCCGCCGGACGAGGCAGCTCCCCCTGCCTGCAGGCGTTCCAGCGAACGACACCATCGCCCCAGGCCGGCATCCAGCCGACGCCTTGCTCGGCCGCGCCGTTCAGCTGCCTCACCACGGCGCCGACCTCACGTCCGGCCCCTCCGTCGGCCTGCGGTCCCGGCGCCACTGGTCCAGACTCGCCCATCGAGACCGGGGAGTTGCGCAGGATGCTTCGTGATGAGCCGTTCGGTCGATTCTCGGCTGCGGTGCTTTCCTCCGGTGCGGGGGAGGCTTCCCCGGATCCGTTCACACCGAGTATGTCGGCGATCATCTGTGCGTTCGACGACAACCGGTGGGACGACACGCTGGCGGCCGTGGCATCGGTGAAGGCGCAGATTCCGGCCCCCCTCGAGGTGATCCTGGTTGTCGACCACAATCCGGACCTGCGCGACCGCTTCTCCGCGGAGCTCGACGTGACCGTGGTCGACAACCTCGGCCCGCGGGGCCTCTCCGGCGGCAAGAACACCGGTATCGCGCTGGCCCAGGGTGACGTCGTCGTGTTCCTCGACGACGACGCGGTCGCCGAGCCCGGCTGGCTCGCTGCGCTCGCCCAGTCATTCACCGATCCCGACGTCCTCGGTGTCGGCGGCCTGACGCTCCCGGCGTGGGCAACCGACCGTCCACAGTGGTGGCCCGTTGAGTTCGACTGGGTCGTCGGATGCACGTTCGTCGGACGGGACCCCGGCGTCGTGCGCAACCTGCTGGGCGGCAATGCGTCGTTCCGGCGGGAGGTGTTCGGCCTCGTCGGCGGGTTCCCGACGCACATCGGCCGGACCTCGGACAAGCGACGCCCCCTGGGGTGCGAGGAGACCGAGCTCTGTATCCGGGCGAGCCAACGTAGGCCGGGTGGCCGCTTCGTGTTCGAACCGCGCGCAGTGATCCACCACCGTGTTCCCCTCATTCGCGAGCGCTTCGCCTACTTCCGGGCACGGTGCTATGCCGAGGGCCTGTCCAAGGCACTCGTCTCGCAGAGTGTCGGTGTACAGGACGGATTGGCGGCCGAGCGGACGTACACGACCGTCGTTCTGCGGCGCGGTGTCGTCCGCGGCATCCGCGAGGGACTCGCCGGGCGCTTGAACGGGTTCCGGCGTGCGGGCGCGATCGTCACCGGAGTCGCCTATGCGACCGCCGGGTACGCGGTCGGCTGTGCCCGGCAGAGGTGGTGGGGGGCCGCCCCGTGACCAACGTGGTCCCCATCCTGATGTACCACTCCGTCAAAGAAGATCCACCCGCGACCACGCGAAAACTCTCCGTCCGGCCAGAGCAGCTGCGTTCACACCTGCAGTTCCTGCGCGAGAACGGCTTCACCGGCCTCACGTTCACCGACCTGTGCAACCGCGCCCGCCGCGATGCCTGCGACATGCCCGAGCGCCCGATCGTGCTGACCTTCGACGACGGGTACGCCGACGTGCACGAGGAGGCACTGCCGCTGCTCGCCGAGCACGGGTTCCCGGCCACCGTGTTCGTCACGACCGGATGGCTCCGGGACTCCGGGATGGAGGCCGCCGGCCGACCACTGGACCGCATGATGGCGTGGACGCAGGTGCGGGAGCTGGCGGACGCCGGGTTGGAGGTCGCGGCACACAGCCACAGCCACCCGGAACTCGACCAACTCAGCGATCGCGCTCTGCGTGCCGAGCTGATCCACAGCCGGTCGCTGCTCGAGGAGAGGCTCGGTATCGAGGTACCCAGTCTGGCGTACCCGTTTGGCTACTCCAGCCGCCGCGTCAGGGATGCCACAGCGGAAGCGGGCTACCAGCAGGCCGCAGCAGTGATGAACGCCGTCGCCGAGCGGGACGCCGACCCGTTCGCGGTTCCTCGGCTCACCGTGCGGCGTTCGACATCGCCGACCCTGTTCCGCCGAATCGCCTCGTGCGAGGAGCTCCACCGCGTCTTTCGGATCGACCGGGCGTTGACGAACGGGTGGACCGTCGTGCGCCGGTCCCGCTCATTGATGCGCCGGGTGCGCCGTGGTTGACACCAACACGCGGGCACAACCGGCCGTCCCCGTCACCCGGCCGCTGCGCCGGCGTCGACCGGCGCGGACGTGGCGCGATGCACCCTCAGCGCTGCGCACCCCACAGATCACCCGCGTCGATCTCGCCGTAGCGCTTCTCGTTCTGTGTGGAGTCGTCGTCTGGTGGAGGTCGATCACCGATCTCCCGCTCCTGGCCATGACCGACGTCGGCCTCGCGTCCGTCCTGCCGCCCGGGGCCTGGGGCGGGTTCGGCCTGGTCGGGCTGTCCTTCATGGTGGCGCTGCGTGGCGGACGGACGGGAGCGATCGTTCTGTCGCTGATGGCGACCGTGCTGGTACTTCATGGTCTGGGCGTGGTCGCTGAGCCAGAGATGCGGTTCCAGGTGGCGTGGCGCCATATCGGTATCGCCGACTACATCGTGAACCGGGGCGAGGTCGATCTGAACCTGGATGCCTACCAGAACTGGCCGGCGTTCTTCGCGCTGACCGCGTTCCTCTGGCAGGCGACCGGCGTCGGTGATCCGACAGCGGCGCTCACCTGGACGCCCGTCGCATACAACTTGCTGTACCTGGTGCCGCTAGTCGCCATCGGTCACCGGATGTTCCGCGACCGGACGGTCGTGTGGCTCGCCGCTTGGCTGTTCACCGTGAGCAACTGGATCGGGCAGGACTACTTCTCGCCGCAGGGGTGGTACCTGTTCATCTACCTGGTCGTCCTCGCCGTGCTGCTGGAGTGGTTCACCCCAGACGTCTCGACTTTCGGCAGTGCACGGGTGCTCGGTGTCTCCAGGCCACCGGTTCAGCACCGATCGTGGTGGCGGTCGTTGTGGTCGTCGGCGGCGCCGGCGCTCGGCAGCCCCGTCACGACCCCCGGCCGGAGGACCGCGTTGCTCGCGCTGGTGCTGCTGCTGTCCGCCGTGACGATCGCCGGTCACCAGCTGACGCCGTTCGCGCTGGTGCTCGGAACGGGCGCTGCATTCCTTGTGGGGTGGTCGCGCCTGAGGGCCCTCCCGTTCGTGGTCCTGCTCGGGACACTGGCATGGATCGGGTATGCCGCCGCCGCCTACGCCGCGGGACATCCCGAGACGTTCAACCAGGCCGGCGCGCTCTCGGCCATCTTCGAGCAGACGGTCGGGCAGCGTTTGAGCGGTTCGCCCGGACATGAGCTGATCGTCCAGCTCCGGCTGCTGGCAACCCTGGTTCTGTGGTTCCTGGCCGCGGTCGGTGTTTACCGCCTCGTCCGCAGTGGACGCCGGGATCTCGCCCGCGGGCTCGCCGTGCTCGCGCTGTCGGCCTTCCCGCTCCTTGCCGCGCAATCGTACGGCGGCGAGGCCCTCATGCGGATCGCATTCTTCGCGTTGCCGTTCATGGCGCTGCTCGCTGCAGTCGGCCTGGCCGGGCCGTCACCGTCGACAGCCCGTCGGAGTGCGCTGGCCCCCGCGCTCGTTGTCGGGCTCCTGCTTGTCATGGTGTTCCCGTTCACCCGGTATGGCAACGAGCGCATGGACTTCTTCATGCCCGACGAGGTGGTAGGTGTCCAGGAGATGTACCGCCTCACACCCCCCGGCTCGGTCATCACATCGGTGACCGGCGCGCTCCCGTGGCGGTCGATTCGATATGGCGACGACGACTACCGGCTGCTGGTCGATGGCAACCCGGTCGAGTCCACTCCGGATATCGGGCGTGAGGGCACCGTGGATATCGACATCCCAGACCGCGCGGTGCTCGCCGCGCAGGTCGCCTCACGCATGGCATCTGCTCCCGGACAGCGATCTGTGTTGCTCGTCAGCCGCGCCCAGGGCGCCGAACTGGACCTGATGGGGCCATACCCACCAGGAGCCGAGGACCGGCTGCTCGCGGCGCTGCGAACCTCGCCGGCGTTTCGGACGATCTATGCCAACGACAACGTCACAGTGTTCGAGCTGACGGGTGGGGCCCGCGCATGACCACATCGCTGAACGGACACCTCGGCTCCGCGAGCGCCCGCCCCCTGGCCCCGCGAGCACGAACCGTCGGGAATCGGGCGCCGCTGCTGCTCTCCCTTTTCGGCCTGCTCGTGGGCACGCTCGTCGTCGCCGACGTGCAGTCCCCGGTACGCGCGGCGTTCGTGTTCTTCTTCGTGCTCGTCGTGCCTGGACGAGCTGTCCTCGACTGCTGGGGCCTGGCAGGCGGGTGGCTCGGGGCCGCCCTGGTCGTCGCCACGAGTGTGTCGATCGCCACCGTCCTCGCGACCGCGCAGCTCTACCTCGGGCTCTGGTCACCGTCCGGCACCGTGCTGGCGCTGGTGCTCGTCACCGTTGTGGCGCAGATCGCGCGGTACTGGTCGCCCCAGCGGGACGAGGCGGTGCCCTCGTGAGCACCGACATCGTGTCCGGGCCGGCGGGGGCGATTCCCGTTCTCGCGGTGATCGGCTTGCTCGTCATCCAGGAGTTCGCGCGGGAGCAGCGTCCGGTCACCGTCCCTCGATCGAGGTCGCCCGGTTCTGTTCTCACCATCTGGGCTGCGCTCGTCGCCTTCGGAATCCTCGCCCTCCGATTCTACGGGTTCTCATGACCCACGACGAACCAGCTCACGGTGTCCCACCCGTACGGTCGGAGAAAGGAACTCCCCGGTGAAAGCTCTCATTCTGGCGGCCGGGTACGGCCAGCGTATGCGCCCGCTCACGGAAAACCGCCACAAAACACTGCTCACGATCGGTGGACGCACGATCATCGACCGGATCCTGCACGGTCTCCGCCTGCACGGAATCACCGAAGTGTTCATCGTGACCGGCTATCGCGCCGAGGAGCTCGTCGAGCACGTCCGTGACAACCACCCGGACTTCGCGTTCACGTTCGTGCACAATGAGCGCTTCGACAAGACGAACAACATCTTCTCGATGGCGCTCGCGTTCGAGCAGATCACATTCGACTCCGATCTCCTGCTCATCGAGTCCGACCTGATCTACGAGCCGGCAGTGCTCGACCGGATCATGAAGTGCTCGTACGAGAATGTGGCGCTGGTCGACCGGTACCGGCCGGGGATGGATGGCACGGTCGTGGCCCTGACTGCGGACAATGTGGTGTCGAACGTGATCCCGCCGAGTCAGCAGCCGGCGAACTTCGACTTCAGCGACAAGTACAAGACCCTGAACATCTACAAGTTCTCGCGGGACTTCTGTGCCACCACGCTTCACCGCCTGTTGACCACCTACGCTCGCTTGATCGACGACAACTGCTACTACGAGATGGTCCTCGGCATGTTGGTCTACATGCAGCAGGCCGAGATTCATGGGGAGGTCATCGAGTCCGAGCTCTGGAGCGAGGTCGACGATCCGACCGATCTACGCCTGGCCGAGTTCAAGTTCACACCCTCGGCCCGCTACGGCATTCTCGAGTCCTCGTGGGGTGGCTCGTGGGATCTAGGAGTACTCGACTTCGCGTTCATCCGGAATATGTATTTCCCGACCCCGGCGATGTTCTCCGAGATGCGTTTCCACCTTCCGGAGCTGCTGCAGAACTACGGCTCGACCCAGACCGTGCTGAACACGAAGCTCTCGTGGGCGCTGCGCTGGCCGGACGGCCGGACCCATCTACTGTCCGGAGCGTCTCAGTGCTATCCGTGGCTGAAGACCTGGTTCGCCGGGAAGAAAGTTCTCACGCCGGAGCCCACGTTCGGTGAGTACACCCGGATATTCCCCGACGCCGACCGATACGCCGACGGTCCGGGCGTCGACTGGGCGGAGCTGGAGCGCAGAGCCAGTGCCGCCGAGGTCGTGGTGTTCGTCAATCCGAACAACCCCAGCGGTACGACGCTCGACAGCAACTGTATCGCCGAATTCGCACGGTCGAATCCGGACAAGGTGGTAATCGTCGACGAGTCGTTCATCGAATTCTCAGGCCAGCAGCCGTTGGCGGAGATCGTTCACCGCGAGGACATCATGAATGTCCTCATCATCAAGAGCCTGAGCAAGAGCCTGGGGGTCCCGGGCCTGCGGCTGGGCGCGCTGCTGACGCTCGACCCGGGGCTGACCGCCCGGATCGCCGACGAGACACCGATCTGGAGCGCGAACTCGATGGCCGAGAACTTCCTCGACATCATGCTCAAGCACCGTCCGGCGCTGCACCAGTCGTTCCGGCGCACCGTCGCTGACCGCGACGACCTCAGCGCGATGCTCGCCCGGCTGCCGATCGTCGAGCAGGTGTTCCCGAGCGGGGCGAACTTCGTGCTCGCCCGCCTGACGACGTCGCCGCAGGTGACGGGCGAGCTGACTGCACGGCTGGTCGAGAAGCGCCTCATCCACGTCAAGGACGTGTCTCAGAAGTTCCGCACCGGCGACGGCTACTGGCGTGTGGCGGTACGGACACCGGCCGACCACGACCGGCTCCGCGACGCCGTCTCACAGCTGGCGCCCCGTCAATTCGATCACGCTGTGCCTGCGTCCGCCGCCACGAGCCCAGGAGGAATCATCCGATGAGCGTCGACAACCCACATCCGACCGCTCGGGAGCCCGCCGCCGGGACAGCGGTCAGACCCCCGCGACCGGGGCCGGCGGCTGCGCTGCGCGGGAAGGTCGAGATGTACCGCACGCTCATGTCCATTCCGGATAACGGCGCTGTCGGGACGTGGACGGTGCTGAGCCCGCTGGTGAGTCAGGCACCGAAGGCCCTGCCGCTGGTCGGTGACAGGTATCGGCGCCGGCGCAGCGCCCTCTACGAGCAGGACATGCGGCTGCTCAACGACGTGCTCGCGAGCAGCCCTCTCGCCGGGCGTTACTGGGTCTGGAGCGGCTTACTCCTCGGCTGGGCCCGCGAGGGTCGGGTTCTCTCCCACGACGTCGGCGATGCCGACCTGGGCGTAGAAGCCGAGGACGCCGATCTCTTGCTCCGGGCCGAGGAGCACCTCGTGGCCGCGGGCTTTCACCGCTGGTTCTGCTTCCGCAACCGGGCGGGCCGGCTGACACAGCGTGTCGTGGTCCGGCACGGGTTCCGGTTCGAGTTCTTCCTGATGGACAACGTGGGCGAAGGTCTGCAGGCGTTCCACGTGTACGGGCCCGGACGCTCGGGGCCGGTGGAGCTCGCCGGGCACCTCCCGAAGCAGGAGCTCGAGCCGTTCGAGTTTCTCGGGCGGAGGTGGATGAAGCCGCGAGATCATGAGCTGTGGCTGCGAACCTGCTACGGGGACTGGCGTACACCCGATCCTTCCTGGGGCATGTTCGACGACCGCAGCCTGGTGGCGCACCGGTCGTGGGTTCCCGGGGCCGACAGTGCCGGCTGACGCGTTGTGTCGACATCGGGGGAGGAGGTCATGGGGTCCCGTCTGACTCACGTCTCACAGGGCGCTGTGGATCGCTCGGCCGGTGCGCACACGGTCGACATCATGGAATCCGCCGCGGGACGCGGGCGTCATCGACGGCCAATGCGGGTCGGTCCCGCGGTCCGGCGGCGCCGGTGGCGGACCTGCGCTGCCGTCACCACCGCCGTCGCGCTACTGGTGGTCGTCGTGACGCTCTACGAGACACCGCCCCGGCCGGATCAGGCCGTCGAGATCGGCACGGCGCTCACCGAGCGCAGCGTCGACGCCTGGAACCCCGAGCCGGCGACCAACCGTGCTAAGGACATCCTGCGCAACGTCACCGAGATGGCGAACCAGCACATCATGGGCTGGGGCGCGCTCAACCCGGCGCCTGCGCCCGGCGAGCGGTCGTGGGAGTCACTCGACGCTCGCGTCCGGCTGATGGACTCGACGGGCGTAACACCCGTGATCACGTTGTGCTGCGCACCGGACTGGATGAAGGGTGGCCGTCCCGGCGAGACCGACTGGAGCCGGATCGAGGTCGCCCCCGACCGCGCGCACTACGCCGACTTCGCCGAACTCGCGGTGGATGTCGCGCGCAGATACCCGCAGGTGCGCGACTTCGTCGTGTGGAATGAGCTCAAGGGCTTCTTCGACCCGACGAACAACAGGTGGGACATCGAGTCCTACACCGAGCTCTACAACACGGTCTACCGGGCGCTGAAGGCCTACGACCCCACGCTCTCCGTGGGTGGGCCATATGTGTCCATCGACAGTTGGTCCAACGCCGCTTCAGCGAGCGACCCATCGTCGATATCTGGCCCCTGGGGAACGCTCGACCAGCGCGTCCTCGACGCCGTCGATTACTGGCTGGCGCACGCGGACGGGGCCGACTTCATCGCGGTGGACGGTACCAACGCCACCAGGGACGAGGGACTGATCACCTCACCGGCCGTCTCGAACGGGAAGTTCTCGGCCACCACCCGCTGGCTGGTCTCGCGTACCGACCTGCCGGTCTGGTGGATGGAGCTGTATCCGGACGTGCTGCCCCACGAGGATGCCCGCTCCACCTACGCCGCGGACGTGGCCCTCGATGCCATCCTGCGGATCGGCGACGCGGGCGGCGACGCGATCTTCATCTGGCAGCCTGAGTCGGATCCTCGCTTCCATTCGGTCGCGTTGTGGGACTCCACCGCGACGCCGGACGGCGGCCGACCCGAGCCGCTGGTGAGCCGGTTGCAGGAGCTACAGGAGATCTGGTCGTCGGGTTCTGCGGTGCGCTATCGCTGGGAGAACGACCGCCTAGTCCTCAACCCGGTGCAGCCGTGACCACCAGGGCATCCGCGGGCACCCGCACCGGGGCGCACGAGAGGAGCCCGACGTGACGGGGGCGTTGGCCACGGTCCGCGAACGCATGCTGCCCCGGGATCCGATGCAACGCAGCGCCGTGGCGCTCGCTGCCAACACCGGCGTCACGTCCGTGCTCGGGTTCCTGTACTGGGTCGTCGCCGCGCGCTACTACAGCCCGGCGATCGTCGGCGAGTCGGCGGCGCTGATCTCGGCGATGGTGTTGATGGCCAGCATCGCCGAGCTCAACCTCTTCAACACACTGATCCGGTTTCTGCCGACGGCCGGCTCGAACACGCGGCGCTATACGCTCCGCGCCTATCTGACGGTTGCCGGAGCGGGGACTCTCGTCGTGCTCGCCGCGCTGCCGTTCTTGCAGAAGTTCGCGCTGGTTCGCGACCTGGCGCATTACGGTCCGGCCGGTGTCGCTTTCGTCGTCGCAGCGCTTCTGGTGTGGACGCTGTTCGCATTGGCGGACAGCGTGGCGATCGGAGCACGGGCGGCCGTATGGGTACCGGTGGAGAATGGCCTGTTCGGGGTGGCCAAGCTGGTACTGCTGTTTATGTTCGCCGCCGCGATGCCCCGCTTCGGCGTGTTCTGGTCCTGGTTTCTGGCGATGATCCCGGTGCTCGTCGCGATGAACGTGCTGCTGTTCTCGCGCCTGCTTCCCCGCCACGCGCGGGAGTCGGCGGGCCAATCCGAGCGGGTCTCGCGACGGGACGTCGCCGCATTCATGACGCTGGACAACATCGCGCTGCTGGGGTCCACTGCCGCGAACTACGTACTCCCGGTGATGGTCGCCGTGCTGGCGGGCAACGAGGCCAACGGCTACTTCTTCGTCGCGTGGGGTGTCGCGACAGTGCTCGAGGTCGCGCTGGTCAACGTGGCGGCCTCCCTCACCGTCGAGGGTGCTCGCCAACGGGAGCGGCTCGGCGAGATGGTCTCGACGCTGCTGCGACGGACGACCGTCCTCGCCGTCCCGCTCGTCCTGCTGCTACTCCTCACCGCACCAATGATCATGTCGCTGTACGGGGACGCGTACGTCGCGAACTCCACCGACCTGCTGCGCGTGGTCGTGCTCGCGGCGCTGCCCCGAATCCTGATCGTGGTGTGGATGAGCCTCAATCGGGTGCGGCAACGCCTGGGCCAGATCCTGGCCGTGCAGGCCGTGATCACCGGGTCGGTGCTCGGCCTATCGTGGGCGCTCCTTCCGGGTTACGGGATCATGGCCGTCGGCGTCGCGCACCTCGCCGTGCAGTGCGTGGTCGCGCTGGCGCTCGTGCCGTCGGTGTTGCGCGTGGTCCGCGGTCGCGGCTGACCATCCGATAGACGGCTCTGATGGTTCGTCAAGCTCCGAGGGCTCGGGTTCGTGTCCATGACCGGCGCCGTCGACACCGCATCGACACCGAATACTCAAAGCGGCTGAAGCGTCGGAGCGTCGACCCGTCGTAGCCTCGATGCGCGCGGGTGGGGTTGCCGTCGGCGTGTTCGGCGCGAGGGGGTCGAACACACCTCAGCGGTAGGGCTGGGGCGGTCGAGCTTCACGAAAGATCTGATGCTCCAGCTCTGTTAGGTGCTCGGTTAGCTCAACCGTTGTGTCGAGCAGCACGGCAGTGCGTACCTGATCGTGGGTCCAGCCTGCGGCGAGTGCACACTCGATAAACATCATCTCCTGCTGTTGAGCCAGACGACGCGAGCTGTCGATGAACCACGGCCACAGGCGTAGCGCTTCAGCCGATTCCGTTCCGGGTGGGCCTCGTCGAATGGCCAAGCGCGCGGCGAGGACGACCGCGACCTGCGGATCGACATGCTGTGCTACGTCGATGCCAACTTCGGCGACGATCCAATGCCACAGGTCCGCAGGTACATTTCCCGGCCGACGTGGCAACGAGTCCGCATCCTCGAGCACAGACACCTCCGAAACAACAGGATCAGCGGGCCGCAATCATTTGATACCGCCTCGGATACCCAAACGAGCGCCTGCACCGACGGGGGGACACATCCAGCGGTTCGACACCCGGTCGCCGACGTTGGGCGGTGGCCCCTCAATCGCGGATCGTCGAATCGGGCGCGTTCGACATCTGCGTGCTGACGACTGCCGCGGTCGATAGCGTGGCTGCGGGGACTGTCGGCGCTCGACAACTTGTGAGCTCGGGGGCGATGGCGCCGGGACGGAATTGCGTCGCCTGCTCCTACGGCTCGGCATGGATCAGACGACCAGCAGGCCGCCCGCGACGGCGACCGCCACGGCGCTTGCCACGATAATGGCGGCACGGCCGTACCGGGTGTTCCGCGGTAGTGATCGCAGGGGAAACACGAGCTGGCGTGCGAGTACGTAGGCCGCAAGTGTGGCGACGAACAGGGCGCCGACCGGCGCCGGTCGTGCTGACCAAGCCACTGTTGCGGCCGCCACTCCGATCCCGGCAGCGGCGCTTGCTTCGATCAACTGCGCAGGGACTCGCCGCATCCCGAGGCGGCGATCAGACGACCACAGACCCCAGCGCGACGCTGTCGGTCGCCCAGCGCAGCAGCCCCCGAACCAGCATCCGAGCCGGCCGATGCCTGCACCGATGACGAGCGCGGGAGCGCTCAGATCGAGGACAGCGAGGACCGGCACCTTGCCGACGACGCTACCGATGATCATCGTTGCCATCGCGGCGAGCACGAACCCCTGCAGGCACATGCCCGTCCACCGAGCCGGCCCTGTGCGTGGCCGATCTCGGTGTTCGACCAGGTAGTAGACCCTGGCGCCGACGAGCCCGACGAAGCAAGCGAGCAACGACGTGCTCAGCACCGCCACCATCGGCAAACCGCTGCGCAGCACCAACGCCGACTGCAAACCCAGGGCCACGACCGCACCGAGCCCAACCAGCCCCGGCCAGGAGCCCAAGCGTGTCCCGGGCGCCTTCGCCGAGACGACCGGGGCGTAGCCCGTGCGGCCGGACGCGGTGACAGACGAGGCCCGTCGCAGGTCTGCGGGCCCCGCGACGATGGAGGCTGTCACGTCCCATTCACCGGAAGGGATGTTCTCGACACGGCGGGTGAGCGTGATGGGCCCGGCGCTGGGCAGGACCGGGTCGATGACGTCGTGTGTGGTGAAGGTGTCTGGCACCCCGGCGGTCGAGGAGCGGTGAACACCGTCGAACTGGACCGTGACCGGTCCGGCCGCACCGCTGGACGGGGCGCGGAAGGTGTAGCTCAGGCCTAACGCCTGAGGGTCTGCGTCACGCAGTTCTTCGCACCCGACTCTCGTGACCTCGAGCGCGCTGGGCCCGCGGCTCGCACTGCCGTCGTCGACGTCGAGTGCGGCCGCTCCTGAGTCGCGGGCGGCCTCGACACCACTGCCGTCGGTCACCTTCGGCGCTGCTACTGGATGGTGGCGCGTGCCGCCCTTCGACGGTCGGGCCGAGCTGATCAGCTCCGACGCCGGAGCAACGCTGCCAGCTTGGAAGTCAGGAGCCAGGTCGACCGTCGTCGCCCCAGCGCGACCGGACTGCTTCGCCCGCCGAGCGGCACGACGCTTCTGTTTACGTCCCATGCTGATCATGCCTCCAAGCCCCAACTCCTACGCACCATAGTAGTTGGAGGTGCACTTGGGCGTGAGAGCGGAGAAGTCGAGGGTGCTGATCAGTGCGTGGCGCCGAGGACCTGCTCGAAGGCTGCGTCGATCGGGCCGACCCGCCTGCAGGGCGCCGCGACGCGATCTACTACGCTCCGTAGGAGGAGCTGGCATGGGCACATCATTTCGATGCGCTGCCGAGGGGCGGAGCTGCCCGTGTTGCCGGCACCGACCACAGTGCACACAGAGGAGTACTCGGCAAATGAACGCGGCCGACATGCCGTCGAAGGATCCTGCGGACTGTCCACGGAGTCAGCCAGGCCAGGGGGCTCGGCGATGAACCACGACGCCGGGAGCAACGGTCGGCGCAGTGCTACCACCTGGAGTCGTCGGCGATTCTTGGGCACCACCGGCGGTGTTGGAGCGGGCCTGCTGCTGACCGGCTGTGGCGAGTCGGTGGCGAGCCCCCGGACCGTCGCGCTGACCGATCGCATCGGTCCGGGCGGGCCAGAGGTCGAGGCTGCCGAGCAGGCGCGGCGAGCCACCGCTGGCCGAACTCTGGCACGCACTCTGCAGGCACAACCCAGCACGGTCGACATCGGCGGACGCACGGTGTCGACGTGGACCTACAACGGCGCTCTGCCCGGCCCGGAGATCCGTGCTCGGGTGGGAGATACGCTGAAGGTGCGCCTGGAGAACCAGCTACCCCAGCCGACAACCGTCCACTGGCACGGTATTGCCCTGCGCAATGACATGGATGGCGTCCCCGTGTTGACCCAGCCCCAGATCCCCTCCGGCGGCTCGTTCGAGTATCTCTTCACGCTGCCTCATGCGGGTACCTACATGTTCCACCCGCACGTCGGTACCCAGCTCGACCGTGGCTTGTATGCACCACTCATCATCGACGACCCGGCTGAGCCTGGAGACTATGACCTCGAGCACGTCGTGATCTTCGACGATTGGATTGACGGCACTGGACAAAATCCCGACCAGGTTCTGGCCGGCCTGCTCCGCAACGGCATGGGCGGGATGGCGGGTATGGGCGGGGACCATGGTGGGATGCAGATGCCGACGTCGTCCGTCCTCGGCGGGGATGCCGGCGACACCACCTATCCGCACTATGTCGCCAACGGCCGCACACGTTCCGCGCCGACCACCCTCGACGTCCGTCCCGGTCAGCGTGTGCGCTTCCGGATGATCAATATGGGCGGCGACACAGCTTTCCGTGTCGGAGTTCCTGGTGCTCCAATGACGGTGACCCACACCGACGGATTTCCCGTCGCCCCCACCGACGCTGAGGCAGTGGTGATCGGAATGGGCGAGCGAATCGACGCTGTCGTCACCATTCCCGAGGCCCCGGCCGCGCTGATCGGGATCGCCGAAGGCAAGAACGACCATGCTGCGGTGACGCTGTCGACTCCACAGAACTCGCCGGTGGACACCAGCGCTGCGGCCTCCGCCCTGGCGTCCAGGTCAGCGGTTCTGTCACAGACCTTCGCTTCCGCCGAGCCGGTAACGCTACAGCGGCGCCCCCCCGATGTGGTGCACGATCTGGTGCTGGCCGGCCCCGGGGCCCTCTACGACTGGACGATCAACGGCGAACGATACGATCCGGCTCGCGGCCTGCCAATCTCAAGTGGTCAACGTGTGCGCCTTCGCATGGTCAACACGACCACGATGTTCCATCCGATGCATCTACATGGGCACACCTTCCAAGTAGTCGGCCCCGACGGTCGGGGTCCCCGAAAAGACACTGTGTTGGTGCTGCCCAACCAGACTGTCGAGGTGGACTTCGATGCGGACAATCCCGGTCAATGGCTGACGCACTGCCATAATATCTACCATGGAGAAGCGGGCATGATGACCGTCGTCTCTTACGTCGCCTGACTGGACCGTGAGTATCTCGGCAGGCACGTGCAAGTCCAAGCGCCTGCCCATTCGTCCGTCAAGAAAAAACTTGGTCCGCCGAGCAACCACTATGGGTCGCCGAGCGTCATAGCAACTGAGCCCCTACTCCTGGTCTCAGAAAAGAGGGATCCATGACGCGCTACTTTCGTAACGGCACCAAGTTGACGACACTCGCCGCCACTGCCGCGGCTGCGCTCGTAGTGGTCGTGACTGCAGGTAGCGCCGGCGCCGATGCGGCGCCCGATTCGAACACCGTGGCCACCCAGGCACATCAAGAGCCTGCCGCTCCTGGTACACCGTGTTCGGTCTCCACCCGCGCCTGCGTCGATCTCGAATCACAACAGGCCTGGCTCATCGGTGACGGGAAGGTGATCCGCGGGCCGGTACGCATCGCTTCCGGTGGAGCCGGGCAGGAATCCCCAATCGGGCACTCGTTCCGAGTGTACCGCAAGGAAAAGGACCACGTAAGCGGCGAGTTCAACGGTCCGGACGGCCGTCCTGCACCGATGCCGTTCTCGGTGTTCTTCGCAGACGGCGGCGTCGCCTTCCACGGTGGAGACCGTTCCCGGTCATCTGCGGGATGCATCAAGCTCGAGCTCGGGGACGCCGAGGCCTGGTTCAATGAGTTGCAGACCGGGGACAAGGTGCAAGTGGTCAACGCGTCCGAGGAAAACAAGGAGCGTGCACGGGCGCGCCAAACCGCAGGAGTCTGACCAGAGTAGCCGCACCATTGCTGGGGAGCGCCTTCCACGTCCGCAGGACGGACAAATCGTCGGCTGCTGCCCGAAACGGACAGCCGACGGTCGTGCCCGTATAAACCGTACGCCCCGCAGTCGTCCGACACGTGCTACGTCAGCTATGCCGGCTCGATCAGTGCTGTCCGGTCAGACACCGTGCTGACCGGACAGCACCGGTCCATACCGGGTCTATCCGGTTCGAGGGGAGTCACGCGAACCTCGGGCCCGTGCCTGTTCCAACGCATTGTCGGGTCAGCGATCCCGTCTGCGCGATCGTCGGGCGCTCATGACAGTTCAGCCCAGAAATCGATAAAAGACGGCTGCGTTAACGGTGCGCACGGGAGCGCGGAGAACGGCGCATCAACACGGCTACCGACCAGATTGCTCCGAATAGAACCACCGCAGCAATCCCGGCTCCACGTAGATCAATATCATCCAGGAATGTGAGAGTTTCGGTGGAAGCGTCAAGCTGGTCACGAAGCAGGCCGGCCAGTACGATGGTTCCCACGACAAGAGCCACGACGGCCGAGAGCGCCGTCACGGTTAAATTGTAGGCGAGTTTCCGCATCGGATCTGTGAACGACCAGCCGTAGGCCCGAGCCATGAATGTGCCGTCCGCGGTGTCGCACAGAGCCATACCAGCGGCGAATAGGACAGGTAGCGCCAGAATCGCGTACCACGGCACCGTCCAGGCTGCTGGGCGTCCGGAGGGGCCGCAGGCGTGAGGACGACCCGCACCATCCGCTCGCCGACGTCCCTTCGGAGTCGGTGCGGTGGTGGTCGCTAGCATGTGGGCCAGTCGGCCCCAGCCGCCGACGATCCAGGGCAGGGAGCGCGGTGTGACGACGTCAATTCTGCTGGTCGCCGGAGCCCTACTGACCGCCACGTTCGCACCACGTGTTCTGACGCGTCTGGAGTCGACCAACAGCGACCCGCTGTGCTTGCTGTGGCTATGGTGGTCGATGGTCCTCGGCAACCTCACCAGCGCCGGTCTCGCAGTCGCCGTGCTGCTCATACCCGGCCATGCCGGGCCCGCACCGGTGATGTGGTTGGTAGAGCAGTGCCGCATGATCTTGCGCCTGACCAGTGCACACCAGGACACGGGCGTGGGGGTCGGCCTGCTGGGGGCACTGACACTTCTCACCTTCCGCTTTGGGCAGCGCGTCCGGCGCGGGACCGTGGCCAGCCGCGATCGCTCGACCATGACCATGCAGACGCTCGATCTGCTCGGACATCGTGAGCATGATGTGTTGTGGGTGAAACATGCCGGCGCGGTTGCTTTCAGCGTGGGTGGTCGGGCCAATGCGATTGTTGCGACCACGGGGCTACGCACCAGGTTGACGGTGGCTGAGGTCGATGCGGTACTGGAACACGAGCGGGCGCACCTGGCGGGCCGCCACCACCTGCACGTCGTTCTCGCCGACGCCGTGGGAGCCGTCGCCCGATTCGTGCCGCTGTATCGGCAACTACCCGTCGCGGTCAGGCGTCTGGTCGAGTTGGTCGCAGACGAAGAAGCCGCCCGGGTCAGCGGGCGGTCCGTCCTGCGGGACGCGCTGCTGAAGGTCGCCGCCGCATCGGCGATGGCAGCACCGCCACGAGCGCTGTACGCGTCGGAGACGGCCGTGGAAGCTCGATTGCGACGCCTGTCGTCGAATCCTCGGCAGCGCAGTTGGGTGCTACGAACAGCAGGTCGGGTCACCGTGGCCGTCGGTGGCGTGGCGTCATCGACGGTCGCTGCTGGCGTTACCACGGTGGCGCTGCTTCTCGCCTGTGTGTGGGGCGTCTAGCGGTGGCCTCTGGAGCCCCGGTTGCGCCGTGCCGATCAGGTGTGGTCGTCGTCGGTGAGTGCTTGCCGCAGGACCTCCTGTTCTCGGTCCGAGGACAGTCCCACGAAATGAAGCAGCGCCGCGTCGACCTCGTCGGCTGAGCGCAGCAGCGAATGCAGTAGCCGTGCCGCGGTCTGCTCCCTGCTGGTCGAGGCGATGTAGGCGAAACCACGACCCGACCGCTGGCGGCGGGCCCATCCCTTACGGACCAGCTTCTCGAGCACCGTTTGCACCGTGGTGTAGGCCAACGGCCGATCGGCGTCGCTGAGGGTCGCCAGCACGTCCCGCACGAGTTGCGGGGATTCGGCGTCCCAGAGGGCGTCGAGAACGGCGCGCTCCAAGTTGCCGAGTCCGATGGAGACGTGCGCCGCTGCAGGATCAGTGTTCACTCGGCCCCGCCTCTCCCATCGCCTGCCTACCACTGCCGCAGCACGTGCTGACCGTCCTGGTGACGACGGTTCAGGATAGCCGCCCACAGCGTGGGCTCGATCGCCACGCGCGATGGGCTTCCCGGAGAGAAGTATGGAAGACGAGCTACGCACCAGGTGCGTAGGAGGCACGATCAGATCGCGCGTCCTCGGAATCGGCGCAGCCGCAGGCTGTTGCCGACGACGAAGACCGAGCTGACCGCCATGGCCGCGCTGGCGGTCATCGGGTTGAGCAGGTCTCCGCCCCCCGGACGCCGGTGGTCAAGTCCCGTGGCCTGGTGCGTTCGCCTGGCGCGGGCCGACCGCTGGCACCGCCCGGGTCCGCTGACCGCCGGCGGACGCTGCCGACGCCACCGAGGATCGGTCGTCGCGGCGAACAACGCCAGGTTCGGGCGTTTTCGAGGACCTGTCGACGGATCCTGAAGATTCAGGATCCGTTGACAGGACCCAGCGCAGGTGGTGGCCCTGGCACATGTCCTTGCTGCGGGCCACACGCGAACAGCTCTCGACTCGGTAGACCCCGCCGCCGAACACCGGATCGTCGGCCTCGAACACGAGCTCCTCGACCCGGAGCTAGGGCCGGATCGCGCCCAGTGGCTGCTCCAGCAACGTCGGGCGCCAGCCGGGCTGGCGCCCTCACAGCTGCGCCACGCTGCCACTGTGGGTGAGCCCGCCTGCTCGAGTGTCTGTCCGGCGTCGGAGACGCTGAGGTGGCCGTCGACCTCGACCGTGGTGGTCACCGAGGGGTGCCCGAGCAGTCGGCTTACCACCTCCACCTGGTCGAGTCGGAGGGTGGCGGCGTCCTTCGTGCGGCCTCGGACGCCGGCCCGCCGGCCCGTGTCCGCGACGTCCTACGCCGCGCTGCACGCTGCCGCCGACGAGGTCAGTGAAGGCGCGCTCGACGCTCGACGTGCTGGTCACCACGCTTCTGTCGCTCCTCAGCCGATCATGAATCGTGATGTGGACGAGGCGATGAGCGGCCACGGGTTCGTTCGGACTGCGAGCGGAAGGGAGCCGGGGGCCGCCGTCCAGTCGGTCACCGCTGTCGTGGCACTGGGTTGGGGCGCCGATCCTTGATCATCACCAACGTGATCAGTAGGCCGGTCGACATGATGCCGGCCGAGACAAGGAATCCGAGTGACCAGCCCTGCGTGATTGCATTGCGGGACGGACCCGCGTCCTCGGGCGTCAGGCTCGCGGTGCGGGCGGTGCTGACGGCGGTGAGGACCGCAAGTCCGATCGCCCCGCCGACCTGCTGCCCTGCGTTGAACAAGGCCGCGGCGACGCCGCTGTCCCGGGGTGCGGCCGAGCCGACGGCCGTCGTGGTGAGTGCCACGAAGGCGAGTCCGAGGCCGCATCCGGCGAGGACGAAGGCGGGCAGCAGCGTGCTCAGGTAGGTGCTGTCAGGTGCGATGCGGGACAGGCTCGCGAGCGCGGCGGTGACGAGCAGCGCCGAGGCGACGAGCAGTGATCGCGCGCCGGTGCGGGCGAGCAGCTTGCCCGCGACGGTCGAGGCGACCGCGATGGCGGCCGTCATCGGTAGGAAGGCCAGTCCGACGGCCACCGGCTCGTAGCCGAGGGTGCCGCCCATGAACAGGCTGAGGAAATAGAACAATGCATAGATCGCGGCGCCGAGGATGAGCCCGACCAGGTTTCCGCCGAGCACCGTCGGGTTGCGGATCAGTCGCAGGGGAACCAGCGCGTGCGGGCGCACAGCCTGCACCCGCGCGAACGCGAGCAGAGCCAAAACCGACAGGACCAGAACGAGCAGCGCCGGCACCGACGTCCAACCCGACTCGGCAGCCTGCACGAGCCCGTAGACGAGTCCGGCGAGCCCGGCGGTGGCGAGCACACCGCCCGCGAGGTCGAACCGCTCGGTCTGCTCGGGAGCGCTGTCGGGCAGGACGACCCTGGCACTGACCACGGCGATCGCGGCGATCGGAACGTTGACCCAGAACACCCACTCCCACGACAGCGCCTCGGTCAGGATCCCGCCGAGGATCAGCCCGACGGCGGTGCCGCTGGCGGACACTCCTCCCCACACGCCCAATGCCAGGTTCCGGTCGCGGCCGGGCGGGAACACCGTCATCAGCAGGGCGAGGGCGGCGGGCGCCAGCACGGCCGCGGCGAGGCCTTGCATCACCCGGCCGCCGAACAGCACGACGGCGGTCTCGGCCAGTCCGGCGAGTAGCGATCCGGTGCCGAACACCGTGGCGCCGACGATGAACGTGCGGCGGTGGCCGACACGGTCGGCGAGCCGCCCGCCCAGCAGCAGGAAGCCCCCGAACGCGAGCACATACCCGGTGACCACCCAGTGCAGGGCGGTGGGGGCGAGATCGAGGTCGTCCTGCATGTCGGTGAGCGCGACGTTGACGATCGTCGCGTCCAGCACGATGAGCAGCTGGCTTCCGGCCAGCACCGCGAGTGCGACCCATCGCCGGGTGCTCCTACCGGATGCCGCTACGGGCGGGGCCATCTGTCTCCTTCACGAGTTCGACTCAACGACCGTAGAGCGGACGTCGTCTTCGGTCAACGCCTGTAGAGTGAGTGTCGTGAGTGGCGATGCGGGGCCTACGACGAGGGCCGAGCGAAGACGACGCAGCGAGACGGTGATCCGCGACGCGGCCGGGGCGCTGTTCGCCGAGCACGGCTACGAGCGCACGACCATCCGCGCGGTGGCGGATCGGGCTGGGGTGGATCCCGCGCTGGTCATGCAGAACTTCGGCAGCAAGGAGGCGCTGTTCGCCGCGGCCGCGCGGTGGAGTACTCCGCTCGAGGAGCTCGTCGCGGCTTCACGTACCGAGCTGCCGCAGGCCGCCCTGGACCACGTTCTCGATACTTTCGAGGATCCCGAGCGGCGTGCGGCGGCGGAGGCGCTGCTGCGGAGCTGCCTCACTCACCCTGCGGCGCAGGCGGTACTACGCGACCAGGTGATGGGCGCCGCGCAGCAACGAGTCGCCTCCACGATCGGCGGGCCGGATGCCGCCCTGCGCGCCGCATTGCTGAATGCGTGCGTGCTGGGACTGACGATCAGCCGCTACCTGGTGGAGGTACCTGCGGTGGCGGATGCCACGGCTACCGACCTCGAACGCGTCCTGCGGCCCGCCCTCGAGCAGCTCGTCGAGCCGACATGAATCGTGCTGAGGAAGGGACTCAAGTCCGTTCGATCGGCGCGGGACACCGTCGATGAAGGTCGATCGATCGCAACGGACACTGAGCTGATGCGCCATGCGGCGGGCTCTTGCCCACCGGGGCGTGCAGCAGGTGGTGGCGGCGCTGTTCTGCAATTCTGGCTGCCGGAATTGTCAGCCTCGCGCTGCTGGGCGGTCGGGGCCAGTTGACGCCCTTACATCATCACGAGCGTCGATGGCCTCGCGTGGACGGCCTCGACAGCCGGCGCAGCCTGCTCGCGCTGACCGGCCTGTTGCCGAGGTCGCCTTCGTCCTCGGTCCGCTGATCATCGGCTTTGCCGCGGAGGTGATCGCCGGCCGTCGCGATGGCGGTCGCGGGTACGACCTCGCTGCTGGGCGCTTGGTGGCTGCACGGCGCGCCTGCGTGCGGAGCGGCCGGGTGGAAACTCCTCGTCACCGGGTACGGCCCTGCCCGCATCAGCTCACTGGACACGTGAATCCGCACGTCTCGCTCGGTCGCGGAACGCATTTCCCGGCCTGTGAGCGATCGGCGGCGGGCCCTCGACACGAGGAGGTGGTGCAGCCGGGCCGGCCGCACCACCTCTGTCGGGAGTGCTGTGATCAGGTAGCGCGTGCTCGGAAGTGGCGCAGCCGCAGGCTGTTGCCGACGACGAAGACCGAGCTGAACGCCATGGCCGCGCCGGCGATCATCGGGTTGAGCAGGCCGACCGCGGCCAGTGGGATGGCGGCGACGTTGTAGGCGAAGGCCCAGAACAGGTTGGTCTTGATCGTGGTCAGGGTCCGGCGGGAGAGCCGGACCGCGTCGGCGGCGGCGCGCAGGTCGCCGCGGACCAGGGTGATGTCGGAGGCCTCGATGGCGACGTCGGTACCGGTTCCCATGGCCAGCCCGAGATCGGCCCGGGCGAGTGCGGCGGCGTCGTTGACGCCGTCGCCGACCATGGCCACGACCTTGCCCTCGCTCTGCAGCCGCTCGATGACCGCCAGCTTGTCGGCCGGCATGACGTCGGCGATCACCGTGTTCGGGCCGGCCGCGATCCCGACCTCGGCGGCCACCGACTCGGCGACGGCCTGGTTGTCGCCGGTCAGTAGCACCGGCGTCAGCCCGAGGCGGCGGAACTCGGCGATCGCCTCGGCGGAGGTGTCCTTGATCGTGTCGGCGACGACGAGCACGGCGCGGGGCTGACCGTCCCAGGCGACGGCGACCGCGGTCCGTCCCTGCGCGGCCTCGGTCGCGGCGGCGTGGGCGAGTGCGCCGGACAGCGGGGTCGACCACTGCTCGAGTAGCCGGGGCCGGCCGACGAGCACGGCGTGGCCGTCGACCACGCCCTGCACGCCGAGGCCCTCGTGGTTGGTGAAGTCCTCGACGCCCGGCAGGTCCCCGGTGCGCTCGGTCGCGCCGTCGGCGATCGCCGCGGCGATGGGGTGCTCGGAGGCCTTCTCCAGAGCCCCGGCCAGCCGCAGCGCGGTGGCCTCGTCGACCCCGTCGGCGGTGTGGACTCCGGCCAGTGCCATCTTGCCGGTGGTCACAGTGCCGGTCTTGTCCAGCACGACGGTGTCCACTCGGCGGGTGGACTCCAGCACCTCCGGGCCCTTGATCAGGATGCCCATCTGGGCGCCGCGCCCGGTGCCCACCAGCAACGCGGTGGGCGTGGCCAGGCCCAGCGCACACGGGCAGGCGATGATCAGGACGGCGACAGCGGCGGTGAACGCGGCCGTCGCGCCGACACCGGCGCCGAGCCAGAAGCCCAGCGTCACCACGGCGACGACGATCACGACGGGCACGAACACCCCGGAGATGCGGTCGGCGAGGCGCTGCACGGCAGCCTTGCCGTTCTGGGCGTCCTCGACCAGCCTTGCCATCTGCGAGAGCTGGGTGTCGGAGCCGACCCGGGTGGCCCGCACGACCAGCCGCCCACCGGCGTTGACGGTGGCCCCGGCGACGAGGTCGCCGACCGCGACCTCGACCGGCACGGACTCCCCGGTCAGCATGGACGCGTCGACCGCGGAGCGTCCTTCGACGACCTCGCCGTCGGTGGCGATCTTCTCGCCGGGGCGGACGACGAAGCGGTCACCGACCGCGAGCTCGGAGGTCGGGATGCGCTTCTCGACGGTGCGCCCGTCCTCGTCGCGCAGGACCGTGACGTCCTTCGCGCCGAGTTCGAGAAGCGCGCGCAGCGCGGCGCCGGCGCGGCGCTTGGAGCGCATCTCGAAGTAGCGCCCGGCCAGGACGAAGGTGATGACGCCGGCCACGACCTCGAGGTAGATGTTCCCGGCGCCGTCGGTCGGGGAGACCGACAGGGTGAAGGGGTGGGTCATGCCAGGGATCCCGGCGGTGCCGAAGAACAGGGCGTAGACCGACCAGGCCATCGCCGCGGTGGTCCCCATGGAGATCAGCGTGTCCATGGTGGCGGCGCCGTGGCGCAGGTTCGTCCAGGCCGCCCGGTGGAACATCGCACCCGCCCAGGCCCAGACCGGGACGGTGAGAACCAGCGACAACCACTGCCAGTTCACGAACTGCAGGGCCGGCGCCATCGCCATGGCGATGACCGGCACCGCGAGCACGGCGGAGACCACCAGCCGGTGCCGCAGGCTGCGCAGCGCCTCGTTCTCCCCGCCACCGGCATCGCCATCGGCATCGGCATCGGCGGCCGGATCGGTCGGCAGCGTGGCCGTGTAGCCGGCGGAGGCGACGGCCGCGACCAGCCGGTCGGCGTCGACCCCGGTCGGGGCCGAGACCTTGGCCTTCTCGGTGGCGTAGTTGACGGTGGCGGTGACGCCGTCGAGCTTGTTGAGCTTGCGCTCGACCCGGTTCGCGCAGGAGGCACACGTCATGCCACCGATCGCGAACTCGATCTCCTGGACGTCCTGGCCGGGCTGCGGCAGTGTCGCGGTCACTGGTGTCCCCCCTCACTGTGCGCGGGTGAGTTGATGTCCGCGATGACAGGAGCGCTGTAGCCGCCCGCGTGACCGGCGGCGCCGCTGGGAGCGGGCTGCAGGTGTGCGGTCGGGACATCGACAGCGGATCCGGTCGCAAAGGCTCCTGCGCCGAGCAGGACAGCGACCGCACCGTAGGCAGAAAGTCGCGCGACGGTATTCATGGATCGTTCCCTCTTGTTCGGACCCGATCCGGGTGGACGTCGGTGGCGCCGCTGGGCAGCGCGTGCCTCGGTGACCCGTACCGGGTAGGTGGTCAGGTCGTGATCAGGAGTCGGATACGACCTGGTAGCCGGCCTCGGTGACTGCGGCGCGCACGGAGTCAGGGGAGACCTCGCCCTCGCCGGTGACGGTGACCGCGCCGGTCGGCAGATCCACGGCCACATCGGTCACGCCGACGATCTCACTGATCTCCTCGGTGACCGAGGCGACGCAGTGGCCGCAGGTCATGCCGGTGACGGTGTAGGTGGCGCTACTCATGGCTCGGATACCTCTCTCGTGACGGCCGCGGCGCAGGCCGCGGTTGGCTTCGGCGCCCGGGGCGGTGATGCCACACCCTGCGCCGGGTCTGTGAAGGGCGGGTTAGGACCGGACCAGGCGCGCAATGGCCGCGCTGGCCTCCTCGATCTTCTCCTCGGCGACCGCCCCGCCCTCGGCGGCGGCGTCGGTGACGCAGTGCTTGAGGTGCTCGTCGAGCAGGCCCAGCGCGACGGCCTCGAGTGCCTTGTTGACCGCGGAGACCTGGGTGAGGATGTCGATGCAGTACTTGTCCGACTCGATCATCTTGCTGATCCCGCGGACCTGCCCCTCGATCCGGCGCATCCGCTTGACGTGCGCGTCCTTGTTGTCGGCGTAACCGTGCTGCATCGCCTACCTCCTCGTGTCACTCACACTGTACCCCTAGGGGGTACCCGCATCAAGGTGGTCAAGTGTCCGGCCCAGCTGTGTCGGGTTACGGTCAGCGTGGCCTCGGGCACGGCGCGGGTGACTCTCCACCTCTGACACGCCGCGAGTATCGGCAACGCCAACGGGTAAGACCACGACAGTGTGACTTGCACAGATGCTGTGCCCGGGTAGGGTACGCGCCTGTTGCGGCTGATCAGGGGGTGCGAGGTGGAGTCATTTGTGCCGCTGGCGGTCCTTGCGGGCGCAGTCGTCCTGGTCGTGTCAGTAGTCGTTGGAATGGCTCAACTGGTCTCAGTCGGGCCCGTCCTGAAGGGCCGCCTGCCACATCTGGGGGGCCTGCCGCCGGTGGAGCATGCGGTCTCGCGCTTTCACGTCCGCTGGTACGCGGTGACGATGATTTTCTTGGCCTTCGACATGGAGATGATCTTCATGTACCCGTGGGCCGTCGTCGTCGCGACGATGGGGACGGCGGCGGTCGTCGAGATGTTCCTGTTTCTCGCGATCCTGCTCGCTGGCGTCGTCTACGCGTGGCGCGAGGGGGCCCTGCGATGGACCTGACTGCCGTCCTGCTGAGGTTCGCGGCTGGGGTGCCGCACGTCCTGCTCGTTGCGGTGCCCGGTCGCCCCGGGCTGCGCATGGATACCGAACTTCTGATTAGGCGGCGCGGGTGGCCGGAGGCGACGAGCCCAGCTGAGGCAGATGTGCTGCTCGTCGCCGGGCATCCGGGACCTGAGCTGGGTGAGGTCGTCGAGAGTCTCTGGCGGGGGATCCCCGCACCACGGGTTCGGCTCGACCTCGACGACGACGCTACGACCGCGCACCTCGAGCGGCTGCTCGATCGGCTCCCCGCACGGCTGGCGGATGTCCGACTTGCTCGCGAGGAAGCCATAGCTGCCGCTGCCGTCTCCGACGTGGCGGACGAATCACACGCCGACCCCGCGCAGCACGGCGAGCACGGCGAGCACGGCGAGCACGGCGAGCACGGCGAGCACGGCGAGCACGGCGAGCACGGCGAGCACGGCGAGCACGGCGAGCACGGCGAGCACGGCGAGCACGGCGAGCACGGCGAGCACGGCGA
>Ga0209909_100424_pt1 | contig 27890 bp, 30 predicted proteins | sample FECB22metaG_FD_188302 | JGI IMG/M metagenome (GOLD analysis project Ga0209909, IMG submission 188302) | Cyanobacterial communities from the Joint Genome Institute, California, USA - FECB-22 (SPAdes) (version 3) | ecosystem: Environmental > Aquatic > Thermal springs > Hot (42-90C) > Microbial mats... | reverse complement strand
GGACCTGCACCGTGCGCAGGTCGATGCGCGGCGCCAGCCGCCCGAGGCGCCGCATCATCGGCGGCAGGATCAGCACTTCCATGGGGTCGCGCATCGACACCGTGAAACTCGTCCCGCTCGTTGCCGGATCGAAGCTCGCGCCCTGCTCGATCAGCGCGCCGAGAGCCTGCAGCGACTGCCGCATCGGCTCGATCAGGCGCTTGGTGAGCGACGTCGGCGCGAGGTTGCGGCCTTCGCGCACGAACAGCGGATCGTCGAACAGCTCGCGCAGCCTCGCCAGGGCGTGGCTCACCGCGGGCTGCGTGAGGTTGAGGCGATCGGCGGCCCGGCTGACGCCGCCTTCGGCGACGATCGCCTCGAGGACGACCAGCAGGTTGAGATCGACGCGCGACAGATTAACCATGTGCATGAGATATCATGAAATCTATTCAATTTCCTGATGCGGTGTGGCGCCTTAACCATGGCCCTGCGTCATCAGGAGGCACGCCATGGAATTCGCCTACTCCGACAAAGTCAGGGCCCTGCAGGAGAAGCTCGGGGACTTCATGGATCGGCACATCTATCCCAACGAGGCGCGGCACGACCACGAGATCGAGACCGGTGACCGCTGGCAGGCGACGGCGCTGATGGAGGACCTCAAGAAGAAGGCCCGGCTCGAGGGCCTGTGGAACCTCTTCCTGACGCATTCGCCGCGCGGCGCCGGCCTTACCAACCTCGAATACGCGCCCCTGTGCGAGATCATGGGCCGCGCGCCGATGGCGTCGGAGGTATTCAACTGCTCCGCACCCGACACCGGCAACATGGAGACGCTGGAGCTCTACGGCAACGAGGAGCAGAAGCAGCAGTGGCTGGAGCCGCTGCTCGCGGGCGAGATCCGCTCCTGCTTCGCCATGACCGAGCCTGCCGTCGCCTCCTCCGACGCCACCAATATCGAGAGCACGATCCTGCGCGCCGGCGATGACTACGTGATCAACGGCCGTAAATGGTGGACGACGGGCGCGTCCCACCCGCACTGCAAGATCGCAATCTTCATGGGTAAAACCGATCCCTCGAACCCCGATCGACATCGGCAGCAGTCGATGGTGCTGGTGCCGATGGATGCGCCGGGCGTGAAGGTGGTGCGGCCGCTGTCGATGTTCGGCTACGACGATGCCCCGCAAGGCCACGCCGAGGTAACGTTCGACAATGTCCGCGTCCCGCGCTCGAACGTTCTTCTGGGAGAAGGCCGCGGCTTCGAGATCGCCCAGGGGCGCCTGGGGCCGGGCCGCATCCACCATTGCATGCGCGCGATCGGCGCCGCCGAGAGGGCGCTCGAGGACATGTGCAAGCGCGTGAAGTCCCGCGTCGCCTTCGGCAAGCCGCTGGCCGAGCAGACGGTGACCCTGGAGCGCATTGCGGAGGCGCGCATCATGATCGAGCAGGCGCGGCTCCTCGTGCTCAAGGCCGCCTACATGATGGATACGGTCGGCAACAAGGTGGCGCGCGCCGAGATCGCCATGATCAAGGTCGCCGTGCCGAAGATGCTGTCGAGCGTCGTCGACATGGCGATCCAGGCCCATGGCGGCGCCGGAGTCTCCGGCGACTTCGGCCTCGCCAAGGCCTACGCCTCAGCCCGCTCGATGCGGATTTTCGACGGTCCCGACGAGGTCCATCGCAACCAGATCGGCCGGCTGGAACTCGCCAAGTACAATTGATCTCGCCGGACCGCAGCCCTCCAAGGTCGCGGTAGACCGCGACCCACCCGCTCTTATCTGTCGTCCTGAGCGAAGCGAAGGACATCATCGCCGCTTGCAATCGGCATGAGATCCTTCGCTTCGCTCAGGGTGACAAGAGGCGGACCTGGAGGTCCGCGGTCCGGCAAGATTACCGCGCCGGTTCGCTGACGAAAGCCACCTTGGAGAGCCCGGCCTTCGATGCATCGGCCAGGGTCTCGGCGACATAGCGGTACGGCACGTTCTGGTCGGCGCGCAGATAGACCTCGGGCTGCGGCCGCTTGGTTCCGGCCTCGGCGAACCGCTGGACCGCTTCCTCGCGGGTGATGCGCTCGCCCTTCCAGAACAGCCCGCCATTGGCGTCGATGGCGAACTCCACCTTCTCCGGCTTCTGGATGTCGGCGTTCGACGTCGCCTTGGGCAGGTCGAGCTTGACCGCATTGGTCAGAAGCGGCGCCGTCACGATGAAGATCACCAGCAGCACCAGCACGACGTCGATCAACGGCACCATGTTGATCTCGGCCATCGGCTGGTTGGCCGACTTGCGGTCGAAGCTTCCGAACGCCATTGGTCTTCTCCCGGCCTAGTAGTTCACGGCAGCGAGCGGCACGCTGCCCGGCTTGCGACCGGCAGTCTGCAACGTGCGGCCGATCAGCAGGAAGTTCAGCAGCTCGAAGGCGAACGCATCGAGCTTGGCGGTCAGCACGCGATTGGAGCGGGTCAGCCAGTTGTAGCCCATGACCGCCGGCAGGGCGACGGCAAGGCCGATGCCGGTCATGATGAGCGCTTCGCCGACCGGGCCCGCGACCTTGTCGAGCATGCCCGAGCCCGACATGCCGATCGCCACCAGCGCGTGATAGACGCCCCATACCGTGCCGAACAGGCCAACGAAGGGCGCCGTGGCGCCGATGGTGGCCAGCATGGTGAGGCCGTTCTCCAGCGACGTCGTCTCCTCGTCGAGCACCTTCTTGATGGTGCGCGTCAGGAACTCCTGCTCGCTGCCCGTCTCCTCGAGCTTGGCCGCGCCGAACCTGGCGTGATGCGCCTGGGCGGCCAGCGAATGGGCCGTCAGATGGCCGAACGGCTCGTGCACGCCGTGGATGTTGAGCTCGTTCTGCACCTGCTCGAGCGAGGTGGCACTCCAGAAGAAGGCGAGGAACCTGGCGCTGCGCTTCTGGCGCACGACCTGGCTGATGCCCTTGTAGACGATCAGGTACCAGGAGATCGCCGACATGATCACCAGCACCGCGAGCAGCACTTTGGCGACGATGTCGGACTGCGCGATGAAATGGCCGAAACCCAGGGACGATGCGTCACCCATGACGTACTCCTAGCGCAACACGAAGTTGATCGGGGCCACGACCCACACTGCCTGCGGCACGCCGCCTTCGGCATAGGGTCGGAATTGTGCGGCGCGCACGGCGCTCAGCGCCGCTTCGTCGAGCGCGGGATGGCCCGACGAGGTCTGCAGCGCGACTTGGGCGGGCCGGCCGGCCACGTCGACGAAGACGCGTACGGTGACCGTCCCCTGCTCGCCCGCCTTGCGCGAGCGCGCGGGATAGACCGGATTGGGCGGCACCGTGTAGCCGATCTGCGACGCCGACACGGTGCGCGGCGCGGCGGGCGCGCGCGCCGCCTGCTGAGTCTGGTTCTCGGCCGGCGGTGCGGCGGGCTGCGGCGCTGGTGCGGGCTTGGGCGCAGGCTTGGCCTCCGGCTTGGGCTCGACCTTCTTCTCCGGCTTGGGAATGACGGGAGGCGGCAGGTCGGGCGGCGGCGGGATGTCGATCTTGGCGATCGGGAATTCTGGCGGCGGCAGGTCGGGCGGCGGCGGATCGACGATGGCTGCAAGGTCGATCGGCTTGGTGTCGACCGGCGGAGGTGGCTCCGCGCTCTCGACCTGGGGCTCCGCCGCCTGCTCGGCCGGTACCATGCGCACTTCCATGGGCGCGATGTCGCCCACGATCAGCTTGGCCGGTTCGACCTGGGTCAGCGCCCAGCCGCCGCCGACATGGAAGAAGATAACGAGCGCCAGCAGCCCGCGCTTGACCGTCGGCGTCAACGGCTCGCGCGAAGCCTGCAGCAGGCCTGCTCCGAGCCGGGGAATGAGGGGCGCCTGTTCGCTCACGGCCTCTTATCACCACTGCAGCGGCGACATCGCAAGGGCCACGGTCGTGACCACCGACACCCCGAAAATGACAAGTCCTACCAAGCGCTTACGATGCGTCTCCCACCACAGGATGGCGCCGCTCAGCGACAGGAAGATCATCGAGCCCGCCAAAGTGTCGATCAGCAGGATCCATGGCCAGGGCATGGTTGTGCCCTTGTGCAGGTTGGTCAGCGTGGCAATGAAGCCATTCTCGGTGGTGCGTAGGCTGGCCGACTTGTTGCCGACCCAATACTCGACCTGGATCTGCTTGTTGGGTCCGCCCAGGGCGAACATCCAGCGCTCCGGCTGCATGGGGGGCTTGCCTTCCCCGCCGCGCTCCGCCCAGGGAACCGGACGGGCGCGCTCGATGCGGACGTTGACCAGGCGATCGACCTTCAGCGTCTCCTTCAACCAGGCCGCCATGGCGTCGGCGCTCGCTGGCCGCGGATCGGGCAGGGCCAGCGGCGCGTTGGTCTGCTGCTGGTCGGGCAGCTCGAGCTTCAAAGTGCTGCGATGGTTGAGCCAGATCCCGCTGGTGCCCGCCATCAGGCCGAGGAGCGCGCCCCACAGGCCGAACCAGCCATGGGTGCGGCGCACCCAGCGCACGAAGGCGAGCCGCCGGTTCACGCGGTTGCTCGGAAGGGCCGCGGCGACGATTTCAGCCATCAGGTCTCGCTCCAGATCCGGACAAGGTTGTGGTAGCAGCCGATCAGCGAGCGTCGGGCGATTTCATCGGCGTTGGTCTGATTGAGGCGCTGGATGGCCTCGTCCATCTGGTAGAGCACGCCGCGCTGGGTTTCGTCGCGGATCAGGCTCTGCACCCAGAAGAAGCACGAAGTGCGCACGCCACGCGTGATGGGGTTCACGTTGTGCAGGCTGGTGGCGGGATAGACCACCATGCTGCCCGCTGGCAGCTTGACGCTGTGGCGGCCGTAGGTGTCCTCGATCTCGAGCTCGCCTCCGTCATACTCCTCGGGATTGGTGAGGAAGAGCGTGGCCGAGACGTCGGTGCGAAGCTTCATGCCGTTGCGCGGATGGAGCCGCACGCTACCGTCGACATGGGCGCCGAACTTCATGCCGACGCCATAGCGGTTGAACATCGGCGGATAGATCACGTTGGGCAGCACGGCGCTGATGAACAGCGGGTTGGTCTCCAGCGCCGACACGACGATGCGCTGGCAGGCCAGCGCCACGTCGGACTGCTCGTCGATCTGCTCGTTGAACTTCACCGGCGCGCCCTGGTAGCCGGCGGTGACCCGGCCGTCGACCCAGGCTTCGTTGGCGCCGTCGAGGCGCGCGCGCAGGCTCACGATCTGGCCGGCATCGAGCACGTTGGGAATACAGACCAGCATGATCGCGTCCGCCTCCCGTCACATGCGATAGGTGAAGGTGAGCAGGCCGGTCGTGCCGGAACCCGGCACCGCGCGGCCACCGTCGGACGCCATCAGCGAGTCGTAGTACATCGTGTTGAACAGGTTGAAGACGTTGGCGCGCAGCTCCCACGTCGGCTGCTTGTAGGCCGCCGTCATGTCGAAGCGGAAATACTCCGGCACCTGCACGGTGTTCTGGTTGTTGGCGTAGCGCTGGCCGACATAGAACATGCCACCGCCGATCTCGTAGGTGTCCCTGATCGTGTAGGTCGTCCAGACGTTGCCCGAGTCCTTGGGCGTGTTGAGCGGCACCATGCCGGTGGTGTTGCCGACGCCGCCGATGTTGGTGATGCCCTGGATGATCCGGGCGTCGAGGTAGGCGTATCCGCCAAAGATCTGCCACTCCGGCGTGATGCGCCCGGCTGCGCCCACACGCACGCCCCTGACGCGCACCGTGCCGGTCGGCGAGAAGGTGCCGTCGGCATTCTGCGTGCGGGCGTTGTATTTGGTGATCTGGAACACCGCGCCGTTGGTCGACAGGTTGCCGTTCAGGAACTCGTACTTCACGCCAGCCTCATAGCCTTCGTTGCTCTCCGGTGGCAGGTTCTGGTTGCCCGTTGTCGAGGTGAGCTGCTCGAGCGAGGGATTGAACGAGGTGCTGTACGAGATGTAGTAGGACTGCTCGCGCGTCGGCTCGAAGATCGCGCCCGTGCGCACGCTGGTGAAGTAGTCGACCTGGTACTGGTACGGCACGGTGGTGTTGCCGGCGGTATTGACCGAGTTGATGGAGTTGCCGATCTGCGAGGCGTACATGTCCCAGCGCAGGCCGCCGACCAGCTTCAGCCACGGCGTGGCCTGGATCGTGTCGTTGAAATAGGCGCCAACTCCCCATGCCTGCGCCGAGGCGTAGTTGCCCGGAACTTCCGGCACGTTCCACGGCGTCGTGGCGCCAACCGTGAAGCCCGCCGGCGTGCACCCCACCGAGCCCGCCGGCAACGCGACGCCGTTGCAGTTGCCGGTGCGGGTGTAGGTCTTGTTGGTGTACTGCTCGTAGTCGAGGTCGACGCCCATCAGCAGCAGATGGCCGACCGGTCCGGTCATGAACTTGGCCTCTACCTCGCCCTGATTCTCGAGCGTGATGTCGTTGATGTTGCGATCGCGGCTGATCTGGCGAATCTCGAGCTGGTTCAGCGGCGCTCCGGTCATCGGCGTGTTGTTCGGGCCGGTGGGAGCCGCGAGGAAGCCCAGCGACGGAAACGGTCCCAGGGTGCCGACAGCGGCGCCCGAGGTCTGGCGCACCGACGTGTTGACCCACAAGAACTCCGTCTGATTGCGGAGCTTCATGTCGGCATTAACCTTGTGCTCGATCGTCGAGTTCAGCTGGATGACGTCCTGCTCGGTGTAGTCGTCGGAGTAGCCGTAGTTGACGTTGCGCGGCACGTTGATCGGAAAGCCGTTCACCGCCGGCACGCCATAGTTCACCTGATCCTTCTTGTGCTGCAGGATCGCCCCCAGCGTGATCTCGGTCGGCGTGCCGATGCCGAGCTTGACCGATGGTGCCATGCCGAAGTCCATGACGTTGGTCTGGTCGATGGTCGTCGCCTTGCCATACTGGAACATGCCGTTGACGCGGGCGGCATTGGTCTCCTCGAACGGCAGATTGACGTCGGCCGTCGTGCGAACGAGGCCGTTGGTCGTCACCTGTCCCGTGAGCTCGGTCGCCTTCTTGAGGCCCGGCTTCTTGGTCACCTGGTTGATGACGCCGCCGGTCGAGCCGCGGCCGAACAGCATGGAGGACGGCCCCAGCAGGACCTCGACCGCCTCGAGGGCGAACGTGTCCCGGTAGTACTGGCCGCGATCGCGCATGCCGTCGAGATAGATGTCGGTGCGCGCCGAGAAGCCGTTGATGTTGATGTTGTTGCCGATCGTTCCGCCCTCGGCCGAGCCGATGGTGACGCCGGGCACGTTGCGCACCGCCTGGTCGAGCGTGGTCGCCGCCTGGGAGTTCATCAGGGCGCGGTTGATGACGATCACCTGCTGCGGCACGTCCATCAGGTTTTGCGCGCCCAGCCGGAAGAGTGAGCCGCGGGTGGTCTGGAAGTCGTCACTGGGGCGCGACCCGGTCACGGTGACGGTCTGCATGGTGGCCGGGGTGTTGGTCGGCGCACCGGGCTGATTGTCGGGCGGTGGGGGTGCGGGCGCGGGGCCCTGTGCGTTCTGGTCGGGCGGTTGCTGGGCCATCGTCCCGGAGGCGAAAAGCAGCCCCACCATGGCCGTCGTCACGGGTACGGTACGCGTCGTCACGTCAACTTCTCCCCAGAACCATCCACTACCGCCCCGCTTGTTTTGAGGTCAGCGAATGAGAGTGATTATCATGAGTTTGACGGAAAGTGAGAATTAATTGCAACTGAATTTGCAACGCAGAACTGCGCACAATATGCAATACGGGGTCGATGGCGCGCCCGGCTGGATTCGAACCAGCGACCTACCGCTTAGAAGGCGGTTGCTCTAATCCCCTGAGCTACGGGCGCGTGGGAGCACCATATCACGACGAAGGCTGCCACGGCCGCGCCCAGAAAGGACACGATAAACACACCATGACCGACCATCTCCTGATCGCAAAAATTGGCCAAACCGTCTGGGGTTCATCGTGGCAGGACCCGATGGCCGCAGCCATCCGTCAACCGCGGAGCACCATAGACGGCTGGGCCAGCGGCCGCGTTCCCGTCCCCCTCGAGATGTGGAAGGAGCTGCGCGAGGCGACGCGGCTCCACTATCTCAAGCTCGCCGATCTCGACGCCGAGATCGTTCGCGCCTTCGATTCAGCCTATCAGCGAGCCATGGCCGGTAAACGCTGACGCCATTCTCTGCTAGGCCGCCGGCAGCGCCTTCCACGTCGCCAGATCGAAGCGATCGCCCTGCCGCAGCACATAGTACGATTTGCCTTGGTGCATGGCGCCGTCGGTGATGGCCACGATGCTGGGGCCGATGACGACGAAGCCATTGCCGCGCACGAGGATGGCTGTCCCCTCATCGATGCCGATGCCCAGCACGTCCGGATGCGCCGCCACGACCTGGGCCAGGTCGGCCTCGCGATGGCGCGTCCCTATGTGCTGGTCGATCGCGACGTTGCGCATGAAGCCGAAGCCTCGCTCCTGCCCCGGCGCCATGACGATGTCGTTGCCCGAACGCGCACCGCGCACCAGGAACGAGCCCATGATCGTGGCGCCGGCGGAGGACCCGGCAATCAGCCCGCCGCGCGCCAGCAGCGCGTGCAGGGCCTGCTCGGTCCGCGTCTCGCCATAGGTATCGGCCAGGCGCCATTGCCGGCCGCCGTCGAACCATACCGCCTGTGCGCCAAGCAGCGGCGCCACGAACGCTTCCGTGTTCGCGACGGCACGGTCGCGCGTGTGCAGCAGCGTGAAGTTGCCCCGCTCGCGGATGAAATCCGGGACCTTCGGATCGCTGAGCTGACGGTCCTCCTGGGCGCTTGGAATGACGACCCAGCGTGCTCCCGGTCCGCCTGCGGTACGAATCGCCGCCTCGATGACCGGCGCGCTGGTGCGGCCGCCACCCACGACCAACAGCGTGCCGGCGGAGGGCCATGACGATCGCGGCTCAGCCGTGCGTGCGAGCCTGATGAGGAAAATCAGCGGCGAGCAGGCGACAAGGCGACGGCCGATGGCCACCCGCATGACGTCAATGCGTCCAGCGGCCGATGCGGTTGTAGGCAAAGTTGTCGGCGTAGGCCTTGGGCCGCACATGACGTGCGTGCGGCAGCTCGATGCTGTAGCGCCAGCCGTTCTTGTCGGCATAGGCTTTCGCTTCTTCCAGGGTATGGAAGTAGAGCTTCACCTGCTGCATCGTGTCGCGTGAGCTGGTCCAGCCCATCAGCGGGTCGATCTCCTTGGGCGTGGGCTCGGTTTCGAGCAGCCATTCCTTGGTCTTGGCCTGGCCTGACTGCATCGCCGTCTTGGCCGGCTTGTAGATGCGAACCTGCATGAACCTCGACTCTCCCCTCGGGACATAGGCCTCGGGACGTAGGGCTGGGCGGTGGTCGGGGCGGCCGGATTTGAACCGACGACCTTCTGCGCCCAAGGCAGACGCGCTACCAGACTGCGCTACGCCCCGCCGCGACAGCTTTAGGCGCGGGTTTTCTACCAGCGCCGCGGACGGCTCGAAAGCGCAATTTCCGGGTGGTACTGTGGGGGTATGTTCGACCAGACACCTGAGCAGGGCCGGCCCGGCCCCGGCCGCGCTCCATCGATCAATGTGCTGGGCGGGGTCCTCCAGCCCTGTTCAGTGAACCCCATTACCGGGTTCTATCGCGACGCCTGCTGCAACACCGGGCGCGAGGATATCGGCCTGCACACGGTCTGTGTGATCATGACGGCGGAGTTCCTGGCCTTCTCCAAGGCCCAGGGCAACGATCTCTCGACGCCCTTGCCGCAATATGGCTTCGCCGGTCTGAAGCCCGGCGATCGCTGGTGCCTGTGCGCCAGCCGCTGGAAGGAAGCCCTCGATGCCGGCGCCGCGCCGCAGGTCGTGCTCGAGGCGACCCACGCCGTCACGCTGCACGTCGTCTCGCTCGACGAGCTGAAGAAGTACGCCGTCAGGCTTCAATGAACTGGTAGCCGGTGCGGATGCGTCCGTCGCCGCCCAGCACCAGGAAATCGAAGCCGATCGAGATCACCTCGCCTCCCCCGGACGGCAGCATCTCCCAACGCAGCTTGACCGTGCCGTGGTGGCCATCGACGCCGTCACGCAGGCGGAAGACGTTGCCCTTCTCCCTCACCCACTTCTCGTAGGCGTCGGTCACCCGCTTCTCGATGCCGGCATGGCCGACCGCCTCGAGGGTGCGCGCCAGGTGATGGGCGTCTTCCTGCCACAGGGTGCGGATCAGCTGCCGGCGCCGCTCGGCGTCGGGCTCGTTCCACACGGCGATGTAGTCCTGGACGAAGGTTTGCAGGTCGGTCATGGGCAAGACATGGCGTGATCCCCATGTCAGGTCGATGACCTGCGAGGTAATCGAGGAGTGATAATGAAGAGCTGGGCCAAGATCGACGGCGCGCTCGCCGACTACGTGGATGCCAACTGGCTGCGCGAGAGCGCGCTCAAGCGCCAACTGCGCGAGGAGACGGTGAAGACCCAGCGCGCCGGCATGCAGATATCGGCGCATCAGGGCCAGCAGATTGCCCTGGTGGCACGGGCCATCGGCGCCCGGCGCGCCGTCGAGGTCGGCACCTTCACCGGATATTCGGCGCTCTGCATCGCCGAGACGCTGCCCGACGACGGCAAGCTCTGGTGCTGCGACGTCAGCGAGGAATGGACCAGGATCGGACGGCGCTACTGGAAGGAAGCAGGTCTCGAGAACCGCATCGAGCTCACGATCGCGCCAGCCATCAAAACGCTGGACTGGCTGTTGGCCCAGGGCCTCAGCGGCCAGCTCGACCTCGCCTTCATCGACGCAGACAAGGAGAACTACGACGCCTATTACGAGCGTTGCCTGAAGCTGGTGCGCCGCGGCGGACTTGTGCTGATCGACAACGTGCTGTGGGGCGGCGCCGTCGCCAACCTTGCCGACAAGGATGCCGACACCCAGGCGATCCGCGCGCTCAACGCCAAGCTCAAGTCCGACCAGCGGGTCGACCTTGCGCTGTTCAATGTCGGCGACGGCATGACCTGCGCGCTGAAGCGCTAAGGGAGCGCGGGCCTCCGATCATGTCATCCTGAGCGAAGCGAAGGATCTCATGCCGGTTGCAAGCGGCGATGAGGTCCTTCGCTGCGCTCAGGACGACAGAAAAGCCGGAGGCCCGCGCTCCCTTAGGCGTTGCCGAAGATCGGGTGCTTGACCTTGTCGCCCGGCTTGATGCCGAGCAGGCGCGCGCTGCCGCCATTGATCTCGAGCACGGCGCGCACCGGGAACTGGCTGGAAATGGAGTCGGTCGACAAAGGCGTCGCGTTGGCATGCACGTGCTTCACCGTGCCGTCGCCGGCGATGAACACCATGTCGAGCGGGATCAGTGTGTTCTTCATCCAGAAGCTCACCGGCGCTTCCTGGTAGAAGTCGAACAGCATGCCGTCGTAGGGCCCGAGCTTCTCGCGGAACATCAGCCCGCGCGAGCGCTCGGCGTCGTTCAGCGCCAGCTCGACGTCGAACTTGATTTCGCGCCCGCCGGTCACGATGACCAGCGACGACTTCTTGAACGCAATGTCGTGACTCTGTGCCAGTGCACCGCCCGTCATAAAGGCGGCGGGCGCGGCGAGCAGGAGACGGCGGCTGAGCCGCGTACCGGAAGCGATCGATGCCATGGCCATGCAATAAGGGGTGCGCGGCGATTTCGTCAAACTCAAGACGAACCGCGCGCGAGGACGTGCCCCGGCCGCAAGACGAAGTGTCGCTCGATCTAAGCCGCGCGGATCTCGACGACCTGCAGGCCCTTCTGGCCTTCGGCGATGCGGATCATCACCTTCTGGCCGGGTGCCAGCGAGTCCATGCCGTGACGGCGCAACACGGCGGCATGGACGAAGATGTCGCCCTCAGTCGCTTCACGCGTGACGAAGCCATAGCCGCGTTCGTTGTTGTACCATTTGACCAAGGCCGCGATGTAATCGCCCACGGCAATACCATCGGGTACCGCCGGCGCCTTTGGCGCCACGGGGACCGCCGTCGACGAATCGACGTCGAGCACCTTCATCACCTGCCAGCCCTTCGGACCTCTCACACCGGCGCAAGTTACAGTTGCGCCGGGCTTGAGATCCTCATGCCCAGCCTGGCGAAGTGTCGTCACATGCAGGAACGCGTCGCTGTTGTCAGTGTCGAGGGCTAAAAACCCGTACCCCTTGACAGCATTGAACCACTTGACCTTACCACGCAGCTCAATCGTACCGCTGTCCCCGCCCGTCTCTCCCTGTTGGGTCGTCATTGCAACGATCCCATGTTGTTATGAGGGGAATCCTAGCATTCCGACCGGTAGGTGCAACAGTTCTTGTAACGGACCGTCGGGCGAAGTTAGACGACACAGCTAGTGCAATCAGGGAGCGCCAATGTTCAGGGCCGATCTTTTCAAGGGCAAGCGATTTCTGGTGACCGGCGGCGGCACCGGCCTGGGCCGCGTCATGATGGAGAAGTTCGTCGAGCTGGGCGCGGACTGCGTGATCTGCGGTCGCCGCAGCAGCGTGCTGGAGGAGACAGCCGGAGAGGCCATGGCCAAGCATCCCGGCCGGCGCGTCGACGTCCATACCGTGGATATCCGCGTGGCCACCGCCGTCGAGGAGATGATCGAGCGCATCTGGGAAAGCGGCCCGCTGGACGGATTGGTCAACAATGCTGCCGGAAATTTCATTTCACAGACCAAGGATCTCAGTCCGCGCGCCTTCGACGCCATCGCCAACATCGTCCTCCACGGCACGTTCTATACGACCAATGCCTGCGGCAAGCGTTGGATCGCGAGCAAGCGCAAGGCGAGCGTCCTCAGCATCCTGACGACATGGGTGTGGACCGGCAGCCCCTTCGTGGTGCCCTCGGCGATGTCCAAGGCGGGCGTCGCCGTGATGACCCAGAGTCTCGCCGTGGAATGGGGTCGCCATGGCATTCGACTGAACGCCATCGCGCCCGGCCCCTTCCCGACCGAAGGCGCGTGGGCGCGGCTCAATCCGATGAAGGAAGGCGACAACGAGCGCTACAAGGCGCGCAACCCGCTGGGGCGCGTCGGCCGCCCCAGCGAGCTCGCCAACATGGCGGCGTTCCTGATGAGCGACGAGGTCGAGTACATCAACGGAGAGGTGATCGCCATCGACGGCGCCATGGGCATCATGGGCAACGGCACCTTCTCCAACATGATGGCCTACAGCGAGGACGACTGGCGACGCATCCGCGAGCAGATCCAGTCGACCAATGCCGCCGACCGCGCCAAACGCGGCTAACGACGACCCTTGGCCCTGTTCAGCGCCACGGCGGCGCGAACGAGGGTCTTCAAAGCCTCCTCCTTCACCTTCTCACCTTCTCGGAAGTCGATGGCGCGTCTTGTGTTGCCCTCGAGGCTGGAATTGAAAAGGCGTGATGGATCTTTGAGGGCCGCCCCCTTGGCGAAGGTCATCTTCACGACGCTCTTGTAGGTCTCGCCCGTGCAGATAATCCCATCGCGCGACCAGACGGGCACTCCCCTCCACTTCCACTCCTCGACGACTTCGGGGTCAGCCTCCTTGATCAAAGCCCGAAGCCGGCTGAGCATCTCGCCGCGCCAGTCGCCGAGTTCCTTGATCCTCGCGTCGATCAGCTGGGACGGCGACTTCGCTGTCTCCTTCCGCTTCATGCCGGTTCTCTCCTGCTCGCACCTTCAGTCTATCAGAGCGGGGACCTTCTCGAGCGACGCAAAAGAAGCGTGGCCGACCGTGCTCCCTGGTAAGCGCGGCGCTGAAGCCGCAGCGACTCAGGCCAGGGCGGCCGCCAGCGCCTTGTGAAAGTGCACGATCGCGCTTTCGTAGTGGCCGAAGGTGAAAGCCTCGTTGGCGCCGCTCGCGAGCCCGCGCTGGATCGCCTGCACGACGGCGCGGTCCTCCATCGCTCCGGTGTTGCCGACGAAGTCGGCGTCGCGTTTGGCCTCGGCGAGCGCAGCCGGATCATCTCCGCCGCCATTGGTCAATGTGTAGGTGATCTGCCGCGTGCGATCGACGGTGAGCGGTTCGAGGATCACGACGTTGGTGTGCCGCGACAGCACTGTGATCAGCACATTGGGAAACAGGTGATAGACGTAGGTCAACAGGCCTTCGACGCATCGCTCGGCTGGCGGCACCTTCGCCAGCTTCTTGATGCGCTGGAACGGATAGGTCACGCGGCTGTGCCGGCCGAACAGATCGATGACGTTCAGGTTGTCGAAGCCATAGGGCAGGAAGCTCTCTGGATGCGTCGACTTGATGTGATAGCCCTCGATGAAACCTTCGAGCAGGATCTTCCAATTGACCTCGAACTCACGCTCGGCCTGGGCGAACAGGCGCTGATCCGGTGAGATCAGGCTGGCGAGGCCGTCGAGTGAATCGTCGCCCAACGCCGGCTCGTCTTGCGTCACGAACACCAGACCTAATCGTTCGCTCGCGGTCATCGGCACCAGCGGATGGGCGTCCTTGTCGAGACCGGGGAAGCCGTTCTCGTGTGGAATGAGCCGTAACCGGCCTTCGAGATTGTACGTCCAGCCGTGATAGCGGCACACGAAGGCGCGGGTGCAGCCTTGGTCGCTTGCCACCTGCATGCCGCGATGGCGACAGGCGTTGCGGAAGGCGCGGACCGTGCCGTCGGTACCGCGCACGACGACGATCGGTGTGCCCGCCGCATCGCGGGCGATGTAGGAGCCTTTCTCCGGCAGCGCGGCCGAGGGGCAGAACGGCGTCGGGAACCGTCGCAGCACACGCTCGATCTCAGCGGAGAGCCTTTCCTGCGTTCGGTAGTTGGCGACAGGCTCACGCCACACTTCGGCGCCGACATCGGTCGTGCCGTTGGCGATGTGGTCCAAGACGCGTTGGGCCACCGACTGGTCGTCCATTGCCGCTTTCATGCGAGGAGGATACGCCCGGCCGGTGAGGCGGCGAAACGGCGGCGGAGCGTGCTGCCATGGCTAAATTGTGCCCGCCACGGACTGGGGTGTCACGGCGAGGGCGCAGTCGAGCAGACGAACTTGCACGACCGCCGCAAGCCGCCTCGCACGGTGATCGTTAGCAGGTGCAGCGCAGCGTTGTGTTGCAGGAAAGACACACGCCGCCATGATTGATACCAATGGCTCGCGAACATGGCCTGCCCCAGCCGCAATTGAGCCAAAGTGTAGTGGTCATTACTGACACCTGATTGGTTCATCTGGGTTCCAGAGATCTGTTGTGCGATTGAGCGCCAAGACAGCCCCCTCCACGGTTCACTACCTGCCACGTCGGCGGCTTCTGTCCTATGGCGCCGTGACGGTCGGCACGCTCCTGCTGCCGGCGGTTGGCGTCTTGGCGCAGACCATCGAGGCACGTCACTGGAGCGGCGCTACCGCCATCACCCGCCAGCCTGAGCATGTCGTCGCCAGCACCACGGCCGAGTGGCGCAGCCTGTGGGGACGCGTCGGTGCGGCGGCGCCTGACGTGTTCGAGCCTGGCCGCATGCATGCGGTTGGCATCTTCCTGGGCCGGCGCTCCGGCGAAGGCTACTCGGTCAACATCCTGTCAACGAGCCGGCGGCGCGATCGCATCGTCGTCGTGTTCGAGGAGCGCATGCCGGCTGACATCATGATGGCGCAGCGCTCCAGCCCGCCGCCGCCGTCGACGCGGCCGGTCGCCACTGCGCCCAGTGGGTTTGCTGGCGGCGGCGCCAGCTTCGCGCCCTCCGCACCCGCCGCCGGGTTCGCGCCGCCCGGCGCTGGCGCCACCGCCAGCCTCGCCCCGCCGCCTGTGGCACCGGTACGACCGGTCGCCCAGCCGACGTCGCCGTGGGCCATCATCCTGATCCCGCGCGCCGATCTGCCGATCTCCGTCGAACAGCGGTTGTTCCGCTAGGCTTCTTGCCGGATCGCGGGCCTTCAGGCCCGCTCATGATCTTTGCCGGGAGCGCGCCACTCCAGTGGCGCATCAGGTCTTATCTCAATACCGCATGAGGGGCACTGGAGTGCCGCGCTCCCGGCAATGAGCGGACCTGAAGGCCCGCGGTCCGGCAAGACATCAATGCGAGTGCCGCGGCACGCCCTTGGTTTCGACGATGCGCTGGTAGTTCACCGCGAAGTCGAGGCAGGCGCCACTCGCCAGCTGGCCGACGAACTTGCGCTGCAGCTCCTGCCACGGCGTCTGGCTTTCCTTGATGTGCGGCTTCCACGCCGCCCTGCGCTTGGCGAGTTCCTCTTCGCTGATCAGGATGTCGGCGCGCCGCTTGCCAATGTCGACGCGGACCTTGTCGCCGGTCTTGAGCAGCGCCAGGCCGCCGCCGACCGCAGCCTCCGGTGAGGCGTTGAGGATCGAGGGGCTGGCCGACGTCCCGCTCTGCCGGCCGTCGCCGACGCAAGGCAACAGCAGCACCCCGCCCTTCACCAGCCGATCGGGCGGCAGCATGTTCACCACCTCGGCCGCACCCGGGTAGCCGACCGGACCGGTGTTGCGGATGAACAGGATGCTGTTCTCGTCGATCGGCAGCTTGGGATCGTTGATGCGGTGGTGATAATCCTCCGGGCCCTCGAAGACGATCGCCGTGCCCTCGAAAGCGTCGGGATCGCCCTTGCGCTCGAGGTATTTCTTGCGGAACTCCTCGGAGATCACCGAGGTCTTCATCACCGCCGATTCGAAGAGGTTGCCCGACAGCACGGCGAAGCCCGCCTGCCCCAGCATGGGCTTGTCGTAGGTCTTGATGACGTCGCCGTCGGCGGGCTTCGCGTTCTTGACGTTCTGACCCATGGTCTTGCCCGAGACCGTGAGCGCATCGCCATGGATCTTCTTCTTCTTCAGCAGCTCCGCCATCACCGTCGGCACGCCCCCCGCACGATGGAAGGCCTCGCCGAGATACTTTCCGGCCGGCATGCAGTTCACGAGCAGCGGGATGTCGTAGCCGATCTTGTCCCAGTCGGCATTCTCGAGCTTGACGCCGATGTGGCGGGCGATGGCGTTGACGTGCGGCGGACAGTTCGTCGACGCCCCCAGCGCGCTTGCCGCCACGATGGCGTTCTCGAACGCCTTGCGCGTCAGGATGTCGGAGGGCTTCAGGTCCTCCCACACCATGTCGACGATGCGCTTGCCGGTCTCGTAGGCCATCTGGCCGCGCTCGCGGTAGGGTCCGGGAATGGCAGCACAGCCCGGGAGCGACAGGCCGAGCGCCTCCGCCATGCTGTTCATCGACAGCGCCGTGCCCATGGTGTTGCAGTGCCCGACGCTCGGTGCGCTCGACGCCACCATCTCGAGGAATTCCTTGAGGTCGATGCGTCCGGCCGCCAGCTCCTGTCGCGCATACCACACGATCGTGCCCGAGCCCGCGAGGCCGCCGGCGAAACGGCCGTCGAGCATCGGCCCGCCCGACAGCACGATCGCCGGGATATTGACCGTGCAGGCGCCCATGATCATGGCGGGAGTGGTCTTGTCGCAGCCCGTGGTCAGCACCACGCCGTCGAAGAAGTAGCCGTACAGACACTCGACCAGACTGAGATAGGCAAGGTTGCGGTCGAGCGCGGCAGTCGGCCGCTTGCCGGTCTCCTGGATGGGATGGACCGGGAATTCGATGGGGATGCCGCCGGCGTCGCGGATACCGTCGCGCACGCGCTTCGCAAGATCGAGGTGATGGCGGTTGCAGGGCGACAGATCGCTGCCGGTCTGGGCGATGCCGATGATCGGCCGGTTGGAATGCAGCTCGGCCAAGGTCAGCCCGAAATTCATGTAGCGTTCGAGGTAGAGCGCGGCCATGGTCGGATCGCCCGGGGCGTCGAACCAGTCGCGGCTGCGCAGGCGGCGTTGCTTGCCGTTGGCGCTCTTCTTGTCGGCCATCCGTTTCCTCCAGATTCCAGTTGGTTCAGCCTACCGCCGCGGCACGCTCCATCGCCACCTCTTCCTTGAGGCTTGCGACGTCACGATAGATCGAAGCCGCCGCCAGGGTGCGTCCGCCAAGCTTGTAGCGAACCAGGCAATCGCGACCGCTGATGTCGCCGTCGACCGCAATCTCATCCCATTTCTCGGCATGGCCGACATAGTTGATGGGCACGTCGTAGTGCTGGCTCCAGAAGAACGGTACGCAGTCGAACTTGTTGCCCGCGCCCAGCATGTTGAGCGCCGCCACCTGCCCTTGGCGCTCGGCGACCACCCAGTGCTCGACGCGGATGTTCTCGCCGCTGTTCGGGTCGGGCCAGCGCGCGATGTCTCCGGCGGCGAAGATGTCGGGCGCACTGGTCGCCAGAAGGCCATCGACGGCCAGACCGCGATCGATCCTGAGCCCGGCCTTTTCCGCGAGATCGAGGCGTGGCCGCACGCCCACGCCCATCACCACCAGGTCGGCCTCGAGCGTGGCGTCGCTCTTCAGCGTGGCCTTCTTGCCGTCGAGACTGCTCACCGTATCCTCGAGGTGGAAGATGACGCCGTGTTCTTCGTGCAGGGCGCGCACGAAGTCGCCCATGGCGGGTCCCAGGATCCGCTCCATGGGGCGCTTTTCGGGCGCCACCACGTGCACCTCGATGCCGCGATGGCGCAACGAGGCGGCCACCTCGAGACCGATGAAGCTTGCGCCGATCACCACCGCGCGCTTGGCCGTCTTGGAGCCTTCGATGATCGCGCGGCTGTCGGCCAGGCTGCGCAGCGTATGGACCTGGCCCGCCGCGGCGCCGGGTATTGTGAGGCGCACCGGCTCGGCGCCCGTGGCGAGAAGCAGGCGGTCGTACGCCACCTTGCCGCCGCCCGACAGCGTTACCTCGCGTGTTTTGGCATCGATGGCTGCGGCGCTGCTCTTGAGGCGGAGATCGATGTTGTTCTCGGAGTAGAACTCATCGCCCCGCAACGGCACCCATTCTTCGGGCGCGTTGCCGGCGAGATAGTCCTTGGAGAGATTGGGCCGATCGACGGGGGCGGCATCCTCGCCGCTCAGCATGACGATGCTGCCGTTGTATTTCTCGCGGCGCAGCATTTCCGCCGCGGCAAATCCTGCCGCGCCGCCGCCGACGATCACAATTCTGTCCGGCGCCTTCGCCGCCGTGGACGGCGACTTGGCCGGCACCGTGCGCCTTTCCCTGACGAAGACCTTGCCCGCTCGCTGCTCGACCGCCCAGCAGTCGATCGGGCTGAAGGCGGGCGCCGCCACCGCTTCGCCGGTACGCAGGCTGAAACAGGCATGGTGCCAGGGGCAACGCACGGTATCGCCGACCACCAGGCCGTCGGCGAGCGGGCCGTGATAGTGACTACACGACGCGCCGACCGCGAACACCTCGGTGCCGTGCCGCGCCAACACCACCTGCTCGTCACCGACATGACCCAACAACAGGGCACCGTCGGCAAGTTCGTTGAAGTCTACTCCCTGGCTCAGGTCGGGTCCGCTGGGCTTGGCGTCGGGCTCAGCCATTGCATCCTCCCCTTATCGGAGTTGGGTGATCGGAGTTGAGTGCGTGGCGGCACCATGGGAAACCTTGGCCGTCATGTCCACCTCCCCGGCCCTCGTCTCCATCGGCGAACCCCTGATCGAGTTCAACCGCCCGCGAGAAAGCGACGGTCGGACGTGGCTGCAAGGCTTCGGCGGCGATTCGCAGAATGTCGCCATCGCGGCCGCCCGGCAGGGCGCCGATGCCGGCTACATCACCAGCGTAGGCCAGGACTGGATGGGCGATGCCTTCCTTGAGCTCTGGAAGGCCGAAGGCGTCGATGCCTCGAGAGTCACCCGGCATCCCACGGCGCCCACCGGCGTGAGCTTCGTCACGCACGGCCCGAGCGGCCACAAGTTCGACTATCTGCGCAAGAACTCGGCGGCCTCGCTGATGACGCCTGACGGCCTGCCGGCGGACTACATCATGAGCGCGCGCATCTTCCACCTGTCGGCCATCGGCCAGGCGATCAGCGACACCGCGCGGGCGACCTGCGATGCCGCCATCACGGCGGCGCGGGCCACCGGCGTGAAGGTCTCGTACGACACCAACCTGCGGCTGCGATTGTGGGACCTCGAGACTGCGCGCCGCACCATCGATGCCACCGTGGCGCACTGCGACATCCTGCTGCCGAGCCTGGACGATTCCCAGCAGCTCACCGGCCTCACCGAGCCGGACGACATCGTCGATCACTATCTGAGGTTGGGAGCGCCCCTGGTCGCCCTCAAGATGTCAGCCGAGGGCTGCCTGGTCGCCACCTCGAAGGATCGCATCCGCCTGCCGGGCCTGCGCGTGGCCGCCGTCGACGCGACCGGCGCCGGCGATACGTTCGACGGCTCGTTCCTGGCCCGCCTGCTGGCCGGCGATACGCTGCGCGAGGCGGCGCGCTATGCCAACACCGCCGCCGCCATGTCGACGCGCGGCTATGGCGCGGTGACGCCTATTCCGCGGGCGGCCGAAGTCCGGCTTGAAATGGCGCGCGTATGAAGCGCGGCGCAACCGCCTTCAGGAAGCGGCCGAACACCGTCACCTGTTGAGCGATCCAGCCACGGCCATTGTCGGCATCGATCGCCGGATCGTCGACGCCGGTCGGCCGGTACTTGATGTCGTAGATCGCCGTTCCGAACAGGATGTCCCAGATCGGGAAGACCGGCGCGAAATTGTGATCCTGGATATGGCGCTCGTCGGGATTGGCCAGCGCATGGTGCAGCCGGTGAAAGCGCGGACCGACGATCAGGCGCTCGCCGACGCGGCCGAAGCTCATGTCGACGTTGGCGTGGCTCCAGCTCTCGACCAGCCGGCCGACCAGCAGGATGGTCACGTATTCGCCGGGCTGCACGCCCACCACCTGGGAGAACAGCACCAGTGCCAGCGTGATCAGCAGATCGTCGAGGACATGGTTGCGATCGTCGGACCATACCGTCATGCGGCGCTGGCTGTGGTGCAGGCTGTGCAGCTGCCACCACGCGGGAATGGCGTGCTGCGCGCGATGCAGCCAGTAGGCGGCAAGGTCGTAGAGCACGAAATAGACCAGGAACGAAGCCAGCACGTTGTCGCCCAGCCATGGCAGCAGCCGCTCCAGGCGCGGCGGCGCGATCCCCCAGGCGCGCATCAACAGCTCGATTTCCTGGGTGAGCGGATAGGTGACGATGAAGATGGCGAGCGGGATGATGCCGAGCTTGTTGAGGACGGTGTAGACCCGGTCGACCGGGATCAGGCGGTCGTCGCCTTCGCGCTCGAGCGGCCAGCGCTTCTCGAAGTAGCGCATGGCAAGCGCGATGGCCGCGATCTGCACGACGCCCAGCATGACGAATTCGACCGCATTGTAGCCCGGCTCGTACCAGGCCATTTCGCCCATCCAGAATAGCAGCGGCCCGACGAAGGTCTCGAAGAGCCAGTTCTGGACACCAACCCAAAGATCGATGAGGTCCCTCATCGCCACCCGCTCAGCGGCTGGCGGGAGACGTCGACACCGAGCGGAGCGCCCCACCGGCGGGGCTGATGGGCGCGCCCGGCGACGCCGGATCCGACTTCAGCATGAACACGCCATGCGGCGACTTGCCGACGGGAATGTTGGCCACGACCTTGAGTTGGTCGAGATCGACCACGGCGACGCGGCGCAGGAAGCGCTGCGTAACCCACAGCTCCTTGCCGTCGGCGGAAATCGCCATGCAATCCGGACCACCCGCCACCTTGATGGTGCCCGCGACCTTCATCTCCTGCGTGTCGACCAGGGAGACCGTACCCTCGACACGGTTGGACAGGAACCAATGCCGGCCGTCGCCCTTGGGCCAGAAGTTGTGCGCCCCCTTGCCGGTCTGCAGACGGCCGGTGACGCTGCCGTCCTTGGGATCGACCGAGACCACGCCGTCCTCGCCGGTCAGCGCCACCAGCAGGCGCTTGTTGTCCGCTAACATGATCACGCCCGCTGGCGTGTTGCCGACCGGCACGTTCCACTTCAGCGTCTGGGTGGCGAGGTCGAAGGCTGCCAGGCGGCCGCTCTGCTGCAGGGTGATGTAGACGGTCTTGGACTCGGCATCGAAGGCCATGTGGCTCGGCAGGCCGTCGATGAAGATGCGGCCGGCAAGCTTGAAGCCGTCGGCGTGGAAGATGTCCACATGGTCGAGCCGGTAGGCCACCGTCACGAACCACTTGCCATTCGGGCTGAAGCCGAGGTGGTAGGGGTCGATGACGTCGCGCACGACGCGCCGCTTCTCGCCGGTATTGGCGTCGAGCACCAGCAGCTCGTTGGTGGCGGTCGAGGCCACCAGCACTTCCTTGCCGTCGGGCGTGGCGATCAGGTGGTGCGGCTCGCGGCCCACCGGGTGGCGCGCCTGCTCGATGCGACCCGTGCGGCTCAGGATGCTGTAGGAAGCTTCCTCGGAGTTCAGGACCAGCACCGAATCGGCTCGCGCGCTGCCAACAACCGCCAACAGCGCCGTCGCCGCAATCGCCAGTTTCTTCATGAAAACGGTCGAGCTCCTTGCCCGCACAGTGATGACACCTTTCCGCGCGCCGCGCTAGAACCGTTTGTAACGCGCCGCTGCGGCGGCGAGCCGCTCAACGTGTGACCAATCTTGGGCAAGCACCGCCTCACGCGGCGCGACCCATGAACCGCCAACGCAGGCGACGTTGGCAAGGGCGAGGTAAGCGGGCGCCGTCTCGGCGCCGATGCCGCCAGTCGGGCAGAAGCGCAGGCCGGCCAGCGGCGCCGCCACCGCCTTCAACCAGCCCACGCCACCCGCCACGTCCGCCGGAAAGAACTTCATCAGCCGGCTCCCCTGCTCGGCCAGCGCCATCGCCTCCGAGACCGTCTGCACGCCGGGCAGGAACGGCAGCCCGGCCGCGCGAGTTGCCGACGCCACGGCCGGCGTGCAGCCCGGGCTGACGGCAAAGCGGGCTCCCGCCCGCTGAATTTGCTCGACCTGGGAAGCTTCCAGGACAGTGCCAGCGCCGACGATGGCATCCGGCACCTCGGCCGCAATCGCTTCCAGGGCGGCCACCGCTGTTGCCGTGCGAAGCGTGATCTCGAGCACCGGCAGGCCGCCTCTGACCAGCGCCCGGGCGAGCGGGACCGCATCCGCCACCCGCTCGATGGTGAGCACGGGAATGACCGGCGCCAGGCCGGCAATGGCGGCGATGTCCAAGGCTATACGCTCCAGCCGCCGTCGATCACATTGACCGTGCCGGTGGTGAACGCGGCTTCGTCGCTGGCGAGGTACACCGCCAGCGCGGCGATCTCCTCGGCCGAGCCGAAACGGCCGGTCGGCTGGCGCTGCAGGAAGAACTGCCGTGCATCCGAGCCACCGCCCAACGAGGCGATGCGTTCATCGAGTGAGGGCGTCTGCACCGTCCCCGGGCATATCGCATTGCACCGAACGCCCTTGGAGACATAGTCGACCGCCACCGACTTGGTGAGGCCGATCACAGCGGCCTTGGTGGTGCCGTAGATGCAGCGCAGCGCCGCTCCCTTAACCGACGAGGCGGCCGAAGACATGTTGACGATCGAGCCGGCGCCCTTTTCCAGCATGCCGGGCAGGAAGGCCTGGATCGTCCAGAACATGCTGCGCACATTGAGATCGAAGGCGAAGGCCCATTGCTCGTCCGTGGCGTCGAGCACCGAGCCGTGATGGACGAAGCCCGCACAATTGAACAGCACATCGGCCGCGCCGACTTGGGCAGCCAGAGCGCCAATGGCGGGCTTGTCGAGGACGTCGAGCTTGTGGGTGCGAATACCGGCCGTGCCATCGAGCGCCGAAAGCTTGCCGGCATCGACGTCCGTCGCCCATACCGTTGCGCCCTCGCGCGCGAAGGCGCGCGCCGTGGCAGCGCCGATCCCCTGCCCCGCCGCCGTGACGACGCAGACCTTGCCCTTCAATCGCATGAATTCGCTCCCAGCCCCTGAACCGGCGTCTCTTCTACTTGATCAGGCCTTTTTCCCGATAGTACTTCTCTGACCCCGGGTGCAGCGGAATGCCGAGGCCTTGCACGGCCGTCTCGAAGCGGATGTCGCGCCCCTTGGAATGGCCCGAATCGAGGAGCTTGCGGGTGCTGGGGTTCCACAAAGCCGCGGTCACGGCATAGATCAACGGTTCAGGCTGCTTGGTCGATGTCGCCCAGATGGCATTGACGCTCACCGTCTTTACGCCGGCCACGTTCTTGTAGACCCCGTCCGGAATCTCGTCGGCGGCGAAGAAGCCGTATTGCTTCACCAGGGCGTCCGCCTGCGGCCCGTCGATCGGCACGAGATCGACCCCCACGGTCGAGGCGAGCTCGGCGATGGCGCCGTTCGGCCAGCCGCTGACGCTGAAGAAGGCGTCGAGCGAGCCTTCCTTCATCCTGTCGGCTGCCTGTTGTGACTTCAGGTACTCGGCCTTGATGTCCTTCTCGGTCATGCCGAAGGCGCCGAGAATCAGGCGTGCGCCAACCAGAGTGCCGGAGCCGGGCTCGTCGAGCGACACACGCTTGCCCGCCAGGTCCTTGATCGACTTCACGCCGGCGCCGGAGCGCGCCACCAGCTGGAAGCTCTCGGGATAGAGATTGGCGATGGCGCAGAGCACGTCGACCTTGGGCCGACCGTCGTAAATGCCGGTGCCGTTGAAGGCCCAGTAGGCGACGTCGGACTGCACGAATCCCGACTGCATGCTGCCGGCGGCGATGGCGGCCACGTTGGCCACCGAACCGAGTGAAGCCACGGCCGTCGCCACCAGGCCCGGCACGCCGCACGAGCCGCCATCGGCGCATGCGCGCGAACCGGGCGGGTTGGAGATGGCATTGGCGATGAGACCGCCGATCGGGAAGTAGGTGCCGACCGTGCCGCCGGTGCCGATCCGGAAGAAGGTGATTTCCTGCGCCGCGGCCGGCGTGCCCAACAGCGCCACGCCCAAGCCGCCGAACAGTGCGTGCCTGCGCCCGAGCTGCATGTTGTGCCTCCTTCCAGCCTGCCGATTTAACCGCTTCCCCTTCCTTGCCGCAACGAACTCCGTCTAGTTGACGCCGACGGCCCTGCTCATGGTCGGACCGATCTCGGCGTGGATCACGAGGTCGGCGTCGTCGTCCTGGTCGGTGGCGTCGCGGTTGACGATGACCAGTCTGGCGCCCTTGCGCTTGGCAACGCGCGGAAAGCCTGCCGCCGGATAGACCACCAGCGAGCTGCCCAGCACGATGAAGAGGTCGCAAGCCATGGTCTCATCCTGGGCCCGTGCCATCTGGATCTCCGGCATTGCCTGGCCGAACGAGATGGTGGCGGTCTTCACGATGCCCTCACACTTCTCGCAGAACGGCAGCTTGCCCGCTCCCAGGAAGGCCTTGCGGATCGGATCGAGCTCATGGCGGTGGCCGCAATCCAGGCAGCTCGCGTAGGTCGAGTTACCGTGCAGCTCGATCACCTTGGAATCGGCGACGCCGGAGCGCTGGTGCAGGCCGTCGACGTTCTGGGTGATGATGGCGCTCATGCGGCCCTGCTCGACCAGCTTGGCGAGGGCGCGGTGGCCGGCATTGGGCTCGGCCTTGAGCATGGTCTCGTCGGTCGCGAACTTGCGCCGCCAGGATTCGCGGCGCATCTCCTCCGAGGCCATGAAGTCGTCGAAATAGATCGGCTTGTACTTCGTCCAGATGCCGCCCGGCGAGCGGAAGTCCGGAATGCCGGACTCCGTCGAGATACCGGCGCCGGTGAAGGCGACGATGCGCTTGGCCGAGCCGATCGCTTCCTTCAGGCGTTCGATGTCGTCCATTGTCCCCTCCTCTACGCTCAGGGCGCCAACTTTCAGGGTGCGGGCATTGCCGGATTGTGGGCGGCGCAGCCGGCCATGGCCCTGCCCTCGTTCTTGATCTGGATGGAATAGGCGAACAACGACCCGGATTGCGAATCGACGCAGCGCCGCTCGTCGATCAGGATCACGGGCTCGGGCGCCTCCGCCGCCGTGTACATGATCGTGCCATCCTGCCGCTGGGCGCCGGTGTGGGCCACGCGCTGCGCCGAGGCACCGCCCAGCACGCTCAGCACAAGGTCCCGCGCCGTAACTTCAAGTCGCCAGGACGGGTCGTTACCGACCGCGATCCACTCGCGCTGATCGAAGCGCTCGCGGCAGCCGGCCGTCTCCACCGCCGCCCGGCGCAATTCCAGCGCGGCGATTCCGGCCCCAAGGCCGACTTCGCGGCTGCCATAGACCTCGACGAACATCGGCCGGCCCTCCTTGCCCGCCGTCAGCTCGCGCAGGGCACGCGTGAGCTCCTGATCCGGGGTACGGTCCTCCAGCGTGAGCGGCGCGCCATCGCACGGCAAGAGCTGCAGGCGGCCGCCGAGGTCGCGCACCAGCCCGCGCAGCCTGACGGCGCTCGCCGGCAAGGGTTGGCGCGGCGCTTCAGGCGCCGTCGCGACCTGGCCGAGCGGCAGGACCGCCTTGTCAGTCGGCGGCGGTGGCGCCGGTGTGCCGCGTGTGGTGGGCGTCGGCGCCGAGCGTGTCGCCAATGTCGGCAGTGCGTAGAAGAACAGCGGCCGATACTGGCTGTCGAGCAGGCAGACGAACTGCGTCTCGAAGGGCGGGCCGTTGCGGTAGGTGAGCTTGCCGCGCAGCGTCAGTGCCGCGGTGACAGCCTGCGACCCTGCCTTGGATTCGACTCTTTCCAACGCCGGCGGCGGGAAGTCGAGCGCCGTCACACGGTCGATCGACGGGCTGAGCTTGCGATACTGGGCCTCGCCGAATGTGGCGCATTGCTGGGCCATCTGGCCCTGAGCCGCTGCGGGCAAGGCGCCGATCGCGAGCGGCAACGCGATGAGCAGGATCCTGAACATAAGGCAAGGCTACATTACCTGCACGCATCGCGCATCCGTGTCGGGATACTGACTCACCGCGGCGATGACTCAGTCTATCGTGCGTAACATCAAATAATTTTCGCATGAGATGGTGAGATCTGTTTTCTCGTCGAATGGAACCTCGCACCCCACGTCCGGCGAACGCTCCAAACGAGGGATGCAGGTAAATGACGACTTACTCTCTACCAATGCCAAAGAACGTTCTCCGCGCTGCGGCGATACTCTCGACCGCAATCGCGGCTGTTGGGTATGCCGGTCCGGCTTCGGCCGACACAACCGAGGAGACGATGGCGCGATGCCAGCAGCTCTTCGGGCTGTGGAACAAGCACAACTCTGACGGCTATGCGAAGCCGCTCGACGCCAGGATGGGCATGCAGGACTGCGAGCAAGGCAAATACGCCTCCGGCGTCGCCACCTTGAAGAAGGCCCTCGAGCGCGCGCAGATCCCCATTCCGCCGGTGGACGTCGCACAGACGCCCTCGACGACGACGCCGGCGCCGACGCTCAGGCCTCGTGGCGAGAAGCGACGCGAGACGCAGTAAGCAGCGACAGGCTTGAAGATCGCCGCCGTCATCCGACGGCGGCGATCACGACAGCCAGCGCTTGCGCCGCTTGTAGTGCTTGGTGTCGTGGTAGGACTTTCGGGCGCCGCCTTCGTTGAGGCCGAGATAGAATTCCTTGATGTCGGAATTGTCGCGCAGCTTGTCGGCCGGTCCCTCCAGCACGATGCGGCCGTTCTCCATGACATAGCCGTGGTCGGCGATACCGAGCGCCATGGTGGCGTTCTGCTCGACCAGCAGCACGGAAAGCTTCTCCTGCTTCACCAGCCGGCCGACGATGCCGAAGATCTCCTCGACCAGCATGGGGGCGAGCCCCAGCGACGGCTCGTCGAGCAGCACGACCTTGGGCTGGCTCATCAGCGCCCGGCCGATCGCCAGCATCTGCTGCTCGCCACCCGACAGGTAGCCCGAGATCTGCGCCCGCCGCTCTTTCAGGCGCGGAAAATAGGAATAGACGAGGTCGATCCCCTGCCTGACGGCCGCCGTGCTCTGCACGTGGCCGCCGGCGATCAGGTTCTCCTCGGTCGTCAGATTCTCGAAGACGCGGCGGCCCTCGAACACCTGGACCAGGCCGAGCCTGGTCACGTCGTGCGCCCGCATGCCGTCGATGCGCTTGTCACCCAGCTGGACCATGCCCTTGGTGACCTCGCCGCGCTCCGAGCGCAGCACGCCGGAGATCGCCTTCAGCGTCGTCGTCTTGCCCGCGCCATTGGCGCCCAGCAGGGTC
>Ga0209909_100422_pt1 | contig 28119 bp, 27 predicted proteins | sample FECB22metaG_FD_188302 | JGI IMG/M metagenome (GOLD analysis project Ga0209909, IMG submission 188302) | Cyanobacterial communities from the Joint Genome Institute, California, USA - FECB-22 (SPAdes) (version 3) | ecosystem: Environmental > Aquatic > Thermal springs > Hot (42-90C) > Microbial mats... | reverse complement strand
ATGATCGCGACTCCGGAACCCACAAGGGCCAGCGGTTCATCGGCGGCGGACGACGCAGGCCGCGACGCCTGCTCTACATTGCCGCCCTCGCCGCCAAACGGTGCGACCCCGGCTTCAAGGCCTTCGCAGACCGCCTCCTCGCCGATGGAAAGAAACTCAAGAAAGCCATCGTCGCCGTCATGCGAAAACTGATCGAGGCCGCCAACCTCGTCCTCAAGCGCGATCAGCCTTGGCTGAAAGCAACAAACTGACATGGTTGCTCCCCACGCGCCTTCGCGCGCGGAGAGGTGAATTTGAGACCTACGTGGTTGGAAACAAAAACGGCGCGTCCCGCGAGGCGCGGCGTTTCCTGTTGGGCCAAGGGACGGATCAGGCCAGGGCGGGAGCCAGGGCCCAACGCTGCGAGCCCTCGCCGAAGGGGCGGAAGAACCAGTCGCGGTAGCGTTCGAACACCTCGACGATCTTCTGGGCCAGGTCGCCGCCGACGTTCTCGCCGCGCTGGCGTTTCATGGCGGCCACGCAGTCCACCACGACGGTCTGATGGGCCGAGCCGCCCATGCTTTTCAGCACCGTGGCGATGTCCTGGGCCAGCTGTTCCAGCGGCTCGGGCGGAGCGGGGCGGGTGTTCGCCCAGGGATTGCGGGTCTGCGCCATTTCGGCCTTCTCCCTCGTTCTGACTAGACAGAGGTGACAAACCTTGGCCGCGGATGCAAGCGTCACTTTATGTATAGTAGTGAACGAAAAATGAATCTGGCGGTGAATTACCCCCGCTTTCGGACGAACACTGTTCCTGCGGAGTAACCCGCGCCGAAGCTGCAGATCAGGCCGGTGTCGCCCGGGGCGAGGTCCTGCTGGTTCAGGTGGAAGGCGATGATCGATCCCGCCGACGAGGTGTTGGCGTAGGTGTCCAGGATGATGACGTTCTCGGCCTCGGTCGGGTCGCGGCCCAGCACCTTGCGGCCGATCATCTGGTTCATGTTGATGTTGGCCTGGTGCAGCCACAGGCGATTCAGCGCCGTGGGGTCGAGGCCCAGGTCGCCGGCGTGGTCGATGATCATCTCGGCGACCATGGGCACCACGTCCTTGAAGACCTTGCGGCCCTGCTGGATGAACAGCTTGTCGGGCCGGCCGATACCCTCGGGGGCGGCGTTGTTCAGGAAGCCGAAATTGTTGCGGATGTTGTTGGAGAAGGTGGTCTTCAGCCGGGTGCCCAGGATGTCCCAGCCGTTGGGGCCGGCGGTGTCGGACGATTCCACGATCACGGCGGTGGCCACGTCGCCGAAGATGAAGTGGCTGTCGCGGTCCTTGAAGTTGAGGTGGGCGGAACAGACCTCGGGATTGACCATCAGGATGGCGCGGGCCGAGCCGCCGGTGACGAAGTCGGCCGCCGTCTTGATGCCGAAGGTAGCCGAGGAACAGGCGACGTTCATGTCGAAGGCGAAGCCTTCGATGCCCAAGGCCTGCTGCACCTCGATGGCCAGGGCCGGATAGGGGCGGGGCATGTTCGATGCGGCGCACAGGATGGCGTCGATCTGGCTGACGTCCTTGCCCCAGGCGGCGATGGCCTGACGGGCCGCCGCGACGGCCATCTCGGCCATGATCGACAGGTCTTCGTTGTCGCGCTCGGGGATGTTCGGGGCCATCCGCTCGGGGTCCAGGATACCGGCCTTGTCGAGCACGAACCGGCTCTTGATGCCCGAGGCCTTTTCGATGAACTCGACCGAGGAGGGGGTCAGGGCGGCGACGTCGCCCTCGGCGATCTGGCCTGCGTGGTCGGCGTTCCACCGCTCGGCCCAGGCGTTGTAGGCCTCGACAAGCTCGGCGTTGGAGATCGACTGTTCGGGCGTGAACAGGCCGGTTGAGGCGATGACGGCAGATGTCACGAAGGTGTCCCTATCGCTCGGCGCGCGGCGCCTCGCTGCTTGAGGGACAGCGGTGTCCCTTGAATAATTGGCATCAATAAGCCGGTGGGGCCGTGCGGTCGAGACTGGCCTGGATGCCGCGCCACCATCTGTTGATCCGGCCGCGCGGTGCAGGGGGCAGGGGGGTGTCTCGGGCCGCGATCAGGGCATCGACCAGGTCCTCGGCCTCGCAGGGCCAGCCGCCCGGCAGGACGTAGATCGGATAGGCGATCAGGGCGGCGTGGATGAGGTCGTCCAGGGTCGCGCGGTGGGTGCGGCGCGGGAAGGGGCCGGTGCGGTCGTCGGTCAGGCCCCAGCCGGCGTAGAAAGGGCGGCCGTAGGTGGTGACGGGCTTGTCGCGCATCAGGGCCTCGAAGCCGGTCAGGGAGGTCAGGGTGACCAGGCGGTCGCAGGCGTCCAGGCAGTCGATGATGTCCAGATCGTCGGCGACGGCGTCGACGGCCTGGAGGGCCGAGGCGTCCAGCAGGCCGGGGCGGTTGCCGGCGGTGACGTCGGGGTGGTTGCGGTAGATCAGGTGCGCGTCCGGGAAGTCTCGGCGGGCGGCGGCCACCAGGCCGGAGTTGGTGGTGATGTCGGTGGTGCCGAACTGGATCGACTTGTCGTTCTCGACCTGGCCGACGACGAGGAGGCGGGCGCGGCCCCCCTCTTGTAAACCCGGGGGCCAGCCGGTGGGGGCCCGGCCTTTCAGATTGTATTTGCTGAGACCGGCCTGGACGATGCGGTCACGCAGGGCGGCGGCGCGGGCTCGGGCGCGGTCGTCGGTGCCCTGTTCGATCAGGGTTTCCAGGCGGCTCGGGCGGTGGGCATCGTAATAGACGCCCTGGTCGTCCAGGGCGACGGAGAGGGCGCCGAAGAAGTCCGAACCCAGGCCGCGGGAGCGGATGAAGCCGTCCTCCATGCGGACCGTGGGGCCGGGGAAGGTGGCGGCGGCGCTGCGGATCGGGTCGCTCTCCTTGCCGGCCCACCAGACCAGCCGGCCGGTGTTGGTCTCGGCGACGCGGGCGGCGTTGCGGGCGAACCAGAAATAGCGGACCTGGCCCTTGGGGCTGTTGAGAAGGCGGCGGATCGGAGGGCGTTTGGCGGGGGCGAAACCGGCGGCGCCCCAGAAGCCGGACAGGCGGTCGGCGCGGTCGCGCAGGCGAGCCAGGCGGTCGAGGGCCTGTTCGGCGGAGCAGCCCTGGCCGGTGACGGGGTCGACATAGCGGCTGTAGGCGATCAGGGCCGAGGCGACGAGCTGGTCCAGGTCGCGGGGCTGGCCGCGCCGGTCGATGGCGATCTCGTCGGTGGTCAGGTTCCAGCCGGCGTAGAAGGGGGCGCCGAAACAGCGGACGGGCAAGCCGCGCAGCAGGGCCTCGAAGCCGAGAGCCGAGGTGACGACATACACGGCATCGACCGCCGCCAGCAGGTCGGCGGGGCGGATGTCGGTGTCGATCAGGGTGAGGCCGGCCAGGTCGGCGTCGGCGATACAGCCCCGTTTGCGGCCGGCGGCGACGGCCGGGTGCCGTTTGACGATCAGCTGGGCACCCGGGTGGTCGGCGCGGGCGGCGGCGATCATGCGGGCGTAGCTGTCGGGGCCGGCCAGGCCGTATTCGATCGAGGCGTCGCCCGCCGTCTGGTCCACGATCAGGATGCGGGGGCCGGATTTGAGGACCGTGGGGTCGAGGGGGCCGCCCATATTGGTCTTGGACAGGCCGGTTGCGACGATGCGGTCGGTCAGGGCTTGGGCGCGGGCGCGCATGTCGGCGTCGCACCAGTCGGGGGCGGTCTGGATCAGGCGTTCCAGGCGGCTGGGGCGGGTGGCGTCGTAATAGATGCCCAGGTCGTCGACGATCAGGCTGATCGAGGTGGCGCCGGTCTCGCCCAGGCCGACGGACCGCAGGAAGCCGTCCTCCAGGGCGACATAGGGTTTGCCATTGCGCGCGGCCCAGCGGCGGCCGGTCTCGGCGGTCGGCTTCATGCCCCAGCCGAGGACGGCCTCGACGGACGGACTGGGCAGGGCAGTCAGATTGTATTCGGGCAGGAAGGCGGCCAGGTTCGGCACCCGCATGACACCGGGCGCGCAGACCCAGGCCCGGCTGACGGATCGGGTCAACGGGCCGCCTGTTCCGCCGCGTGACGGGTCAGGAGGGCCTGGGCGGCCTCCAGGTGCAGGCGTTCGATCATGCCGTGGTCGTGGCGGATGGCGCCCTTGGCTTCGGCGTCGGGGGTCTCGAAGGCGGCGACGACGGCGCGGGCGCGGTCGGCCTCGGCCTCGCTGACCGAGAAGGCGGTGTTGGCGGCGTCGATCTGGGACGGATGGATCAGGCTCTTGCCGTCAAAGCCGAAACGGCGGCCCTGGGCGGCCTCGGCGGTCAGGCCGTCGGAGTCGTCCAGCGCGTTGAAGACCCCGTCGATGGCCAGAAGGCCCCAGGCGCGGGCGGCGGCGACGGTCGCGGCCATCCACGGCTTGATCGGCTCGCGGTCGGCGGACGGGCCGGTGCCCAGCCCCTTGCTGAGGTCGTTGACGCCGAGCGCCAGACCCTTGAGCGGGCCACCGACCGAGGCGACGGCGTTGAGGTTCAGCACAGCCAGGGGCGTCTCGATCATGGCCCACAACTCGGCCCGGCGCGGCAGACGTCCGGCCAGGCGATGGATGTCGGCCCCGGTCTCGACCTTGGGGGCGACGATCAGATCGACGCCGGTGTCGGCCATGGCGGCCAGATCGTCCTGGGCCCAGGGCGTGTCCAGTCCGTTGATGCGCACGGCCAGTCGCGGACCGAACCCGCCGTCGCGGACGGTCTGAACGGCGGTGGCGCGGGCCTCGGCCTTGGCCTCCGGGGCGACGGCGTCCTCCAGGTCGAGGATGGCCACGTCGCAGGCCAGGGTGCGCGCCTTATCGATGGCGCGGCGGTTGGACGCCGGGAGGAACAGGACACTGCGGGCGAGCATGGTGCTGGCTTAGACCCGACCGGTCACGGGGACCAGAGCGCCGGTCATGGCGCGTGCGGCGGGTGAGGCCAGGAACAGGATGACCGCCGCCAAGTCCGCGGGGGCGACCCATTGGGCCGGGTCGGCGTCCGGCATGTCCTGGCGGTTTTGAGGGGTGTCGATGATGGAGGGCAGGACGGCGTTGACGGTCACGGACGTGTCCTTGAGCTCTTCGGCCAGGGCCTGGGTCAGGGCGTGGACCCCGGCCTTGGCCGCCGCATAGGCCCCCATGCCGGCCCCGGCCTTGAGCGCGGCCGCCGAGCCGACGTTGACGATCCGGCCCTCGGTCGAGCCCTTGAGATGGGGCAGGGCGGCGCGGCTGGAGTTCACGGCGGTGCTGACGTTGAGGGCATGCATGCGATCCCAGGCGGGTTCGGCATCGTCCGTCTTCTGCCAGACGAAGCCGCCGGCGATGTTCAGAAGGGCATCGAGGCGGCCGAACCGATCGACGACGGCGGCCATGGCCCGCTCCGCCTGGGCGGGATCGGTCAGATCGACGCCACCGAGCTCCAGCACGCCGTCTGGGGCAGGATGGCTGGCGTGGTCGATGACGGCGACCTTCGATCCCTGGGCCAGGGCGACCTCGACGACGGCCCGACCGAGGACGCCGTGGCCCCCGGTGACGGCGATGATACGATCGGACATAAAAGATTCCTGTAAAACAGTACTATAATGGCTGTGGGTCAAGGTCGGGGTCGGTCCGTCACGCGGCGAAAAACAGACTGTACTTCCTGCACTGCCTGCACTTGGGGTTCAGGCGAACACCCGGGCCATCAGGCGCTCCAGACCTTGGGCATCGGCTGCGTCAAACGCGGACGGAACGGTGGCGTCCACATCGAATACGGCGATCAGGTCACCGCTGGCGTCGAAAACCGGCACGACGATCTCGCTCATCGAGCGGCTGTCGCAGGCGATGTGGCCGGGGAAGGCATGAACGTCGGCGACGATCTGGGTCCGGCCGGCGGCCGCCGCCGTGCCGCAGACGCCGCGACCGAAGGCGATGCGCAGACAGCCCAGGGTGCCCTGATAAGGCCCGACGACCAGTTCATCCTTCCTAACGGGATCGACGATGTAGAAGCCGGTCCAGAAGTAGGCCTCAAAGGCGTCGGCGAGCATGGCGGCGACCGTGGCCATGCGGGCGATCCGGTCCGGTTCGCCTTCCAGCACGGCCAGGATTTCGGTCTCGACCTCGGCATAGCGTTCGGCCTTGTCGGCGGGGCGGTCGTCTCGGGCGGCGTAGGCCATGCGGGGCTCCAGTCTGGCCGGTCAGATGGGGGCGCGGCGGGCGACCCGGTAGGCCCGGAGGGACTCGAACCCCCAACCAGACCGTTATGAGCGGTCGGCTCTAACCATTGAGCTACGGGCCCGGAACCGGGACGTCTCGCTAGCAGGCCGGAGGGGACGGGGAAAGGGGCCGGGTTACGACGAATTCACGCCGATGAACGGTGTCTGCCAGCGGCACCGCCCGACCGTTCAGGCGTTCACGGCCAAGGTTCGGTCGTGGCCCAGGCGTCAACGACCGGGCCGGATCGTCCATGGAGAACCCTCGATCATGACCCGTATGCTTCCCGCCCTGATGATGGGCTCGGCCCTGATGGCCGTCTCGGCCCCCGCCGTCATGGCCCAGGACACACCCGCGCCGGTGCCGATGCAGTTGCATGCCATGGCCCAGGCGCCGGCGCTGAACCTGTCGGCCTCGGGCGAGGTGCGGGTCGAGCCCGACCTGGCCACGATAAATTTCGGCGTGGTCACCGAGGCCCCGACGGCGGCGGAGGCCATGCGGCTGAACGCCGAACGGATGACCGAGGTGTCGGCGGCTTTGAGACGCGCCGGGATCGGCGAGCGCGAGATTCAGACCTCGGGCCTGAACCTGTCGGCACAGTATGACTATGTGCAGAACGAGCCGCCGCGGCTCAGAGGTTATCAGGCCAACAACCGGGTGACGGTGCGCATCCTGGACCTGGACGATGTCGGCACGACCGCCGACGCCGTTGTGGCCGCGGGCGTGAACCAGATCGACGGCATCAGCTTCGGCCTGGTCGATCCGACCGAGGCGGAGAACCGGGCGCGGGTCGAGGCCGTGCGCGCCTTGCAGTCCAAGGCGCAGCTGTATGCCCAGGCGCTGGGCGTCCAGCTTGGCGGTGTGCGATCCTTGACCGAGGGCGGCGGCTACAGCCCCCCGCCGCCGATGCCGATGTATGCGGCGCGGGATGCGGTCGTAGTCACCGGGTCGCGGGTGACGCCGGTAGAGTCGGGCGAGCTGACGGTCCGGGTCGATATCGCGGGCATTTACGATATCGTTCGGTAGAAGAAATTGAAAAGGCCCGTCGGATCCGGCGGGCCTTTTTGATCGCAGAGACTTTTTGATCGCAGAGAGACGTCGCCTCAAGCCGCGCGTTTTATCTCGTTGTGATCATCGAGAAGCACCACGGTGGGGGACCACTGGCGGGCCTGTTCCTGCGGCAGCTGGCCGTAGGTCACGACGATGACCTTGTCGTTCTTCTGGACCAGTCGGGCGGCGGCGCCGTTGACGCCGATCACGCGCGAACCGCGCGGGGCCTCGATGGCATAGGTGGTGAAGCGCTGGCCGTTGGTGATGTTCAGCACATCGACCTGTTCATGCGCAAAGATGCCGGCGGCATCCAGCAGGTCGGCGTCGATGGCGATCGAGCCTTCATAGTCCAGGTCGGCCTGGGTCACCGTGGCGCGGTGCAGCTTGGCCTTCATCAGGGTGACCAGCATGGGAGTGCGCGGTCCAGTTCAAACGCGGGGCGATCGGCCCCCGCTCGCAGAGGGCGGATATAGGGATTTCCGTCGCCTGTATCAATCGCGATGCTGCGAGTGCGAACGACGCGACATTTCGTCCTTACGGCGCGTTCATTTGACCGGCCCGGCGCACGGCCTATGGTCGGGCGATGGCCAAGTCCGGCCGACAAGCGGTTCCTTCCCCTCGATGAAACAGTTCTTCCTGACGGTGCTGGGTGTGTTCACCGGCCTGTTCCTGTTCCTGATCGTCCTGCCGATCGTGTTCATCATGATCGCGGCGGCGGCGGCGGCGGCGGGCGCGAAACCCGTGACGCCGGCCAATACGGTGCTGGAACTGGACCTTCGCGAGGGCCTGAGCGACCAGACATCGAACAATCCGTTCGCGGCGTTCGGCGGATCGGGCCTGTCGACCGTGCAGATCGTCGACACCCTGGCCCAGGCCCAGGAGGACGACGCGGTCAAGGTGCTGCTGATCCGCCTGCCCGAAGGCGGGATGACGCCCGCCGCCGCCGACGAGGTGCGCCAGGCGGTGCAGCGGTTCAAGGCCGCCGACAAGCGGGTGATCGCCCATTCGCAGGGGCTGTCGCCGATCGGGGCCGTGATCTCGACCTATATGGTCGGCGGGGCGGCCAGCGAGCTGTGGATGCAGGGCACGGCGCGGTTCGAGGCGACGGGCCTGTCCAGCGACAGCCTGTTCTTGGGGCGGGCGTTCGATCGTTACGGCGTCGATGCCGAGTTCGAGCAGCGGTACGAATACAAGAACGCGGTCAACCAGTTCACCGAGAGCGACTTCACCCCCGCCCACCGCGAGGCGACGGTCGCCTGGATGACCTCGATCCACGACAGCGCCGTGGCCAATATCGCGCGCGACCGGCGGGTGGAGCCGGCGGCACTGAGCGCGGCGCTGGAGGGCGGACCCTATTCGGCCGAACAGGCGCTGTCGCTGAGGTTGATCGACAAGGTGGGCGAGGTCGAACAGGCCGAGGCCGAGGCCAAGCGGATTGCCGGGGACAATGCCGAGATCGTCGAGTTCGGCGATTATGCCGGAATGAAGGGTGAGCGGCGCGGATCCGGCAGCGACGCCATCGCCATCGTCGGCGGAGAAGGCGCGATCCTGACCGGGACCGGCGATGTCGGCTTCGGTGGCGGATCGTCGATCGCGTCCGACATGACGGCCGAGGCCATCTATGACGCGATCGAGGACGATGCGGTGAAGGCCATCGTGTTCCGGGTGTCCTCGCCCGGCGGTTCGCCGACGGCCTCGGAACAGATCCTGGCGGCTGTGCGGGCGGCCCAGGCGGCGGACAAGCCGGTGGTGGTGTCGATGGGCGACTATGCGGCGTCCGGCGGCTACTGGATCAGTTCGGAGGCCGACTGGATCGTGGCCCAGCCGTCCACGATCACGGGGTCGATCGGGGTGTTCGGCGGGAAATTCGTGCTGGCGGATGCGCTGGCGCGGTTCGGGGTGGATTTGCGGACCCTTTCCGTGGGCGGGCCCTATTCCGACGCCTTCTCGCCGGTGGAGCCGTTCACCCCGGCCCAGCGCGCGGCCTTCGCCGCCTCGATGGACCAGACCTATGCCGAGTTCATCACCCGGGTGGCGCGGGGCCGCGACCTGTCGGCCGAACGGGTCGGGGAGATCGCGCGCGGACGGGTCTGGACCGGGGCCCAGGCGCGGAGTCTGGGGCTGGTGGACCAGTTGGGCGGGCTGCATGAGGCGATCGCCAAGGCCAAGGAGCTGGCCGAGATTTCGGCCGACACCGACGTGCGGTTCAAGCGGTTTCCGACACCTCAGACGCCATTCGAGGCCCTGTCGGACATGTTCGGCGTGTCCAGCGAGGCGGCACGGGCCCTGGTCATGGTCGGCGGTGTGATGAGCGATCCCCAGGCCCAGGCGGCGCTGCGTCAGATCCAGGCCCAGCGTCTGAGGGGACAGGGGGCCGTGGTCCTGGCCGACCAGCCGCTGAACTGAGGTGCGGCACACGGCCCCGTGATGCGGTCGTACATTGACGGTTCATCCTGATGGACCGACATTGCGTTTCAGGCGTTCGACCGAATGCCCCGACAGGAAGACCGATGACCCACGACCCCTTCGCCCGGATTTCCAGCGACCGCCGCCGTCCCCAGGGACTGCTGGGCCCGCTCGCCTGGCTGGGTGGACTGATCGCGACGCTGGCGGCCCTGGCCGTGGGCGCGCTGCTGGCCGTGTTCACGGCGGCGGCGGTGGCGGTGATCGCGCTGGTCGCCAGCGTGCTGGTGTTCCTCGCCGGGCTGGCCATGCGGGCGCGGCGGGCGGTGACGGTCCGGGCGCGACGCGGCGACGACGTGATCGAGGCCCGCAAGGTCGGCGACACCTGGGTCACCTACGGCTGGGAACGCCGCTGAACCTGGCCGACATCGTCGAGGCCCCGTCCCCCAATTTCGACGCGCGGCGCGGGCCGCCGGACATGGTGCTGTTGCACTATACCGGCATGCGGACGGCGGACGAGGCGATCGACCGGCTGCGCGATCCCGAGGCGCGGGTGTCCAGCCATTATGTCGTGGACGAGGACGGGCGCATCCTGCGGCTGGTGCCCGAGGAACGCCGCGCCTGGCATGCCGGGAAAAGCTGGTGGAAGGGTGAGACCGACATCAACGCCGTCTCCATCGGCATCGAGATCGTCAATCCGGGCCATGAGTTCGGCTATCGCGATTTCCCGGATGGGCAGGTCGCGGCGGTGATCGCCCTGATCGACGACATCCGGGGCCGATGGACGATCGAGGACGCTCGCATCCTGGGCCATTCGGACGTTGCGCCGACGCGCAAGACCGATCCCGGCGAGCGGTTCCCGTGGAAGCGGCTGGCCGAGCATCGCCAAGGCCTGTGGTTCGAGCCGGCGGTCGAGCGGATCGCGGCGCTGGGGCCGGACCTGGGGATCGGGGACGAGGGGCTGGGGGTGCATGTGCTGCAGGCGGGGCTGCACCGGCTGGGCTATGAGCCGACGCCGACGGGGCGCTATGACGAGACGACCCGGATCACGGTCGAGGCGTTTCAGCGGCATTGGCGACCGGCGAAGGTGGATGGCGTGGCCGATGGCGAGACGCGGGCGACGCTGATGGGGGTTTTGCAGCTCGCCAGCGTGGAGAGCCTGACCGGCGTGCTGGATTAGAGGCTCGAACGGTCCTGGAACGGGCTGAAGATGCGGCGGACTTGGACGAGTTTGGCGGTCGGATCGACGCTGTAAACTATGCGATGGCTTTCGACGGGCCGTTCTCGCATATCGGCATGATCGCCGAGTGGCCATCGCAGCGGCTTGGTCTCGAGCTCAAGCAGAGCCTCGATGACCGCGGCGTAGCGCCGGCGGCCTCGCGGACCACTGCCCGGCTGTGTCAGCCACGCTCGGATCTGAGCCAGATCTCTGCGCGCGCGACTGGTCAGGCGGACCCGGTATCGGTCGCTCACTCTTCGTAGCGCTCGATTTCGGCCATCGCCTCAGCGATCTCGTTCTCGAGCCAGCGAATGGCTTCGTCCCCTTCGATGTAGCGGCCGTTCGCGAGATCATCTTCGGCTTCGGCCAATCGCTCACGTTCCCAGACCAGACGGACTTCACGAGCTTCAGCTGTCTCTGTGGACAGGTCGATCGGAAATTTCGGGGCGGGTGCAGCCATGACGGAGACATAACACGACCCCAGCTCCTGCGCATCTCCACGTTGACGCCCGCCCCTGACGGGCGCATCTAGCCTGCGCCAGACGGTCGGGCGGTCGCGGCGGTTTCGGCCGTCGAGGAAAGTCCGGGCTCCACGGTGAGAAGGCGGCGGGTAACGCCCGCCCGGGGTGACCCGAGGGACAGCGCCACAGAAAGCAAACCTCCCCTGTCTCGATAGGGGGAAGGGTGAAAGGGTGGGGTAAGAGCCCACCGCGTCTCCGGTAACGGCGACGGCATGGCAAGCCCCGCCTGGAGCAAGACCGAATAGGGATGTCGCGCGGTTTCGGCCGCAGGGCTCACCGCCCCTGACGTCCGGGTAGGTCGCGAGAACCGTCCAGCGATGGGCGGTCCAGAGGAATGATCGTCACCGTCCTCGGGCGGTACAGAACCCGGCTTACAGACCGTCTGGCATACTTGTTTGAGCTACCGCCCTTCGGGCTACTTGAGCTCGGTTTCTCCCTCCCCTTCATGGGGAGGGACGGCGAGCCTTGGCGAGCCAGGGTGGGGCCGTGCGAACTTCCCCACCCGGATCGCTGCGCGATCGTCCCTCCCCATGAAGGGGAGGGAGAAAGCCGTACGCCGCCATTAACCCTTTGGTCCAAACCATGACGGATCGTCCGTCCACAGGTTGTGAGTACTTGGTGTGTTCTGTGTATGTTCTGATTTATACCCGTGTAGCGCGGTGAACACAGGTCAGGCTTGGTTAAAAAGTGTCTATCAATCCCATTGAGGCCCATCTTTTCCCATGCTATCCCAAATACAGCGGCCGGGGGTGGCGCGACGGCCTGTCGGGGCCGGGGCAGTTCAGGGAGCGGGCCTTCGGGTTCGGGTGGATCGGGCGTGTTTCTCTCGACCTATGAGAAACAACTGGACGGCAAGCGCCGTCTGCTGATCCCTCAGGAATTCCGCACGGCCGAAAACGGTGCGGAACACGGCGTGTTTTGCTTTCCCTCAATCGAGGCGGACTGCCTGGAAGCCGGCGGCGACAAGCTGTTCGCCGAGTATCGCCAGGTGATCGAGAGCCTGCCGTTCGGCGATCCTTACCGGTCGGCGCTGGAGGCCTCGATCTTCGGCGAGCAGAAGCCGCTGGCCTATGACGCGGGCGGGCGGATCACCCTGCCGGAACACCTGTGCGACGAGGTCGAGCTGAGCGACACGGTCGTGATCTATGGCGTCGGCGAGCGGTTCCAGATCTGGAACAAGACCAAATGGACCGCGCACCGGGCCGAGCAGCGGCGGATGGCGCGCGAGGGCCTGGCCAAGTTCGGCGAGATGCGGCGCGCGGCGGTGTCGTCGTGAGCCCGCACGCGCCGGTCCTGATCGCCGAGGTCATCGAGGCGCTGGCGCCGCGACCCGGTCATCTGATCGTCGATGCGACCTTCGGGGCGGGCGGCTACAGCCGCGCCATTCTGGAAGCCGGGGCCGATGTCGTGGCCCTGGACCGCGACCCGACCGTTCAGCCCCACGCCGATCGGCTGAAGGCCGAGTTCGGGGAGCGGTTCCGGCTGGTGCGCACCCCGTTCTCGGACCTGGCCCAGGTGGTCGCGGCCAACGATCATCCGGCACTGCATGGTGTGGTATTCGACATCGGCGTGTCGTCGATGCAGCTGGACCAGGCCGAGCGCGGCTTTTCCTTCATGCGCGACGGGCCGCTGGACATGCGGATGTCGGGCGAGGGCGACAGCGCCGCCGACATCGTCAACGGCTGGGACCACGGCCCGCTGGCCCACATCCTGAAACAGTATGGCGACGAGCGGCAGTCGGGGCGGATCGCGACGGCCATCCTGCGGCGCCGGGTCGAGACGCCGTTCACCCGCACCCTGGACCTGGCCGCCGTGGTCGAGAAGGCGCTGGGCGGGCGGCGTGGCGAGAAGGTGCATCCGGCGACGCGGACATTCCAGGCGCTGCGGATCGCGGTCAATGACGAGCTGGGCGAGCTGGAGGCCGGGCTGGCGGCGGCGGAGGCGACGCTGTCGCCGGGCGGGCGGCTGGTGGTCGTGACCTTCCATTCGCTGGAGGACCGGATCGTCAAGGCTTTCCTGACCGAGCGGACGGGCTACGCGCCGGGCGGATCGCGCCATGCGCCGGTCGCCGTCGATACCCGCAAGCCCAGTTTCGACCTGATGTTCAAGGGCGCGCGGGAGGCGGGCGAGGCCGAGCTGGCGGACAATCCCCGGGCGCGGTCGGCCAAGCTGCGCGCGGCGGTGCGGACCGAGGCTCCGGCCTGGGGGAGGATCGCGGCATGAGCGCGTCGGTCCGTCATCTGTTCGACGCCAAGGTGCGCGGCATCCGCTGGATCGAGATCGTCGGCGTGGTGCTGGTGGCCGCCATGGTGTTCTCGGTCTATGTGGCCAAGGCGGCGGCGGCGCGGGAAAGCGCGCAGATCGGCGAGCTGGAACGCGATATCGCCGACACCCGCCAGCGCGTGCGGCTGATGCGGGCCGAGGTGACGCGGCTGGAACAGCCGAGGCGGCTGGAGACCCTGTCGCGCGCGGCGGGCCTGGCCCCGATGGACGTGGACCGGCTGGCCAAGGTCTCGGAACTGGAAACCCTGGAGCCGCTGCCCGAACCGGAACCGGTCGTCGATCCGGTGGTGCCGGTCGGTGCGCCCGTGGTCGAGGACGACCCGCCGACGCCCGCGGCGACAACCCCGGCGGTGCCGCGATGAGCGTGCAGGACCATCGCGGCTTTTATCGCCCGTCGCCGGGGCCGGGTCGGCCTCTGACCTCAACCGTATCGCCGTGGCTGCGCTGGCTGACCGAGGCGGTGTGGTGGATCGAACATGCGTTCGAACGCGCGCGGGCCGACGCCAAGCCGGAAGAAGATACGCGGGTCCGCATCTTCCTGATCATGGCCGTGTTCGGGGCGGTGTTCGTCTGTCTGGCGCTGGGTGCGGCGCATGCGGCCCTGCTGTCGGACGCGCATCGCCGGATCGGCGGAGCCAGCCCGCTGGCGCTGGACCGGGCCGATCTGGTGGACCGAAACGGCGCGCTGCTGGCGACCAACATCACCCACTACGGCCTCTATATCGACCCCGCCGAGGTGTGGGACCGCGAGCTGGCGTTCCGCCAGATCAAGGCCGTGCTGCCCCAGATTTCCGACGCGCGGCTGCGCCGGGTGCTGAACGGCGATCGCCGGCTGATCGCCCAGCCGGGCCTGACCCCGGCCGAGAAACAGGCGGTCCACGACCTGGCCCTGGGCGGGTTGTCGTTCGAGCCCGAGGATCGCCGCGTCTATCCGCTGAACGGGTCGGCGGTGCATCTGATCGGCATGGCTGACACGGGCGGGCGGGGCGTGGCCGGGGCTGAGCTGGCCTTCAACGACGACATCAGAAGCGCCGGCCAGGCGGGCGAGGATTATGCCCTGTCGATCGACCTGCGGGTCCAGGGCGTGCTGGAGAACGAATTGGCCATCGCCGCCATCGAGCACGGGGCCAAGGGCGCGGTCGGCATCATCACCGACGTCCACACCGGCGAGGTCCTGGGCATGGCCAGCTGGCCGACCTTCGACCGCAATCGGCGGTCGGCGGCGCCGGACGGGGCGACGTTGAACCGGGCGACCTCGGCGCACTATGAGATGGGGTCGGTGTTCAAGACCTTCACCGTGGCGGCGGGCATCGACACGGGCCGGGCCGACATGGACACGGTGTTCGACGCCAGCGTGCCCTTCATGATCGGCAACCGCCGGATCAGCGATTTCCACGCCCAGAACCGGGCCATGACGCTGGAGGAGGTTTATCTCCACTCGTCCAATATCGGCACCTCGCGGCTGGCGGTCGAGATGGGTGGCGACACCATGCGCCGCTATTTCAAGAACCTGGGCCTGCTCGACGCCGCGCCGATCGAGCTGAAGGAATCGGCCCGGCCCATCGTGCCGCGCGAGTGGAGCGATACGACTCTGGCCTCGCTGTCGTTCGGCTACGGCATCTCGATCACGCCGGTCCAGATGGCGGCGGCGATGGGGGCGCTGACCAATGGCGGGCATTATGTGCCGCTGACGCTGCGCAAGGGCGGGGCCGGCCAGCGGATCGAGCCGCGACGGGTGGTGTCGGAACAGACCTCCCTGACCATGCTGGATCTGATGCGCCGAAACGTGGTGCGCGGATCGGGCACGCGGGCCGATGCGCCGGGCCTGAGGGTCGGGGGCAAGACCGGGTCGGCCAACAAGCTGGTCGGCGGGCGGTATAGCGCGGCGCATGGGCTGGGCACGTTCGCGGCGGTGTTCCCGGCGGACGGGGGTGTCGAGGCCAAGCGGTATTCGATCCTGATCCTGATGGACGAGCCGGCGAAATATCCGCGCACCGGCGGCTTCGTCGCCGCGCCGGCGGCGGGGCGGATCGCCAACCGGATCGCACCGTTCCTGGGCGTCACGCGCGGGGCCGACCGCTGGGCCACCGCGGACGGCGAGAAGATCCCGCAACCGGACGAGGCGACGCGATGAGCGCGGTGCGTCTGTCCGAACTGCTGCGCCGCGACGTGTCCTCGGACCCGGAGATCACCGGCGTCACCGCCGACAGTCGCAAGGTCGCGCCGGGCTCGCTGTTCGTGGCCCTGCCGGGCACGGCGGCGGACGGGCGGGCCTTCATCCCCCAGGCGCTGGCGCAAGGAGCGGCGGCGGTGCTGGCGTCCGCCGACACACCGGCGGGGGCCGCGCCGGTGCTGGTCACATCGGGCGATGTGCGGCGGGCCTATGCCCTGGCGGCGCGGGGCTTCTATGGCGCCCAGCCCAAGACCTGCGTGGCCATCACGGGCACCAACGGCAAGACCTCGGTCGCCGCCTTCTGTCGCCAGATCTGGGCGACGCTGGGCCATCACTCAGCGAGCATGGGGACGCTGGGCGTGGTGTCCGAACGGTGTGAACGGGGCGGTAACGTTAATCAAATCCTGACGCCGCCCGGACTGACCAGCCCGGACGCGGCGGACGCGGCGCGGCTGATGGCCGATCTGGCGTCGCGCGGCGTGACCCATCTGGCGCTGGAGGCGTCGTCGCACGGGATCGACCAGCGGCGGCTGGACGGGGTCACGCTGAAGGCGGCGGGGTTCACCAACCTGACACAGGACCACCTGGACTATCACGGCGACATGGAGGCCTATCGCGCGGCCAAGCTGAGGCTGTTCGAGACCCTGTTGCCGCGCGGGCGGACGGCGGTGCTGAACGCCGATTCCGACGACTATTCCAGCTTCGCGGCGACCAGCATCATGTCCGGCCTGGGCATCATGGGCGTGGGCCAGAGGGGCCGTGACCTGACCTTGATCGGCCGCACCGCGACGCCGGAGGGGCAGCGGCTGACGCTGGATGTGCGCGGGCGGGCGCATGAGGTGCTGCTGCCGCTGGCCGGGGCGTTCCAGGCGTCGAACGCCCTGGTGGCGGCGGGGTTGTGCATTGCCGCCGGGGACGACCCGGAGCGGGTACTGGCGGCGCTGGAGACCCTTCAAGGCGCGGCGGGACGACTGCAGAGGATCGGCGCGGGCGGGACCGGCGAGGTCTATGTCGACTATGCCCATACGCCGGACGGGCTGGAGACGGTGCTGGGCGCGCTGCGTCCGCATGCGACGGGTCGGCTGATCGTGGTGTTCGGCGCGGGCGGCGACCGGGATCGCGGCAAGCGGCCGCTGATGGGGCAGATCGCGGCGCGCCTGGCCGACGTGGCGATCGTGACCGACGACAATCCCCGCTCGGAAGATCCGGCGGCGATCCGGGCCGAGGTGAAGTCGGGCGCGCCCGACGCGCTGGAGATCGGCGATCGGCGCGAGGCGATCCATCATGCGATCGGTCTAATGCGTTCGGGCGATGTGGTGGTGATCGCCGGAAAAGGGCATGAACAGGGTCAGATCGTCGGCGGAATCACCCACCAGTTCGACGACGCCACCGTCGCGACCGAGGCCCTGGGAATTGAAATATTCGATGCATGAACCGGGGTCCTTCCCCCCTTGCGGGGGAAGGTGGCTCGCGGAGCGAGACGGATGGGGGGTGAGCCCCGATCTGGCCTATGGCTCGCCTGCGACACCTGTTTCGTATCCTCGTACCCCCCATCCGAGCGGCTTCGCCGCCCACCTTCCCCCGCAAGGGGGGAAGGGATGAGCCTTTGGACCGCCTCGCAAATCGCGAAGGCCACGGGTGGCCGACTGACCGACGGGGACGCCGACGTCACGGGACTGACCTACAACAGCCGAGAGATCGGGCCGGGCGATCTGTTCATCGCGCTTAAGGGCGTGCGGGACGGGCATGAGTTCGCAGGGGCGGCCTTCGCGGGCGGGGCTTCGTGCGCCCTGGTCGAGCATCCGGTCGAGGGCGGCACGTGCATCGTGGTGCCGGACACGCTGAAGGGGCTGGAGGCGCTGGGCGTCGCGGCGCGCGAACGGGCACCGCAGGCCCGGCGCGGGGCGGTGACCGGCAGTGTCGGCAAGACCAGCGTGACCCAGGCCATCCGGGCGGGGCTGGACCTGGCCGGACCGGCGCACGGCTCGATCAAGAGCTACAACAACCACATCGGCGTGCCGCTGACGCTGGCTCGGATGCCGGTGGATACGCAGCGAGCGGTGTTCGAGATCGGCATGAACGCGCCCGGCGAGATCGCGCCGCTGGCCCGGATGGTCGCGCCTCAAGCCGCCTGTGTGACCACGGTCGGGCCGGTGCATATCGAAGGCTTCAGCGACGGCGAGGCCGGGGTGGCGCGCGAGAAGGCGGCGATCTTTCAGGGGCTGGTGCCCGGCGGGGTCGCGGTCATCAACGGCGACAACGGCTGGACCGAATTGCTCACCGAGGCGGCGCGGGAGGCCGGGGCGCGGCCCGTGGTGTTCGGCACGGCGGCGGGGATGGACGCGGTGCTGCTGGACTTCCGGCCCGATGCCGAGGGCGCGGCGGTGGTGGCCGAACTGCACGGTGCGCGGACCGAGTTCCGGCTTGCCCAGTCGGGACATCATTGGGGGCTGAACAGTCTGGCGGTAATCCTGATGCTGGAGGCGCTGGACGTATCCCTTGAAACGTCGCTGGCCGCCCTCGCCGGGTTCCAGCCGCTGGCTGGGCGAGGCCAGACGCGATCGGTGGCGGTGCCGGGCGGACGGTTCCTGCTGATCGACGAGAGCTACAACGCCAATCCGCTGTCGATGACGGCGGGGTTCCATAGCCTGGGCGCGCGGCCCATCGCCAACGGCGGGCGGCGCGTCGTGGTGCTGACCGACATGCTGGAACTGGGCGATCAGTCCCAGGCGCTGCACGCCGGTCTGGCCGGGCCGATCGAGGATGCGGGGCTGGACATGGTGCATGCGGCGGGACCGGAGATGCGGGTGCTGTACGAGAGCCTGCCCAACTCCCGCCGCGGCCTGTGGCGAGAGACGGCCGCCGAACTGGCCGCCGAGGCCGCCCTGCTGGCCGGTCCGGACGACATCGTCATGGTCAAGGGCTCGAACGGGTCCAGGGCCTCGCTGATCGCCGCCGCCCTGGCGGCCCTCGACGCCCCGACGAAAGGATAGGTCCTTGTTCTACCTGCTGTATCTTTACTATGCGGACGTCGCGCAGGACTATCCCCTGCTGAACCTGATCCAGTATCAGACGGTGCGGGTCGGCCTGGCCATGGCCACGGCGATGATCGTGGCGGTGGCCATGGGCAGTCGGTTCATCAACTGGATCCGCACCAGACAGGGCAAGGGCCAGCCGATCCGCGACGACGGGCCGGTGTCGCACCTGTCTAAGGTCGGCACCCCGACCATGGGCGGGCTGATGATCCTGGCCGGGATCGGGGCGGGGGTGTTCCTGTGGGCCGACCTGACCAATCCGTACATCTGGATCGTGTCGCTGGTGACGATCGCGTTCGGGGTGCTGGGCTTCGTCGACGACTATGCCAAGGTCACCAAACAGTCGTCGGCGGGGCTGACGTCGAAACAGAAGCTGCTGGCCCAAGTGGTGGTGTCGGTGATCGCGGGCGTGCTGACGGTGCTTTGGATGTGGCGCTCGCCGACCTCGCCGGGGCTGGAGACCTCGATCGCCTTTCCGTTCTTCAAGGACGTGCTGCTGAACGTCGGCTGGTTCTATGTGGCCTTCGCGGCCTTCACCATCGTGGGGTTTTCCAATGCGGTGAACCTGACCGACGGGTTGGACGGACTGGCGGTGGTGCCGGTGATGATGGCGGCGGCGGCGTTCGGGGTGATCACCTATCTGGTCGGCAATTTCGTTTTTTCGGACTATCTGCAGGTCCATCATGTGCCGGGGTCGGGGGAACTGGCCATCTTCTGCGCGGCGATCATCGGCGGGGGGACGGGGTTCCTCTGGTACAATGCGCCGCCGGCCAAGATCTTCATGGGGGACACCGGGTCTCTGGCCCTGGGCGGGGCGCTGGGGTCGATCGCGGTGGCCAGCAAGCACGAACTGGTGCTGGGCATCGTCGGCGGCCTGTTCGTGGTGGAGGCCGCGTCGGTCATGATCCAGGTCGGGTACTTCAAGGCCACCGGCAAGCGGGTGTTCCTGATGGCGCCGGTGCATCACCATTTCGAGAAGATGGGCTGGCCGGAATCGACCGTGGTGATCCGGTTCTGGATCGTGGCGGCGATGCTGGCCCTGATCGGGCTCTCGACCCTGAAACTGCGCTGATCGCATGATCCCGGTTCCCGGTTTCGAGGGCAGGCGGGTTGCGGTCTTCGGCCTGGGGCGGTCGGGGATCACGGCGGCGCGGGCGTTGAAGGCGGGGGGCGCGGAGCCGATCCTGTGGGACGACGGCGTGTCGGGCCGGATGCAGGCCGAGGCCGAGGGGTTCATGGTCCAGGACCTGGCTGTCGCGGACTGGTCCGATTTCGCGGCCCTGGTGCTGTCGCCGGGCGCGCCCCTGACCCATCCCCGGCCGCACTGGACGGTGGACAAGAGCCAGGAGGCCGGGGTCGAGATCATCGGCGACCTGGAACTGTTCGCCCGCGCCCTGGCGGCGCTTCCGGCCGAGGCCCGACCTCGGGTGATCGGCATCACCGGCACCAACGGCAAGTCCACGACCACGGCTCTGGTCGGCTGGGTGCTAAAGCAGGCGGGTCTGACCGTACATGTTGGCGGCAACATCGGCATCGGCGTGCTGGCCCTGCCGGAGCCGACGGCGGAGGCGGTCTATGTGATTGAGTGTTCGAGCTATCAGCTGGACCTGACGACGACCTTCGCGCCTGACGTGGCGATCCTGACGAATATCAGTCCCGATCATCTGGAGCGGCACGGCGGGATAGAGGGATATGTCGCGGCCAAATGTCGGCTGTTTCAGGCGCAGGGGTCGGAGGCGGTGGCCCTGGTCGGGGTGGATGAGAGCTGGGGGCAGGGTATCGTTCGGGACATCCCGCGCGCCATCAGCATCAGCACGCATCCTTCTCCCCCTGCGGGAGAAGGTGGCAGCCGAAGGCTGACGGATGAGGGGTCACACCAGCCTTCAAGGTTGCCCGATCGAACTCCCGACACGCACGTTCCGAGTGACCCCTCATCCGTCTCGCTTCGCGAGCCACCTTCTCCCGCAAGGGGAGAAGGGATCGTGGGGTGGCCCGGCGGTCTTGTGCTCAGCGATGGACGGACAATCGACCTTACACCCGCCCGATCCCTGCCTGGCCGCCACAATGCTCAGAACGCGGCCTTCGCCTTTGGCGCCGCGCGCGCCGTCGGCGTGTCTCATGACGCGGCCGTCGATGGACTGATGACCTTCCCCGGCCTGGCCCACCGCATGGAAACCGTCGGTCAGATCGACCAGGTCCGCTTCGTCAACGACTCCAAGGCGACCAATGCCGATGCGGCGCGTCAGGCGCTGTCGTCCTATGACCGGGTGTTCTGGATCGCGGGCGGGCGGGCCAAGGCGGGGGGGATCGACGATCTGGCCGAGCTGTTCGATCGGGTCATGCACGCCTTCCTGATCGGAGAGGCCGCCGGGCCGTTCGCAGCGCGGCTGGGGGAGACGCCGCACACCGTCAGCGGCGACATGCAGACGGCTGTGGCCCAGGCCTTTGCCGTCGCCTCGGCCACCGGGCGGGACGAGGTGGTGCTACTGTCCCCCGCCGCCGCCAGTTTCGACCAGTATCCCGACTTCGAGGTGCGCGGGGAAGCGTTCCGGGCGGCGGTTCTTAACCTGGGCGCTACGCCTGTCGGGCATGGTTAGCGAGACATGACTCAACAGGCCTACAGCCCTGCCTTTTCGCGCAACGACCAGAGCGCCATCGCCAAATGGTTCTGGACCGTGGATCGCGGCCTGCTGGGCGCGGCCCTGGCCCTGATGGGGCTGGGCGTGGCGCTGAGTTTCGCCTCGTCGCCTGCGGCGATCCTGGCCGATGAGTCGATCTCGGACCCGTTCTACTATGCTTGGCGGATGATCGTGTTCGCGACCGGCGGGACGATCGCCATGCTGGTGGCGTCGCTGCTGTCGCCGCGCGGGGTGCGGCGGATCGCGCTGCTGGCGCTTCTGGGGGCCATCGGGATCATGGCCCTGTTGCCGATCATCGGCGACGAGGTGAAGGGGGCGTCGCGCTGGATCAATCTGGGTCCACTCAGCCTGCAACCGTCCGAGTTCGCCAAGCCCGGCCTGATCGTCTTCGCCGCCTGGATGTTCTCGGAAGGGCAGAAGGGGCAGGGGGTGCCGGGGGTATCGATCGCCTTCGGCTTCTGGGCCCTGACCGTGGGGCTGCTGGTGATCCAGCCGGACATCGGCCAGACGCTGCTGATCACCACCACCTTCATGGCCGTCTTCTTCATGGCCGGGGTGCCGCTGAAGTGGATGGCGGTGCTGGGCGGGATGGTGATCGCGGGGATCACCTCGATCTATTTCCTGTTCGACCATGTGCAGTCGCGGGTGGCCAAATTCATCGCGCCCGGGGCCGAGGACACCCACCAGATCGACCGCGCGTCGGAGGCCATCCGCGCCGGCGGCCTGGTCGGGCGCGGGGTCGGCGAGGGGGTGATGAAGCGGTCGGTGCCCGACCTGCATACCGACTTCATCTATTCGGTCGCGGCCGAGGAGTTCGGCCTGGTCCTCAGCCTGATCCTGATCGGGTTGTACGCCTTTATCGTCATCCGGGGCATGCGCCGGGCGATGAAGCTGAACGATCCGTTCGAACAGACGGCGGCGGCGGGCCTGTTCATGCTGATCGGGCTGCAGGCCTCGATCAATGTGGCGGTCAATCTGAACCTGATCCCGACCAAGGGGATGACCCTGCCCTTCATCAGCTATGGCGGGTCGTCGATGGCGGCGATGGGCCTGACGATGGGGTTCGCCCTGGCCCTGACGCGGCGACGGCCCGGCGCCTATGAGCCGGGGGCCAGTCTGCCGCAGCGCCGTCGGCTGCTGCCCTAGATTCGCCCCGGCGGCTGGGGCAAGGAGCGGCTCATGAACAAGCTGTGCGTCGTCGCCGCCGGAGGAACCGGCGGACACATGTTCCCCGCCGAGGCCCTGGCGCGCGAGCTGATGGCTCGGGGCTGGCGGGTGGTGCTGGCGACCGATACGCGCGGGGCGCAGTACGCCCAGGGGTTTCCCGCCGAGGAACGGCTGGCGCTGGATGCGGCGACGGGGTCGGGTCCAGTGGCCCTGTTCAAGGCCGGGCTGACCATCTGGAACGGCGTGCGTCAGGCCAAGAGCTCTTTCGACCGGCTGGAGGCCGATGTGGTGGTGGGATTCGGCGGCTATCCGTCCGCGCCCTCGATCGTGGCGGCCATCCTGCAGAAGCGGCGGACGGTGATCCACGAACAGAACGCCGTGCTGGGGCGGACCAACCGGCTGCTGGCCAGTCGCGTCGATGCGGTGGCCTCGTCCTTTCCCACGCTGGACAAGGCCGGCGCGGCGGTAAAGGCGCGGGCGGTGGTGGTCGGCGCGCCGGTGCGGGCCGATATCCGGGTCTTGCTGGATATGGGTTATGTGCCGCCGGGTGATGGGCCGATCCGGGTCCTTGTGACCGGCGGCAGTCAGGGCGCGCGCATCCTGTCCGAGACGGTGCCCCGGGCGCTGGCGGCCCTGCCCCAAGCGATCCGCGCGCGGCTGAGCGTGGCCCAGCAGTCGCGGCCCGAGACGATGGAGGCGGCGCGTCAGGTCTATCTGGAGGCCGAGATCATGGCCGAGGTCGCGCCCTTCTTTCGCGACATGGCCGACCGGCTGGGGACGGCGCATCTCGTGATCGGTCGGGCGGGTGCCTCGACCTGCGCCGAGCTGGCGGTGGCGGGGATGCCGTCGGTGCTCATCCCGCTGAAGATCGCGACGGACGACCATCAGCGGCTGAACGCGAAACTGCTGGCCGACGTCGGGGCCGCCGAGGTGGTGCTGGAGGATGAGGTCACCGTGGATCGTCTGCGCCATGTCGTGGCCGGGGTGCTGGATGACGACCGGCTGGCGGCCATGAGCCGGGCGGCGCGGTCGGTGGCCATCCCCGATGCGGCGCAACGCCTGGCCGATCTGGTGGAGCAGACGGCCTTGTCCTCCCCGTCGCGAAGCGATGGGGAGGTGGCGCGGCGCGGATACGCGCCGTGACGGAGGGGGCGACACCGGCCCAGCCGACAAGCCCCTCGCTCCAACCACCGCCTCGCCCCCTCCGTCTCGTCGGCTGATCGCCGCCGAGCCGCCTCCCCGTTCTCGACGCGAACGGGGAGGAGAAGCCAACCGGCCGCAACCGCGTTAGAAGCCCCTCGTGCCCCCCTTCGTTACCGAACTGACCCGCGAGGTCCACCGTCTCTGGCGCGAGTTCCAGTGGTTCCCGGAGTGGGCGGTGATCGTCGTGATCGTGGTCGGGTTCGTCTTCGTCGGCTGGGCGGCGAACCAGATCGTGTTCGCCCTGCTGAAGCTGGCGGTGCGCCAGAAGGACGTCTTCTGGCGCGGGGTGGTCAAGCGGGCGCGGCTCAAGGTTCGGATCGCGGTGATGATCGTGGCCATGGCCCTGGCCGTCACCGTCTCGCCGCTGGCCCCCGAGCCGTCGCTGTTCACCCGCCAGAGCCTGTTGTTCGGTTTCATCCTGGTGCTGGGCTGGATGGCCATGGGGGCGGTCGAGATGTGGGCGGTGGTGGCGCTGCGCCGCTATGACCTGACGGCCGAGGACAATCTGCTGGCCCGAAAGCATGTCACCCAGGCGCGCATCCTGCAGCGCGTGGCGACGATCCTGATCGGGCTGGTGACGCTGGGCCTGGCGCTGATGACCATCGCCGAGGTGCGTCAGTGGGGGCTGTCGCTGCTGGCGTCGGCCGGTGTGGTCGGGATCGTGGCGGGGCTGGCGCTACAGCCGTTCCTGGCAAACATGATCGCCGGTGTGCAGATCGCCACCGCCCAGCCGATCCGCATCGACGACGCCGTGATCGTCGAGGGGGAGTGGGGGACGATCGAAGAGATCACCTCGACCTATGTGGTGGTCAAGCTGTGGGACTGGCGGCGGATGGTGCTGCCGCTGACCTATTTCATCTCCAAGCCGTTCCAAAACTGGACCCGCGAGACGTCGCGCCTGATCGGCACGGCGATGCTGTATGTCGATTACGAAGCGCCGATGGATCGGCTGCGGGGCGAGTTGGAGCGCATCTGCCGGGCCTCGCCGCTGTGGGACGGGGACGTGGTCAATCTGCAGGTCACCGACATCACGGATCGGGTCGCCCAGGTGCGGTGCCTGGCCAGCGCGCGCAATGCGCCGACGGCGTTCGACCTGCGATGCGAGATCCGCGAGAAGATGCTGGCCTTCATGCGGGATGAATGCCCGGAGGCTCTGCCGAAGGATCGGTATTCGGTGGAGCGGAACAGCGCGCCCATTCTCCCTCCCCCCGCGGGGGAGGGGGGCGGCGCGTAGCGACGCCGGGTGGGGGCGGCAGGGCAAGCCATCTTCCATATCGCCGGGCCCTTCCCACCCGCTCGCTGCGCGAGCCCCCGCCCCGTGCCGGGGAGGGCGACTATTCGAGCGTGCGCATCTCGATGGTCGTCACCTGGCGTACGGACCGAGCCGGGCGGCTGTCGCCCTCGACCACCAGACGCAGCGGCCCGTCTTCGGCGGGGATCGCGGCATCGCCCTCGCGGTCGGCCAGGATGATCCGGGTCGATCGCATGGCCGGGTCGATCTCGGCCAGGGAGAAGGCGACCCCATAGCCGTCAGCGGCGCGGACCACGACGACCGTCTTCAAAGCCGGCCCGCGCAGGGCCGGGCCCAGCGGCGCATCCATCGCCGCCAGTACCGACGCCAGGGTCGGGCCGGAATAGGCGTGGGTCCGGCCATGGGCGGTCAGGCTGATGGTCTCTCGCGACAGGGCAGAAAGGTCGCCGGCGGCCATCACGCGAGTCACGCCGCCGGGCGCGTTCAGGGTCACCGACTGGGCCGACACCGGGCCGGCGAACAGGATTGCGGCGACCAGCGCCCCGGCGAAGGTGAGACGCATGGCGGTCCTCAGTTCGGGCGGAACAGGCCGGCGGGGCTGGTGGTGAAGATTTCCAGGCCGTCCTCGGTCACGCCGACGGTGTGTTCGCACTGGGCCGACAGGGACTTGTCGCGGGTCACGGCGGTCCAGCCGTCGGACAGCACCTTCACATGCGGCTTGCCGATGTTGACCATGGGCTCGACGGTGAAGAACATGCCGGGTTTCAGCACCGCGCCCTCGCCCTTGCGGCCATAGTGCAGGACGTTGGGGCTGTCGTGGAACAGGCGCCCGATGCCGTGGCCGCAGAAGTCGCGCACCACGCTCATGCGGGCGGCCTCGACGTGGCGCTGGATGGCATAGCCGATGTCGCCGAAGGTGTTGCCGGGCTTGACCTGGGCCAGGCCCAGTTCCAGCGCCTCATAGGTCACGTCGATCAGCTTCTTCGAGCGGGCGTTGATGTCGCCGACGGCGTACATGCGGCTGGAATCGCCGTGCCAGCCGTCGACGATGACGGTGTGGTCGATGTTGACGATATCGCCGTCCTTCAGCACCCGGTCCCCCGGAATCCCGTGGCAGACCACGTGATTGATCGAGGTGCAGGTGGTCTTCATATAGCCCTTGTAGCCCAGGCAGGCGGGCAGGCCGCCGCGCTGGACCGTGAAGTCGCGGATGCGGTCGTCGATTTCCTGAGTCGTCACGCCGGGCACCACGAAGGGCTCGATCATGTCCAGCGCCTCGGCCACCAGCCGCCCGGCCGCGCGCATGCCGTCGAACGCCTCGACCGGATACAGGCGGATGGCGCTGGAGCGGGTGAAGGTCTCGGTGTCCAGGTCTTGCGGTTCGTACATGCGAATGGTCGGCTCGTCGGGGAGAAGTAGGGGTTGAGATGGCGACGATAGCACGAAGTCGCTAGGGCTCCGAAACCGCTCCGGGTCGGAACCGATTGGCGTCGCGCAAAAAGGCGCGATCGAAGGTTAAAAGCCCTTCGCAGACGTCGATACTCAGCGCGAGGTGCATAGCGTCAGCGAAATCCAGACCTTGTTCATACCAGGCCAAAGCCTGGTCGATTTCTGCCGGATCAGAGGTGTCGACACCGGGCAGGCCCAGGAGCGCGCGAAGGGCGTCGACGACGCGGATGCGGTCGAATTTATAGGTCGATCCGAGAACCCACGCCGTTTCCACCAAAACAGTCGGGGGCACATACACAGGTCTCTTGCCCATGACGCTGTTCGCGCGAGCGAACTGGTCAGGGTGATCGGCGATCAGATAGCGGACGATGACGTTAGTATCGACCGCGTGCATGCCGCTCTTGCACCATTGTCTCGATCGCCTTGTTCATGTCCTCGATCGAGACGGGGGGGCCGTCGTAGTGGAGGCTGCCCGCCACGTCTTCGGGCCTGGTCGGCTTGAAGGGCGAAGCCCGCCGCAGGATGAGCGTGTCGCCCTGTTGCTCGACTGTCAGCCGCTCGCCGGCTGTCCAGCCCATCGCGCGGCGTGTGGCGCTAGGCAGAACCACCTGGCCCTTTGAAGACAGGACTGTCTGAGGTCGCGCGGTCGCCATGTTTGGCCTTTCGTAAGACAAACGTAAGATAGCGCGTTGGGTCGAGGACGGCAACCGTCCGTCGGCTCACGCCACGAGTTTCTCCGCCTGGGTCAGATCGACGCTGACCAGCTGGCTCACCCCCCGTTCCGGCATGGTGACGCCGTAGAGACGGTCCATCCGGCTCATGGTCACCGGGTTGTGGGTGATGACGATGAAGCGGGTGTCGGTGCGGTTGCGCATCTCGTTCAGCATGCGGCAGAAGCGGTCGACATTGGCGTCGTCCAGGGGGGCATCGACCTCGTCGAGGACGCAGACCGGGGCCGGGTTGGCCAGGAAGACGGCGAAGATCAGGGCCGCCGCCGTCAGGGCCTGTTCGCCGCCGCTCATCAGGCTCATGACCGACAGCCGCTTGCCGGGCGGGCAGGCGAAGATTTCCAGGCCGGCCTCCAGCGGGTCGTCGCTCTCGACCAATTTCAGCTCGGCCTGGCCGCCGTCGAACAGGGCCTCGAACAGGCTCTTGAAATTGTCGTTGATGACGTCGAAGGCGGCGACCAGCCGTTCGCGCCCCTCGGCGTTCAACTCGTCGATGCCGTCGCGCAGCTTGGCGATCGCGCCGGTCAGGTCGGAGCGTTCGAGACGCATGGTGTTCAAACGTTCGGCGTATTCGGTGGCCTCGTCCTCGGCGCGCAGGTTGACGGCACCCAGCTGTTCGCGTTCGCGCTCCAGGCCAAACAGCAGGCTCTCGGCGCCGGCGGCGTCGGGGGGGCGGGCGATGGCGTCGTCGGTCAGCTTCCGGCCCAGGTCGGCGGGGGACATCTGGGCCGTCTCGCGGACGTTGGCCTCGGTCTCGGCCAGGCGCTCGGCGGCGGCCTCGGCGCGGGCGGCCAGGCCAGCGCGGGCCTCTCGGGCGGTGGAGGCG
>Ga0209909_100416_pt1 | contig 28823 bp, 27 predicted proteins | sample FECB22metaG_FD_188302 | JGI IMG/M metagenome (GOLD analysis project Ga0209909, IMG submission 188302) | Cyanobacterial communities from the Joint Genome Institute, California, USA - FECB-22 (SPAdes) (version 3) | ecosystem: Environmental > Aquatic > Thermal springs > Hot (42-90C) > Microbial mats... | reverse complement strand
CATCACCAGCTGCAGCCGGTCGGGGCCGGGGGCATGTTCGCGCACCTGGCCGAGCAACCCGGCACCTTCGAGCTCGACACCGTGCACCGGTTCGCCAACGACTGGGAAGCCGACGCATCGCTGCAGCTGCGTGCCGGGGACGTGTCCGCGGTCGCCGCCTACACCGACCGCGGCCGGGTCCGGACCGGGTCGCTGGAGGAGATGGCCGAGCACGCGGTGCGCGGGCACCTGGCCGACATGCTCGACGGCAAGCAGGCCCTGCTCATCGTCGACACCAACCAGATGGCCGCCGAGCTGTCCAAGCAGGTCCGGGAAGAGCTGGTCCGGCTCGGGCATGTCGCCCCCGAAGTATTGGCGACGCTGCCCGACGGCACCGAGGTCGGTGTCGGGGATCTGATCCAGGCCAACAACAACGACGGCCGCCAACGGGTCGATCCCGGCCGAGACGGGGTGTATCGGCCGGTGACGAACAAGCAGCGTTACACCGTCATCGGGCGTGACCGGCACGGCCAGCTGCTCGCTCAGGACGAGTACGGCGCGGTCGCGCACCTGACGGACGACTACGTCGATGAGCATGTGACGTTGGCCTACGCGCTGACGAACTACGCCGCGCAGGGTGTGACCGTCGACGTCGGTCGCGCGGTCACCGGCCGGGACACCACCCGCGAGTCGCTCTACCCGGCCATCACCCGCGGCCGGTCGATGAACCTGATCTACCTGGTGACCCAGCAGACTCCGGATGAGCATGACCAGCGCCGCATCGAGGACACCCCCGCGCAGCGCCTGGCCGACCTGCTGACCCACAGCGAGGTGGCCGAGGCCGCCCTGAGCGTGCGGGAGAGCGCCGAGCACGACCTGCGGTCGTTCGGCACGATCGGTGCGCTGATGAACCAGGTCAGCATGCGCGCGGCCGGCACCCGCAATGACGAGATCCTCGCCGGGCTGCTCACCTCGGATCAGCACGAGCGGCTGCGCAACGAGCCCGCCTACGGGCGCATGCTCAACAAGGTCTACGCCGCCGAGCTCGACGGGCACGACCCCCGCGCGCTGCTGGATGAGGCGGTCGGGATGCGCAGCTTCAAGAACGCCGAGGAGCTGTCCAAGGTGCTGCACTGGCGCCTCGGCCAGCTGCTCGAGGACCGCGAACCCGAACGAGCCGCAGACACCACGGCGGCAACCGGGGTGGACTGGACCACCGTGGCCGACACGCTTGCCCCCGGGGAGGTCCGGGACTACCTCCACGCGCTCGGGGAGGTCGCGCAGGAGCGCCAGCACAACCTCGGCCAGGAGATCGCGGCCCAGCCCCCGCAGTGGGCCCTCAACCGGCTGCCCGAGGTCCCCGACCCGGTCGAAGCGTCGCAGGAGCGCGCTGACTGGGAGATTCGGGCCGGGCTGGTGGCTGCCTACCGCGAGTACCGCGGCATCCCCGACCACCAGGCCTCCCTCGGCGAGGCACCGCCAACCGAGCAACCCTTCGCCTACAGCCTGTGGCGCCAAGCCACCGAGGCCCTCGACCCGGACCCGACCGCGCTGGTCTGGCAGCAGAAGGACACCACCGAGCTCTACCGGGCCCGGGAAGCCTGGGCGCTGGAGCTGTACCGGGCCGACGAGTACGGGCCCCGCGCCGTGGGCGAGGACCTGGCCGCAACCCGGCGGCTCGCCGCGGAGATCCGCGACGACGCCCTGCTGACCCGCGCCGAAGCCGACGCCCCCGACCCCGCCGGTGACCGCGACGAACTGCTCGCCACCGCGCAGCGCCACCAGGAACTCGCCGCGACCTACACCGAACAGGCCGACGCCCTCGCCCGCGAGTACGAAGCCCGCCAGCAGTGGTGGGACCAGACCGCGCCGCTGCGCGAAGCCGACCAGGCCGCGGCCGTCGAACTCGACCGCCGCAACCTGCCCGCGTGGCGCGAGACCATCCTGCCCGCCGAGCAGCGTGGCGAGCAGCTCGAACTGCCCGACACCACCGGATCCGACCCCACGCCGGTCGCGGAGCCTACGGTCGAGCCCACGACCGAACAGCACGACACCGGCCGGCGCCACCTCGGCCAGGAGGAGGAGGCGGCCCCGGAGGCGGGTGACACCGAGGTCGCCGCCAGCACCGGCGAGTCGCCGAACCGGGCACGGGAGGCCGTCGAGACATTGCGGCGGACCACCCGCGACAGCGAGCTGCAGCGGGCCCGCACCGAGCCGCTACGGGCCCGCGACCAGCAGCAGCGCGCGGTCCACGACGCCTACACCGTCCGGGCACAGCGAGACCAGCTCGACCTCGAAGCCGAACGCAACATCCCCGGCCAGCAGCACGCGCAGCACGTCCGCGGCATCGACCACGGCTACGACGTCGAGTACGGCCACGACGACTACGGCTACGACATCGACGACGACTACTAGCCCGACCAGACAGGGCACCCGGCACGGGACAGGGCTCGCCTACGCGCGCACGACGGCACAGGTAGTGGGTGAGGCCGTTAACCCGTCACCATGCGAGCCCAGTAGGCCGCGCCGGCCGCCCGCAGCTTCTCCTGGTCGGGCCCAAGCCCGGCCTCCCGCTGAGCACGACGCCGCGCCTCCTGCTCGGCAGCCAGCCGCAGGAAACGCTCGTCGGCCAGGACCCGGGTTCCTGTGACCTTCCAGGGGCCGGGGCAAACGCCGCGGTCATCGTCTCCGATGTACTCGTGCCACGGCGGGTCGACGATCTCTCGCACAGTGGCGCCCTCGCGGGGTGGCCCCCAAGCGACGTCCAGCTCCTGTTCGGCGAGGGCCCGCAACTCGTTCATATGGAACGCATGCGCCGAGGCGTGCACGCCTTCGCGCAAGAACTCGGCCGAGACCGGGGCCCGCTCCCCTGTCGCCAGGATGGTCGCCATGGCACCGACGTAGACGTGACAGTGCCACCGGGCCTGCTCGAAACCCGGCGTGACAGCCTCGACCACCCCGGCGAGCTCCAACCGAGCAGGCGACAGGATCGACGTCCGATCCGGGTCCCCGGCCCAACCGCACGCCCGCTGGACCTCACGCAGCAGCCGGTTCAGCAGCCCGCTGTAGGCGCGGCCCCAGGCATCCACCTCGTCCGCCAGGCCGGCCTCGGCCATCCCATCGAGCATCACCGACAACGACACCGGCGCCCGGAACAACACCTCGTGCGCATCCCGCGGCGGCGCAGCAGCGGGGTCGGTGACATCAAACAGCGGCGCGGGCTCGACCCGGGTGGACCCGTAGCGGCCGACACGTGCCATCCCGGTCACGACACCCACCTCCTGTGCTGGTCACCGGCGCTGTTGGGACACGGTGAGTGTAGAGGTCGAGGCTGACAGAGCATCCGCCTTGCGCGGCCGAACTCAGCGCTCTCTCGGCCAAACGCCGCGGCGGTGCGGCCGGGCCCTGCAGAGCCAGCTCCAGGCGCCCGACCGTCGAATATCACCGTGGGCGGCGTACCCAACACTGATGATCCGCCGGTTGCAGCCGCAACGCCCTCCCCGCTGCGGCGACATGGAGGCTGTGACAACTTCGCAGCCGCCCAGCGGCCCCAATCGGATCCCCCCGCAGCAGTGGGGTCCCCCGCCCAACTACCAGCAGCCCGTCTACGCGCCCCGCAACGGTCTCGGGATCGCCGCGCTCGTCCTCGGCATCTGCGGGATCCTGTCCGGGATCATCCCGTTCTTTTTCTGGTTTGCCCTCATCGCCGGCGTCATCGGACTGATCCTGGGCTTGGTCGGGTTCGGCCGCACCCGCAAGGGCTACGCGACGAACCGCAAGACCAGCGTCGCTGGACTCCTCCTCTCTGCTGGCGCGATCGCCATGGGCATCTGGGGCGCGGTCATCTTGTTCCAGGCCACCGACCAGCTTATGAACGACCTCGGGTCGGCCACGGACTCCGCACCGGCCGCGGTGGCGCCCATCGGTCAGATGCAGGACGCTGAAGGTCTTCAGCTGACCGTGGAGCCCCTTGCCGCGGAGAACAGCTACGGCAGCGAGTCGCTGTGCACCGAGATCAGCTACAACAACACGAGCGGTGAGTCGAAGAGCTTCAACGTTTTCGACTGGCAGCTGCTCGGCCCGACTGGCGCCACCGGCTCGGCGGGCATGGGGGCCGACATCGACGAGTCTCTGAGCTCCGGATCGCTGGTGACTGGAGGCACCACCAGCGGGACGGTGTGCTTCAACGGCGCACCTGCCTCGGGCGAGTACCGGGTGATCTACTCGCCGGCAAACGTGGTGTGGACGCAGACCCGCTGACCGTCTGACGTGCCTCGGGCTGCGTGCCCGCATCGAGGTTGTCACGTACCCGCGGGCACGCGAAAAGGCGGCCCCCTCCACCCCGATGGTGGAGGGGGCCGCTGTAGTTGGCACGAGCTGTCTGGCTCCAGCCGGGCACCAAGCGACGCCATGCAGAACAGCGATCCTCGACGTCATCGACACCGAATCGTGAGCCGGCCCGACGGCGACCGGCTCGGTCGCCCGCGACACACCGCCGGCGGACCGGCGTTGTTCTGCATCGGGACGCTTCCGGCGAGGTCGGGACCGAACCCGTGGAGCACCGCACCGAGCGGCCTGATCAGCCGTCATCGCAGGTCAGTGCGGAAGCGCACGGTCAAGTCCAAGCCCCGGCATTCGTCAGCCGCCGGGGCGAAGGACACCTCGAGCAGCTGCGGCTGGGGAACAAACGTTCGATTATCTTGATGGTGACCGCGGCCGAGTCGGTGGCGCGGGCGTAAACGCCGTTTACACCCGGCAGCGCGCATGAGCGATTGGCGCGCCGTAGAGGCCCTGTTCCACGGAATCACCGCCGCGGTCTGCGATCATCGGCGCTCATCCGAAGTACCGCCCGCCCGGGTGGGAAGCAGACGGAGGGATTCTCCATGGCGCGTGTCCATGTCATCGCCAATCAGAAGGGCGGGGTCGGCAAGACCACCGTCACCGTGAACCTGGCGGCCGTCGTCGCAGACACCCTCGGGGGGACCGCCGACTCGTCGCCGGTGCTGGGGGTATCGACCGACCCGCAGGCGTCGATGCTCGAGTGGGCCCAGCGGGTAGGAGACAAGCTGCCGTTCGACTTCGAGCAGTGCCACGACAACCCGCAGCTGCTCGGCAAGCTGCGGGAGATCAAGCAGTACTCGCACATCTTCGTCGACACCCCAGGAAGTCTCGAAGATGAATCCATCCTGCAGACGGTGCTCACCCAGGCCGACGACGTCATCGTGCCGCTCGAACCCGAACCGCTGTCGTTCTCGCCCGCAACCCGGTCGATCCAGCGCGTCATCGAGCCTGCCGGCGTGCCGTGGCGGGTTCTGCTCAACAACTGGGACCCTCGCGACGGAGACGGCGACCTGGACCAGACCCGCGACTACGTTGAGGCCCGGGGCTGGCCGACCTTCCACACCGTGATCCGGCGCTACAAGCTCCACACCCGGGCATCCGCCGAAGGCGTCACCGTGGTGCAGTACGCCAAGAACCGCGTCGCGCTGGAAGCACGGCAGGACTTCTTCCGACTTGCACTCGAGGTCCTGGGATCCGCAGGCGAGGGCCCCCGACACTCCAGCGGTGTAAACGGCGTTTACACCCAGCCCGAGGCGTGAGCCATGGGTAAGCGTGTCAACCTCGCCGAGCTCGCGCGGGAAGAAGTTCCCCAGCACTACTCCGCTCCCTCGACCCCCCGCCCCGTTGATGACGTCCCTGCACCGACACCCTCAGCCCCCGCTGAGGAAGCGGTGGCGGCACCGGATCCAGGCCCCGCGACATCGATGCTGCCGGTCGCCGAGATCGTCTCCAACCCGCTAAACCAGCGAGCAGCTGACGATGATGAAGACGGCGAATTCTACGAGCTCGTCGCCACGATCCGTGGCCACGGCATCCTCCAGCCGATCGTGGTCTGCTCAGCCTCAGCCTTCTCCAATCGATATCCAGATCAGCAGCAGCTGGTCGACGGTGCTCGCTGGATCGCCCTGATCGGAAATCGTCGGCTGCGGGCGGCGGCAGTGGCGGGGCTCCGGGAAATCCCCGCCTTGGTCAATGACGACCGAGTCGCCTCTATGTACGAGGTCATGCTGGTGGAGAACAGCCACCGGAAGGCCTTGGGGCCGCTGCATGAGGCCGAGGCGATGCAACGCTTGCTCTCAGAAGCCAAGATCTCGCAACGAGCGCTGGCCACCCGGATCGGCCGCACGCCGATGTATGTCAGCCAGAGGATGGCGTTGCTCGGCTTGATCCCCGCACTGCGCGAAGCCCTCGAGCTGGGCGCTCTAAAGGTAGAGCAGGCCCGGCAGTTCGGCTCGCTATCGGAGCAGGAGCAGGAAGCGATCGCCTCGGCGGGCCCGCCCTACCGCAGGCCCCCACCGGTTCAGTCGGCGCAGAGCCTCGGAGCTCCGCGCCGGACCCGGCGCAGCATCGCAGTGTCCAGCCCTGCCCGCGCTGCAGCCTCCATCCGTGAGGTCTTCACCGAAACCGAGCGCGCTGAACTCATCCGGCTGCTCTCCGAATCACCAGAGCCCGACACAGATCCTGTGAGTGGTACAGGGCCGGACAGGAGTGAGGCTCGCTGACTCGTGCGAGCTCCCGCCATCACCCGAGGGCCCGAGGTGTAAACGCCGTTTACGCCCCGGGCCCTTCGGCGTACATCAGGTGGTCGGCCTGCTCGTGAGTGAGGTGTCCACGTGCGATGCCTGACCTTCGAGCAGGTGGCGCGCCCGTACTTGGGTACGCGTCGACTCGGTGTACCGGCTGCCCGGCGGCGAGGTCGACCTGGACCGGGTCGCGGAGCACTTCGCCGGCCGTTGCCGCGCGGTCGTCCGGGTGCCGTTCGACCCGCACCTTGAGGAGGGCGCCGAGATCGCCCTCGGCCGCTCGAGGAGCCGACCCGGACCGCCCTGCTGGTGCTCGCGGCCGCTGTCGCGGACGGCTTCCCGCTCATGGGCGGGCGCACGGGGACGGGTGATGGCGCTGGCGTAAACGGCGTTTACACTCCGCCCGCGACCTCCGACACATATGACTTGTCCCGGTTGGCACCGGCACATCCCGGCGGAGGTTCAGTAGCAGCGACACACGTCTGCGGCACGCCGGAGCTGGTGGTCCTGCCGCGTCCGCTCGTTGAAACGGCGTTTCCACCAGCCCAAGCCAAGCTCGCGGATCGCCGCGTGCTCCACGCGGTGGCCGAGGGCCGAGCGCCGAGCGCCGTCGCCGAGGTCCGTAAACGCCGTTTACACGGCCCAGCCACGACGTAGTCCCGAGCGTCCGTGCTGTACGAGCGACGCGCTCCCACGAGACTTCCGTGCGAGCGGAAGACCCCCGCTCTTGCTTCATCGCAGTAGCCACACGTGCACGTCGTACGAGCCGTCGGCTGTGGTCCGCGGTGTGTGGTGCTCGGCGTAAACGGCGTTTACAGACGCGACGCATGAACCCGGCACCAACAACCCTGGCTCGTGGTACGAGGCCATGGCCCGATCCTGACTGACAGGCGTCGTCCCGCGCAGGTCGCAGACGCCTGCTGCACTGTGGACGTGTAAACGGCGTTTACGGCGAGCGAGCGCGTCCTCGTCCCTGGCCGCAGCAGGCAGACCCGCGAGGCTTGACCTACGCGGGCAGGGCGATCCCCTCGTCGGGGCGCGCAGCTCGACGTCGCCGAGTACCAGGCGCCGCGAAGGCGGGACGACGACGAAGTAGCAGGGGCTTGGATCCGCGCTGCCAGTTCGCCGGCGACCAGGGAACTGTTCACGTAGTCCTCGGCCCCGGCCTCCAGACCGGTGACGATGTCTGCGGAGTCCGATCGCCGTCACCGTGGTGATCGGGAGCTCGTCGGCCTTGCGGAGCCGGCGGCAGACGGTGAACTCGCCGATCCCGGGCAGCATGAGGTCGAGCAGGATGAGTTCGACGCGGGGGTGACCGGCGCGCTCGAGAGCCAACTCGCTGGTGTGGACAGCGTCGACGTCGAAGCCCTCGTCATCCAGGTGGGGTCGGGCATAAGCGCGCCCAGCGCGCGCCCTGGGGCTGTCCGGGGAACCGCCGAGGGACCGACCGATGTGGCGCGAGACGGCCGGCTGTAAACGGCGTTTACAAGCGGTAGACGCTGCTGCTGGCACGCGCACCGAGCCGCTGGCACACGGGCACCCGGGAGGAGCAGGCTGAAGCATCGGTCGGCGACCTTGGTCAGCGCCGCGCTCGCGAGCACAGCTGCACCCCGCCTCGCCTCGTGTGCGGAATGATTCGTGCGGCGGCGCTAAAGGATCGAAACCTCGACGCGGCCGGGCCATCGGCCGTGCCTCAGGCCCGTACCCGTCGATCGGGCACCAGGCTGAGCACCAGTGTGGTGGCTGCAGCTGCTCCCAGTGCACCCGGGAGATAACGAGTGCCGCTGCTGCGATCAGCTAGCGGTGTAACGCCGTTTACGCCGCCCGGGACCAGCTCCCGAGGGCCCGGTTCGCCTTCCTGAACGCCAACGATCTCGTGTCGACGATCGCACTCGTGCGCGTCAGACACGACAGTGATGTGGCGGTGCCATCTTGGGAAGCGCCGGCCAGATCTAGCGCACTGCTTCGACCGCGCACGGTGCGCTGGGATGGGCGCGACAGCGAGCGTGTCACTCGATCCGAGTGAGGGCGTCGGACGCGCCGCTGGCAACGAGTAGGTAGCTCGCCTCCAGCCGATCCGCTCCGTTCCCCGAGGACGGGAACCCGGCTGCCGACACGATGACGTTCGTCCATCTTGGGCGTGCCCAAGGTGGCCCCCTGAGCCGGAGGGAAGGTGAGAAGGAGCCGTGCGAACGGGTCGGCGTAAACGCCGTTTACAGCGCCGGTCAACCTCGACCGGCCGTGCTGAGTGGAGAGCCTGCCCGGATGCGGTCGTAGCGAAGCAGTAGCGCTGCGATCCGGGCTCGACCGGGAGTAGCTCACTGCTCAGTCTGTTCGCGGCAGAAGCCGTCCTGGCATCACGCAGCGACCTGGGCTGCGCCCCTCGCCCTGGTCAACGAGAACGATCTGGCTTGCGGACGACTGCGCCACCGCGCCGCCGCGCTCGCCGAACCCACGACTTCAGGCTGTATCCGACGGAGTCGAGGTGGGAGTCGCACGTCGGGCTCTGGCGCTCGGCGTAAACGCCGTTTACACCGAGCAAGGCACTCCCACCGAAATCAGAGCGCTCTCTCGCGAAGAAGCATCCCGGGTATCACTCGACGCCTCCCAGGCGGACCTGTCGGCATGGCCAGGGCACAACGAGAGCGTCGTGAAGGGATGAGGGCTTCGCGGATGATCGCCGACACGGCATTTTTCAAGCAGCGCACCTCAGACCGACCGGTCGCCGCGCGACCGGCGACAACCCATACACGTGAGCTCGCTCCAGGCCTGCGGCCGGTCTATCCGAGCCGTCTCCTCTATGCAGCTCCCTTGAGAGCATCTTCTCCGGGCCGGGGTGACACCACGGCGGCAAGACGAGCTAGACATATAGCGCCACCGGCGCGCATCTAGCGATGATCGAATAGTCGACCAGCCTGAGCTTGCTCGACCCGCCTACAGACGCCGGTCAACCCGCCGCCCATCGCGGGAGAGACCGATCTATACCCAGGCCGCTACTCGAGCGGACCACACAGATACTGTCATAACGATCATCATTCTCGATGGGCCATCGCAAACGAATCGCTTCTCCCCGACCGAACTAGCAAACATCAGCCGGTGAGGGGTGCGGGCCGCTGTGGTGGCGGTTGCGAAAGCGGGCGAACCAGCCGTGCGAGCATCGCGCGCAGGCCCGTCGGGTCCCCGGCAAGAGCGGCACGGGACGCCTCGTTGTTCTCGGCGGGATCCATCGCGGTCCAGCGCAGCTCATAGCCGGCGGCCCCGGCGAGCTGGGTGAGGAACGCGCGCTGGGTGCGTCCGTTCCCCTCCCGGAAGGGGTGCAAGGCGTTGACGTCGTCGAGGACCTCGGTGAGCCGGTCGACGAACTGATCGAGTTCTAGACCGCGCAGCAGATCGTTGCGATGGAGCTTGCCGAAGACCTCGGCGGCGAACGTGTCGAGATGCTGCGGCAGGCAGAACAGCTGACCTTTACCGATGGACACCGTGCGCAGCCGCCCGGCCCACTCGTAGACGTCGCCGAAGATGTGCCAATGGAAGGCCTGCAGATGGGCCAGGTCGTAGACACCCGGGAGCGGTCGCCGGCGGAGCTCGACCAGGCGTAGCGCGGTCAGCTCGGCCTCGGCCTGGGCCAGCTCGGCGGGATCGGTGATCCCCAGTCGATTCCGCAGGACACCGGTGTCGAGGTCGAGGTAAGGCTCTGCGCCGGTCACCGGTTGTAGCGCGCCAGGACGCGTTCCCGCGCGGCAGTCGTCGAGAGCCGTCCCGCGGCGACTTCGTCGAGCAGCGCCAAGCCCTCGGGACTGGGCTCGAGACCTTCGGCGCGCACCGATGCCAGCGCCTCGTCCACGTCGGCGCGCCGGGACGCGGCGTCGACGAGTTCCTCGTAGCGGGCCACCGACATCACCACCGCTTCGGGTTTGCGATGCGCACCAACGAACACCGGCTCGGCGTCGGGCTCCTGGACCCGCTTCAACGTCGCCGCCAAGGCGGTGCGGAACTCGCGGAACGACAGCACCTCGGGAAGCCGCATAGCCGAAGCCTACCCGAATGCGTACGCGTTCGGGTACACCTGCTGAGGCGCCGCTGCCATAGCTGCTTCCGTCACGCAGACGGAGCGGTGCTCCAACCCGTGCCGAAGCGTCCCGTCTGGGCGACAGTCCTCTGGACGAAGGTCGTGCTGATAGGAGCCCCGATCGTCTCAGCTCGGTTGCTGGTCGTCGGCCGCGGTCGCGGCGCGCCACTGCTCGATCAAGGATCGCTTGAACCGGTTGTTCACCGGCACCGGAAGGCCCTTGGCTTCGGCCCACTGCCGCAACCGATCGCGCTCGGGAGCCGACAGACCGGTGCTGGTCGAGCGCCTTCTGGGCACCTGGCGATTCTGGTCTGCCGAGCTCGATGAGCCCGTACTTGAAGTGGCCTGCCGGGCGGTGTCGGGGGCTGCGGCTTCGACCCGGCCCGCATCGATGAAGGGTCGCAATGCTTCCAGCAGTCGGCGGTACTCGCTGCTGGCCAGATCGATCTCGACCCGCATCTGATCGATGTGGAGCTCGTGGGGTTCGACATCGTCCTCGGTGCCGGTGATGTCGCAGAAGCGGATCTGCCGAATACCCATGGCTCAGTCCTTCGCCGCGGCGGTGTCCTCGCCAGCCCGAGCTGCGGCTTTGCGCAGGGCGGCCAGGCTCTGCCCAGCCAGAGCTTTGGACGCGACCGAGTCGCCGATCTGGCGCGGAGTCATATGCCCGCGACCGCTGGGGGCGAGATAGGTCTGGCCTTCGGCTCCGGTGCGGTACTCCAGGTGCTGACCCACCCGATGGAACCGGGTGCGCTGTCCGCGGCGCCGGGTCCCCTCCCACTTCTCCACCCGCACGGCCAACTGGCAGCACGTGCACGTCAACCGACGGATGAGCAGGCCATCGTCATCGACTCCGGTGAAGTGGATGCCGGCCTGCCGGATGGTGAGAAACAGGTGCCGGCCGCGCTCGCGGCAGGCCAGGACCTCGTCAGAGACCCGATCGACATACAGGTCGACATCGGCTTCTGAGGCGCGGTTCCATCCGGTCTCGCTCTGCTGCTCGCCCTGGATGGAACGGGACAACCCGGTCACACGTTCTTCGGCCACCGCGCCGGTGCTCCTTTCAATGAGGACATGCCGTACGCGAAACAGTATGGCCGTGATCGCCGTACCGCCGCGGCTGCCCGAGCCGCTGCTCGAGCCGTGGCTGCGGCGCGCGGGGCACGGCGGGTCCGCGCGGATCGGCACTGTGGCTGTGTCGGATACCTGCAGCTCACAGCCGTGGTGACAACCGGATCGCCGCGCGGGCTGCAGGCGGGGTCACGCCCTGAGACACGCCTCCCAGTCGCTTCCGCCTGTGCGGCTGAGACTTACGATAATCTCCCGTTAGCTGACGAGTCACCGGGCACTCGCCCGCACTCCCAGCCGACGAAAGGGGCACCGATGGGCTCTGGCGCCGCCGCGGACGACGAGAAGGAGCCGGTACCGGGCTCTGCGGCCATCGACAGGCCCTGCGATCCGGCGGGGGAGCGGCGTGTCGCGGCGCAGCGGGCGGCCTCCTTGGAAGCTCTGGCCGCTCGGGCAGACGCCCACGCCACCGCGTCCCGCGCACCACGCACGCACCGCGCCTACGCCGCCGACTGGGCGCACTTCACCGGGTGGTGCACCACCGCCGCGCTCGAAGCCTTGCCGGCCGAGGTGAACACGGTGCGGCTCTACCTCGCCGACCTGGAGGCCACCCGCACCGCCGACGGGGCGGCAGTGTTCTCCCCGGCGACGATGGCGCGGCGCCTGGCCGCGATTGCCGCCGTGCACCGCGACGCCGGCCACCCGTCCCCGACCCGGGATCCGGCCGTCGGTGCGGTGCTCACTGGGATCAAGCGGGCCCGCGCACACGCCACGCACCAGATGCGCCCGCTGCTCCTCGACGACCTCCGCACCCTGCTGTCGGGAATGGAGTACGGGACGTGGCCGGGCGGGATCACCGCCGCCCGCGACAGCGTCGTGCTCCTGGCCGGGTTCGCCGGGGCGCTGCGCCGCGGCGAGCTCGCCGCCCTGACCGTCGGGGACCTGCACTTTCACCCCGCCGACGGGCTGCACGTGCGGATCCGGTCATCGAAGACTGACCAGGACGCCCACGGCGCCACCGTGGTCCTGCCCTACGGGACCTGTGCGGGGACGTGCCCGCCGTGCGCGGTGCTGCGCTGGCTGCGGCTCCTCGAGGCCGCACCCCGGGGCCGGGCCGCGCTGATGCGGGCGGTCCTGTCCACTCCGGTCTGGGCCGAGCAGGATCACCTCTACCCGCACCCCGACCCGGCCACCGGGCCCGACGACGCCCCCACCGGCCCGGGGCGCGCACCCGGTCCGGCACCGGTACCGACACTCACGGACGAGGCGCCACTGCTGCGCGCGGTCCGCCGCGGCGGCACCCTGACCGACACCGCGATCACCGGCGACGCCCTACACGCGATGATCCGCCGCCGCGCACACACCGCCCGGCTGCCCGGCCCGGTGGGGTTCCACTCGCTACGGGCCGGGTTCGTCACCACCGCGCGGCGGGCCGGGGCCGATCACCGCGCCGTGCGCCGCCAGACCCGCCACTCCAGCGACGCCATGGTCGAGACCTACGACCGCGACCACGCCCCCCTGCTCGGTAACGCCGTCACCCAACTCGGCCTATGACCAGTCAAGTAGGAAATGATGCATCCGGTGCCACAGTCGGCCGGGCCACTGCTGCCACCTCCGAACCCGCCACGCCGGAGAATCGGGCGGCGATGCTGCGGGATGCGGCCGGGCCGAGCTATGCGCGGGAGTGGGCGCTGTTCTGCGACTACACCACCGCCACCGGCCAGCCCGTGTTGCCGACCACCGTGGACACCCTGACCGGGTTCTTCACCGCACTACCGGCCCGACCGGCCACCCTGGCCCGCCGGGTGCGGGCGATCGCCGCCGCCCACCGCCGCGCCGGCTACCTACTGTCCCGCCCGGACCACGGCCCCGCCGCACCCCCGCCCCCGCGACCGGCCCAGCAGCGCTGGACCGCGGCGGGCCCGCTGCTCGCCGCCTGCCCCACCCGCGGCTGGCCCCACGGCCTGCACGGCCGCCGCGACGCCTTCCTCATCGTGGCCACCATCGGCCTCGACCTCTCCCACCGCGACGCCCGAGCCCTGCTCCCGGACGCGGTCACCGTCGCCGGCTCCGGCGGCGAGAACCCCGACGATCAGGTCTCGGTCGCCGACCAGGACATGCCCACAGATCCCGACCCGCGCGCGTGCCCGGCCTGCGCGGTGGTGCGCTGGCTCGACACCCTCGGCGTCCTCGACGGCCTGGGCCGCGGCTCGGCCCGCATGGACCTCACCGCAGCCCACACCCCCACCCGCCACAGCCACCACCAGCACCACCCCCGCACCCCACAGCGCTGGCAGCGCGCCGCGATCCTCCTGCCCGCCATCGACCAGCACGGCTGGCACGACGACTACCGCCCCATCACCACCCGCACCATCCGCACCCGACTCGCCCTCGCCGCCCACCGAGCCACCAGCAGCGTCACCGCGCCGGGCACCCCGTCCCGCGGGGACCGGGAAGCCAACGCCTCGCCCACCCCCGAGACGACAACACCCCCGGCGCCGCAGAGCCTCGACGAGGTCCTCACCCTCCTCGACGGAGTCGCCGACGACGCCGATGCGCTCAACGCCCGGATCACCGCCCTCATCGAGGGACACATCTGAGCTCGCCCGCCACGCGGGCGACGCCCACGAGACGGTGAGCGGTAGATGCCACATCGGCATCGACGGAATCTCCAGCCCCACCGGCCCCTACGCACGTCGCGGACCCTGAGGGACGCCTCGGGGCGTCCGGCGAATGATGGTGTCCGCGTGCCGTGGCGGGGCAGCGGCGCGGACCAGACCACACCGACCCCGCCACCCCTTCCGAGCCGCGCTGCTCAGCTGGTCGAGGTCGTCGTCTCCGGCTCGAACCCGGAACAACCGGACCCTTTTCGCAGCTGCAAGCATGCGTAAACGGACGTTTCACCGAGCGCCCCGCGGTGTGCACCAGCCGTCGATGCCTCGCGTCCCGAAACGTCAGCGGCCACGACCTGGGGACCCAGCCAGCCGGTATCGTCGGCAAGGTCGCACTCGCCGACGTGTCACATTCAGCACCGTCCTGCGACACCGAGGCAGGAAATGACTCAGGAATGGGGGCGGCCACATGACGCGCGTCACGCAGGTGAAGCTCATAGATGATCTCGATGGTTCGCCGGCTGCGGAGACCGTGCGGTTCTCGCTGGACCGGAAAGCCTACGAGATCGACCTCAGTGCACCTCACGCAGCCGCACTACGGGACGCGCTCGCTGCCTTCGGTGATGTGGCCCGGCCGCAGCCAGGGCCACGCGGTGCCCAGCCAGCCACAAGCTCTGCAGCCGCCAGTGCCCGCCGCGCCCAGAATCAAGCAATCCGCACGTGGGCGCGTGCCCACGGGTACGCGGTGCCCCACCGGGGCCGGATCCCCGCGCGCATCAGCGCCGCTTTCCACGCCGACAATCCCGATGCGCTGCCCGCCCGCGAGGCAGAACCACCAGCAGCCACCGCGAACCCTGCCACAGCCGGACCGGCTGACCAGCGCCAGAGCGTGGCGCGCCAGCCGGAAACCGACGACGGTGCGGCGACACCGGCCGCGGTCGGGGCCGGAGCTGACACATCCGTGCCGGCCGTCGGCCGGGATGGGCTGACCAAAACCGACCGTGAACAGATCCGTTCCTGGGCGCAGGAGCAAGGAATCGAGGTGAAGCCCCGCGGTCAGCTGAAGCACGACCTCATCTCGAACTATCGCGCCTGGGCGAAGCGCGTCGGCTCCGGCACCGCCACAGCCTGAGCAACATCTACGTCATCCGTGCTGCTGCCCTGGAGCGACGAATTGGGATCGGCCGCCGGTTGACGGGGTGGACTCGACGGTTGACGATGGCGAATGCATTGGCCAGCACGATTGCGGATCGTGCTGGCCGCGGCGGGACAGCCTGGGCGACACAGCGGTACCGGCGAAGGCGGAGCCGAAATGGGCACCGCCCGTATCGTTGACCCTCGGCTCCTGGTGTGGTTGTCAGGCAAGAAGAAAGGCTGCGAGCAGTTCGATCGTGGCGTTCGCGGTGACGTGGACTAGATGCAAGACCGTTCAGTTAGGGCCGGTGTGCGGTGGTCAAGCATCGTCGGCCGCGAGTGTGTTGATCTCGACGGTGTATGTGCGGCTGGGTCCCCGGACTCGGTTCTGGCTGGTCTTGACGGTGTAGTTGGAGATCGCTCGCTTGACCACGCGTGGACTGGTTCGGGCTCGTCGAGCGGGTAAGAGGGCGTCGAGGACTCGTCGTCCGATCACGCCGATGAGGTCGACCGGGTTGGCCAGTACGCCCGCGGCGGCGGTGAGCTGGGCGCGGGCGGTGGTCAACGCGATCGTGAAGCTGGCCCGGTCCGGGTCGAGGTCGGGGCGCTCGGCCAGGGCGTCGGCGATCGCGATCCGCAGGGCCTGGTAGGTGACCAGCAGGGCGTAGACTTCTTGGTCGATGCCTTGCGGGGTGCGGGCGCGCAGGACCCGCCCGCGCAGGACGGTCGACTTCAGCTCGAAATAGCTGGTCTCGATCTCCCACCGCTGGTGGTAGAGCCGGGCCAGCTCGAGTACCGAGCAGCTCGGATCACGGACCGTGGTCACCAGCTGATAGGTCTCGCACCGCCGACCGGCCGTGGTGCGGATCGTGACATTCACCCGCACGACACGGACCGGTAGCGACCCGATCTGCGAGAGGAACGATCCGTCGGGCAGGTACTGCTCGACCCGGTAGCGGTGGTTGTTGCGGACCCGGATCAGCAGGTCCGCGCCGGTCGCGGCGAGCGCGGTGATCGTCGGGGCGTAGCCGTAGTGGCGATCGGCGAGCACGATCATCCCGGGCCGCATCGCCGCGGTCAGCCCGCTCGGACCGGTGGTCATGGCGGTCTCGCTGCGCCGATCGGAACCGAACGCGGCCTCGATGACGGTCCGGGTCCCGCAACACACCAACGCGACCAGGCGCAGCATCGGATACCCGGTGCCGCCGTGATGACCGCCGCCGCGCCGGTACACGGCGAGGTTGGCCGGGCTGTCGGGCACGCACATCTGGGTACCGTCGATCGCGCAGATCAACAGCCCCCGCCACCACAGTCCGCGGGTCCGCGGTCCGCCGGCCGGGCCGCGGAGCAGGTCGAACAGCGCGCGCAGCGGCGCGGCACCGATCCGCCGGCGTGCCTGACACAACGCCGACGCCGAGGGAACCCGGACCCGGCCCGCACCCGCATCGCCGGGGTCCAGATCCAGTCCAGCGATCATGTGGGTCCACACCTGCGGATAGCCCAGATCGGCGAACAACGCGGCCGCGAGCAGCAGATACACCACCACCCGTGAGGGCAGGGCCCGGACCCGGCGTTGCGTCGTACCGGTCTCGGCCAGCGCGGCGTCGACCATCTCGAACGGCACGATCCGGGTCAGCTCACCGACATGCCCGGCGGCAAACCGGTCACCAGCGGCGGTGACGACACGATTGATGACAGAATCCGTGCTCAGCGGAGCTCCTCGTGAGGGGCGGGGATGTCTTGGCGGACGCCCCTATCTCCTCACAGAGCTCCGCTCCCACTTCCTCACGACACACCGCCAGCCCCGGTCCTTGCACCAGCGCGGCTACCGCTAACTGAACGGTCTTGGGACTAGATGTACTGACAGACCCTGGTTCGCTGGTCGACGCCGGCCGCAGCGCTACCGGTTCGGCCCCCTGACAGCGGCGCGCAGGCGAGGTGCGAATTCCCGGCCCGCCGACCAAATGACGCCAGTCTGGCTGGTGATAATTCGAGGTGCAGGTCCGGCCGGTCGACGCGTGCGTGTCTGCACATCAAGATCTCGTCGGTGCTCACCGGCCAGCGCCGAGTGGAGCGCCGCGTCCGAGACCTGGCTCTGCGCGTGCTGCCGCGGTGCTCCTGGCCCGCGCCGCCGGGCTGGGCGCACTCGACACGACCCCGCCCGGCGACGCTGCGGTGGTGGTCGACATCGACGCGACTCTGGTCGAGACCTACGGCCTCGACAAGTCCGGGGCTCGGCAGGTGATGCGCACCGGACGCCGCGGCTACCACCCCCTGCTCGCCGTGATGGCCGGGACCGGGACGTGCTGCACGCCCGGCTGCGCCGGGGCCGCACCGATCTACTTGAGAGGCCGCTCCCCGCGAGGCTGTGGGTGCCCCCCGACCACGCCCTCATGTGATCACGTCGCCTCCGCTGCTTTCCGGCGGGACAGACGCGCCGGGGCCGCAGCGCTCGGTCCGGTCCTCCGCGAGCAAACGTTCTGGGTGATCACCCGCGGGGTGAAGTGCTCAGACTGATCAGGTCGCCGAACAGAGCACAGGCATCGCGTGAACCGATGCTTCTGCCGGCCGGCGACGGTCGGGGTCAAGTCCCGTGACGTGGTGTGTGACGGCTGACGCGTGATCTTGCTGGTTCAGGTGCTCAGCGCCGAGATCGTCGGCGCGGGTTCGGCCTCCTCACCGGTGTCCGGGGTGAGGGTCGGTGGCGGCGCGGGCTCGACTCAGGACGTCGAGCCCGAGGCAGCGGCGGCCATCGGTCCACTCGTCGTGCTGCTCGGCGAGGACATCCCGACGAGCCGGATGAGCGAGTCGCGGTCGGGGAAGACTCTCGCCACCGTGCGGCCTGACGAGCGTCTCGCCGTCCTACGCGCGGTCATGCGGACCTGAAACGGGCTGCAAGCAAACGCCATGTCCACTTTCACTGAGACGGGGCAAACCGCACTTCAAGCGCAGGTGGGCGGCGGCCTGGGGTGTGCGGGCAGTTCGTACAGCGGAGGTGGCCACCGAGCCGTAACGAGGTGATCAGCGGCGACCGGTGAGGACGCCGATCGGGTCGATATCGCCGCGCCGTAGTGCTCGGTGTACTCGCCGGGCGGAGGTCAGCCGGCGCCGTACTCGGCGCACCGGTTCGATCTGGGTGGCCTCGTGCAGCCGCCGGTGCAGCGGGCCCTGGTCACCGCGGCGATCGAGGAGCGACCAGGAGAAGTCGATCGCGTCGGCGCCCTCGAGTCGCTGCGGCACCTCCTCGAACCACCGCATGCTGCGCCGCGCCATGTCCTGGGTCGGTGCCATCGCGGTCCGCCGGCGGGCGTCGTACCCGGCGAGCGCCGCATCGACGTCCGCCGTCCTCCCGGTCGTGCCGTCCGGATAGAGCTCCTCGGCCAGCACGATCGCGTCGGCCACCGCGAGCACCGTGCCGGAGCCGATCGCGAAGTGTGTGGTGTGCGCGGCGTCGCCGGCCAGCACGACGTTCCCGGACCGCCACGAGGTGTTGCGGATCTCGCGGAACTCCAGCCACGGCGAGGCGCCCGTCCCGGGCGGGGCGATCAGCGAGTGTCCCTCCAGCGACCGGGCGAAGATCGTCTCCAGCAGCCGCATTCCCTCGTCGGCGGACAACCGGTCCAGGCCGAGACCGGCCCAGGTCTGCGGGGTGCACTCCACGATGCAGGTGCTGACGCAGTCCGCGGCGGGGTAGGCGTGGAACCAGATCCAGCCGGCCTCGGTGCGCTCGAAGGCGAAGGTGAACGCCTCGAACGTCTTCGATGTGCCGAACCAGGCGTAGCGGTTGGTGCCGTGGGTGAGCCGGGTGCCGAACTCCGCGGTGCGGGCGTCGCGAACGGCGCTGTTGATCCCGTCCGCTGCGACGACGACGTCGGCGTCCGCGGTCAGCGGATCGGCCGCGAGATCGCCGTCGGGGGCGGTCTCGGTGTCGAACCGCAGGTCGACTCCCACCTGCCGGGCCCGGACGGTGAGCGCCTCGAGTAGCCGGGCGCGCCCGATCGAGTAGCCGTAGCGGCCGCCGAGGTGCACGGTCTCGCCGGCGACCTCGACGACCTGGTCGCCCCAGACGTGCGCGGCGGCTCGGACGCCGTCCGCGCCCACCGGGTCGGTGCGGTACAGCTCGTCAAGGATGTCCTCGCCGAGGGTCACGGCGAACCCGGAAGCCTCCCCTGGCGGGTTGCGCTCGGCGACGACGACTTCGTCCCGGCCGTCCGAGCGCAACCGGGCCAGGATGGCCAGGTACAGACCTGCCGGACCGCCACCGATGCACACGATCTTCACGGAGCGCGCCTTCCATGCCGGTCCCGACCACAGTTCGGCGCGCGGGTAGGGGGCGGACCGGACATTTTGCCGATTGTCGGCAGGTTTTCAAGGCGATGGAGATCGATCGGCCGACGCTCCCGGTGACACGGGCTCGAGAGGTGTCCGATCCCCGGGCAGCCCGACACAGCTAGGTGCGCGTCGAGCAGCGAGAGAACAAGTCCGCCCGGTTGCTCGCCGCCATGCTGTAGAGCAGGGATCTCGTCGAGAGGCTGACGATGATCAGGGACGACGTCGTGTTGGACATGCGCCGTGTGTGTCGGGCGAGGGCTTGGGGTGGCGCGTGGCATGCGATGCCCTTCGGGTTGGGCGGCCTGGTGCCGCATCGAATCGGGATTCCGGTGCAGATGAGTCCGGACGTGATGTCCTGCGAACCAGCCTCGTCAGCCGGTCACGGACGGGGATCGATCGAATCTGGAGCCCGGGCCGGGTCAGTTCCGATCGACGCAGAGCACGGCGACTGGTGCCAGCACCGCCGCCGGAGGCACCGGGTTCGATGCCGGGGCGGGCAGGACCGGCTGCTCGACCTGGTCCGGCCTGAAGCACGTGGAGAGGAGAGCGGGGCCGCTGTCACGTGGGGCATCGACCCCGCGGACCGCGGGGTCGACAGCAGTGTCTCGTCCTGCCGGGGCGTGATGGCAGGGACGGTCGGGGGTGCACAGACCAGTCACGGCCGGCGAACCTGGCGTATCCCCGTTTGCCGGAACACTGGCGTTGCCCTCAGCGTCGAGAGGCGCGTCGGGCAGGCATCCGGGACATCCCCCGGTCTCCTGGACCAGCGCCGTGACGGCGGCGACGCTCGCAACCGGTTGCTCCGGAGTGATGGTGTGGCAGGCCAGAACGGGTCCGAACGCGGTGTGCACGAACACGGCGATCAGCAGGAGGACGAACGGGGCTGCGGGGCGATGCATCGCGGTACGCACCGTCGCCGTCCCTCCCTCTCGACCTGGGCCCGTTCCGGACTTGCTGACTCTAACCACAGCATCGCCACGCCGCCCCGGAGGCGGACGGACGATGCGGTCAGCCTCGCAGGGCAGGTCGCAAGCCCTGGGCGTACTCACTGGGTGAACGCCTTCCAGTGGCCCAGGCAACCCGTCCCCCGACGCCGCGATCACGCCCAGCCGCGCCGGTCATCCCGCGCGCCCGTGTCCGACAGAATTTCCGGTCAGGGTGATCCCTGACGGCATCGGCGGCCGGGGATGGTGAGCTGCATTGATGGATGCTGACGCTGACCGACCGCACGCTGACGTTGGTCCGACCGGGCTGAGGCGAGCCCTCGACGCGGCCTTCGGGCATCCCCGTGGCCTGGCTGGGCGGCTCGGTGGAGCGGTGATGGCCTGGGGGAACCGTCGGCAGGAACGATGGGCCGTCGACCGGGCGAAGCTGCGGCCCGATCACCAAGTCATCGTGGTGGGTTGCGGGCCCGGGGTCGGGCTGGCGCTGGCTGCAGGGCTGATCGTCCCCAGCGGTTTCGTGCGGGGGGTGGATCCGTCAGCCACGATGCGGGCGATGGCCACCCGCCGCTGCGCGGGGCCGATCGCTATGGGCGCGCTCGAGATCGGTGACGGGACGGCCGAGCGCACCGGCTGTGCGGACCAGTCGATGGATGTGGCGATCTCGGTCAACAACGTCATGCTCTGGGACCAGTCGCTCGGGTTCGCTGAGCTGTTCCGTGTGTTGCGTCCGGGCGGGTTGCTGGTGCTTACCGTGCATCGCCATGTGCTGGCCGAACCTGCCCATAGCCTGCGTGTCCGGTCTGCGGAAGCCGGGTTTGTCGATGTGGCGCTCACCGAATGTCCACGCCGGGGGACCAGCCCCGCCGTCGAGCTGACCGCTCACCGCCCGCGCTGATCTGTGACTGCCGTCCAGAGCAGCAGGTCGACCTCCGGGGACGGGTGGAGCGCCGACAGCCCGGTCGACACGTGTCGTCTCCACGAGTCCCGGCGAGCATTCAGCGACAGCTATTGCCGTGCGAGCCCTCTCGTGTCGCGCTCGCACGATTCTGCAGAGCTCGACTCGTGCATCCGAGGAGGCAACGCAGGACGGCACGCCCCTGCTCGGAACCCACGGCGGTCACCACCGCAGCCCACGGGCCTGCGGTGGGGTGCTGGCGCCGACCGGCAGCTGATCGAGACACAGTCACATCTCCAAAGACGTACGGCAGGACACCCCCAAAGTATAATACCCCCTCAGGGTATTGAACAGGCGTGGTGTCGCTGATGCTGTGCCCGCGGCGCGGGTCGAAGCCCGATCCTCCGCCGGCCAAGGGTGCGGTGGTCCGATCACGGGTACTGCCGAGACCCGTTGGCTCCAGACTTATCGGCTCCGCGCAGAACCTGGTAGGACGTGTCGCCGCGGAATCGCGGAGCGTGGTGATCGACGAGATCCGCCGCATCACCGCACGGCCCTGGCAGCGTGCCCTCACCGACGATCCCGAGTCCACTCCGGACGCGGTCGGTCCGGCCGACGACGCTGTGATCGACACCTGGCTGGTCGAGGAGGCACTGCGCCGGCTCCGCCCGAGCATCGGCAGGCGATCGTGGAGGCCTACCTGCGGCAGCGCCCGCGTGCCGAGATCGCGGCCGAGGCGGGCGTGCCACTCGGGACGATCCGCAGCCGGGTCTTTTGCGGGCTGAAGGCGCTGCGCCTGACGATGGACGAGATGGGGTGCAACCGTGACGCCGGACGAGCACCGGACCATGCGGGAGTCGCTCGGTGACTACGCGATCGGGCGCCTGCCGGACGGCGAGGCCGCCGCCGTGCGGGCGCACCTGGACGGCTGTGCGGCCTGCCGCGCCGAGCTGGCCAAAGTCTCGTCGGTGCTGCCCGCGCTGGGCGGGGTGGATCCCAAGCACCTGGACCGCACACCCGTACCACCGGCCGACCTGGGCGAGCGGATCGTGGCGGCGGCGCGCGCGGAGCGCCGGCCGGCTCCGCGCCGACGGCTCCCGACGAGCGTCGCCGCGGCCGCGGCGGCCGTCGCGATCGTGGTCGGCGGCGTGGCCGGCTACGCGGTGGGCGACTACGACGGGATCCCCCGCGAGCCGGTCGCCGTGCAGGCGAGCGCCCCGGAAATCCGGGCGAGCGCGGTCGCGATCCCGCACACCTGGGGGATGGAGATCGTGCTGGACGCCGACGGGTTCCGGCCCGGGGCGACCTACCGCGTCGTCGTCGAGGCCACCGACGGCCGGGAGGTCGACGCGGGCGCGTTCATCGGGACCGGTGCGGCCCCGATGGTCTGCAACCTCAACTCCTCGGTGCTCCGGCCGGACGCCTCCGGGTTCAAGGTGCTGGACACGGCCGGGTCGACCGTGCTCCGCGGGGATCTCACGCCGGCCTGAGCCGGGTCGGCCGCAGAGCCACCCGGGGACAGGACCGTCACGCCGCGCGAGCGTGGACCCCGCGGGCAACCGGTCGGCCTGCTGCTCGCCGCCGTGGCAGTCGTGGCCATCGCGGCCGGCTGAAGGATCGTGAAATCAGCGGCATGGAGCTGCACCATCAACTGTCGGCGCGACGACGCGCAGCACGCGGCGCCCGACCGGATGTCGTGCATGCTGGTAGCCGTCGATGGATCTGGTCGTCGGCATGGTGCAGGCCCATGGCCAGCCGGCCAGCGAGGTCGGCGGCGCGCCTGGTGTTGAGCCCTTGGCTCAGCACGGCTGAGGGTGAGTGCACGTGGGCGGGCGTCGCCGGCGAGTAGTACGGGCCCGGGGCGGCAACCGGCCACCCAATCCAGATCATCGGCGAAGCCGCCCTGGGTCCGCCGAGCTGATATTTCGCGGGACGGGACTCGGGTGCGTGTGCTCGTCGAAGCGCCGCCCGGCCTGTCTGCGGTGCACCGCAGCGGCCACCGGGTGCGCATCTACGGCACCAGCGCCGAGGCTCGACCCCGTCCTGCAGGACCCACCGGGTCGACGTAATCCCTGTTCACAACGTTCGCCACGTCCGGCCCCTGCCTGTGGTCGGCGGTGTGATTGCTGCGGGTCCACCGCCATCTGAGCCACCGGAAGTCCAGGATTCATGCACGGCTCTAATCCCGTGTGTGTCAGCGATCGTCGGCGGCGACGATGGCCTCAGCGCGGTCGGTGGCACGGGCCAAGCGGTGATCGGTAGTCACGACCACTGTGTCGAGTTGGCTGGCCAACTCCACATAGAGTGCGTCCAGCAGACGCAGACGCCCGCGCCGGGCCCACGCCCCGGGCAGCAAGGCGGCCAACGGGTGGCGCGTGAGCGGCATCGCGGCCACCGCGGCCACTGCCGCGTCCACCTCGTCAACGGTCAGCTCACCGGCGCGCTGGAGCCGGCCAAGCGCCGAGAGCACTTCGGCCTCACAGTGCGCCGGGGCGTGTAGCACGGTGCCCGACAGCCGCCGCGCGACAGCGGCGGCCAGCTCGGTACCGGCCAGCAGATCCACCACCACCGAAGCATCGACCACCACCATCCGATCGGCGACAGCCCGACCCCGCGACGCCGCCGACCCCGCCGGCGGACCTGTCGCGGACGCAGGCAGGCTCGCTTGCTCGGGCACGCTCACTCGCGAGCCCCCTGCTCGGGATCGGCCTCGAACTCGGCGCGGGCGGCGTCGAGCGCGGCCACCACCGTCGCGTGGGCGACCGGTCGCCGCGGTGCCGGCAACTCGGCCAGCCACGTGTCGGTGGCCTGCCGGTCGAGCTCGGCGGCCAAGGCCTGCTGGGTCAACGCCGACACATTCAACGACTGTGCCCGTGCCCGAGCGGCCAACTCGTCCGGAACCCACACATTCAACCGAGCCATACACACACACTACACAACCGGTGCGCAGGAGACCCCGGCGTCCCTGCGCTCCGGGTTGACGACCGCCCCGCTATGGATGTTGACCGCCGCTGACGGTGTCGACGACGGCGTCAGCGAGCATGCAGGCCAAAATCAGACAATTCGGTCGGTGGTGATTGGCACGGTGGCGGCCTGATCGTGGCGGCGCCGATGTAGCTGCGGCTGCTCGTGCGCTGGTCGGCGAGGATCGGCGTGCGCCGATACCGGATCGGCGCCACCGCACTGTCCGACCGCTCCATTGATGACGCTCAGGTCATCAAAACCCGCGCCGCCGCCGACCTGCCCGGGACCTGGTCCGGGCATAGCCTGCGCCGCGGCTTCGCCAGGCCTACGCCGCCGGAGTCGACGAACTGGCCATCATGCGCCACGGCCGCTGGCGCTCCGCCGCGGTCATGCGCACCTACATCGCCGAAGCCGACCGCCACCGGGCCCATAGTCCCATCACCGCCCTCGGCCTCGGCGACCCCACCACGCCCGCCCCCCACCGCGCCGGACCCGGCCTGAACCGGCCACCACAGCACGAGAGACCCCTCGCCGCACCTCGATCCGGCGAACGTCCTCCGACCGCGCCCGCCGCCCCACACGCGGTACCCCGGGCTGCCTGGGCCGGTCAGCGGTCTGCTGGCGCGCCATCTCCGCGCGATCCGGACAGGCAGCAGCAGCTGTCCTGGTCAACGAAGGTGATGCGCGGTGGCCAGGGCGTCGGCGAGCAGCTGCCGCAACCCGATCGCGGCGATCACCGACGAGACACCGACGCGGACACGGGTCGCGATCAGCGCGTTGAGGCCCTTCACATCGCTGTAGTCACGCCCGGCGCCCTGCTCGGCGCCACCGAAGGTCTGCCCGACGGTGCCGTCGAGGTCACCGAACGCGAGCTGTCCGGCGCGGTCCAAGGTCGGGGTCGCCGTGACCACACGAGCCAGCAGCCGGGCGGCGACGGCATCGGGCTGGCGGACATGGCCGTAGCGCCCACGCCCGGCCCGGTGCGAACTGCCCCACTCGACAAGAATACCCTTAGGGGGTATAGGTGTAGGGGTCATTTTCGCTTAAAGCAATCGAGAGCAGGAGGGAAACCATGATCCACGTTGGTCGTGCCGCGGCTGCGTCCGTCCTCGCCCTGGGGTTAGCAGGTATCACGGCCTGCGCCCCGGGCCAGCCCGCACCGCCGCAGACCCCGCCACCACCGTCGGCCGCCAGTGCGCCCGCCCAGCCCGCCACCGCGGTGAGTCCGGAGCACAACCAGGCTGATGTGCAGTTCGTGAAGATGATGGTTCCGCACCACCAGCAAGCGCTGCGCATGGCCGAGATCGTGCTGGCCAAGCCGGACCTCAACCCGCAGGTGCGCCGGATGACCGAGAAGATCCAACGCGAGCAGGGCCCGGAGATCGAGAAGATGCAATCCTGGCTGGCCGCCTGGAACGCCGGCCCGGCGATGTCGCTGGAGCAAGCACAGGGCATGCAGGGACTGCTCTCCCCCGACGACCTCGCCCAGCTCGAGCGCGCCGACGGCACGACCGCCTCCACACTCCTGCTACAGCAGATGATCGCCCACCACCAGGGTGCGGTATCGATGGCCCAGCCCGAGATCCAAAACGGCACGAACCCCCAGGCCACCGAGCTCGCACACTCGATCGTGCAATCCCAGCAGCAGCAGATCCAGCAGATGCAAACGATGCTCGACCGCCTGTAAGCCCCGAAGCCAGGCCGCTGCCGGCATCGCCCCCGGGCGTCGACAGCTCCCATCAGGCGTCCGGGGGAACAGGCCAAGCCACACCGGTGCCGGATAGCTCGCAGGTCCGGCCGTTGTCCTGACGACGATCAGTGATCGGGCACGGCCTCGGTCGGCAGGCCGAGGCCGTGCACGGCGGGGACGGCGAAGATGCCGCCGCTCGCCGACGAGCCCCGCCAAGGCGCCGATGATCGCGCTGAACACTCCGGCGAGCACGGCGACCGTCAGCATCTGCGGTCGCTCCGCATGGGCAGCGCCGCGAAGGTCTCGGCCGGGGTGGGCCTCCACGGCGGCCCGGTTCGGTCCGGGAGCGGCCCCGGGTCTGCATCGGCGGGCGTAGGTCCCCCGTGGTCGGTCGCGGTGCACCGCACGAGGCAATCGCCGACGGATTCGCCGCCGACCGATCCAGTGCTGGTTGTCCCGGCGTCATCACCGGGGTGGCCCTACATCGAACAGGAGATCGCCATGACGACCACTGGGCCCCCGGCATCCCCGCCGACCCGCCGTCCGGCCGCATCGGATCGACTCGGTCCGCTGCGCGGCGTCCAGCGTGGACTGGTCACCTGGCTGGCCGCCTACAGCGTCGCAGCACTGCGGGTCAGCCTGGGACTGGTCATCACCGGGTTCGGCGCCCTGAAGTTCATCCCCGGCGCCTCCCCGGCCGAAGCGCTGGCAGCCCGGACCGCCGAGGCGCTGACCTTCGGCCTGGTCGGCGGCACCACCGCGGTCGTGGCCACCGCGGTCGTGGAGACCGTGATCGGGCTGAGCCTGCTGACCGGGCGGCTACTCAAGGCCGCGATGGTGGGGATGGTCGGCTGGCTGATCGGGATCCTGTCGCCGGTCGTGCTGTTCCCCGCCGAGATGTTCCCGGGTGGGCTGCCCACCCTGGCCGCCCAATACGTGCTCAAGGACATCATCCTGGTCGCCGCGGCCCTGGTCGTCACCGCCAACGTACTGGGCGCCCGGTTCGTGGCCCCGCCGCGCCGCACGGCATGACAGGTCGCGACACATCCATGCGCCCGGACACCACACAATCTTCGGCGTGAGGGAGGAACCGGCCGGCGCCGAGCCCGGCGAGGATGAGGCTGCCGACGATGATGCGGGCCCTGGCGTCCAGCGCCCAGCCAGGCGCGGCGACCGCGGACGACCTCGCCGCCGGCCGCGGTGCGGAGCGGCGCAACGCTGCCTTCGAGGACCTGCGCGCGGTCGACGACGACCAGCGGCGCGGCGGAAACACCCGCGGGGGTGTGGCAGGATTGTCGGCCTGGTGAGCAACATTGTCCGGATCACGTGCTGTGGTCAAAGCTGGGTCGGGCCGGACCGCGCGCACTGCTGTCGCCGCCATGGCGGCTGTGGGCACGTGTTCGACGACCCCGACTTGTGGGATGCCCACCGCGCCGGTGACGTGTGTCGGGATCCACGCCAGCTGAGGCTGGTGCAGACCAAGAACGGAATCTGGGTTCGTGGCTGACACCACCCGGCGCCGCCTCGGGTGCCTGCTATGTTGCAGTGTGTGACGAGGTTGGTGGGGCGGCGAGTCACGCTGCGCGACCCGTCGCGATCGCGGCCCGGCCTCGTCGGCGCCGTGGCTGCGCCCACTAGTGCCGATCTGGACTACGCCCGCGAGGTCTACACCCCGTACGGCCTCGGCCCCGACCACGGGCAAGTCCTGGTGCGCTGGCAGCCCGACCAACCAGAGAAGGGCACCTGGCACTGGGCTGGTGAGCTGCGCGAACTCGACTCGGCGGCGCACCCGGCAACGAGCGAATAGCCGCCGGTACACCAACTGGCGGGCCGTCGCCTGTGATAGTGGATGACCACTTCCTAGCAGGGGCCCCGCGCTCCCCCAGCCACTCCCGGCGCGCCCCGAAGGTCACACAGCGTCACGCTTCGTTACTCGGAACGGCTCAGTATCCGCCACCGCCGCCGACCACTGGAGACGTCACTGGTTGCGCCGCGCTCCTCATAGCTACGGTCACCCCTTCTGAAACAACGCCGGATGCCACCAGTTCGGGCGTAGCTCGTGCGTCGTGACGGGGCTGTGCCGGGCGGTGCCGATCAGAGATGACACCGCCCGGGGAAGAGCGCCGATCTGGGACAACGCACGGCGGTCAGTTGGACTTTGGGTCGTCGTCGGGCATGGATTCCTTGCCGACCTCGTGCGCCAGCACTTCGGTGGGGTGGGCCTTCCCGCCGACGTGCGCCTCGGCCCGGGCACGCGCAACCATGTGTGGGTAGTGCAGGTCGAAGGCCGGGCGCTCGGAACGGATCCGGGGCAGCTCGGTGAAGTTGTGCCGCGGCGGCGGGGACGAGGTCGCCCACTCCAGCGAGTTGCCGAAGCCCCACGGGTCGTCGACGGTGCAGACCCGGCCGAACCGGTAGCTCTTGAACACGTTGTAGATGAACGGCAGCGTCGAGGCGCCGAGGATGAACGCGCCGATCGAGGAGATCGTGTTCAGCGTGGTGAACCCGTCGGAGGGCAGGTAGTCGGCGTAGCGGCGCGGCATGCCCTCGTT
>Ga0209909_100412_pt1 | contig 29182 bp, 26 predicted proteins | sample FECB22metaG_FD_188302 | JGI IMG/M metagenome (GOLD analysis project Ga0209909, IMG submission 188302) | Cyanobacterial communities from the Joint Genome Institute, California, USA - FECB-22 (SPAdes) (version 3) | ecosystem: Environmental > Aquatic > Thermal springs > Hot (42-90C) > Microbial mats... | reverse complement strand
CGGAAACCCGCGCGGCCTTGCTCGGGCGGCTGTTTCCCGCTGTCGTAACGACACGCCGCGACGCGGCTCACATCCACGACCATCTCGACGATGCCGTTCGTCCGAGTGTCGTGCTGATGAATCCGCCATTCTCGGCTGCTGCACATGTCGACGGCACCGTCGCGGACGCCGCCCTTCGCCACGTCTCGTCTGCGCTCGCGCGGCTCGCCGACGGCGGGCGTCTGGTCGCGATCACCGGCGCCAACCTCTCGCTGGACCATCCGACCTGGCGCGAGGCCTTCGTCCGCCTTCAGGAACGCGGCCGTGTCGTGTTCTCCGCTGCCATCGATGGGCGTGTCTACGCCCGCCACGGCACCGCGGTCGAGACCCGACTCACCGTTATCGATCGCGCCGCCGCCGCCGATCCGAGGTCGTTTCCAGCATCACTCGGCATGGCTCCCGACGTCGGCACGCTACTCCAGTGGGTGATATCGCATGTTCCGTCGCGCTTGCCTCTCCACAGCGCCGTCGCGCGTCCGACACCCATCCACCCCGTCGCGGTCAGATCGAGCCGCAGGTCCGCACGACAGCCGCTCGCCGTTGCGGGCAGCTCGCTCGAACGAGCCGGCACCGAACTCGCGTATGAAACCGTTGACTGGAAGCCAGCCGAGGGCGGCAGCCTCACCGAAGCGCTGTATGAAGGGTACGAGCTGCAGTCGATCCGAATCGCCGGCGCCCGTCCGCATCCGACCAGGCTCGTGCAATCCGCGGCGATGGCCTCGGTCGCGCCACCCAAGCCCTCTTACCGGCCGCACCTGCCGGCCGATGCCGTCGGCGTCGGCCTGCTGTCCGATGCCCAGCTCGAGAGCGTCATCTATGCGGGCGAGGCCCATAGTGGTCATCTCGCCGGTTCGTGGCTCGTGGACGAGACCTTCGACATTGTCTCCGCCGCGCCCGACCAGGCCGAGAACGCCGTTCGCTTTCGGCGCGGCTGGATGCTGGGCGACGGCACCGGTGCCGGCAAAGGCCGCCAGGTTGCCGGCATCCTGTTGGACAACTGGCTGAAGGGCCGCCGTCGGGCGGTGTGGGTCTCGAAGTCGGACAAGCTGATCGAGGATGCCCAGCGCGACTGGTCGGCGCTGGGCATGGAGCGCTTGCTGGTGACACCGCTCGCCCGCTTCCGGCAGGGCACGCCGATCCGGCTGGAGCAGGGCGTCCTTTTTGCCACCTACGCCACGCTGCGGACCGACGCGCGCGAGGAGAGGGTTTCGCGGGTTCGCCAGATCGTCGATTGGCTGGGACCGGACTTCGATGGAGTGATCGTGTTCGATGAGAGCCATGCCATGGCCAATGCTGCTGGCGGCAGAGGCGAGCGCGGCGACCAAGCCCCGTCGCAGCAGGGCAGGGCCGGGTTGCGTCTGCAGCACGCTCTGCCCAACGCCCGTGTCGTGTACGTCTCGGCCACGGGCGCCACTACCGTGCACAACCTCGCCTACGCCCAGCGGCTCGGCCTGTGGGGCGGCGAGGACTTCCCCTTCGCCACGCGCGCCGAGTTCGTCCAGGCGATCGAGGGCGGCGGCGTCGCGGCCATGGAGGTGCTGGCCCGCGATCTCAAGGCGCTCGGCCTCTACACCGCCCGGTCCCTGTCCTACGAGGGCGTCCAGTACGAGCTGGTCGAGCATATGCTCACGCCGGAGCAGGTCCGCATCTACGATGCCTATGCTGGCGCTTTCCAGGTCATCCATAACAACCTCGACGCCGCGCTGCAGGCCGCCAACGTCACCGGCGAGCGTGGCACACTCAACGCGCAGGCCAAATCCGCGGCACGCTCGGCCTTCGAATCCGCCAAGCAGCGCTTCTTCTCGCATCTGATCACGTCGATGAAGACGCCGTCCTTAATCGCGTCCATCGACTGCGATCTGGCCGCGGGTTATGCCGCCGTGGTGCAGATCGTTTCCACCGGCGAGGCGCTGATGGAGCGGCGGCTGGCCGACATCCCGACCGAGGAGTGGGGCGACGTCCAGGTCGACATCACGCCGCGCGAGTATGTGCTCGACTACCTGGCCCACAGCTTCCCGACCCAGCTGTTCGAGCCGTTCACGGATGGCGAGGGAAATCTTTCCTCGCGGCCGGTCTATCGCGACGGCCAGCCCGTGCAGTGCCGGGACGCTGTCGAGCGCCGTGACCGCTTGATCGAGCGGCTGGCCTCGCTCTCCCCCGTGCAGGGCGCCCTCGACCAGATCGTGCAGCGTTTCGGCACCGACCTGGTCGCCGAAGTGACGGGCCGATCGCGGCGGATCGTGCGCAAGGGCGGACGGCTCTGCATCGAGAACCGGCCGGGCTCGGCCAATCTCGCCGAAGCGCAGGCCTTCATGGATGACGACAAGCGCATCCTCGTGTTCAGCGATGCCGGCGGCACCGGCCGCTCCTACCACGCGGACCTTTTAGCTCGGAACCAGCGCCTGCGCGTTCACTACCTGCTGGAAGCAGGCTGGAAGGCCGACACGGCCATCCAGGGACTGGGCCGCAGCAATCGCACCAACCAGGCGCAGCCGCCCCTGTTCCGGCCGATCGCCACCGATGTGAAGGCCGAGAAGCGCTTCCTGTCGACCATCGCCCGGAGGCTCGACACCTTGGGCGCCATCACCAAGGGCCAGCGCCAGACCGGCGGCCAGGGCTTGTTTCGTGCCGACGACAACCTCGAATCGCCTTACGGCCGGGCAGCCCTGCGCCAGCTCTACCTCCTGCTGTTCGCCGGCAAGGTCGAGGGCTGCTCGCTGGAGGCCTTCCAGGCGGCCACCGGACTGCACCTGACCGACCAGGACGGCAGCCTGCGCGAGGAGCTGCCGCCGATCACGACCTTCCTCAATCGGCTGCTGGCGCTCACCATCGATCTTCAGAACACGCTGTTCGGTGTGTTCGAGGGCCTGCTGCAGGCGAAGATCGAAGGGGCGCGCGCTTCGGGTGCCTACGACGTCGGCGTCGAGACGCTGACGGCCGAGAGCTGGGTCGTGACCGACCGACGGGCGCTCTACGTCCACCCCCAGACGGGCGCAGAGACCCAGGTGTTCACCCTCCGTCGGCGGGAGCGCAATCAGCCGTTCACGCTGGCCGAGGCGCTGGAGCGGGCGGAAGACCCGTGCGCGGTCTTGCTGGTGAATGCCCAGTCCGGTCGGGCGGCGGTGCAGGTCTCGGCGCCCAGTGTCATGCTGGACGACGGCGAGGTCGAACGCCGGGTCCGCCTGCTGCGGCCGATGGAACGGACAGCCATGCCGTTGGCGGCGTTGGACCAGACGAACTGGGAACGGGTCGATCGCGGCATCTTCGCCCAGGCGTGGGAGAAGGAGCTGGCCGAGGTTCCGGCCTTCACCGAGAGTGAGCTCCACGTCGTCACGGGGCTGCTGCTGCCGATCTGGAAGCGTCTGCCGGACGAGTCCATGCGGGTCTATCGGCTCCAGACGGACGCCGGCGAGCGTGTCATCGGCCGGCTGGTCTCGCCGCCCTGGGTGGCGCAGGCCGTCAATGCCGATGGCAGGCGCATCGCGCCAGCGGATGCCTGGACTGCCGTCCTCGACGGCCGAACCATCCTCGAGCTGCAGGACGGGTTGTCCCTGCGCCGCTCCAAGGTGATGGGCCTATTCCGGGTGGAGCTCTGCGGTTTCAGCGACGGCATGGTCGATCGCCTGAAGGCGATGGACCTGATCTCCGAGATCATCTCCTGGAAGCTCCGCCTGTTCGTGCCGACCGGCGCCGCCGGCCCCTCGGTCCTCGCGGGGCTGATGGAGCGCCATCCGATCGTGCGCATCGCCGATCGGGCCGCAGCGTGAGGGCGGGGCCATGTCGTCGTCCGCTGCGGACCTGGCCCGCCGCCTCGCGCGGAATGCCGAGGCGGTCTGCCGTCACTATCTCTCCAACGGCCATCGCGAGGGTCGCTACTGGCTGGTTGGCGATGTCGCCAACACGCCGGGCCGGAGTCTGTTCGTGCGCTTGACCGGACCGGACCATGGCAAGGGCGCAGCTGGCAAATGGACCGACGCGGCAACGGCCGAACATGGCGATCTGCTCGACCTGATCGCCCTCAATCGCGGTCTCGATCGCCTGCGCGACACCCTGGACGAGGCACGGGCGTTCCTCGCCTTGCCGCCAGATCAGATCGCTCCACGGCGGGATCGTCTTCCTGCGCCACGGGGTTCGCCTGCGTCCGCGCGGCGTCTCTACGCCATGTCTCGGCCGATCACGGGCACGCTGGCGCAAACCTACCTGCACAGCCGAGGTATCGTGACTGTGTCTGACGGTGACCCGCTGCGCTTCCATCCGCGCTGCTACTATCGCCCCGACGAGCACAGTCCGACCGAGACTTGGCCAGCGCTGATCTCCGCCGTCACCGATCTTGGCGGCGGGATCACCGGAGCACACCGCACCTGGCTCGATCCGTCAGGTCACGACAAGGCGCCGATCGCTTCACCGCGACGGGCCATGGGCCATCTTCTCGGGCACGGTGTCCGCTTCGGCGTAGCCGGCGACGTCATGGCCGCTGGGGAAGGCATCGAAACCATTCTGTCGCTGCGGGTCATCATGCCGACTCTGCCGATGGTGGCCGCGCTCTCAGCCAACCACCTCGCCGCACTGCTGCTTCCACCGACACTGCGCCGTCTCTATGTCGCTCGCGATGCCGACCCAGCCGGCGATGCTGCGATGGCCAGCCTGTGCACCCGCGCCAAGGCCGCCGGGATCGAGCCGTGCGTCCTGTCGCCCTGCTTCGACGACTTCAACGAGGATCTCCGCCGCCTGGGAAGTGAATGGTTCCGGGTATCGCTATGCCAGAAACTCGTCCCGCAGGACGTGGAGCGCTTCCTGGCCTTGGCCGTGACGGGATGAGTACGGGCACGGTGAATCGCTTCGTGTTCGATCGCTCCGCTGCCCTTCGGACCGGACGGGAGCGCGCCCCGGCCTTCTAGAGGGGCGATCGGACGGCAGGCAGCCCGGCCCCGCAACGGCGGGCCTGCGGCTTTCTTCCCCTGCCGGCTGCGCCGGCATTCCTCGCGAGGCAAGAAAGCCTCGGCCCGCCGTCCTCCGCTCTGCTCCGGCCGCAAGCGCGGTGCAGGACCGTTCCGCCAGCCGTCTGTCGATGCCCACAAAGGCCGCGATGGGCGCGGCCGATCCGACAAAGGACATAATCATGGCGACCGACCGCGATCCCGACTTCGAGCCCGTGCACACGTCATCCCCGACCGATCACGTCCTCACAGAGCTGCAGCTTTATGGCCACCGTCCCTTCCACGACGAGCCCGACCCGCGACCCTTGCCGGAAGCCAACACCATCGGCGGCGCCGTCGCCGACATCTTCGACGCGTTCGTCTCGACGCTCACCGATACCCGCCTCGAGCCCGACCTCGAGGGGCTGCTGTGGTCGATCGTCAATCTGTTCCATCGCGCCGTCGACCGTATCGAGCGCGAGCTCGACGGCAACGAGCAGGCGCAGCGTCGCAGCCAGAAGGAGCAGAACGGCTCGGAAGTCCGCTCGGTCGAGCTCGAGTGCCTCGTCGCCGAGGGACTGACCCTGATCGAACGCCGCAACGCGCTGGAGTTGTTCCGCGACCAGGCTGCCGATCGCTTCGAGGTCCATACCGGCTCGGCCTGGCGGCCGCGCGCCGGGTCAATGGTCAACCATCGGGCTCTCACTGCCGCGATGATCGACAGCCGCGAGTTCCTGGCCGCCCGGCGTCGGACCGATACCGAGCTGCTGGTGCCGGCCGGTCCCAAGATCGCTTTCACCGGCGGCGCCGACTTCAACGATCACCAGGTGATCTGGAGCACACTCGACAAGGTCCATGCCAAGCATCCCGACATGGTCCTGCTGCACGGCGGCTCGCCGACCGGCGCCGAGCGCATCGCCGCCCGCTGGGCCGACACCCGCAAGGTGACGCACATCCCGTTCAAGCCGGACTGGACCCGCCACGCCAAGGCGGCTCCCTTCAAGCGCAACGACCAGATCCTGGAGGTCCTGCCGATCGGCGTCATCGTGTTCCCGGGCTCCGGCATCCAGGAGAACCTTGCCGACAAGGCGCGCAAGCTCGGCATCCCGGTGTGGCGGTTCGGCTCGAGCGGCGCGTGAGCGCCGCTTCCCTTACGCAATCGGTATGGCGGTCGCGCGAAGTGCACGCGCTGGACCTCTGTCCACTGCGCCCGGCGTGAGGCCGGTCCGGCGGAGGGGGCCGGACCGTCAAGAGCAAGAGGACGGGCCGGAGGCGGGTGAGCCGCGGGCTTCGAGAGAGCGGGCCTGCGGCTTGCCCGTCCTGCTCTCCGGAAACCGATCCATGTCTGCATCATCTTTGGCTCTTGCATCCGCGTCGGCCGATCAAGGCCGGATCAGAGACAGCCTCGTTGTCCTGCCGACGGAGGAAATGACTGAGCAGGACTTGCTCGCCGGCTTGCTGACTTCATCGGCAGGCTCGGCGTGTGCGGCCGCCCTTCTGAAGACCTTTCCCAGCATTGGGCACGTCATCACGGCCGAAGCGTCGCAGCTTCGCGCCTTCGGACTGACGGGGCGCGACATCGCCATGTTCCGGCTTGTGCGGGAGATTGCTTGCCGCATGGCCAGAGGGGAAGTGCGCAGTCGGCCCGTGCTGAGCAATTGGCAGGCCCTGCTTGCCTACCTGCAGACCGCAATGGCCTACGAGCAGATCGAGCAATTCCGAATTCTGTTTCTCGATCGCAAGAACAATCTCATCGCCGACGAGGTGCAGCAGCGCGGCACCGTCAATCACACGCCCGTCTACCCACGGGAGGTCATGAAGCGCGCCCTGATCCTGAACGCCTCCGCGCTCATTGTTATTCACAATCATCCCTCGGGCGATCCCAAGCCGTCGCGGGACGACATACAGACGACGCGCGAACTGAAGGCAGCCGCCAGCGCCCTTGAGATTGAGCTGCACGATCATGTTGTGATCGGGCACGGAACCCATGCCTCCTTCCGGTCGCTGGGGCTGCTCTAAGATCGCCGGCTCTTACAGCATGCCCGGTTTGAACTGCGATCTCCGGCTGATGACTTTGCCGGCGATCATGAAGACGCCGTCACCGGTGTAGTGCAGCGTTTGCGGATGTTTCGGCGAGGCCGCGACATGCGCCTTCACGACATCGAAGATGAAGAAGTTGTACTTCGAGATGAGGCTCGCATCCGCAAGCTTGCATTCGAAGCTGGCATGACATTCAGCGATCGGGGCGCCTTGACGTGCTCTGCTTTCTCAGGCGTGTGCTTGAACCTCTCGAACTTGTCGACCGCCGCGCCGGATGTGTTGCCGACGCCGATCACCTGGTCAGTAAGCGCCGTCGTGGGCAGGTTGATGACGCACTCCTTGCTGCGCCGGATCAGCCCGAAGCTGTGGTTGCCGCCGGCGATCACGCAGCCGACGAGGGACGGCGTGAACTCCATCACCGTGTGCCAGCCCATGGTCATGATGTTGCGCTCGTCGCCATGCGCCGATGTGACCAGCACGATCGGGCCAGGTTCCAGATAGCGCCGGATCTCGGAGACCGGCAGGTCGGTCTTGGGACGGGGCCTCGCCACCTTTTCTCCTCGGGCCGGAATGCGATTGCTCGAAGTCATCGAGATCTAGCGTCTCTCATTTGCAACCCAAAGTCTCTCTTCGGCCACTTTCAATCCTGATAAGATCCGGCGGCGCCATGGTGGTGGTGGAAGGCGCGACCGTTCGACCCTGGTCACGGAGATCCACCATGCTTGCTATCGGCATCGTTCTCAGCATCGTCGGCCTCGGCTTCTTCTGCTGGCTGCTGTTCGCGCTGGCCATTTACGCGCTTCCCACCTTTGCCGGACTCGCCGCGGGATTGGCGGCGTTTCACAGCGGGGCCGGTGTCATCGGGGCGCTCATTGTCGGATTGCTGGTAGGCGGTGCTATCTTGGCGCTTGGACAGTTCACTTTCGCTGCCGTGCGTACGTCGCTGATCCGCGTCCTCATCGGTCTGGCCTACGGCGTGCCGGCCGCGATTGCCGGCTATCAGGTGTCGTTTGCCTTGGCCGGCATCGGCATGCCCAGCAGCGTATGGCAGATGGCGTTCGCCGTGGTCGGCGCCGTTGTCTCTGGCTGCACGGCCTTCTCGCGTCTGGCGCTGGTCCCGGCGCCGGACGGGCGGGGCCTCGCGGACGCTTACTCGTCAGATGCCGGGCGGCTGCACGACCAGGGTCGTTGATGCTCTTGCGTCCCCATCATCGAACAGGTTGGCGAAGATCGTGGCGGTGAACGCTTGTGTACGGCGAACGCAGCCCCTCTATGACCACTTCGAGGAGCCGCCCCTCTGCCGCAGCCGACAGGATGCAGGCAAGTCGCGCTGTCTGCGATCGGTTGGGCTGAGACGATGCCGTCCTTTTTCTACGCCATGGCCGCCGTCTCTTCGCCCGTGATGCCGGTGCTCTTGCGCAGGCGCCTTCAGGTTGGCCACGACTTCTCCCGAGGATGCTGTTCGGCGCGCGACCCACGGCCTCTCTTTTGGCTGATCTAGCCAGAGGACGGCTGCGCCTCGATCGCCTGAGCCGCAACGGCAGCGGTTCGACTTTCTTCCCCTGGGCTTCGCCCATTCCTCGCGAGGCAAGAAAGTCGCCCCGCCGCCATCCTCCGCTCTGCTCCGGCCCGCCAGCGGGTGCGGCGTCGATCGCCTTCCGGCCTGCAGATCGCCATCGAGGCCGCGATGGTCGCGGGGCTCGAAACAGCAAGGAGAAGTCACATGGCCAACATCGGTTCCTTCAAGAAGTCCGGCAACGAGTACCAGGGCGAGATCGTCACCCTCAGCGTGCAGACCAAGGGCGTGCGCATCGTCCCCGAGGCCAACCGTTCGAATGACAACGCCCCCAGCTACCGGGTGTTCGTCGGCCGCGCCGAGATCGGGGCCGCCTGGTCGAAGCGCTCCAGCGAGGGCCGCGACTACCTCTCACTCAAGCTCGACGATCCGAGCTTCAACGCACCGATCTTCGCCAACCTGTTCGACGACGAGGACGGCGAGGGCTTCACCCTGATCTGGTCGCGCAGCCGCAAGAAGAACGGCGAGTAAGCCGACGCCCCCTAGGCCCCGCCCGGTCCGCCGGGCGGGGCTTCTCTTTGTTTGACCGAGTGGGAGGCCGGTCCAACTGTCAGGCGGCGACTTTCGGAAGCCGGCCGGCGTTGAAGTCGTCAACCGCCTGTCGGATCTCAGCCTCGCTGTTCATGACGAACGGGCCGTAACCCACGATCGGCTCGTCGATCGGCTCGCCGGTGAGCACCAGCAACGTTGCGTCGCCATCCGCATGGACCGCCACATCGCGGCCGTCGCGGCCGAGCAGCACCATCTCGGCTTCGCCCGCTTCCTGGGTCCCGTTCACCGTCACGTGGCCGCCCAGCACCACAAGCATGGCGGTGTGGCTCTCCGGCAGGTCGAGCGTCAGGTCGGCGTCCCTATTGAGCCGAACGTCCCAGACATTGACCGGCGTGAAGGTCCGCGCCGGTCCTTTCGCCCCCAGCAACTCGCCGGCGATGACGCGCGCTTTGCCCGCGCCGCCCGGCAACTCGACCTGTGGGATGTCCGCCGAGGTGATGGCCTGGTAGCCGCCGGGCGCCATCTTGTCCTTCGCCGGCAGGTTGACCCAGAGCTGCACCATCCGGAACGGGCCGCCGGCCTTGGCGAACCCGGGCGAGTGATACTCCTCGTGCAGGATGCCGCCCGCCGCCGTCGTCCACTGGACGTCGCCAGGGCCGATGACGCCGCCATTGCCGGCCGAGTCGCGATGCTCGACCTCGCCGTCATAGACGATGGTGACGGTCTCGAACCCGCGGTGGGGATGCTGGCCGATGCCGCGCCGTTCCTTGGTCGGCTCGAAATAGTGCGGTCCCGCATGGTCGAGCAGCAGGAACGGGCTGATGTGTGCGCCCAACGTGTTGTAGGAGAAGAGCGAGCGCACCGGGAAACCGTCGCCCACCCAGTGTCCGCGGTTGTTGCCGTAGCGGCCGAGTACCTTCTTGCTCATGGTGTCCTCCAAAGCGGCTGGCCGGTTCACCGCCAGCCTGTTCAGACGATAGGTAAAGTCGGGACGATCGGCGCGAAAGTTTGCCATACCGACGCAGCGTCCTATTAATGGGACGATGCAGGATCTCAACGATCTCTACTATTTCGTCCAGGTGGTCGACCATGGCGGCTTCGCCGCCGCGGCGCGCGCCATTGGCATCCAGAAGTCCAAGCTCAGCCGCCGCATCCTGCAGCTCGAGGAGCGGCTGGGCGTGCGGCTGCTCAACCGCTCCTCGCGCCGCTTCTCGGTGACCGAAATCGGGCGCGAATTCCACGACCGCTGCGTCGCCATGTTGGTCGAAGCGGAAGCGGCGGAGCAGGTGATCGCCGAGACACGCGCCGAGCCGCGGGGCGTGATCAAGCTGGGCTGCCCGGTCGCGCTGGTCTCTTCCCAGTTCGGCGCGCTGATCGCGTGCTTCATGGTCGAGAACCCGGCTGTCGAGATCCATCTCGAAAGCACCAACCGCCGCGTCGACGTGATCGCCGAGGGGTTCGATGTCGCGATCCGCGTGCGGTTCCCGCCGCTCGAGCCCACGGACCTCGTGATGCGGCGGCTCGATGAGAGCACGCAGTGCCTGGTGGCGAGCCCGGCCCTGGTCAACACGCCGTTGAGATCGCCTGCCCACCTGAACGGCCTGCCGAGCCTCGACCTCGGCCCGCCGCGCCGCGACCATCAATGGCAGCTGGAGAGCGCGGAAGGCCAGACGGCGGTCGTGCCCCATCATCCCCGGCTTGCAACCGACGACATGGCGGCGCTGCGCCACGCAGCGATCGCCGGCGTGGGGGTCGTACAATTGCCGACGATCATGATCTGGCAGGACATCAATGCTGGCCGGCTCGTCCATGTGCTGCCCGACCGGCGGCCGCGCGCCAGCGTCGTCCACGCCGTCTTCCCGTCACGGCGCGGCCTTCTGCCCTCGGTGCGAGCCCTGCTGGATTTTCTGGCACGGGAATGCGCGGCGCAACGCCAGCAGGCCACCGATAGTCTTGGCAAGCTGCGTTACGGTTCGGATTACAAGGGCCTGCTCAAGTTGAACGAATCCCACCATTTGTCGTGAGTTGCCGCTCCATGGCTAACGCCGCTTAGTCGGCATTTTCAGCAGTTCGGCGGGTTCCACGCCAAGAGCTGCCGACAAGCGACCGACGACATTGAGGCTCGCGTAGAAGGTGCCCTTTTCGAGCTGGCTGAGGTAGCTGCGGCTTACGTTCGCCTCGTGAGCGAGGTCGTCTTGGGAGACGCCCTTCGCATTGCGCAGTCTTCGCAGATTGACGGCAAACACCTCTCGCAAGTCCATTCGGGAAGCGAAGCCGACTGTGCGATATACAACACCTCGATATACTAAACAAAATGAGCTACGCTGACGCGCGATGCGGTGTCAGCAATGCCTGTGTCGGGACACGCGATGCGCGTGTCGTATCACCGCCCCGCGCGTGCGAAGGCAGCCGCGACGAGTGCAGGTGTTCGGCAAACGAGCATGACCATGAGCATACCCGCGTTCGACGATCGCCCGCCCGACACCGCGAAGCTCACGTCCTATGACGAGCGGCATCTCCCGACCTACCTTCGCCTCCTGGATGCCTGGGAGGACGGCGCCGATTGGCGCGAGGCTGTGCAGGTCATCTTCGGTCTCGACCCCGCGCGTGAGCCCGAGCGCGCCCGCCTTGTCCATGACAGTCATCTGGCGCGCGCCCGTTGGATGATGGAAGCCGGCCACGAGCATCTACTGCGCCCGCGCCTGCACTGACCTGCAGAATTGCCGTGCGCCTGTTGTCAGACATTCCGCTGCAGTCGGCGCATTGCGCGTTCCATCTCCGGGACTTCTGCGGCCGCTCTCTCACGCATAAGTCGGCACCGCTCATCGTGCAGGCTCTTGGAACGTGGAGGTAGCTTATGCCACGGAGACCGGACTGGAGGACGCCGAGAGACTACCAATATCTGGAACAGCTCGACCGCGCGGGAATGGCGTGGGAGTTCTTGCGGCGCAATCAGAAGTACCGGAAGGATTTCGTCCGGATTCTCGACGCAACGGCCCGCGAGGCCACGGCCATCGCCGAACGATGGGGGCTTTGCTTTCGCCTGCGACCCTGAGCTGAAGGCCACCGAGGTTTCGCCGGCGTGGCGGTCGGAGCTGGTGCCCCATGCCGTGATCCTCGTTCCGGCGCCGGACAGCTTCACGGGCGCCCGTCGCTCCGAGCGCTTCAATCGGTCGCCCGGCGTCATCGCCATTCAGGGGCCGGATGGTCACCATGTCGTCTTGCCCGACCGCGATGGCGCCCACCGCTTATGGCTACAGCGAGTGCGCGCTGGCGCACCGATGGCGGCTCTCGTTCCCCTGGACGACGACGTCCTGCACCGTCTCACCGGACTGTTGCGCCTTTATCGTCGCCTCAATGGCCGTCCGGCTGGTCCGGTTCCGCGCACCTGGACGATCACGGCACGTCTGCGTCAGCGTCTCGTTCCGATGGTCCGTGCTCTCGATGGTCATCTTGCCGGGGCAAGCTATCGACAGATTGCCGAGGCCCTCCACGGCCCCGGCGCCATCGGTGATGGCTGGAAAACGTCTTCGCGCCGCGGCCAGACGATCCGGCTCGTCAAGGACGGCCTCGCCACCATGAAGGGCGGCTACCGCAAGCTCCTGCACGGGAGCCGCTAACGCAATCGTCGCCGTTTGGGGGGTGTCGCCGCCGTGGCTGCCCCACTCCGTCATCCACCCGCGCCGCCGTTCTCCGCCACCGTGACCGTCGATACGCCGTCACCGCCGACGGCTCTCGCCAGGACCACGGAGCCTCTCGCATGTCCGATCCCACGGCCGGCCTGCCGCCACGCTTTCTGCGCACCCCTGAAGCCGCACGCTTTCTCAGCCTCTCAGGGCGCACTCTGGAGAAGCATCGGACCTACGGCACGGGCCCGATCTACCGGAAGATCGGCGGTCGCGTCGTCTATGCCGTCGAAGACCTCAAGGCCTGGGCCGATCGCGGTGCCAAGACCTCGACCTCCGATCCCGGTACCGGGACCGTGCTGCCGGCGAAGCCGCACACGAACCCGCCCGCCAATGCCACCCGCGCTCGACGCTGAGCGGAGGCGGAACGTGACCTCTCGGCACAAGCGCGCCAGCGAGCGGGACCAGCTCGATCTCTTCAGGGCGTTGCCGGGCGACCTCGCGCCGCGCGATGCGCAGGACCTGATGGCCTATCCGTTCTTCTCTCTCGCCAAGTCGAAGCGCATCCAGCCGATCGAGTACCGCACCCGTACGGTCGCCATACGGGTCGAGGCCGTGCCCGACCACGGCATGGCGACGATCTGGGACGCCGACGTGCTGATCTGGGCGGCCTCGCAGATCGTCGAGGCGAGAGATGCCGGCCTGCAGACCTCCCGTCTGATGGCGGCGACTCCCTACGAGATCCTGACTTTCGTCGGTCGTGGCACTGGCGCGCGGGACTACGGTCGCCTAAAGGCGGCTCTCGACCGGCTGCAGTCGACCAGCGTGCTGACCTCCATTCGCCAGCCGGCGGAACGACGGCGTCATCGCTTCTCATGGATCAACGAATGGAAGGAGACCGCCGACACCAATGGCCGGCCGCTCGGGCTCGAGCTGATACTGCCCGACTGGTTCTATGCCGGCGTGCTTGAAGACACGCTGGTGCTTACGCTTGACCGGGCCTACTTCGATCTGACCGGCGGGCTGGAGCGCTGGCTCTATCGCGTCGTGCGCAAGCACGGCGGTCGCCAAGCTGGCGGATGGAGCTTTGATTTCCCGCATCTTCACGCCAAGTCCGGCAGCCTCTCGCCACTCAAGCATTTCGCTTACGACCTGCGCGAGATCGTGCGCCGCCAGACGCTCCCGGGCTATCGGCTGGTCGTCGAGCGAGGGCCGCGCGGCAATGAGCGTCTCATGTTCACGCCGGTCTCTCGTCCGGCGGCGTTGCATCAGACCGCTCGCCCTGGGGACAAGCTGTGACTCGCCTCGTGCTATCGGGGACGACGACCATCGTGCCATCAGGGACGCGACCCTCGTCCTATCGGGGACCGGAATCGCTTGAAAGTCTTTCGCGCTCAACACGTTGGACCAGCCGTAACTTCCCTAACTCAGATTCCTTCGGAATCTGTCTAACGGACCGCGCTCATCCACCGACGGGGATAACAGCCTGCCCGGTAAAGGGACTGTCTCCGCACGTGTTTCCGACATGGAACGGAGATGCCGGATGAGCGACCTCACCCACGTCGAACTCCTGTGGCTCGAGAAGCAGACCGAGCACTGGATCCGCTTCGGCCGCGCCGCCGAGGAGCAGATCCTCGATCGGCGGCGGCGTATCCTGTCTTTTGCTTCGGGCAGCATATTCGCCTTCGTACGATGGGCAGCCAACGACTACGGCACGGTCGCGTCGCGCATCGACATCTTGCGCGCCGTCAGGCCCAGCGAACCCTGCGCAACGGTTCCTTATGTGCGCCCTGGCGCCGACATCCTGCTGCGGACTTCCGGCTGGCCAAAAGTCAAGCATGTGCTGCAGATGATCGACATCGTCGAAGCGCTGGGCATCGATGCGGCCGACGCAGCACCGGACTACTGGCGTCACGTTCACAATCGTCTGTCGGCCGGTGAAGCGCTGCGGCCCTACACCTTGGCGCGGCACAAGGCCTGGCTTCTTCGGCAGCGGATTGGCTCATGATCGGCCGAACGGGCGTGCTCGGAGTCATGCTGGCCAGTGTTGGCGCCTTGGCGTTGACCTTCGGAAGGGCTGCACTGCCGCACTACATGTGGAACGCCTCGGCAAGTGTGCCTGTGGGACTCTACCGGTTGCAGTCGATTGACGAGCGGTATGTTTCCGAGCTCGTCGCCGTCATGCCGCTGGAACCGCTCGCAACCTTCCTCGCCGACGGCAACTATCTGCCGCGCGGCGTTCCCCTGTTGAAGCACGTCCTGGCGCTTCCCGGTCAGACCGTCTGCCGGGACGGCCTCACGGTGACGGTCGATACGGTCGCTACAGGCGTGGCACGCGAGCGCGACGGGCGGGGCCGGCCCCTGCCAGTCTGGCAGGGCTGCCGCGTCATCGCTCCAGGCGAACTCTTCCTGATGAACTGGCAATCGGCGGATTCATTAGACGGGCGATACTTCGGGCCGATCCCGGCATCCGCCGTCATCGGCCGCGCGCATCCCGTCTGGATCGACAAGGAGGATTGACCATGCAGCGCACTCTCCCTCAAGCAGCCGCGCTCGTGTTCGCGCGGCGCCGCGACCCTTCCTCCTTCCCGGCCAGGACCCGGCGAGCCGCCGTCCGGTTGCTCGTGTCGATGCATGTGATCCTGCTGATGTGGGCCGTGGCCGGGCCAGGCGGGACCGCACGTGCCGAAACCGCCGCCGCGGTGTCGTCGAAGAGCACATCCGCCGCCGATCCCTACGCGGCGTTCATTGGCGAAGCTGCGCAGCGGTTTGGCCTGCCGGCGTCCTGGATAAGTGCCGTGATGGCGACGGAAAGTGGCGGCGACGTGCTGGCCCTCTCGCCACAAGGCGCCATCGGATTGATGCAGATCATGCCCGACACCTGGGCTGGGTTGCGTGCCCGTCATGGCCTAGGTGTCGATCCCTATGAGCCGCGCGACAACATCCTTGCCGGCGCGGCATATCTGCGCGAGCTGCACGACCGCTATGGCTCGCCAGGCTTCCTGGCCGCCTACAATGCAGGTCCTTCGCGCTACGACGACTATCTGGCGACGGGCCGCGAGCTGCCGACCGAGACCCAGCTCTACGTCGCCATGCTCGCACCGTTGATCGGAGAAGGGCAGGCTAATGGCATGATCACCATCAGTCGCAGCGTCATGTCGTGGAAGGACTCGTCGCTGTTTGCAGCGCGTAATGGCGCCAGTCCTGCAGCCACGTCGTCATCAGTCCAGATGTCAGCAGACCGAACGTCGGACAGTGGTCCGGTCGCCGGCGCATCGGCGCTGACTCCACGCGTCGATGGACTGTTTGTGCGCGGTAGACACGCGAAGCGGCTGCCGTAATGCGAAGCGCCGACAATCGTAAGCGTTTGATCGTTCGTACAAACTTGCTTGTGCGGGTAGTCGGTCGGATGCCCCTAAGTCGTGGACTGCCGCCCGTAATCGGTCTGTCGGGCCGAATGTTGGGGACGGACCGCCAATTGATGCGGCGGCGGTTGCTACGATGACGTCTTCTCAACGCGGGAGGCGGCGCATGGAATTCTTCTCGGGCTTGGACGTTTCGATGGAGCGGACAGCGATCTGCGTGGTCGACGACAAGGGCGAGGTGCAGATGCAGACGGAGGTGGTGACCGATCCGGACGCGATCGCGGCGGCCCTCAAGCCGTTCTTGCCGCGGCTACGGCGCGCCGGTCATGAAGCCGGATCGCTGTCGCCGTGGCTGCATCCCGAACTCTTGAAAGTCGGGCTGCCGGCAGTGTGCCTGGAGACCAAGCACGTGCGCGCGGCGATGTCGGCGCAGCGCAACAAGACGGATGCGGCGGATGCGCTCGGCCTGGCGCATATCGTGCGCACCGGCTGGTTCCGTCGGGCTCATATCAAGACCGAAAGTTGTTACCGCCTGCGACTTCTGCTGACGCAGCGGCGCAACCTGAAGCGCAAGGTGCTCGACCTCGAGAACACCATTCGCCATTCGCTGAAGGCCTTCGGCATCCGCATCAAGGGCACCGGGCGCACCGGCTTCGACAAAGCGGTGCGCGAGGCGGTGGCCGACGATGCGCTGACCAGCGAGCTGATGGACGCCATGCTCGTGGCGCGGGCCATGCTGTGGAAACAGTATTGCCGGCTGCACGATCTGGTCGTGAAGTTCGTCGCCCGCCACGAGCTGTGCCGGCGGTTCATGGCGATTCCCGGCGTCGGGCCGGTGACGGCGCTGAGCTTCGTGACGGCGATCGACGATCCGTCGCGCTTCCGCCGCTCGCGCGACGTGGCGGCCTACTTCGGCCTGACGTCGCGGCGCTGGCAGTCCGGCACGTCGATCGACGTGCAGGGACGCATCAGCAAGGCCGGCGATCCCGACGTGCGGCGCGCGCTCTACGAAGCGGCGTCGGCGTTGATGACGCGCTTCAAGGGCCGCGACAAGGTGCAGACCTGGGGGCTGGCTCTGGCCAAGCGCAGTTGCCATCGCAAGGCGACGGTGGCGGTGGCGCGCAAGCTGGCGGTGATCATGCACGCGATGTGGACGGATGGGACCTGCTATGTCGGCGATGCGGCGGCCAGCGCCAGCGATCTCGCCGCGCGCGCCGCCGTCAAGGACAGCAAGCTGCTGGGCGCGCAAGCATGAACGCCTGCACGACAAGCGCAACACCGCGTTCCGTCATCCCGACGGTCGCAGATTGAACAGGGAGCTCCGCTGCGGCGGATGAGGACTGGTGCAGACCAAGGACGACGGGACGCACGTTATCTTGCCTGTGGCCGCCCGCCTTGCGGTGTCGGACCACGCTCGACTGCCTGTGATGATGCCCCGTCAATCCGATGGAAAAATGCGCCGCGACGGTTCGAGCGCTGCACGACCGCAGCCATCCCACCCCGTCGATGAGCGCGGAGGACTGCACGGCGCGCCAGATCTCTCATCGCCTGTGGCACAGGCTATTGCCGCGACCAGAACAAGGGCGTTGACAAGCCAGGAGGAGAGACGACGATGGCAAAGAACAGCAGAGTCATTCCACCGATTAGGACTGCAAGATAAAGCGGGTTGCCCCGCTGCCGGCGCCCGGCGCCTGAAAGGCTGTCTGCACGTTGTTTCTTGAGCAGCTCGCATCGGTTTGTTGTGGTGCGCGAGCGGCTCTTGAATCAATTTATCGTTTGCATTCAACGCTCCGAGCGCCGTCGCTCAAGGACGCGGCCTGCCGCCACTTTGCTGGAATGACCTTTTCTACGACATGCCGTGATACGCAGCGTCTGCCTCTTGCAGGCCTTCGTGCGGCTTCCAATCGTCATGCCATGGCACGCGATGACGACGAATTCCGGCTCCGGCCCGGCAAGATCCGGGATCGTGGCAGTCCGCGGGTCGGCGGACGCCGCGTCGGCGGCGTGCGCGCCCGCCCGACCAGCTTCGCCGGACAGATCCAACAAGCCATGCGGCGGGCTGGCGGCAATCCTTCACGGTTGAACGGGACCGGGAAGGGGAGCGGCCGGTTCAATACGCGCGGCCGCGGCGCGGCGGCGGCAGCAGCGCTGAAGAACCGAAGCCCCTGGAGCGGGGACGGCGGAGCCCGAACACGGTCGCGGCGGGTCGCGGTCAAGGCTCGTGTCGTAAAACTCAATCCGCAGCGCGGCGCCGCCCGGGGACGGCTGTTCGTCAGCGCCAAGGCGGTCGACGCCCACCTGCGCTATCTCCAGCGGGACGGCGTGACGAAGGACGGGGAGAGGGGCCAGGTCTATTCGGCTAACCGAGATATCGAGGACGGTCATGCGTTTGTCGAACGCGGCCGCGCGGACCGCCACCAGTTTCGCTTCATCGTGTCGGCCGAGGATGGTGTCGAGCTCGCCGATTCCCGCACCACCACCCGCGAACTGATGAAGCAAATGGAAGCCGACCTTGGCACCCGGCTCGACTGGATCGCGGTCGATCACCACAACACCGGCCACCCTCACACCCACATCATCGTCCGGGGCGTCATCGATGACGGCAAGACCCTTAACATCGCGGGCGACTACATTGCCTATGGAATCCGGGAGCGAGCGAGCGAGATTGTGACCCGGGAACTCGGTCGCCAGACCGAGCAGGAGGTGTCCCGCGGTTTGGAGCGGGAGATCGATGCCGACCGCTTCACCCGGCTCGACCGCATGCTGATCGCCGAGCAAAGGAGCCGCAACGAGTTCGCTGACCTGCGGTGGGACCGGGACATGCTCGACAGCCTGCGGCAGAACCGGGCCCTGCTGATCCAGCGGGCGCGCAAGCTGGAGCGCATGGGCTTGGCCACCGAGGTCGAGCATGGACGCTGGACCGTGTCGCCTAGGGCCGAGCCCGCGTTACGGGAATTGGGCGAACGCGGCGACATCATCAAGACCATGCATCGGGCATTGGAGCGCGAAGGGCTGGCCGACGCGCGGTCTATCGCGGGTTATGTCTTGCACGGGGAAAAGGCTACTGAGGCGATCGTCGGCCGCGTGCTCGACAAGGGGCTGGGCGGCGACGAGCTGGCGGAGCGGGTGCGGCTGGTGATCGACGGGGTGGACGGGCGTGTGCATCACCTTGAGATCGACCCGGCTCGCGCCGAGGATATCCAACGAGGCATGATCGTGGCAGCGAGTTCCGGCCAAGCCGGGCCGCGCACCTCGGACCGCAACATCCTGGCGATTGCCGGCAAGGAGGGCATCTATCGGCCGTCAAAGCATCTGGAACAGGCCGTTGGCACCGTCGAGCGTCTGGGTGGCGATCCTGCGGCTTACGTCCGTTCTCATGTTCGGCGACTGGAGGCGCTGCGCCGGGCCGGCCATGTCGAGCGGATCGACGCCGACCAGTGGCGCGTTCCAGCCGACCTTTCCGAACGCGGGCAGGCGTACGATCTCGCGCGCGACCGGACGATGGGCCGGATCACCGTTCTCTCGCCCACGGGTCTCGAGCAGCAGATCGGCCATGACGGTGCGACGTGGCTCGATCGCGAGCTGGCGTCCCGGCAGCGCACCGTCCTCGCGGATGACGGCTTCGGCCGGGAAGTGACGGCGGCACTGGCCAAGCGCCGGCGTTGGTTGGTAGGTAAGGGCTATGCCACTGACCTTGGAGATGGCCGGGTCCGTGCGCCAAGAGATTTGGTGCAGCGGCTGGAGGCTTGTGACATCGAGCGCGCCGGCAGGGCGCTTGCCGCCGAGCGGGGCCGGGAATGGCGGCCCGCCATTGCCGGCAACGAAGTCAGCGGCCAGTTGGTAGGTTCTGCGCAGCTTTCCAGTGGCCGGTTCGCCATGATCGATGATGGGCTGGGTTTCAGCCTGGTGCCCTGGCGGCCGGCGCTCGAGCAGCGTGTTGGCCGTGTCGTCTCGGGAGTCGCGTTGCCCGGCGGCGACGTGAACTGGTCCTTCAGACGGAGCCGAGGGCTGGGGCTTTAAGCAGTGAGCGAGCGAAGGCGTGAAGACCGTCTCCCGGCTCGACAGCGGCTCTTCATTTCGTCATCCACGTCAAAGTAGCCTGCTCTTGTGTGAGCTGGCGTCGTGCGCCGCGTCTTGACGGAGTTGCCAGGTGACCCTTCCCGAGAACTTCATCAGTCTACACCGCCATGAAGAGGGAATTAGGCAGCAGAGCATCGCTGCGATTGAGGCGTCGGCGGATCTATTGCTTCATGCACAAGCGCTTGAGAGCGCCATGAACGCGCTCGACCACTTTACCCGAGGCTACTCGACCGATGAGCAAGACAAGCTGACTATCCAGTTTCTCGGGATACGTCTCTTCAACACCTCCGCCTCTGCGTTGAAGCTCCTTCTGTCGGGGTACTACCAAACCGCTGCGTCCCAGATGCGCGACAGCATCGAGACGGCAAACCTGATCGACTACTTCACCATTGATCCAAAGCTCGTGTCTCAATGGCGAGAGGCGGACGACAAGGAACGTTGGAAGCGCTTCAAGCCGGTCGCCGTGCGGGCCGCGCTCGGCAAACGGGACGGCAAGAAACTGACAGAGCGACGCGACGAGGTTTACAAAGTATTCAGTACCTACGCGAGCCACGCGAGTCCGAAGGGATTCAGACTGTTGCGTCCCACGCCGAATGGCCTTGCCCTGATCGGCCCCTTCTTCGAGCCGACGGCATTGACTGCTCTATTCGGCGAGTTCGCGAAGAACAACGTGCCTTCTGCGATGCACCTGGTGCGCCACTTTCCCAATCGCACCCGCCTCGACTACCTCACGGCTATTGCCTTCCTGGAAATGAGCGACAGATGGTTAGCTCATTATATGCAACGCCATATGAGCCAGAGAAGTTCGCAAAATTGCGCTCGCAGGTTGGGGAGCGATTTCCTGAGAGCTGACGGATTATCGCTCCAGCAGGACGTCGGCAGGCGACCAGGTCACTGTTATGAGTCCACATTCCCAGTGTCCGTCCGAATTGCACGCCAGGGCCGCCGCGTGGGCGCTCCGCGTGATCGTGCTCTTGTACTGACGAAGAGTGACGGCCTGATCTTGCATCGCTATGTCCGCGACCAAGATCCTCTGGGGGCAGGTGACCCTCATTTTCGCCATCGTGCTCGTCACCGTGTGGGGGGCGACGCAATGGACGGCCTGGCGGCTGGGCTATCAGCTCCAGCTCGGGCCGCCCTGGTTCGAATTCGCCGGCGTTCCGGTCTACCTCCCACCGGCCTTCTTCTGGTGGTGGTACGCCTATGACGCCTATGCGCCTTCCATCTTCGTCGAAGGTGCCTGCGTCGCGGCCTCGGGCGGGTTTATCTCGATTGCTGTCGCGATCGGCATGTCGGTCTGGCGCGCACGCGAAGCCAAGAACGTGGCCACCTATGGCTCGGCGCGCTGGGCGACAGCGCGCGAGGCACGCATCGCCGGGCTGATCGGCCCGGACGGGGTCGTGCTTGGAAAGCTCGGTGCCGACTACCTGCGTCATGACGGACCAGAGCATGTCCTCTGCTTTGCGCCGACGCGTAGCGGGAAGGGTGTCGGCCTGGTTGTGCCGACCCTGCTGACCTGGCCGGGCAGCTCGATCGTTCACGACATCAAGGGCGAGAACTGGGAGCTGACCTCCGGCTTCCGCGCACGCCATGGCCGCGTCCTGCTGTTCGACCCGACCAATGCGGACTCGGCCGCCTACAACCCGTTGCTCGAGGTCCGTCGGGGAGAATGGGAAGTGCGCGACGTCCAGAACATCGCAGACGTCCTGGTCGATCCCGAAGGCGCGCTGGAGCGACGGAACCATTGGGAGAAGACCAGCCACGCCCTGCTGGTCGGCGCGATCCTGCATGTCCTGTATGCGGGGCAGGACAAGACGCTGGCCGGCGTCGCGGCCTTCCTGTCCGATCCGAAGCAGCCGATCGAGACGACGCTCCGGGCGATGATGACGACGCCACATCTCGGCGAAGCCGGGACCCATCCGGTGATCGCCTCGGCCGCCCGGGAACTGCTGAACAAAAGCGAGAACGAGCGCTCCGGCGTGCTTTCGACCGCCATGTCCTTCCTGGGGCTCTATCGCGATCCCGTGGTAGCGCAGGTGACCCGCCGCTGCGACTGGCGCATTTGCGATCTCGTCGAGAACGAGCGCCCGACGACACTCTACCTCGTCGTGCCGCCATCGGACATCAGCCGGACCAAGCCGCTGGTACGCCTCGTGCTGAATCAGATCGGCCGTCGGCTGACCGAAGAGCTCCACGCCAAGGGCCGGCGCCACAGGCTGCTCCTCATGCTCGACGAGTTTCCGGCATTGGGTCGCCTCGACTTTTTCGAATCCGCGCTCGCCTTCATGGCCGGATACGGGCTGAAGAGCTTTCTCATCGCCCAGTCGCTCAACCAGATCGAGAAGGCGTACGGCCCGAACAATGCCATTCTCGACAACTGCCATGTGCGCGTCTCCTTCGCCACCAACGACGAGCGCACCGCCAAGCGCGTTTCAGATGCGCTCGGCACCGCCACCGAGATTCGCGATGCGAGGAACTACGCCGGCCACAGGCTGAGCCCCTGGCTCGGTCACCTCATGGTCTCGCGCCAGGAGACGGCGCGACCGCTGCTGACACCCGGCGAAGTCATGCAGTTGCCCGCCACCGACGAATTGGTGCTGGTCTCCGGCTGCCCGCCGATTCGGGCCAGGAAGGCACGGTATTACGAGGATCGGCGGCTGATGGAGCGTCTGTTTCCGGCACCGAAGCCGGAAAAGCCGAGGGTTGCCAGCACGGCGGCGGATGACTGGAGCGGCGCGCCCGCTCCGGCTGGTCGGAGCGGGAGCGAGGGAGTGGCAGGTTTCCATGCGGTCCATCCCGTCGATGATCCCGCTAACGGCGGAATCCGCCGAGAGCCGGAGCTTGCCGAGCATGAAGACATCGCCCCCGAGCCTCCTACGCCCTCGCCGGAGTTTGCGTTCGGCGAGGATGAGCCCGACGAGGACGCCGTGCGCGCTCGAGCGTTGCGCGCCGCCGCCCGAGGTCTCGCCCGCCAGGCCGCATTGGATCCCGGCGACGGTATCGACCTCTGAGCCGCCGGATGCGGACCAAGCATACCTTCCGCTTGCCGCCCGATCTGGCGATCAAGCTCGCCGACTATGCACAGCGCAAGCGCGTACCGCAGGCCCTCATCGTGGAAACCGCGCTCGCTTCCTTGCTGTCGCCGGATGGTTCCGAGAGGCTGGAAGGCGCGCTCGGCCGCCGGCTCGACCGGCTCACCCGACAGGTCGAGCGGCTGGAGCGCCACGTCGCCATCTCGAACGAGGCGCTGGCGCTCTTCGTGCGATTCTGGCTGACGGCGACTCCACCTCTGCCGGATACCGCGCAGCCGGGTGCGCAAGCCAAGGGCCGGGAACGGTATGAAGGGTTCGTCGAGGCGCTCGGCCGCCGCCTGACCAAAGGCCGGACCCTGGCCGACGAGATCTCCCAGGACATCGTGCCTGCAGATGAAGCAGCGGACGAGGGAAGCCATCGGTCCTAGGCCGTACCGCCGTCTTCCTGCCTTTGCACGCCAGGGCACTACGACCCCTTCGACCTTGTTGCGCCGACCCATTTCCTCCTCCTTCTAATCGACCCCATTCGACGACCGCTGCTCGCGCGGTCCTGCCAACGGGGTGACGATGACGGTCCATTCCTTCCAGGCTGAGGTGATTTCTCGCGGTGCCCGCATGCTGCGCACCGCCTTGGGGCCAGCCATCGCCGCCTGGCTCGAAGATCCCTCCGTTGTCGAGGTGATGCTGAACCCCGACGGCCGGCTCTGGGTAGACCGGCTGTCGAACGGTCTGGTCGAGACTCAAGAGCGTCTCGCGCCCGCCGAGGGCGAACGGATCGTGCGGCTCGTGGCCCATCACGTTGGCGCGGAGGTCCATCCCGGCAGCCCGCGCGTGTCGGCAGAGCTGCCCGAGACGGGAGAGCGCTTCGAGGGGCTCCTTCCTCCTGTCGTTGCAGCGCCATCCTTCGCGATCCGCAAGCCGGCGGTCGCAGTCTTCACGCTCGAAAACTACGCCGCGGCGGGCACTATGACGGTGGGCCAAGCGGACGTACTCCGGCAGGCCGTTGCGGATCGTCGGAACATCCTCGTCGCCGGCGGCACCTCGACGGGCAAGACGACCCTTGCCAATGCGCTCTTGGCCGAAGTGGCCAAGACTTCCGACCGGGTGGTGCTGATCGAGGATACGCGCGAGCTGCAATGCTGCGCCGCTAACCTGGTGGCGCTGCGCACGAAGGACGGCGTGGCGTCGCTGTCCGATCTGGTGCGCTCGTCGCTCCGGCTGCGTCCCGACCGCATCCCGATCGGTGAGGTGCGTGGCGCCGAAGCTCTCGATCTTCTGAAGGCCTGGGGCACCGGTCATCCTGGCGGCATCGGCACCATCCACGCCGGCACGGCCCTGGGTGCGCTACGGCGCCTCGAGCAGCTCATCCAGGAAGCCGTCGTCACCGTGCCGCGCGCCCTCATCGCCGAGACGATCGACCTGATCGCCGTGCTGTCGGGCCGCGGCGTCGCGCGCCGGCTGACCGAGCTCGCCCGCGTGGATGGTCTCGGCATCGACTCGGATTACGCACTCTCACCTGCAGGAGATCGGCAATGATGCACTTCGCGCTACGGCGCGCCGCAACGGCGACCGCCACCTTGTCCTCGATACTGCTGGCCTTCTCGTCAGCTGCCTACGCGGCGGGCTCCAGCATGCCGTGGGAGCAGCCGCTGCAGCAGGTCCTGCAATCGGTCGAAGGCCCGGTGGCCAAGATCGTTGCCGTGATCATCATCATCGTCACCGGCCTCACCCTGGCCTTCGGCGACACCTCCGGCGGCTTCCGACGCCTGATCCAGATCGTGTTCGGCATCTCGATCGCCTTTGCCGCGTCGAGCTTCTTCCTGTCGTTCTTCTCCTTCGGCGGCGGAGTCCTCGTCTGATGACCGACCTTGTTCCCGGCTTCGTGGTGCCGCTTCACCGCGCCTTGACCGAGCCGATCCTGCTCGGCGGCGCGCCTCGGTCCGTCGCGATCCTCAATGGCACGCTGGCCGCCGCGGTCGGCGTCGGCCTGCGCCTGTGGATCGCCGGCGTCCTGCTCTGGCTGATCGGACATGGCCTGGCCGTTTGGGCAGCCAGACGCGATCCGCTTTTCGTCGAGGTCGTGCGCCGTCACCTGCGCATCCCGGGTCGCTTGGGCGTGTGAGGACCACGGCATGATGAACCTTGCCGAATACCGCAGCTCGGCCACGCGCCTCGCCGACTTCCTACCGTGGGCGGCACTCGTCGCCTCGGGCGTCGTCCTCAACAAGGATGGATCTTTCCAGCGGACGGCGCATTTCCGGGGACCCGATCTCGACTCGGCCGTGCCGGCCGAGCTCGTCGGCGTCGCCGGGCGCCTCAACAACGCGCTACGTCGCCTAGGCTCCGGCTGGGCGATCTTTGTCGAGGCACAGCGGCAGCCGTCCAGCACCTATCCGGAGAGCAGCTTCTCGGATGCAGCTTCCGCTCTGGTCGATGCCGAGCGGAAGGCCGCTTTCGAAGAGGAGGGCGCTCACTACGAATCGGCCTATCTCTTGACCTTTCTCTACCTGCCGCCGGCGTGGGAGTCTGCCGGAGCCGAGCGCTTTCTCTACGAGGGTCGCGCCCGCGCCGAGGGTGCCGACGCACACGAGATCCTGGCGGGTTTTATCGATCGGACGGATCGTGTCCTAAAACTTCTCGAAGGCTTCATGCCTGAAAGCCGCTGGCTCGACGATGGCGAGACGCTGACCTATCTCCATTCCTGCATCTCGACCCGGCGCCAGCGCGTGCGCGCACCGGAAGTGCCGATGTATCTCGATGCGCTGCTGGCCGATCAGCCACTGACGGGCGGTCTGGAGCCGAAGCTCGGTGACACGCATCTGCGCGTGCTCACCATCGTGGGCTTCCCGGCAGCGACCACACCGGGGATTCTGGATGAGCTCAATCGGCTGGCCTTTGCCTATCGCTGGTCCACCCGGGCGATCATGCTCGACAAGACCGACGCCACCAGGCTCCTGACCCGGATTCGCCGGCAGTGGTTCGCCAAGAGGAAGTCGATCGCCGCGATCCTCAAGGAGGTGATGACCAACGAGGCATCGACGCTCCTCGATACGGACGCCCATAACAAGGCGATCGATGCCGATGCCGCCCTGCAGGAGCTCGGCTCCGACGTGGTCGGCGCGGCCTACTGCACGGTGACGGTCACGGTATGGGACGACGACCCACGCATCGCCAATGAGAGGCTGCGCCTCGTCGAGAAGGTGATCCAGGGGCGGGATTTCACGTGCATGGCGGAAACCGTCAATGCCGTCGATGCCTGGTTCGGTTCCCTGCCGGGACACGCCTACGCAAATGTTCGTCAGCCGCCGGTCTCCACGCTCAATCTGGCGCACATGATTCCGCTCTCCGCGGTCTGGGCGGGGCCGGCGCGGGACGATCATCTGGACGCCCCGTCGCTCTTCTTCGGCAGGACCGAGGGCGCGACGCCGTTCCGCTTCTCCCTTCATGTGGGCGATGTCGGCCACACGCTCGTGGTCGGCCCGACCGGCGCCGGCAAATCCGTGCTGCTGGCCCTGATGGCGTTGCAGTTTCGGCGCTACGACAAGGCACAGGTCTTCGCTTTCGACTTCGGCGGCTCGATCCGCGCCACCGCTCTCGCCATGGGCGGCGATTGGCACGATCTGGGTGGCGCACTCACCGAAGATGCTGACGCACCTGTCGCTCTCCAGCCGCTCGCGCTCATCGACGACATCGCCGAACGCGGCTGGGCAGCGCAGTGGATCTCGGGCCTCCTGGCGCGTGAGAAGATCGCGATCACACCGGAGGTGAAGGATCATCTATGGTCGGCACTGGGTTCGCTGGCTTCGGCTCCGCTCGGTGAGCGCACGCTCACAGGCCTGTCGGTGCTGCTGCAGTCGACGGCGATCAAGCGGGCCCTCCAACCTTACTGCCTGGGCGGTTCCTTCGGACGCCTGCTCGATGCCGAGGCCGAGCGGCTGGGCGACGGCGCGGTCCAGGTATTCGAGACCGAAGGCCTGATCGGCACTGGGGCGGCGTCCGCAGTCCTTGCCTATCTCTTCCACCGCATCGAGGCCCGGCTCGACGGGCGGCCGACTCTGCTCATCGTCGACGAAGGCTGGCTGGCCCTCGATGACGAGGGCTTCGCGGGCCAGCTCCGCGAATGGCTGAAGACCTTGCGCAAGAAGAACGCCTCGGTTGTCTTTGCCACGCAGTCGCTCTCCGACATTGATGGATCAGCCATCGCGCCGGCCATCATCGAGAGCTGTCCGACTCGTCTCTTCCTGCCGAACGAGCGGGCGATCGAGCCGCAGATCACCGCCATCTATCGCCGCTTTGGTCTCAACGACCGCCAGATCGAGATCCTCGCGCGGGCAACGCCAAAGCGCGACTACTACTGTCAGTCCCGCCGCGGCAACCGCCTGTTCGAACTCGGCCTCGGCGAGGTGGCGCTTGCCCTGACGGCGGCCTCGTCGAAGTCCGACCAGGCGCTGATCGAACGCATCCTCGCCGAGCACGGTCGCAAGGGCTTCCTCGCCGGCTGGCTTCCAGCCCGCGGCGTGGCCTGGGCCGCCGACCTCATCCCGGACCTCAACACAGGAGAATCGTCATGATGTCGATCCGTCGTGTCGGCGTAGCGGTTGCCCTCGTCATTGCGGGCAGCGCGTTGCCGGCTTCCGCTCAGATGACCGTATTCGATCCCAGCAACTATTCGCAAAACCTCCTGACGGCCGCGCGCACCTTGCAGCAGGTCAACAACCAGATCCTGTCGCTGCAGAACGAAGCACAGATGCTGATCAACCAGGCGCGTCACCTCACGAGCCTGCCGTACTCCTCGCTGCAGCAACTGCAGCAGTCTATCGGCCGGACCCGGCAATTGCTCGGTCAGGCGCAGAACATCGCCTATGACGTCCAGCAGATCGATCAGGCGTTCTCGACGACCTATGCGCCGGCGTCGGCGAACCTGTCGGATTACGCGCTGATCTCCAACGCGCAGGCGCGCTGGCAGAACTCGGTGGCGGGCTTGCAGGACGCACTGCGCATCCAGGCGACGGTGGTTGGCAACCTCGACACCAATCGCACGGAGATGTCCGCTCTCGTGGGGGCGAGCCAGGGCGCAGCAGGCGCGCTCGAGGCCGCACAGGCCGGCAACCAGCTCCTCGCGCTTCAGGCACAGCAGCTCGCCGACCTGACGGCGGCCGTTGCCGCGCAGGGCCGGGCCCAGAGCCTCGAAGCGGCCGCGCGGGTTGCTGCGCAGGATCAGGCGAGGGAGCAGCTCCGGCGCTTCCTCACGCCCAATCAGGGTTATCAGCCCTCGACCGTCCGGATGTTCCATGAGTGAGCGCGCCGCCACGTAGGCACGATCCACGGAGTGAAAGACGATGGGCGGCACAGGCGTCATCGACCGGTTCCTCGAAGTCTTCACCAGCTATATCGACAGTGGCTTCGGGCTTCTGGGCAGCGAGGTCGGATTCCTGGCGGCCACGCTGGCCGCGATCGATTTGACACTGGCTGCGCTGTTCTGGGCCTGGGGCAGGGACGAGGATGTCGTCGCGCGCCTCGTCAAGAAGACGATATTCGTCGGCATCTTCGCCTACCTCATCGGCAACTGGAACAGTCTCGCCCGCATCGTCTTCGACAGCTTTGCGGGCCTGGGCCTGAAGGCCTCCGGCACCGGCCTGTCGCCGGCCGACTTTCTGCGCCCGGGGCGCGTCGCCCAGGTCGGTCTCGATGCCGGCCGACCGATTCTCGACTCGATCTCCGGGTTGATGGGCTATGTCAGCTTCTTCGAGAACTTCATCCAGATCGCGGTGCTGCTGTTCGCTTGGGTGGTGGTGCTGCTGGCTTTCTTCATCCTGGCCGTCCAGCTCTTCATCACCCTGATCGAGTTCAAGCTGACGACCTTGGCGGGCTTTGTGCTCATCCCCTTCGGGCTCTTCAGCAAGACCGCGTTTCTGGCCGAGCGCGTGCTGGGCAACGTCGTCTCCTCCGGCGTGAAGATCCTGGTGCTGGCCGTCATCGTCGGCATCGGCTCGACCCTGTTCTCGCAGTTCACCTC
>Ga0209909_100408_pt1 | contig 29660 bp, 33 predicted proteins | sample FECB22metaG_FD_188302 | JGI IMG/M metagenome (GOLD analysis project Ga0209909, IMG submission 188302) | Cyanobacterial communities from the Joint Genome Institute, California, USA - FECB-22 (SPAdes) (version 3) | ecosystem: Environmental > Aquatic > Thermal springs > Hot (42-90C) > Microbial mats... | reverse complement strand
GGGGCATCACGCGACCCTCCCCGATGTGCTGAGATTATGTTGCGGAGAAGCTGCCGAGCCCTCGCAAAATGGCCGCCCAGCAAGAGCCCGCAACATAACCTGCCACGCAACATAATCGGTCTTATGTGCAGTTGAACATAAGACCGACGCCGCCACGGGGGAGCATGGTGACCTTTTGGATCTCATCGCGGTTAGCCGTGGTTACAACCGGTTACGCGACACCCTCGAGGAGGCTCGTTCGTTCCTTGCCCTGCCTCCCGAACCAGTCCGACGTCACGACCTCCTGCCGTCGCCACGGGGTTCGCCGGAGTCGGCGCGCCGTCTCTATGCCATGTCCAAGCCGATCGCAGGCACGCTTGCAGAGGCCTACCTGCGTCGTCGCGGCATCCTGTCTGTAGCTATGGCCGACCCGCTAAGATTCCATCCGCGCTGCTACTACCGGCCTGACGAGCACAGCCCGACCGAGAGTTGGCCAGCGCTGATCGCCGCGGTGACGGACCTTGGCGGGCGGATCACGGGGGCGCATCGCACTTGGCTCGATCCGACCGGCCATCATAAGGCGCCGATCGTTTCGCCTCGACGTGCCATGGGCCATCTCCTGGGCCACGGTGTCCGGTTTGGCATCGCTGCCGACATCATGGCAGCGGGCGAGGGCATCGAGACCATGCTGTCGCTGCGTACGGTCATGCCGGCCTTGCCAATGGTCGCGGCTCTCTCTGCCAACCACCTGGCAGCCTTGCTCCTCCCGCCGACAGTGCGCCGTCTCTACGTCGCGCGCGACCGCGACCCGGCGGGCGATGCCGCGATGGCCAGTCTGCACCATCGGGCCACGGCTGCTGGGATCGAGACGCTTGGCCTGTCGCCCGGCCTCGACGATTTCAACGAGGATCTCCGCCGGCTGGGTATCGCAGACTTCCGGGCGTCTGTGCGCCAGCAACTCGTCCCGCAGGACGTTGTGCGCTTCATGACCTCGGATATGACCGTGACGGGATGACGAGGGCACGGCCAATCGCTTCGTGGTCGGTCGCCTTGATGCCCTTCGGATCGGGCTAGGCCGCGCCCCGGCCTTCTAGAGGGCGATCGGACGGCAGGCAGCCCGGTCCCGCAACGGCGGGCCTGCGGCTTTCTTCCCCTGCCGGCTACGCCGGCATTCCTCGCGAGACAAGAAAGCCTCGGCCCGCCGTCCTCCGCTGCGCTCCGGCCGCGCGCGGTGCAGGACCGGGCTGCCCGCCGTCTGAGTGATCGCCACGAAGGCCGCGGTGGGCGCGGCCGATCCGAGAAAGGACATCACCATGGCGACCAACGACGATCCCGACTTCGAGCCCTTGCACGACGCATCCCCAACCGATCACGTCCTCACCGAGCTCCAGCTCTTTGGCCATCGTCCCTTCCTGGACGAGCCCGACCCCCGGCCGCTACCCGAAGCCCAGACTATCGCTGGCGCTGTCGTCGATATCTTCGATGCACTCGTCGCCACGCTGGGCGATACCCGACTTGAGCCTGACCTCGAGAACCTGCTGTGGTCGACCGTCAACCTGTTCCATCGCAGCGTCGAGCGAATCGAAGCCGAACTCGACGACAATGAGCGCGCGCAGCATCGCAGCCAGCGGGAACAGAACGGCTCGGAAGTCCGCTCGGTGGAGCTTGAGCGCCTGATCGCCCAAGGGCTGACCCTGATCGAACGCCGCAATGCCTTAGAACTCTTCCGCGACCAGGCTGCCGATCGCTTCGAGGTCCACACTGGCTCGGCCTGGCGGCCGCGCACCGGGTCGATGGTCAACCACCGCGCTCTCACCGCCGCTATGATCGACAGCCGGGAGTTCCTCGCCGCACGGCGCCGGGCAGAGACCGAACTGTTGGTACCTGCCGGACCGAAGATCGCATTCACTGGCGGCGCCGACTTCAATGATCATCAGCTGATCTGGAGCACGCTCGACAAGGTTCGCACCAAGCACCCTGACATGGTCCTGATCCACGGCGGATCGCCGACAGGTGCTGAGCGCATCGCCGCTCGCTGGGCTGGCACCCGCAAGGTGACGCATATCCCATTCAAGCCGGACTGGACGCGCTACGCAAAGGCTGCACCCTTCAAGCGCAACGACCAGATCCTGGAGGTCCTGCCGATCGGCGTCATCGTCTTCCCAGGCTCGGGCATCCAGGAGAACCTTGCCGACAAGGCTCGGAAGCTCGGCATCCCGGTCTGGCGCTTCGGCTCGGGCGGCGCGTGAGCGCCGCCTTTCCGCCAACTTCGCCTTCGACTATTGTTTCAAGCGCGCCGTGGTGGTGGTGGAAGGCGCAGGTCCTCGACCTGTGTCCGGAGATCCACCATGGCCATCGGTATCGTCCTCAGCGTGTTCGGCCTCGGCTTCTTCTGCTGGCTGCTATTCACGCTTGCCGTTTATGCACTTCCTTTCCTCGCTGGACTAACAGTAGGCCTCGCTGCCTTTCATAGTGGCGCCGGCCTTGTCGCGGCGCTCGTCGTCGGCTTCCTCGTCGGCGTCACGCTCTGGGTGCTCGGACAGATTGTCCTGACCAGCGTCCGTACGCCGTTGATCCGCCTGCTCATCGGGCTGGTCTATGCCGTACCCGCGACCATCGCCGGCTATCAGCTATGCTTTGCGCTTGCTGGCATTGGCGTGCCTGTCGGAGGTTGGCAGCAGGCTTTCGCCGTCGCTGGTGCCGTTGTTGTTGGTGTGACTGCCTTTGCGCGCATGGCGCTCGTTATCCCGTCGTCAGCCGGGCAGGACTCAGTGGAGGGCACGGCTCAGTCAGCCGTCGACTTGCGATCGCACGACCACATCAGGGTGTAGCTCTCGCCATCCGGATCATCGAACAGGTTGGCGAAGATGGGCGCCGTGAATCTCGGATCGTCGAGCTTGGGAGAGGTAGGGCCTGCCTTCGTTCGACTGCTTCGGCCAGGCAGCCCCGATCTCGGCACGCCCGACGAAGACATCACAGCTGGTAGCACTCTCGTTGGGCTGGTTGGCCCCTGAATGGGCCGTCCTTTTCCTACGCTGCGGTGTCCTTCTCTTCGCTTGGCGTCCTGGCCCTCTTGTGCAGGACCTTTCACGTCAGCCACGTCTTCTCCGAGGATGCTGTTCGGCGCGCGACCGCGGCCTCTCTTTGGCTGATCTGGCCAGAGGACGGCTGCGCCTCGATCGCCTGAGCCGCAACGGCGTCGCTGAGACTTTCTTCCCCTGGGCTTCGCCCATTCCTCGCGAGGCAAGAAAGTCTCAGCGCCGCCATCCTCCGCTGCGCTCCGGCCCGCGAGCGGGTGCGTCGTCGATCGCCTCCGGCCTGCAGATCGCCATCGAGGCCGCGATGGTCGCGGGTTCGAACAGCAAAGGAGAAGTCACATGGCTAACATCGGTTCCTTCAAGAAGTCCGGCAACGAGTACCAGGGCGAGATCGTGACCCTCAGCGTTCAGACCAAGGGCGTCCGCATCGTCCCCGAGCCCAACCGGTCCAACGACAATGCCCCCAGCCACCGCGTCTTCGTCGGTCGCGCCGAGATCGGGGCTGCCTGGTCCAAGCAGTCGAACGAGGGCCGGGATTACCTCTCCCTCAAGCTCGACGATCCGAGCTTCACCGCACCGATCTTCGCTAATTTGTTCGATGATCCGGATGGCGAGAGCTACACCCTGATCTGGTCGCGCAGCCGCAAGAAGAACGGCGAGTAAGCCGACGCCCCCAAGAGCCCCGCCCGGTCCGCCGGGCGGGGCTTTCTGCGTTTGCCTGCCACGCGCGAAAAGGCCCTGACGTCGATGAGATCGACGGCTGCTGCAGAAGTTCTGAGCGGGCCGCTTGAGATCGACTGACGAATGCGCCCGGCGGCGGATAGTCAGTCTTCAAGAGCAAGAGGACGGCCGGGAGCGGGTGAGCCGTAGGCCTCCGAGAGAGCGGGCTTGCGGCTTGCCCATCCTGCTCTCCGGAACATCATCCATGTTTGCATCATCTTTGGCTCTTGCACCCGCGTCGCCGACCCGAGGCCTTGTCAGGGACGGCAGCCTCATTGTCTTGCCCACGGAGGAGATGACAGAGCAGGACTTGCTCGCTGGATTGCTAGCATCTTCCCAGGATATGGCGTGCGCTTCTGCTCTCCTTCAAAGCTTTCCCAGCATTGGCCATGTCATCTCAGCTGAAGCCTCGCAGCTTCGTGCCTTCGGATTGACGGGACGCGACATTGCCGTCTTTCGCATCGTCCAGGAAATCGCCTGCCGCATGGCCCGAGCCGAAGTGCGCAGCCGTCCCGTGCTTAGCAATTGGCAGGCGCTGATCGCCTACTTGCACACAGCAATGGCCTACGAACAGATCGAGCAATTTCGAGTTCTGTTCCTTGACCGCAAGAACAATCTTATCGCCGACGAGGTGCAGCAGCGTGGCACGGTCAATCACACGCCCGTCTACCCGCGAGAGGTTATGAAACGTGCCTTGATCCTCAACGCCTCCGCTCTCATCGTTGTGCATAATCATCCGTCCGGCGATCCCAAGCCGTCTCGAGATGACATCGAGACGACGCGCGAATTAAAGGCAGCCGCCAATGCTCTTGAGGTTGAGCTGCACGACCATGTTGTGATCGGTCACGGCAAGCACGCTTCGTTCAAGTCGCTAGGATTGCTCTAATGAAGACCCGTCTGCTGCGATCGCGGTCTTTCTGCCCTTCGCGTCGACTTCGTTCGTTCCGGCGAATACAGCCAGAGGACAGCGGGGAAGGAGCGGAAGGTCGGTCGAAGCCTTCCGAATAGCAGTTACTCTGCGCGTGACGTCCGCTTCTTCGGCATCCGCAGGAGCTCAGCGGGCTCAACACCAAGAGCCTCTGAAAGTCGGCCGACGATGTTGAGGCTCGCGTAGAACGCGCCCTTCTCGAGCTGGCTGAGATAGCTGCGGCTTACGTTCGCCTCATGGGCCAGCTCATCCTGCGAGACGCCCTTTGCATTGCGCAGTCGTCGCAGATTGGCGGCGAACACCTCCCGCAGATCCATGGCGGGAAGCCAAGCCAACTGTTCAATATATAGCACCTCGATATACTGAACAAAATGACGTCCGGAAGCGTTAACACGTTCTCAGCTTGAGGAGATCAGGGTGGTCAACGGAGCAACATCAGTTCCCATGGGGCGGAAGTTGGACGTTAGATCAAACGGAACCTTCGCGGATGTCGCCACCAATGTCTTGTCAGGAATTGGTGGCGCTGGCGTCATCTCGCTTCGTCGGTCCGTCGATGATATGCAATCGTGCACATTGAACTCTCACTGAGTGACACCATGGCCAAGACGCCACTTGATCCGCCCGTATCCGATACTGCTCCGGCGGAGTCCGTTCTGACCGGCTACGATGAACAGCATCTTGTGACGTATTTGCGTCTGCTTGATGCTGATGCCGAAGGGGCCGATTGGCGGGAAGTCGCAAACGTGGTTTTGCACATCGATCCTGATCGCGAGCCCGAACGCGCCAGGCGTGCTTGGGAGAGTCACCTGGCGCGCGCGAAATGGATGACCGAGAGTGGTTACCGGCATCTTCTCCTTGGCGGCGCACCAAACTGACAATTGGTTGCTTGCGCGTACCGCAATCGTCTTTGCGCTGGGAGTCGCTAACGAATCAACGGCCGGGTGTGCATCCTGTGAATTCCACGGAAGGGGTGTGAGTTCCATGGAGATGCATGCTCATGAACCGCGCGTACTGGCGGTCACCGGAGGCATACAAGAAGCTGGAGACATTCGATGCCCCTGGGTTTGCTTTTCAGTTCCTAAATCGCAATCCCGAATTCGTAAGAGATCGGGAACGACTACAGCAACTGGATCGTCGCGGGCTCCTTGAACCAGCCGAGGTGAATGCCTTCGCCCGGCGCTGGGGGTTACTTCTACCCGACGACGAACCATCCAATTGAGGCGCTCTGGACGGCAGAGTTTCTGCCGAGTGTCATTGCCCTCACCAAACTTCCGCCAGAGCTTGGTCATCCCAAGTTCAAGCCCAGAGCTCTTTCGCTTGATCCTGAATTGGCCGCCGAAGGTGACGACTACGTCATCGAGCGTCGCGGCGCCAAGATACGCGTGCATGTGGACAGCAGCGGTGCAGAGCCGCCTGCGGTTCTTCTGCCTCTCGACAGGCTCTTTGAGGTCCGGGTGGCGGCTGTCCTCCGGCTATGGCGGGCACTCGATGGCCGCAATCCTGGTCCGAATCCAGCGGCGCTCTCGCGCGCCCGCGCAAACAGATTGGTGCTCGCCCTTCGCGCCCTTGATGGCCGGCTCGATGGGGCCACTCATCGTGAAATTGCCATGTCTTTGTTCGGCGCCGACGCTGTTCCGAAACGGGACTGGATCTCCCATGAACTGCGCGATCGCACGGCGCGTCTTGTGCGTCTCGGCGCGGCCATGATGAACGGCGGCTATCGTCGGCTGCTTCTGCATCCGTATCGCGGACGCTTCTGAGCCCCTGCAGGTGGCGCGATCTCGCGGGGTTGCGAGATCGCCCTATTTCGAGTCCTCCATGGTCCGCCATCGTGATCGTCTACGGCCGCCGCTTTTCGGCGGCCTCCCACAGGATCACGGAGGCTCCCGTTGCCCGCCAAATTCGCCGACCTGCCGCCGCGCTATCTGCGTACACCCGAGGCCGCCCGGTTCGTCGGCCTGTCCATTCGAACCTTGGAGAAGCATCGCATCTACGGCACAGGCCCTCGTTATTCGAAGCTCGGCGGACGCGTTGTCTATCGCGTCGAGGATCTGCAGGCGTGGGTCGAGTCGGGCGTCAAGGCGTCGACGTCCGACCCTGGTACCGCGACCGTGCTGCCGGCGAAGCGGCAAACGCCAGGCCTGCCGGCACGCGTTGTTTCACGTCGTCGCTGACCTATGTCAGCGCATCGCCACCTCCGCTCTGAACGCGATCAGCTCGAGCTCTTCCGGGCGCTACCAGGCGACCTCGCGCCGCGAGATGCCCAGGATCTCATGACCTATCCGTTCTTCAGCCTCGCTAAAACGCACCGCATCACGCCAATCGACTTCAGAATGAACGACATCGCCATTCGCGTTGAAGCGGTGGCCGAGCACGGCATGGCGACAATCTGGGATGCCGACGTGCTGATCTGGGCCGCCAGCCAGATTGTCGAGGCCCGCGACGCCGGGCTGCGCACGTCGCGCTTCATGGCTGCGAGGCCGCGCGAGATCCTGACCTTTACCGGCCGTGGTACCAGCGCGCGCGACTATCATCGCCTGAAGGCGGCCCTCGATCGGCTGCAATCAACCACCATTGCCACGTCGCTGCGTCAGATCAGCGAACGTCGGATGCATCGCTTCTCCTGGATCAACGAATGGACCGAGCGTGCCGACGCCCATGGAAATGCCGACGGAATCGATTTGATCGTGCCGGACTGGTTCTATCGGGCGGTCCTGGACGATGCACTCGTGCTGACGATCGACCGCAGATACTTTGCGCTGACGGGCGGCGTCGAGCGTTGGCTTTATCGCGTCGTTCGCAAGCACGCCGGCCGTCAATCGCAAGGATGGCGGTTCGAGTTTCGGCATCTCCATGCCAAATCGGCGAGCCTCTCGCCATTCAAGCGCTTCGCTTTCGAACTGCGCGACATCGTGCGGCGGCAGCCCCTTCCAGGATACAGGCTGATCATCGAGCAGGATGGTCGTGGGCGGGAACTGCTGGCTTTTGCCCCGGCCAATCTATCCGCGGTTTCTCGTGGACAACATGTGGAAGCGCACGTGCTATCGGGAACCGAAGGACACGTGCCATCAGGAACCGGCCATACGTGCTATCAGGAACCCCGAGGGGTGAATTCAACAAACCGATCAACGGCTTCCGGGTCGCCTAACTCAGACTCTAACTTACATGACTCTAACTCTTTTGAAGTTGGCCACCACCGGAACGGGGGAAAACCCCGACGGGGTACGCGATGATCGCCCCGCGGTTCCATCAGGACACGCTCACCCACATCGAATTGATCTGGCATGAGCAGCAGATCGAGCACTGGATTCGCTTCGGCCGCGATGTTGCAGAGAAGATCCGTGACCGTCGCCGCCGCATTCTGAGCTTCGCGCCCAACACCATCGTTGCCTACGTTCGCTGGGCGTCGGGGGACTTCGGCACGATCGTCTCGCGGATCGACATCCTCCGCACTGTCAGACGGGGCGAAGCGTTCTCCACCGTTCCCTATGTCCGCCCTGGCGGTGAGATCCTCCTGCGAGTGGCAGGTTGGCCGAAGGTTCAACGGGTACTGCAGGCAATCGATGCCGTCGAACAGATTGGCATCAATCCCGCGGACGCCAGTCCTGACTACTGGCGGCACGTTCACAACCGGCTGGCTGCAGCGGAAGCACCACGCCCCTACAGCCGCGAGCAGCACCGGGCATGGACGCTTCGCAAGAAGATCGACGCATGACGTGTCTCGCAACGATCACGATAGCCGGCGTGGCAGTCTTCGTCGTGGGCGTCACGTCGCTGGTGCATCCGGCGCCGAAGCTAATTTGGAATGCTAGCGCCAGCGTGCCGATCGGCCTCTACGTCGTAAAGCCGGCCAGCAACGTTCACGTCGGTGATCTGGTCGTTGCAAGCCCGCTAGAAGGGCTCGCGGCCTTCCTGGAAACGCGCGACTATCTGGCGAGAGGTGTGCCGCTCCTGAAGCATGTCGCCGCCCTTCCAGGCCAAGAGGTCTGCCGGATCGGCCGCACGATCACGGTTGACGGGCTGATCATGGCGCAGGCGCTCGATCGCGATCATCTCGGACGGGTCTTACCTGCCTGGGAAGGCTGCCGGCTTATCGCAAACGACGAAGTGTTCTTGCTGAATTGGCAGTCCGAGAACTCACTCGACGGCCGATATTTTGGGCCGCTCTCAGCTTCCACCATTGTCGGCCGCGCTCATCCGCTTTGGCTGGTAGGGGACCACTGACATGCCAATGTCCTGCAAACGGAGCCTCTTGGGGGCGCAGCCGGCGCGACTTGCATCCTCTTCAGTGCCGGCCATCTTGCTCGCTGCAGTTTGGCGACGGAAGAGCCAGCGGCCGCCCCTCTGGCGACCTTATCTGTACAGTTCGGCTGCAGTCGTGGCGCTTATGTACGCCACTCCCGCCCACGCTCAGCCATCAAGTGCCAACGGTGTCGCCGTTGCGGCGACTCAGATCGAGGACTTCGTCAAGGAGGCCTCGCAACGATTCGCAATCCCAGCGTCGTGGATTCGCGCCGTCATGCGCGCGGAGAGTTTCGGTGATTCTCGCGCTCTGTCGTCCAAAGGCGCCATGGGTTTGATGCAGATCATGCCCGATACTTGGTCCGAGTTGCGGTCGCGGTATTACCTTGGTGCAGATCCTTATGATCCACACGACAACATCATCGCTGGGGCGGCGTATTTGCGCGAGCTGCACGATCGCTATGGCGAAGGCGGCTTCCTTGCGGCCTACAATGCGGGCCCCAGGCGTTATGAGGACCATCTCACCGCGGGTCGACCGCTTCCGTCCGAGACGGTGGTCTACATGGCAGCAGTCGGTTCGCTGATCGGCGTCCAAAGTGATCACGGCGACGACGTTGGGGCCGCCTTTGCGTCCTCGTGGACCTCCGCGCACCTGTTCGTGACACCGCCAGTAGCCGGCCAGGCGCAAAACGGGACAGCGCTTACCCCGCTCTCTGACGGGTTGTTCGCTAAACCCTCTCCTCGGAATCGACAGCCATGACGTTGATCACGCTGCATCGGCTCCTAGCGGGCTGTCGCAGGCGTTGGAGTGTCGGCGGGCAGGGGCAAGGGATTCCGACCACTGGACGGCAAGGGAAAAGCGCCGCCTCCGGACGGGCGCATATCGTTGGTTGGCTTGACTTTTACGGGCCTTCCGGCGCTCGCGCCGGCTGGCGTTTCAGCCAGAAACTTCAACGATTTCAACGCTCCGGCCGCTGTCGCCGCTTCATCGAGCCGATCTGAGCGCGATGAGCCGGCGCGAGGACGACTTCCAAGTCCGGCCAGGCCGCATCCGCGATCGCCTTCGTGGTGCCAAGCGCCCAAAGACCTTTGTCGGCGAGGTGATGCGGGCCGCGAAGAAGGCGGGCCACATCGGCAAGACGTTCGGTCGCCGGAAGACTGGCACTGGCGGCTCGCGGTTCGGACGCGGCCGGCGCGCTGCCCTCTCGATATCGCTGTCCTCGACTTCACGCCGCGTCGTGATGAAAGCGCGCGTGGTGCGCCATCACGGCACGCGCTTCCGCTCGGCGCCGCTTCCCAAGCATATCGCCTACTTGAAGCGTGAGGGCGTCACACGGGATGGCACCGATGCTCGGATGTTCGACACCCACTCCGAGGCAGCCGACGAGCGCGCATTCGCCGAGCGGTGCGAGGATGACCGGCATCATTTCCGGTTCATCGTCTCGCCCGAAGATGCCACGCAGCTGAATGATCTCCGGACCTTCACGCGCGAGCTGATGGCCGATGTCGAACGGGATCTCGGCACCCGGCTCGACTGGGTGGCGACCGACCATTGGAACACCGACAACCCGCACATCCATGTTCTGATCCGCGGCAAGGCCGAGGACGGACAGGACCTCGTGATCAGCCGCGCCTACATCAGCCGCGGCTTTCGCGACCGTGCCGCCGAGCGCGCGACTTTGGAGCTCGGACCGAGAAGCGAGTTGGAGATCCGGACGGCTCTGGAAAAGGAGGTCGACGCCGAGCGCTGGACCGGGCTTGACCGGGCCTTGCGCCGCCTTGCGGACGAGAACGGCGGTGTTGCCGACCTGCACCCCGGTACCCCCAATGAGGACCCGGAACTGCGCCGGCTGATGCTGGGCCGAGCGAACATGCTAGAACGGCTGGGACTTGCGGAACGGGTCAGTCCTGCCTCGTGGACGTTGAAGCCCGGCCTGGAGCAGTCACTACGCGACCTCTCGACCCGCGGCGACATCATCAAGACGATGCATCGGGCGCTGGCGGGCGCCGGTCGCGAGCCGGACGTCACCGGCTTCGCTCTTCATGGCAACGGGAGCGCCGATCAAGTGCTGGGGCGCCTCGTTGCGCGTGGGCTGCATGACGAGCTCAAAGGATCCGCTTATGCCATCGTCGAAGGCGTCGATGGCCGGACCCATCATCTGCAGTTTTCCGATCTGGAGATGACGGGTGATGCTCTGCCTGGCGCAATCGTAGAAGCTCGTTCCTACGAAGATGCCGGCGGGCGGCAGCGCCTGTCTCTCGCAACGCGGTCGGACCTCCCCATCGAGGAACAAACCACTGCCTCGGGAGCGACCTGGCTCGATCGTCAGCTCCTGGCAAGAGAGACGACGACAAGCGGCAATGCCTTCGGCGCGGAGGTGCGCGAAGCAATGAAGCGACGCGTTGATCATCTGGTCGAAGAAGGCTTGGCGCGGCGCCAGGGCCAGCGGGTGATCTTCGGGCGCGATCTGCTCAATACCCTGCGGCGGCAAGAGCTTGCCGAAGCAACTTCGAGGCTCGTGGCCGAGACGGGACTGGTGCACAGACCCGCCGCTGATGGCGAACGCGTCGCGGGTATCTATCGCCAGCGCGTGACCCTGTCCTCTGGGCGCTTCGCCATGATCGACGATGGGCTGGGCTTTCAGCTCGTGCCGTGGCGGCCGGTGCTTGAGCGGCATCTAGGTAGGCAGGTTGCTGGCGTGATGACTCTCGCCGGCACTGTCGACTGGAGCCTTGGGCCCAAGAGGGCCTTGAGCATCTGATGGAACTTGGCAAGGATCCCGACGCGCCCTCGGGCGAAGGCTTGTACTCATACGACCGGGGAGGTCTGAATTTGAGAGGGCAGACCCGACATCAAGGCCTTTCCCCCTGTTCTGGGCCGTGACATAGCATTGGAACGCCATCGAGCGGGGGGAAGATACCATGACTGCCACCGTGGACCTTGATGCCTATTTTCAGCGCGTTCATTGGTCGGGTGGCCGCGACCCGACGCTCGAAACATTAACCGGGCTGATTGAGGCCCATACGACGAATATCCCCTTTGAAAACCTGGACGTACTGCTCGGTCGAAAGTTGCGTCTCGACCTTGACGGTCTCCAGAACAAGATCATAGCTCACCGCCGCGGCGGCTATTGCTTCGAACACGCCAGTCTGTTTGCGGCCGTGCTTGAAACGTTGGGTTTTGTGATCGCCCGTCATGCCGCGCGGGTCGTTCTGTTTGGGCCGTTGGCGGAAGCGAAGCGGGACCACATGTTCATGACCGTGGTGATCGGCGGCGCGACCTATGTCGTCGATCCCGGCTTTGGTCCGTTCGCGCCCCGCTTTCCGGTGCCGCTGGTGGATTCGTCGCCGGGTCAGGCAACGCACTGGATGCAACGCGACGGGAACTTCTGGACCCTTCACGTCACGCGGGAGGATAGGCAACCCGTGGCGGGTTGGACATCCACGTTGGAATTGGAGAATCCAAAGGACTTCGAAGTGTTCAACCACTACATCGCTACTCACCCGGAATCGCCGTTCGTAAACTGGATCTTCCTGAGCGCGGTCACGCCTACGGGGCGGGTCAATGTCTTGAACCGGAAAGTGACATGGCTTCGCGCGGCGACTGAGGCCATCACTATGGAACTGCCGGACCGTGCGGCATTACGCGGGCTACTGGAGAAGCATTTTGGCTTTGATCTGCCCGAAGTTCAGCACCTGGCTGTTCCGGCGATTCCCGAGTGGACCTGAGCTTTAGAAGCGTAGGGTGGCCAACATTGACGTGAGAGTTGGCGTGCTTACGGCCGCTGCTCAGCACCCAGACGAGACGGTCGAATAGCCGCTCCTGGCCCATAGCCGATATGCCTTGGCACGCACGCTAGTCTCTGAAGCGCGCATGGGAATTTTGGCAGCAAGCTCATCTAATACGCAGCCCGCCGTCGCCTGTTCGCCAGGCGACGAACATCCGTCCTGTCTCTGCTCGGGCCTATCCTGGGATACGGCTACCCGCACCTTTGACCTTGTGCCGGTTAACCGGCTTTCAGATGTTTCGCCGCATGAATGCGACCAAGATCCTCTGGGGCCAGATCCTTCTCGTGAGCCTCGTCGTCCTGGCCTTCGTCTGGACTGCGACGCAATGGACGGCTTGGCGTCTCGGCTTCCAGGCCCCGCTCGGGCATCCATGGTTTGAACTGTTCGGATGGCCGGTCTACCAGCCGCAAGATTTCTTCTGGTGGTGGTTCTCCTTCGAGGCCTATGCGCCGCAGGTATTTGACGAGGGCGGCTACATCGCGGCGGCCGGCGGCATCGCGGCGGTCGTGGTAGCGACGACCATGTCGGTGCTGCGCGCCCGTGAAGCTAAGCGGGTCACGACCTACGGATCGGCGCGCTGGGCGGAGACGGCAGAGATTCGGGGTGCTGGCCTCCTGTGCGACGATGGAGTGATCCTCGGCAGGTCGCGCCGCGACTACTTGCGCCATGACGGGCCTGAGCATGTCTTGTGCTTTGCGCCCACGCGAAGCGGCAAGGGCGTAGGACTCGTCGTGCCCTCTCTCCTTGTCTGGTCGGGCTCGGCCATCGTGCATGATATCAAAGGCGAGAACTGGACGCTGACCGCAGGCTGGCGCGCCCAGTTCGGGCGCGTACTGCTATTCGATCCCACCATTGCACAAAGCGCTGCCTACAACCCGCTTCTCGAAGTGCGCCGCGGCGAATGGGAGGTCCGCGACGTGCAGAACATCGCAGATGTGCTGGTCGATCCGGAAGGCGCGCTCGAGAGGCGCAACCACTGGGAAAAGACCAGCCACGCGCTGCTGGTCGGCACCATCCTGCACGTTCTGTATGCCGAGCCGGACAAGACGCTGGCGGGTGTTGCTAACTTCCTCTCCGATCCGAGGCGGCCGATTGAGGCGACGCTGCGGGCAATGATGACGACGGCTCACCTTGGAGCAGCAGGCGTGCATCCCGTCGTTGCGAGTGCTGCCCGTGAACTCCTGAACAAGAGCGAGAACGAACGGTCAGGCGTGCTGTCGACCGCCATGTCGTTCCTGGGACTTTATCGCGATCCCGTCGTCGCGACCGTGACGCGCCAGTGCGACTGGCGCATCCGGGACCTCGTGGAAGGAGAGGCGCCGTGCACGCTTTATCTCGTTGTGCCGCCCTCCGACATCAGCCGCACAAAGCCGCTGGTCCGCCTGATCCTGAACCAGATCGGCCGCCGGCTGACCGAGGAGTTGGAGTCGAAGCACCGGCGCCATCGTCTGTTGCTGATGCTCGACGAGTTTCCTGCGCTTGGTCGCCTCGACTTCTTCGAGAGTGCGCTGGCCTTCATGGCAGGCTACGGTCTCAAGAGCTTTCTGATCGCCCAGTCCCTGAACCAGATCGAGAAGGCCTACGGCATCAACAACTCGATCCTCGATAACTGCCATGTCCGGGTGAGCTTCGCCACCAACGACGAACGGACTGCTAAGCGGGTCTCGGACGCCCTGGGAACGGCGACCGAGATCCGCGATGCCAAGAACTATGCCGGACATCGCCTCAGCCCGTGGCTAGGGCATCTGATGGTCACGCGCCAGGAGACTGCTCGTCCGTTGCTGACGCCCGGTGAGGTTATGCAGCTTCCACCCGATGACGAGATCGTCCTCATCTCCGGTTGTCATCCTATCCGGGCGAAGAAGGCCCGCTATTACGAGGACTCGCAGCTGCAGTCGCGCATCCTCCCACCGCCCACGCTGTCGGTCCCGGAAAGCGTGAACTCGGGCCAGAAAGCCAATGCATGGGCGCAAGCGATTGTTGCGGCCGTTCAGGCAGCGGAGGATCCGGACAATGCCGGAATCCGCCGGGAGCCCGAGCTTCCCGTGCAGGAGGAGGTCGTGCTCGAGCCGGGCAAGCCGGTGCGGGAGTTCGAGCTTTCGGACGACGACCCTCCGGATCCATCCCAGAACGATCAAGCCCTGCAGCGTCGGACGCGCCGGGTAGCTCGCCAGGCCGCGCTCGATCCAGGCGACGGCATGGAGCTTTGATCCATGCGCACAAAGCACACGTTCCGTCTGCCACCCGACCTCGCAGGTCAATTAGCCGATTATGCCAGCCGAAAGCGGATTCCCCAGGCGCTGGTCGTGGAAACAGCCCTGGCCTCGTTCCTATCGCCGGACGGGGCGAATCGCCTGGAAGCCGCACTAGCGCGCCGACTTGATCGCATGACGCGGCAAATCGAGACTCTTGACCGTCATGGCACGATCACGAACGAAGCGTTGGCGCTCTTCATTCGCTTCTGGCTGACCAGCACGCCACCGCTGCCCGACACCGCGCAAGCTGCTGCCCAGATCAAGGGCCGTGAACGGTACGAGGGCTTTCTAGAGGCGCTCGGCCGGCGGTTAGCGCGCGGCCGTACGCTTGCCGATGAAGTTGTGAGAGACATTCCGGCGGAAGAGGGGGGCACGCCGAAAGTGGAGGGCTCCTAGCGATCAGGCCGCTCGCCTGTCTTTCTATCCGGCGGCCCCATCGACCTCTCGCCATCATTGCCTAGCAGCCGGTCTGCTCACTAATCAGCGCCTACGCCTCGATCTTGAGGCGTCAGGAGCGCGATGTGACAATAATCTCCTCCTTCCGGTCAGAAGCCGTCGCGCGCGGCACGCGTATGTTGCGCACCGCGCTCGGTCCGTTGATTGCCGCACATCTGGAAGATCCAGGCGTCGTGGAAATCATGCTCAATCCCGACGGCCGGCTCTGGATCGACCGCCTCTCTGGTGGACTTGAGGATACCGGCCACCGGATCGCGCCAGCCGACGCCGAGCGCATCGTTCGCCTAGTCGCCCATCATGTCGGTGCCGAGGTCCATGCGGGCATGCCGCGCGTGTCGGCCGAGTTGCCGGAAAGCGGCGAGCGCTTCGAAGGCTTGCTGCCGCCCGTCGTGGCGGCCCCTTGTTTTGCCATCCGTCGCCCGGCGGTCGCGGTCTTCTCGCTCGACGACTACGTCCAGGCCGGCATCATGTCGTCCGCTGAAGCCAGTCTGCTGCGTCGTGCGGTCCGCGAGCGTCGGAATGTTCTCGTCGCGGGCGGCACCTCGACCGGCAAGACGACGCTGGTCAACGCGCTGCTCGCAGAAGTCGCCACGACCGGCGATCGGATCGTGCTGATCGAGGACACCCGCGAGCTGCAATGTACCGCGCCCAATCTTGTGGCACTGCGCACCAAGGACGGCGCGGCCACGCTTTCCGACCTCGTGCGGTCGGCGCTGCGCCTGCGGCCCGATCGGATCCCAATCGGCGAGGTGCGCGGCGCGGAGGCGCTGGATCTCTTGAAGGCCTGGGGTACCGGCCATCCCGGCGGTGTCGGCACCCTGCACGCTGGATCAGCCACCGGTGCACTGCGCCGCCTTGAGCAGCTCATTCAGGAAGCTGTCGTCACCGTGCCCCGCGCGCTGATTGCTGAGACCGTCGAGATCATTGCCGTCCTGGCCGGGCGTGGAAGGTCGCGCCGGTTGATTGAGCTCGCCGCCGTGAAGGGCCTCGGCCCGAATGGCGACTACGTCCTCGTACCTGCAGGTGAACAATGATGCTGCACGTCCGGCGCCCCCTCGCCGCATTCTCATCGTTTGTGGTCTACGCGCTCCTTAAGACGCCGGCGCATGCTGCCGGTTCGAACATGCCGTGGGAGCAGCCCCTCAACCAGATCTTGGAATCGATCCAGGGGCCAGTCGCAAAGGTCATCGCCGTCATTGTCATCATTCTGACCGGCTTAGCGCTGGCTTTCGGCGAGACCTCCGGCGGCTTCCGCCGTCTGATCCAGATCGTCTTCGGGCTCTCCATCGCCTTTGCCGCCTCGAGCTTCTTCCTGTCCTTCTTCTCCTTCGGCGGCGGAGTGCTCGTCTGATGGAGCCCCGCGAGCCCATCCCCGGCTTCTACGCTCCCGTCCATCGCGCGCTGACCGAGCCGATGCTGCTGGCCGGCGCGCCGCGTGCGGTCGTGATCGTCAACGGCACCCTGGCAGCAGCTGTCGGCCTCGGCTTGCGACTGTGGCTTGCCGGCGCGGCGATATGGCTGGTCGGCCATCTAGCGGCGGTATGGGCGACGCGGCGCGATCCGGCCTTCATCGACGTCGTGCGGCGGCATCTGCGCTATCCCGCTCACCTCGGTGCTTGAGGCAGCGCGCATGATGAACCTCGCCGAGTACCGCCGCCGCTCCCAGAGCCTCGCCGACTTCCTGCCGTGGGCCGCGCTGGTCGAGCGCGGCGTCATCCTCAACAAGGATGGTTCGTTCCAGCGTACCGCCTGCTTGCGTGGCCCCGATCTCGACTCGGCCACGGCGTCAGAGCTCGTTGCTATCACGTCACGGCTCAACAACGCGTTGCGGCGGCTGGGCTCGGGCTGGGCGATCTTCGTCGAGGCGCAGCGTGAGCCGGCCAACAGCTATCCCAACAGTGCCTTTCCTGATCCGGCCTCACGCCTAGTCGACGCCGAGCGCCGCGCCCAGTTCGAGGAGGAGGGGGCCCACTTCGAGAGCCAGTACTATCTGACGCTCGTCTGGCTGCCGCCCCCCGACGATGCGGCACGCGCGGAGGCTTGGCTCTACGAAGGCCGGTCTCGATTCCATGTCGATTGGCGCAATGCGCTAGCCGCGTTCATCGACCGCACTGATCGGGTGCTGGCCCTGATCGAGGACTTCATGCCCGAGGCCGGCTGGCTCGACAACGGCGAGACCCTCACCTATCTGCATTCCTGCATCTCGACCCGCCGTCAGCGCGTCCGGGTACCCGAGACGCCGATGCATCTCGACGCCATCCTGGTCGATCAGGCGCTGACAGGCGGTCTCGAGCCGCGGCTGGGCGACGCGCATCTCCGCACACTCACCATCATGGGCTTCCCGTCGCGGACCTGGCCTGGCCTGCTCGATGATCTGAACCGCTTGGCCTTCCCCTATCGCTGGGCGACTCGCGCGATCTGCCTCGACAAGACGGATGCCGCCAGGGTGCTGGGCCGCATCCGCCGTCAATGGTTCGCCAAGCGCAAGTCGATCATGGCAATTCTCAAGGAGGTAATGACCAACGAGGCCTCGGTCCTGCTGGACTCCGACGCCGCCAACAAAGCGCTCGATGCTGACCAGGCGTTGCAGGAGTTGGGATCCGATGCCGTGGCCCAGGCCTATGTCAGCGCCACGGTGACCGTGTGGGACGCGGATCCTTTGGTCGCGGCCGAGCAACTGGCGCTCGTGGAGAAGACCATCCAGGGCCGCGACTTCACCTGCATGCGCGAGACTTTGAATGCCGTCGAGGCCTGGCTGGGCAGCCTTCCGGGGCATGTCTATGCCAACGTGCGGCAGCCGCCGATCTCCAGTCTCAACCTTGCCCACATGATGCCCTTCTCGACCGTATGGGCCGGCCCGGAACGGGACGAGCATTTCGATGCTCCGCCGCTCTTCTTCGCCCGGACCGAAGGGGCGACACCATTCCGCTTCTCGCTTCATGTCGGCGACGTCGGGCACGCGCTGGTCGCGGGTCCGACCGGTGCCGGCAAGAGCGTGCTGCTGGCGCTGATGGCGCTGCAGTTCCGGCGCTACCCGGGTGCGCAGGTCTTTGCCTTCGACTTCGGCGGCTCGATCCGCGCGGCTGCCCTTGCCATGGGCGGCGACTGGCACGATCTCGGCGGCGCGCTCTCGGGTGAAGACGGCGCACCCGTCGCTCTACAGCCACTGGCTCGGATCGACGATACCGGCGAGCGCGCCTGGGCCGCCGAATGGATAGCGACCTTGCTGGCGCGTGAATCCGTGACCGTCACGCCGGAACTCAAGGAGCATCTATGGTCTGCCCTCACCTCGCTCGCCTCCGCGCCGATAGCCGAGCGGACGATCACGGGCCTGTCCGTCCTGCTGCAGTCCATTGCGCTGAAGCAGGCGCTGCAGCCTTACACTGTGGCTGGGCCCTGGGGCCGCCTGCTCGACGCAGAGGCGGAGCACCTTGGCGGGGCCGAGGTTCAGGCCTTCGAGACCGAAGGACTGATCGGCAGTGGGGCCGCGGCCGCGGTGCTCTCCTATCTCTTTCACCGCATCGAGGACCGGTTCGATGGGCGGCCCACCCTGGTCATCGTCGACGAAGGATGGCTTGCCCTCGACGATCAGGGATTTGCCGGGCAGTTGCGGGAATGGCTGAAGACGCTGCGCAAGAAGAACGCATCCGTCCTCTTCGCCACGCAGTCGCTGGCGGACATCGACGGAAGCGCCATCGCGCCGACGATCATCGAAAGCTGCCCCACCCGTCTGTTCCTCCCGAACGAACGGGCGCTGGAGCCGCAGATCGCAGCGATTTACCGGCGCTTTGGCTTGAATGAGCGGCAAATCGAAATCCTGAGCCAAGCGACGCCTAAGCGCGACTACTACTGCCAGTCGCGCCGCGGCAACCGGCTGTTCGAGCTCGGTCTCTCCGAAGTGGCGCTCGCCTTCACCGCAGCGTCTTCCAAGACCGATCAAACCGCCATCACGGAAACAGTCACCACGCATGGCACGGGCGGCTTCGCCGCCGCCTGGCTCCGCGCCAAAGGTCTTGATTGGGCTGCGGACATGCTTGCCACCACTGAGGAGACTTCGAAATGACCCTTCGTCGCCTTCGTTCAATGCTGGTCGCTAGCGTTACCACTTTGGCCGTTACTGTTGTGAGCGTTCCCGCGCAAGCTCAGATGACCGTCTTCGATTCCAGCAACTTCAGCCAGAACATGCTGACGGCCGCGCGGGCATTGCAGCAGGTCAACAACGGCATCCAGAGCCTACAGAACCAGGCGATTTCGCTGATCAATGAGGCGAGGAACCTTGCTAGCCTACCGTACTCGTCGCTGGTCGAGCTCCAACAGTCGATTTCCCAGACCCAGCAACTCCTCGGCCAGGCGCAACGTATCGCCTACGATGTGGCTTCGATCGACCAGGCCTTCACCCGGGCGTATCCACAGAGCTACACAGCCGCGACCTCTTCCCAGCAACTCCTCGCGGACGCCCAGGTACGCTGGCAGAACTCGCTCTCAGGTTTCCAGGATGCTCTGCGCGTCCAGGCCGGCATCGTCCAAAATCTGGATCGCATGCGCACCCAGGTTAGCAATCTCGTTTCCTCAAGCCAGTCGGCGACAGGAGCCTTGCAGGCGGCGCAGTCTGGGAATCAGCTCATCGCTCTTCAGACCAACCAGCTTGCCGACCTCACCGCGGTGATGGCGTCGATTGCTCGGGCGCAAAGTCTGGAAAGCGCCCGCGCCGTCGCCAGCCAGGCCCAGGCTCGGGAACAGCTGCAGCGCTTCCTCAACTACGGAACGGGGTATCAAGCCCAGACCGTTCAGATGTTCCACTGATTCGCTGTCTGAGCAGGCCTCGTTATGGGCGGCACCGGTGTCATCGATCGCTTTCTGAGCATTTTCACCCAGTACATCGATTCGGGCTTCGGCCTCATCCAAGGCGAGGTGCGCTGGCTCGCCGCCGTGCTGATCGCGATCGATATCACCTTGGCCGGCCTGTTCTGGGCGTTCTCCTCCAGCGAGGAAGTGCTCGGCCGCCTCATCAAGAAGACCCTCTACATCGGTGCCTTCGCCTTCATCATCGGCAACTACAGCAATCTTGCCGAGATCATCTTCAATTCCTTTTCCGGTCTCGGCCTACAGGCGGGCGGCAATACGATCAGCGCGAGCCAGCTCCTTCAGCCGGGAAGACTTGCCCAGGTCGGCGTCGATGCCGGCAAGCCCATTCTTGACTCCATTTCCGGCTTGATGGGCTTCGTCAGCTTCTTCGACAACTTTATCCAGATCATCATTCTCCTGGTCGCCTGGCTGATCGTCGTGGTCAGCTTTTTCATCATTGCCATCCAGCTCTTCGTCGGCCTGATCGAATTCAAGCTTTCGACATTGGCCGGCTTCGTCCTGGTGCCCTTCGGCCTGTTCGGCCGCACCGCCTTCCTGGCCGAGAAGGTCTTGGGCAACGTGTTCTCCAGCGGCGTGAAGGTGCTGGTGCTCGCCGTCATCGTCGGCATCGGCTCGACGATCTTTGGTCAATTCACCGGCGGCTTCAACAATCCCCCAACCATCGATGACGCGCTGACCTTGATCCTGGCTTCCCTGGCGCTGCTCGGCCTCTCCATCTTTGGCGCCGGCATTGCCAACGGGTTGGTCGCGGGAGGACCTCAGCTTGGCGCAGGCGCTGCGGTGGGGACGGGGATGGCTGTAGCCGGTGTCGGTGTTGCGGGTGCGTCGGTGGCGGCTGCGGGAGCCGGTGGGGTGGGTGGTGCGATCGGTGGCGCTGTGCGCGCTGGCGCCGGTGTCGCAGGGAGCGCTACTGCCGCCTTTCGCACGGGTGGGGTTGGCGGCATCGCGAGCGCGGCGGGGACGGCGGCCACAAGTCCGCTTCGTCGTGCCGCGGCCAGTGTTCGCGAGAGCTTCAATGCTGGCGGCCGGGCCGCGATGCGCGGTTCGGCTTCCACCGAAGGAGCCACCGGCAGGGACCAACCATCAACGCCCCCCGCCTTGGCCAACCGCATGCGCCGCCGTCAGGCCGCCAGCCGTGCCGCTTCAGCTGCCGGGCATGCCCTTCGGGCAGGCGATCGTCCGATCGGCGGCTCATCCGTCGACCTCTCTGAAGGATCATAACGATGTTTCGACGTCCGACTGTTCGCTACGGTGTTTCGCCGGAGCCCGAGACGCCCTATCAGCGCGCCGGCCAGGCTTGGGACGATCGCATCGGCTCAGCTCGCGTTCAGGCCAAGAACTGGCGGTTGGCCTTCTTTGGAGCTCTGCTCATGAGTGGCGGCCTGGCGGCCGGGCTCGTCTGGCAATCGGCTCGCGGCACGGTCACGCCATGGATCGTTCAGATCGATAAGCTCGGGCAGGCGCAGGCAGTGGCGCCCGCTGTCGCAGACTATCGGCCGACCGACCCGCAGATCGCCTGGCATCTGGCCCGCTTTATCGAGGAGGTGCGTCGTATCCCGGCCGATCCCGTCGTGCTGCGTAACGACTGGCTGGAAGCCTACCGATTCGTCACTGACCGAGGTTCGCTGGCGCTAAACGACTACGCCCGGACCAGCGATCCCTTCAGCAAGATCGGCAAGACCCAGATTGCGGTCGACGTGACGAGTGTCGTTCGCGCTTCGGAGAACAGCTTTCGGGTTGCTTGGGTGGAACGCCACTACGTCGACAACGCACTGGCGGTAACAGAACGCTGGACGGCTATCCTCACCATTGTTGTGCAGGTGCCAACCGACGCCGAGCGGCTGCGCAAGAATCCGCTCGGCATCTATGTCCACGCCTTCAACTGGTCCAAGGAGCTCGGCTGATGCGCATCACAGCATTGTCCTTCCCATTGCTTGCCTCGGTGTCGCTCGCCGCCTGCTCGAGCACCTGGAAACCACCAGAGATCAAGTACGACGACACGCCGCGGCAGGCCGTGCTCCAGCCCGATCCACCCAAGCCCATTCAAATCGTCGAGCTACCCAAGCCCCTGCCCTTGCCCGGCCAGCTTAAGCCTCTACCGGGCGCCAAGGCGCCGCCTGATCCCGCCGACCCGCATGCACGCGTCGAGGAGGCCAACGGGGCGGCCCGCATGCAGCCGACGCGGGCCGGCTACATCAATGCCATGCAGGTCTATCCGTTCTCGGAGGGCGCCCTGTATCAGGTTTATGCGGCTCCTGGGCAGATCACCGACATCGCGCTAGCGCCAGGCGAGCAGCTGGTCGGCTCTGGCCCTGTTGCCGCGGGGGACACGGTCCGGTGGATCATCGGGGATACCGAGAGCGGGATGGGATCAACCAAGCGCATGCACATCCTGATCAAGCCAACGCGCCCGGATCTCGTTACGAATCTCGTCATCAACACTGACCGGCGGACTTACCACCTTGAGCTCCGGTCCACCGAGAAGACCTACATGGCCTCTGTGTCCTGGGCCTACGCACAAGATCAGCTGATCGCGCTGCGCCGGCAGAATGCTGTCGCTGATGCGGCCACGCCTGTCGCCACTGGAGTGGACATCAACGCACTTAATTTCCGTTACCGGATCGAAGGCGACAATGCGCCCTGGCGGCCGTTGCGCGCGTTCGATGATGGACGCCAAGTCTTCATCGCATTCCCGATCGGCATTGGGCAGGGCGAAATGCCGCCGCTGTGGGTTATCGGGCCGGCCGGCGGTGCCGAGCTAGTCAACTATCGAATCCAAGGCAATCACATGATCGTTGACCGGCTGTTCGCGGCGGCGGAGCTTAGGCTCGGCAGCGAGCATCAGAAGAAGGTTCGCATCTTGCGCACGGATGGCAGGCCGCAGTCGTGACCGACGCCCCATCGGATCCGGCCGAGAGGCGACCGGGTGAGGCGCAGAGGCTGGAGATGCGCCTTCGACCCAATCGGGTACCGGTGATGCGCCTTTCGCGCAAAGTGATTGTCGCCCTTTGTCTCGTCGCGGCCATCGCGACCGCCGGCGCGTTGTTCATCGCTTTGCAGCCCAAGGGGCAGATTGCGGGGACCGAGCTGTTCAGCACTGACAATCGCACCACCCCAGACGGCCTCAACAATCTGCCGCGTGACTACGCGAACGCGCCCAAGCCCGTACCGCAACTCGGACCGCCGCTACCGGGCGATCTCGGTCGGCCAATCCTAAACGCGGGCGCTGGAAACGCGGCACCCGTGTCTCCTGATCCGGAGAAGCAGCGCATTGCCCAGGAGCAAGAGGCAGCACGGGTCAGTCGTCTGTTTGCTGCGACGAATGTTCAGCAATCTCCAGCCACCATACCCACTCTCACCGGCGTGTCTTCAGCAGCCGTCGCACCCGCCGGCGGTCCTGGTGATCTTATGTCAGGAGATCGCAAGCTCGCGTTTCTCGAAGGCAATGTTGATCGCCGTCCCGCCAGCTCCGATCGGATTGCAGCGCCTGCAAGCCCGAACGTACTTCAGGCCGGCGCCGTCATCCCTGCGGCCTTACTCACCGGCATGCGCTCGGATCTGCCGGGTCAGGTCACGGCTCAAGTCACGGAAAATGTCTATGACAGCCCTACTGGCAAGATCCGTCTGATCCCGCAGGGGGCCCGCCTGGTTGGCCAGTACGACGCGCAGATCGCGTTCGGGCAGACACGGGCGCTCTTGGTGTGGACTCGCCTGATCATGCCCAACGGGCGGTCGATCGTCCTAGAACGTCAACCAGGCGCGGATGCCGAGGGGTATGCGGGCCTCGAGGACGAAGTGGACAATCATTGGGGTACGCTCTTCAAGGCCGCGATCCTGTCGACCCTTCTGAGCATTGGTTCGGAAGTCGGAACAAGCGGGACCGAAGATGATCTGATCCGCGCCATTAGACGGGGTGGGGCAGATAGTGTGAACCAGATCGGCCAGCGTATTGTCGGTCGGTCCCTCAACGTGCAGCCCACCATCACCATCCGGCCGGGTTTCCCCGTCCGTGTTCTGGTCACCCGCGACCTTGTGCTCGAGCCTTATCCCGGTTGAGGAGAGACCATGTCGAAGTTGAAGCTGAGCGCGATTGAAGATGACAAGCCTGTCAGGCTCACCGTCGACTTGCCAGCAGCGGTTCACCGCGATCTTGCCTGCTATGCTGAAGCACTCGGCCAAGACGGAGGCAAAGCCGTTGAGCCGGCGAAGCTCATTCCGCCGATGCTCGCCAGGTTCATGGCTACCGATCGCGTCTTCGCAAAGCTTCGACGCCTACGATCAAAGCAAACGACGTGACTGCGCTTCGTCTCGCATGAAGGCAATGAATCGGCCAACCGCAGGATCTTCCCTCCGGGGCAGCCAAGCCAGCTCGACCTGCAGCCAAGCGTCTTCTTCGCGAATGGGCTTGTAGACGACACCTGGAAACACGACCTCCGCCTGACTCTGCCCGGCGAGCGTTATGCCAAAGCCAGCGCCAACGAGAGCCATCACCGATTGCTTGCTTGCCGCATGTGAGGAGAAATTAACGGAGTTGCCTAACAAGGAAGCGTAGAACTCGCGAGCCGAATGACTGCCGTCCCAATCCTGGGTTAGAAGGGTTTGGTCACGCAACATATCCCACATCAAAAAATCATTCGAAGCGAGCTCATGGTCTTGTGGGAGGGCCGCGACAAGAGGCTCTCGATAAATGGCGACAGTGCTCGCGCCTCGCCTCGGTGAATGAGTTGTTACGAAAGCGGCATCCAACGACCGCTCGGCCAAGGCGGTGAGGATTTCGTTGTCGTTCAACTCATGAAGTGTAAGTCCGACTGCGGGATGCTGGCTGCGCCACGCCGCCAGGAGAGGCTGCAACGGCTCACCGATTGGCGGCATTCGCACACCGAGCCGGACTCGCCCTGTCTTCCCCACACCGCTGCTCTTGCCAGCCCGCGTCACGGCATCGGCGGCATCGAGAGCTCGTTTGACCCGAGCCAATAGATCACGTCCTGCCGTCGTGAGACGGGTGCCGAATGACCCTCGCTCGAAAATGGTAACGCCAAGCTCGTCTTCCAGGCGCTCGATTCGCCTGCTGATCGTGGATGGTTTAACGCTGAGGGACTGGGCAGCGTTAGAAAAGCTGCCGGTCTCAGCCACGACAGATAGATAGCGGAGATCCACCAGCTCCATCGCACTTGCCCCTTGCTTCTACTGCCGTCGCCGCGGTCCGAACTAGCGCGAGGCATCTCCAAGCAGGGGCATCTGAGAAGGTGCCTCCGATCCCCGCATTGCTAGGGCAAGATGTAGCCATGCAGCCCTATCTGGCGGATTTCACCAGCATTGATTAGTTGCAATAGAACCACTGCGGAATCCTGCGGCACGAAATGACTTGGCTCTAGCCGGCCGAACGCCCGCGATGGTTGAAGGCTTTCGGCCACGACCACCAGTGGCCAAATGAAGCTGCAATGAGATCGCCTGGCAGCGGACTTCACTTGGGCTGCACTTGTCAGTCTGGGCGAATTTATAGCGGGGTAGGTGGCATCAGTAGTCGTGCTCATCGAAGGCATGCTGCCTGATTTTCGCCGATTACCTGTGCCGCAGCCTTCGTCAATGGGATCGAAGGCGACGGCATTGAATGCAGCCATCAAAGGCTAATCTTCGGGTATCCCGGCACCGAACTTGCGACGGCAAGAACCACGCGTATATGCACGCCCGCTCGGCCTTGCTGCGACGACCTGTGACTCTCTGCGCAGGATGGCTGACTACACGGTGCCGTGACGTTGCCGTGGCTGGACCGTCATACCCGCTGCGGTCGATCGAATGCTGCATGCCGCGCCTTCGCCCGAAGGGGTACAGGCGATAGCCCGACTGCTCGCGCCAGCTGCGAGGGCTAGGGGGTCGCCAGCGGCGGCGATGCTCCTGCGCCTCATGTGCGAAACATAGGAAACCGCTACGTGTTGCGTCTGCTGTCGGCTGACATTTGCTTTTGCTTTGGGCGTTGCTGCGGAGGCATGGGCTGACGGCAATGCAGGCGGCGTCGCCGCATGATGCGAACCAGTGACGCGCAAGCCGCTTCCGCGAATGCTTATGTTCAAAGTCGATGGAAACATTCTCGGTGATCCAGATCACACTGACGGTGATCCCTTGCTTTCGAAGCGTTTCGATTGAATGCTCGACGGTGTTCGGTGCCGTACATGCCAATTCATTGTCACCTTGACCACGCTCAGCAGCTTGTCGCCGTGACGGCCGAAGGCGATGTCACCCGCGCCGATGTTGACGCCCTGTTGCTTGCGATCGAAGCGGCTGACGCAGTGCGCTATGGCAAGCTGTTCGACGCGACGCAAGCGACGACGAGCATGGATGGCGAGGAACTTCTTGCCATTGGGGTGCGCATCCGCGGGTTGCAAAAGGGGCCGGTGGGGGCGCTGGCCTTCGTTGTGCAGAAGCATCGACGCGAGCGCTTGGCACGCATTCTGGGCATCCTGGCTTCGGCACGTCGTCCGATGCGTCTTTTCACGGAAGCTCGCACGGCGAGGCAGTGGCTTTATGAGCAGCTTCCGCCGACCGATAAGCCGGAGACTTAGGCGCGCGCTCCGGAAGGTGAGGGCAGCGCTGAGTCCGCGTTTCTGATCGCCGCCCGCGCTCGGAAAGATTCCGACATCAATGGCAGGAACACAGCGGGCGGAGTGCCGGCATTGATGACGCCCGGCCCTCTAATTCTCGCATGCCTCGGCCTGACGCTCTCCTGCCGCGCCCAGCCGTTATCCACCTCGCTGCTTCTGACTGGCGGTCCGGCCTATGATCTGGACAAGCCAGCTACTGATCCCGTGAGAGAACGCCCTGTGCGAGCCTATTGTGGGTCCAAGGCCCTCCCAATGCTTGATGCCCAAATTCCGGTCCATCCATCCATCCGTCATGGCGATGGGCAGGACGATCTCGAAGGGCGCGCCGCCCTCGCGGCGCTTGGCGGCGGTGATCGAGCCGCCCAAGTCCTCCACGATGCGCAGGCCGAGGCCGGCGCAGCTGGACAGTTGTCGGCGCTGTTGCCTAGCTTGCTTGGACGATAACTCTTTTGGGCCGCTCCCCGCACTTATAGCATCTGCCGGACTGCCAGCCCGGTTCGCTAAAGGGTACCGTGGATTTGAGGGTTTATGGAAAGCATCACCGCCTTGGTTGCCTGCGGCTTCGCTTTCGCCTTCAGCTATTATATGGGGCGCTTTACAGCGTCGACGACGACGGCTGCTGCTGTGATGGGAGCGGCCTGTGGTCTGGCGTTCGCTGTCCTCTTCTTCATCGCGACGGTCACGCTCGGCGCCATTGTCCCCGGCCTGTTCGAAGGCTGGGAGCTTGGCCTTCACTTCGTCGCGCTGCTGGTCGTGGCGCCCTTGGGCAGCGCCGGCATTGCTACCCTCGCGCATCGGCATCTCGAGAAGGTCGAGGCGCGGCGTCTGCCCTTCTGAGAGCACCGACCTTTGTCGGGCTGCGAAGGCACTGGGGCGACCCCGCGGCAGAGCGAGTGCCAGCAACATCGTTACGCCGTTTGGCACCGGAGACCTTCTCGCGGCGTGAATGGGTGTGCGAGCCATTCCGGGCTCCAATGCTCCAGCCGAGGGAGCACCCGATGTTGCCGCTCGGCGTCGATCTTGAGCCAGCTCTTCTGTTGGGGTGCTGTCCGAAGCAGGAACCGCCGACATTGACCGCGGATTCGCCAACGGCGGCGGCCAAGCCCTGGAGTTCCGGTTAGATCACGCTTGGCGAGCCTCGAAATGGCCGACCGACTCCCGTTCGGTGACCCTTTCAAAACCAGGACGCTTGCTCCGAAACGCCGCCATCCGGCGATACATCGCGGCCACCTCCACCATGAAATTGCGCGCATCGGGGTCGTGCATGTTCAACGCCTGAGCTAGACACTCCTCGGACTTGGCGAGCAGGTATTCAGGGGTGGACTGATTGAAGGGCGTCATCGCCAGAGAAATGCTGGTCGCCAAGGAAGGTTGCGGCCATTCGCCTACTAAGCACCCTGGTCTTCAGGTTAGCACAGCATTGGCGTGTGGAACCGGTTTGGCCTGCCCTGCAACCGAGCATACCCTTTTGTGCGCAAGCGATACTGGCGGCCTCATGCCAGACCCGAAACAGTGAATGATCGCTTAAAAGATGAACTGAGGACTTCAGCCTACTGGCGAGATCGGGCCAAAGAAGCGCGGGCTATTGCCGACGGACTGAGTGATTGCGCCGCCACACAGACCATGGTGCAAGTGACGGAGCTGTACGATCGCATGGCTGACTTGGCGGCGAAGCGCGAAGATCCAACGCGCAAGCTTCCAGGTTCAAATTAGGGATTTAGAGCTTCACCGATCCGATGTGCGTTGAGCGTCCTCATCTGCGCTATGTCGATGCCGGCAGGCATCATGCCGTCATCGGCGCTCACGCCCGTCCCCTTTGCGTGTGCATTTGTCACCGGCATTGGCCGCTGGATCAATCGACCGTGCGGTTCCACCACAGGACCGCGCCGACGACGACCAGCAGGGTAGCCAGGATCAAGGCGCCAACGATGGTGCCTGTGGAAAACAATCTCAGGAACTCGCCCATGACAGGCTGAACGCCGAATTCGGTGCGAGGCTGCCTCAGCCGCTGGTGCTACACGGCGAAGCCGCCAAGCGTCACACTACCTGGAGCTCAAGCAGGAACTTGGCCTCGGACACTTCCAGGGAAGCGCTGCTTTCATCACCACGCCACTCACTCGTTGCACCGCTGCCTACGGTTTCATGATTTGCGAGCGAGAGACGATTTCCCCTCGTCAGCTCGCCACGTCTGTTGCTCTTCCCGCAAGCTGCCGTCCCAACTAGCACCGGGGCGCTGCCGCTGCGGCCTCAGCGTCACATCCCAAACTCCATCGCCACTATGCGGCGACGCCCTCGTGGCAAGATTGCCGCGATGTCCTTGCTGCTGCGCTCCAATTATAAAATACGACGTTCAAATTTCTGACGCAGCAAAACTGCCCAGTTCAGCTGAGGAGTTGCACAAGACGGCGGCTGGTCGACATCAGGGAACATCATGTGTTCCGATTTTCTTGCATTTTGACAGCAATAACGAGACAATGTGTGTGAGGATTGCCGTTGGGGGAGAACGGGCTGCGGTTCGGCTCGGATGTGAGAAACGGCAAAGGGGGATGTTTGATCAGCAGGATTAGGGCCGGCCTGTTGTTGGCCAGCGGCGTGCTTTCCCTTGGGGTAGCAAGCGCGAATGCGCAGGCGCAATCGTGGAACACGTATCAGCCGTACACGAACTCGGCCTTCGTGCCCTTCGTGAGCGCCTTGAGCTCCAGTCAGGGTGCGCTGGTGAACCTGACAGTTGGCCCATCGGGAAACGTGTCCAGCCGGCAAGCGGTCACCATGGATACCGGCTCGATCG